>Ga0208411_1001454_pt1 | contig 16030 bp, 16 predicted proteins | sample ETN01SmetaG_4_FD_185793 | JGI IMG/M metagenome (GOLD analysis project Ga0208411, IMG submission 185793) | Marine microbial and viral communities from oxygen minimum zone, Eastern Pacific Ocean - ETNP2014F12-01SV261 (SPAdes) (version 2) | ecosystem: Environmental > Aquatic > Marine > Oceanic ... | reverse complement strand
CCACTGATTACCGATTGTTATGAGGCTGCTCAATCTAGGTGCATTATCATCGTGCCTTTCTTTATTTCCGGGGGCTTACACACCGTTGAAGATATTCCGGTTCTATTGGGTGAACCAGCACCGCGCGTTAAAGAGCGATTGGAGGGCAACCTGCCAACTTGGCGCAACCCAACCGAACGGAAAGGGAAACTCCTCTGGTATACCGACTCCATCGGGAATGCTCCCCAGCTGCCGGACATTATCTTGGATCTTGTTTCTGAGTCGGCAGGGTAACTTTCGGCTTTGAGAATGGCAAAGACAGCCGCATTATCCCCCTCTGTGGAATCCCCGAAGATAACTCTTATTGGTGTGGGCCTGTTGGGTGGCTCAGTGGGGTTGGCTGCCAAAAAACGGGGTGTAGCCGGGTGTATCACCGGCTTGGTGCGTCGGTCTGAAAGTATTGATGAATGCCTTGCAATTGGGGCGGTGGACGAGGCGACACAGGATTTGGCTGAAGCAGTGGAAGGCGCCTCCTTGGTGATCTTGTGCACTCCTGTTGGCGGGATGAAAGATATGGCCGCCCAAATCAAACCTTACCTTTCACCCGAAGCAGTGGTCACCGATGTGGGTAGTGTGAAAGCTAGCGTGGTTGCCGATGTGGAACCGATATTGCCGCGTTTCGTTGGGAGTCATCCGTTGTGTGGTTCTGAAAAAACCGGAGTAGCTCATGCGGATGCGGACTTGTTTGAGGGGGCAACCTGTGCGGTGACCCCCACTGAACAAAGTGATGCTGAGGCTGTAGCTAAAGTAAATGAATTTTGGGGCGTACTCGGGGCCAAGGTGGTTAATCTGACGACCGAGGCTCACGACGACATTGTCGCCCGCACGAGTCATTTACCCCATGTGGTGGCCAGTGCATTGGTTAACGCTATCCTCGGCAAGCCGGTCGCGGGAGAATCGGATTTTATTGGCACTGGTTTCACTGATACCACGCGATTGGCATCAGGTTCACCAACGATGTGGCGCGATATTGCTCTTACAAATTCTGAAGCGATCCAAAAAGCCATCAATGATTTACAGCTTGAACTGAGTGAATTAAAGAATGCATTGGATGCAAAAGATGGACCTGCGTTGGAGAATTTTTTTAAGGAAGGAAAAATCCTGCGCGATCAGTGGCTGGAGGGCGGGGAGAAAAAATAATGCCGCTGCCTGATCTTATTGAAATTTTACCGCAGACCACCCCGGTCACCTCTCATATTACCGTTCCTGGATCCAAGAGTATTACCAATCGTGCTCTCATTTTGGCCGCCTTGGCTAAGGGTGAAACGACCCTCACCGGGGCACTTTGGAGTGAAGACACGCAAATTATGGTTGAGGCACTGCAGGCGATGGGGTTTTCGGTGGACGCAGTTGATGATCCGGAAGAGCAGTGCAATCGCACCATTGTTGTGAAGGGGGAAGGTGGGCGGATACCGACAATGCCTGCCGAAATTTATGTGGGTAATGCCGGCACTGCCGCCAGATTTTTGGCAGCTTTCGCCTGTTTGGGGGAAGGATCAGTTAGACTGCAGGGGATAGACCGCATGCATGAGCGACCACAGTCTGAGCTGTTCCAAGCCTTGCGTATGTTGGGATATCAGGTGGATGCTGCTGCTGACGCATTACCTGCAGTCATTCATGGAACCGGCCCGCGTGAGGCTTCGTGTCGGATTAGCTTGTCGGAAAGCTCGCAGTTTGCCAGTGCATTGCTGCTTTGTAGTGAGGCAGGGGGTTGGTCGGTGGATTGTGTTGGATCCAGCCTGGACGAGGCCCCCTATGTTCGGATGACGCAAGAACTCATAAGAGAGTTTCCAAGGTCTGGGGGCGCTTTTTCGATTGAACCGGATGCTTCGAGTGGCAGTTATTTTTGGGGCGCGAACAGTTTAGGGTTAGATGTGGAGGTGGCTGACTGGCCCACCACGGGCTGGCAGATTGATGCACAGTTTACCCGGTTTATTTCTGCTCCGAGAGAGGTGTCGCGGCAGACGGATTTGGGTGACAGCATCATGACAGCCATTGTTCTTGCCCCGCTGGCTGATCGGCCCATCAGTTTTACTGACCTTGGCCGGTTGCGGGTTCAGGAATGCGAGCGGGTTCAGGCGTTGCGTACCGAATTAACCAAATGTGGAGCGGTTATTCGCGAGGAAGGCGACACACTGCATGTGGAGCCTTCACCGGAAATGCATGGAGCAGAGATTGAAACCTACAATGATCATCGCATGGCCATGTGTTTCGCGTTACTTGGAATCAAGGTGCCGGGGATTCGACTGCGCAATCCGACCTGCGTGAAAAAAACGTTCCCTAATTTTTTCCAGAAATTTGGTGCCCCGGCCCCCAAGGGCTTGGGCATGGTGATTCAAGGTGCCGATGGCCGATCTTTATCCAATGAGGAGTTATTTGCGGCATGAGTGAGTCTAAATCGATTGTGATAGCTATTGATGGTCCAAGTGCCAGCGGTAAAAGCACCAATGCCCGTATAATTTCCGCCAAGCTGGGCTACATCTACGTTGATACCGGCGCCATGTACCGCACCTTGGCGTGGTATGCTTTAAATATGGGAACAGACGTGACCGATATGGCGGCGGTTGAGGCTTTGTGCCGGGATTGGCCGGCAAAACTGGTGAGGCGTGAAAATAATGTATGGCTTGAGGTGGACGGATATTTTCCGGAAAATGAAATTCGTTCGAGTGAGGTGAGCCAGGTGGTGAGTTACGTGGCTCAGGTTCCTTACGTACGTGAGTGGATGAAGGAGCACCAGAGATCCTGTGTGGATTTTGGTAATCTGGTAATGGAGGGCCGGGATATCACCTCAAATATTTTCCCAGAGACTCCGCACAAATTTTATCTGGATGCTTCAGCGGGCGAACGGCAGGCAAGACGTGATGCCGATGGAATAGAGGAGGATCTCGCCACCCGGGATCAACGTGACAGCACCCGCAAGACGGCCCCTTTGGTTGTGGTGGAAGGCGCTACGGTGATTAATAATTCTGGTGAGTCGCCTGAAGAAACCAGTGCTCGAATCATTGCGCTGGTGGAAGCTCAGAGACAGACTTGATTTGCCGTTGTCCCTATCAAATCGGAGAGTCGCCGGACTCCTTCATGTTCCATACGTGCCTTTAGTCCGCGCACTATGTTCCCGGCGATCGAAGGACCCTCGTAAACCAAGCCGGTGTAGACCTGTAAAAGGCTGGCTCCGGCTGCAATTTTTTCCCACGCATCATCCGCCGTAAAAATTCCACCCACACCGATAATGGGGAGTTTACCTTTTGTATGATTATGGATGTGTGCAATAATCTGGGTACTTCGTTTTCTCAAAGGAACTCCACTCAATCCGCCATCTTCGGCGTAGGTGTTACGACATTGCATATTGTCAGATTCGGGTCGTGTAATAGTGGTGTTGGTGGCAACGATGCCGGCCAGGGAATGGTTGATGGCCAGTTCCAGCACATCGTCAATAGCTTCATTGGTGAGATCTGGGGCTATCTTGATAAGCAGTGCCTTGTTGGGGTTAACCTCCCGAAGAGTCTTAAGGATTTTGTTTAGTGCATCCTTGTCCTGTAATTCTCTGAGGTTGGGTGTATTGGGGGAGCTGACATTAACGACAAAGAAATCCGCGAGATTTTGCAGTGCTTTAAAGGAAAAGGCATAGTCTTCAGCGGCTTCCTCGTTGGGGGTGACTTTTGATTTCCCAAGGTTGATGCCAATGGGGTGTGTTGGCCAGAGATCGCGATCGCGCCAATATTGAAGTGCCTTGGCAATTGACTTTGTGCCTGGATTATTAAAACCCATGCGGTTGACCAGTGCTTGATCTTCAATGGCCCGAAACATGCGCGGTGATTCATTGCCGGGTTGACCATATCGTGTGACTGCACCCAACTCCACAAAGCCAAAGCCGAGGCGTTCCCACATGGGTACAGCTGAGGCATGTTTATCCATTCCCGCAGCAAGACCGATGGGGTTGGGAAATTTCAGGCCGCCAAATTGGACGGGTAAATCCGGCGCACCATATATTGCATCAGTAAGAGTCGGCAGAAAGGGCATCCGGGATGCGCAAGAAAGACCCATTATAACGCGGTTATGGGCCGACTCCGATTCCTGCAGGAAAAGCAGCGCGCGAAGGCAGTTTCGGTAAATCCAACCCATCTGTGGGTTGATTTAGCTAAGGGAACGGGCCAGTGTCGAGAGTACAATCGGTTTCTTGTCAAAATTAAATCTAACAAAAAGATGAATATTTATTTTTTAAAAAAACCGATTCACGGTGGACACGCTTTGGAAGGTTGCTAACATGTATCCGCAACCTGTTACGCGAATGAAATGTATTGATGCCATTTCCCAACACTCAGAACACAGCCATATGAAGGCTGTGCCGAAGAGGGATTGTTGCACGCCTGCTTCAGAAGAAGTTCCGGTGAGGGCCTTTTATGGCTTACGTATTTCTTGTACGTTCCTTTCACGAAACACCGAGTATTTTATAAATGAAAATTAATATAAATAATTTTTGGCGTGGACTTGCCTGTGGCGCTTATCTGTCAAGAGCGAATACGGCGTGTGAACAAATCGTGAACAACAGTTAATAGGTTCACGTGGAATGACAATGCGCATTTGCTTACACATTGCACCGCGTCCCAGCAGTCTCGAGCCTTACGGTTTGTCACTTACTTTTTTGTCTTGTGAAAATGATGTTGCTGGGACCTGTGGACATGTTGATGTGTTAGGGCGGTTTTTTCTAACAAGGAAAGCTCGGACTAGCGACACCGACACCGGCTGGTGAAAAATCCAGCACCGACTATAATAACTTTGATGCTTTGAAGAGAAACGATGCAGGCAACAGTAGATAAAATTTGGACACAAACCACGGATCAAATCCGTACACTCCTCAACACTGAGACCTACAACCTGTGGTTCTCCACGGTACAGCCGGTTTCTCTAAACCAGTCTTCCATCACCCTTGAGGTGCCGAACGAATTTTCAGAGGTCTGGCTGAAGGATAATTATTTGGAATTATTGCAGGACGCTTTGGCAACGGCTAGCGGCCGCAAGTTGAACATTAAGTTTACTATTGCTGATGGTGCTGCTCCGGCTCCAGCTAAGGCGGCCCGGGGAAAGAAGTCTGGCGCTGCGAAGAAAGTCAGTGATGGTGACTTGGTTTTCAATCCACGAAACACGTTTGATACCTTTGTGGTAGGGAACAACAATAGTTTTGCCCATGCGGCGGCTATGGCTGTAGCACAGCAACCAGGGAAAGCCTACAATCCGCTCTTCCTCTATGGAGGTACGGGTCTTGGCAAGACGCACTTGCTTCATGCGGTGGGGCAACATGTGGTGAGCACTAAAAAGGGAGCCAAGGTTTCCTACGTATCTTCGGAAAAATTCACCAATGAATATATTGCGGCCATCCAAGAGAACCAACTGGTGAAGTTCCGCAAGAAGTATCGCCAGACCGATGTGTTGTTGATTGATGATATTCAGTTCCTTGCAGGTAAAGAACGTATTCAGGAAGAGTTTTTCCATACCTTTAACGCACTGCATGAAGCACATAAACAGATTGTGCTTACCTGCGACCGGCCAGCCAGTGAGATTCAAAACTTGGAACATCGGCTCGTAAGCCGTTTTGAATGGGGGTTGGTCACGGATTTGCAGCCGCCTGATGTAGAAACTCGTCTGGCAATTCTGCGTAACAAGGTGAAGACCATGGGCGTGGAGATCCCCGAGGACGTGCTAACCTTCCTTGCTAATCGGATACGTACAAATATTCGGCGCCTTGAAGGAGCTCTCATTCGAGTGGCTTCCTATGCACATCTTACAGGGAAGCAGCTCACTAATGATGTGGTTGAAAACCTGTTAAGGGAAATATTACAGGAGGAAGGCCGGCACACTATAACCATGGAGGTGATTCAGAAGAAGGTGGCCGAAAAGTTTGACTTACGCATGGCTGATATGACCAGTAAGCGGCGTCCTGAGAACATTGCCTTTCCCAGGCAAATTGCCATGTTCCTTTCCCGGCAGCTGACAGAACATTCCTTAAGTGCAATCGGCGAGGCCTTTGGTGGACGTGATCACGGTACGGTCCTGCATGCTTGTCGACTGGTGAAGGATCGAATGGAAATTGATGCGAACGTTCGCCAGACGGTACATTATCTTGAGAAGCAATTGCTTCGTTAATTACGAAAGGGTTTTACACCAATATTTGAAAGGGCTGAGTCACCTCAGCCCTTTTTCGTATTATCAACAAATCGCGCCATGCGTTCGATGGCCTGCTCAATTTGATCGAAGCCTGCTGCGAAACAGCAGCGTAGGAACCCTTCACCGCAATCTCCGAAGGCATTCCCGGGGACTGCAGCCACATTTTCGGTCTCCAAGAGTCGTGTGGCAAAAGTGTTGGAATCAAGGCCGGTCGACTGAATGCTAGGGAAGGCATAGAATGATCCACGTGGTAAATGGCACGCCAGACCCATTTCATTAAGGGCATTTACCATGAGGTTGCGGCGTTGTCGGTATTCCTCGCGCATTTCGAGCATTGGTTCTTTGCCGTTTCGCAATGCTTCAAGAGCGGCTTCCTGGCTTACGATGCTGGCACACAACATCGAGTATTGATGAATGCGTGTCATGGCCGCGATCAAGGATTCTGGGCCGCAGCCAAAACCGATACGAAAACCGGTCATGGCGTAGGCCTTTGAGAAACCGTGCAATAATATTGTGCGTTCCTGCATGCCGGGCAGGCTCGCGATGCTCACATGCTCTCCTTCGAAGGTGAGCTCAGCATAAATTTCGTCGGTTATCACGATGAGGTCGTGTTTCACTGCGAGATTGGCAATGGCCTGCAGTTCTTCGCGTTTCATCGTGCCGCCGGTGGGGTTGGTGGGGAAATTCAGGATGAGTGCCTTGCTTTTTTCCGTGATGGCGGTCTCGATGGCTGCGGCTGTTACGCTAAATTTCATCTGGGCATTGCATTCCACAGCTACAGGTATCCCGTGGGTTAGTGCAATGGAGGGCGAATAACTCACATAACAAGGCTCATGATATATGACTTCGTCTCCCGGATTGACTATGGCGCGCAAGGCAAGATCCAGGGCTTCACTCACTCCCACAGTTACTAGGATTTCATTGTCTGGATGATATGTGGGGCCAAAAATCTGGGCGACATAGTTACTGATGCTTTCGCGTAGCTTGAGGAGTCCCAGATTGGAGGTATAGCTTGTTTTACCGCGTTCGAGAGCGTAGATGGCTGATTCGCGTATGTGCCAGGGGGTTGTGAAGTCCGGTTCCCCTACCCCCAGCGAGATTACATCAGGCCGCCCCTGCACGAGTTCGAAGAACTCGCGGATGCCTGAAGGCGGAATGGCCGCTACATGGTTGGCAATGGGATTGAGGTTGGGCATGATAATGGAAACTAAGGGGAATACCGTTTTGGCAGCAAGCGCTGGGTGCTACCCGATGATTGCGCGAGCTAAGCTGCGGCTCGCTTTGGTTTTCGGCGTGTGACGGGCTTACTTTTGCCTTGAACGGTTTTTCTTGTGATTTTTACTGACTCAATTTCGTTGGTTCCCGGGATTTCATACATCAAATCGAGCATCAATCGTTCGAGTTGGCCGCGTAAAGCCCGTGCTCCGGTCCCTTTCTTGATGGCCTGTGCTGCCAGTTCCTGGAGGGCGTCGCGTGTAAACTCCAGTTCAACCCCTTCAAGCCAAAGCAACTTTTGATATTGTTTGGTAAGTGCGTTTCTGGTTTCAGTGAGAATCGCCACCAGTTGTTTCTCAGTAAGCTCTTCCAAGGCGGTAATCATCGGGAGTCGACCGATAAATTCAGGGATAAAGCCGTAGCTGAGCAAATCCTCAGGTTCCACGTGTTTCAAGGCCTCTCGCCCCTTGTGCATGGCGTCGATTTGGTCCTCCTGTGCACCAAAACCGAGGATGTGATTACCCAATCGACGTTGAATAACCTTGTCCAAATCCACAAATGCTCCGCCACAAATAAACAGGATATTTCGGGTGTCCACGCGGATGTATTCCTGCTGCGGGTGCTTGCGTCCCCCTTGGGGGGGGACGTTGCAGGTAGTGCCTTCGAGGATTTTTAGTAACGCCTGTTGGACTCCTTCACCGGAGACATCACGAGTGATGGAAACATTCTCAGTGCGTCGGGTAATCTTGTCGATTTCATCGATATAAATTATCCCCATTTCTGCACGCTTAACATCATAGTCAGCTGACTGCAGTAAACGCAGGATAATGTTTTCGACATCTTCACCGACGTAGCCTGCTTCAGTTAGGGTGGTGGCATCCGCGATGGCGAAAGGGACATCCAGCACGCCTGCCAATGTGCGGGCGAGTAAGGTTTTACCTGTGCCGGTGGAGCCAATGAGCATGATGTTGGTCTTCTCAATCTCCACATCCACATGTGGTGCTTCAGCATCCTTGGTTTGGGATGCATTGGTTTCATGTAAAATACGCTTGTAATGGTTGTGTACTGCTACGGCCAGAGTCTTCTTGGCGGCATCTTGCCCAATGCAGTGCTTGTCCAGTTCCGCTTTAATCTCCGCGGGTTGCCTAACTGAGAGTTGCGGGGTTTCTGCCTTGGGGGCTTCTTCGGCCAGTTCCTTGTCGAGTACCTGCTTGAAGGTTTCTACGCAACCATCGCAAATGTACACCCCTGGCCCGGACACCAACTTACGTACTTCTGCATGTGATTTACCGCAGAAGCTGCAGAGGGTGAGATTGCGTGGGCGTGCCATGGCTTACTTTTCATCTACTGAGCTTTTATCCGGAAGCGTGGTGACATCTTTTCGGGAAGACACGACTTCATCAACCAAACCAAAATCCTTGGCTTCATCGGCGGTAAGAAAGTTATCGCGCTCGCAGGCCTCGAAAACCTCATCGTAGGACTTTCCTGTATGCTTGGAAAGGATGCCCGTGAGGGTTTTTTTCAGATGCAGCATGTGTTTTACGTGAATTTCCATATCGGTTGCCTGGCCTTGGGCCCCACCGAGCACCTGATGAATCATCACATTGGCATGAGGAAGAGCGAAACGTTTGCCTGACGTGCCTCCGCTTAAAAGTACTGCTCCCATACTGGCGGCTTGGCCAATGCAGTATGTATTCACGTCGCAGGTGAGAAACTGCATGGTATCGTAAATCGCCAGGCCCGCGGTAACATGGCCGCCGGGTGAATTGATATAGATATGAACATCCTTCTTGGGGTCACTCATCTGCAGAAAAAGCAATTGGGCAATCACCGTGTTGGCGACTGAATCATCGATGGCAGTGCCAAGGAAAATGATGCGGTCCACCAGTAGGCGTGAGTAAATGTCATACCCTCGTTCGCCACGACTGGTCTGTTCCACCACATGGGGGATCAAATAATTGTTCTGTGTTTCAGCGTGTGCCATAGTAATAAAGCTCGGTTATCCTACGGAAACAATGCGGTTGGGTCAATTTCAAAGGGGCTTAAGGCTAGCCTTGAAGCGAATCAATTGCTGCTGCTGCCGCGTTCATTTCGGCGTTCTTCTTGCTCTTGCCACTACCGCGTGCGAGTTCCCTTCCACTATGGCGAACTGCGCAAATAAATGATCGGTCATGATCTGGGCCTTCGGTTTCCAGTAATCGATACTCGGGAGCTACAGCACTTTTGCCCTGTAGAATTTCCTGTAACTCCCCTTTCGGATTACCTTTGTGACGCCCTGAGTCTGCCTCGGCAAACTGATTGGCGAACTGTGTGTGGATGAATTTTTTTACCTTGATGAATCCGCCATCAAGATAGATAGCGCCCACGACGGCTTCAAAAGCATCGGCTAATGCGGAGGGCCGGTTGCGTCCGTCGTTACGGTCTTCGCCTCGACTGAGGCTGAGTTCCTTTCCAAGGTGAATCTCCCTCGCGCGTTCGGCCAGTGCCTCGCGGTTTACCAGGCGTGCGCGGGCTTTTGAGAGCGAACCTTCGTCTCGGGTAGGGAAACGCTTGTAAAGTTCGGCGCTAATGATGAGTTGTAGCACGGCGTCGCCCAGAAACTCCAACCGCTGGTTGTTTTCCATTTTTTCAGCCAGTTCATGGCTTATCGATGGGTGGGTCAAGGCCAGCTCCAAGAGCTCGGATTTTTTGAATGTATACCCCAGTCGTTTCTGGAATGGACCCCTTGTGGCCATCACGGATCAGGGGGTTGTTTCCACTTGGGCCGCCTCTGTCTGGGGGGATTCCTCTTTTTCCATGTCCGGTGGCTCTCCTGTTCCTATTTCTGGATCCACGGGTGGTGGTGGCCACTGCTCCCCTTCCACGGGCAGTCCGTGCTCAAGCAGTGCGGCTACTTCAATCTGCACCTGTTCCAGTTCCTCCATTTTCAAGTTCGGATCCGGAATTGTGAAAATATCACCGGTTTTGGCCAGTTCATAAACAAAAACCCGCCCCGTCTCGTCTTTGATTTGTTCCTTCACCTTAAGCACGCGCTTGCGTTCCAGCATCACCGCCAGAATGTAGCTGGCCTCGCGCCAACGGACATCTTCGGTTTTCATTAGTTTGCGCAGTAGTCCTTCCGCGTTATCCTTCTGGATAGCTTCCGGTGGCGCTGGTGGCGGTGATTCGTAGGTGCCCTGCCAACGTGAAATAAAGTCCTTGCGCTCGGTTGCTCCTTCAGACTCCTTTTCCCAGCACTTTTGGCAGATGTCTTTACGGAGATACTCGCCTTTATCGTAACCGAGCAAGGTATGGAAACATGCTCCATCCTCAAAGTTTTGCTCGCAGTCATGGCAGATATGGCCGCGGGATTGGATGTTCCAGTCGTTCAAAGGGGTTCCTTCCTGCGGCCGATCAAACACTGCCATATATGGCTATTCAACGCGGACTTGTTCGCAGGGGCGCCAGCCTACTCTGGTTTATCCGCTTTGATTTCGACCCACTTTTCCGTGTGCTCAGGCTGTGAAACGTTTCCTCCACTCACCATAATGATGCTTGATTCCGGGGTAAGGTAAACAGTCTTCTCGTCAATCACACATCTTAAGGGGGAATCTGAGCTGTTGAGTACTTGTGTTAGCAGAGCATGCACTGATTGGTTTGCTCTTTGCGGCCAGTTACGAATACGAAAAAGCTCTACCCGATCCTTCCTTTGTGGCGGTTGCCACTGCGGTGTGGGGGCAACGGGAAGGCCCGTAACTGGATCAATCGGTAAGCCGGGAAATTGGGGATGGATTGGGAGTCCTGTGATTGGATCTATAGGGCGTGTGTCAGGCCCTGGAATTGTTCCGGGTGGTGGGATAATCCGCCCGGGAAATCCGGGATCAAGAGGTAGTCCGGTAGTGGGATCGATTCCTTGGGGTTGGGAAGGCGGCACCAGTTGGCTTCTGTTTTTATTGGGGTCCAGGGCTGGTTCTTTCACAGGAATGGCAAAAGTGACTTTCGGCAGCCTTTCATTTCCGGTTTTTTTGATGGCCCTATTCAGTACCACCACCACTTCCTGCAGGGTGAAACCATCCAGGGCTCCAGCATTGATTTGAGTACGTTCCAGCTCACGGGCCGCAGGCTTGCCCCTGAGAGTAATGGCCAGTCGGTTCTTCAAAACGCGTTCCAAACGCCAGGTCTTGCCGGTTTGCGTGTCCAAGCGAACATGCAGAAGGGTGCCATCATTTTGAATAAGACTACGCAGTTGATAACGCGGTTCGGCCGCATGAAGTGAGATGCCGAGCATGAGAGCCAACCAACCAAGCGTTTTCATGGGGCCACGTTACCATCGGCCCTTCTCTCGGGCAAATGCGCTTTTTTTGGGTAAAATACTTTATAAAACTGATAGGACAGCAAATGTCCAATGGTTGTTTGTATTTTGTGCTGATGATGAATGACTCGATGTATTTTCCCTTGGTGCCTGCGGCAATGGTGATGGTGGGTATGGCACTGCTATTAATTGGACCGTGGCCGATTGGATTGCCGGTGTTGGTGGCAGGCACAGGTGAACTGGTTGGAATATTATGGGGTTAGGGCGGTTGACAAGGGAGGTGTGGCAGCATTGAATCGCAGCGATGAACCCCCTTGTTTCTATCAAACGACTGGTGTCGGCACTCTTCGTGTTGGCGATTGTTGGTACCGTTTCTGCAGAATTGCCCCAGCTGAAACTGGTAAATGCCTACCCGAATCTAAAACTTCAACGCCCCTTGTGGCTGGAGCAGTTGCCTGATGGCCGGATGTTTGTATTGGAGCAGCGGGGTAAGATTCATATTCTGCCGAAAAATTCCCAAGGCAAAAAGACCAGGCTCTTTTTTGATATCGAAGCGCGCAAGCCCTACGTGAAGGATGAGGAAGGCCTGCTCGGCATGGCGTTTCATCCGCAGTATTCAAAGAACGGAAAAATTTACGTCTTCTATTCTGCCCACAACCCGTTGCGCAGCGTCGTGAGTGAATTTCGCTTAAGCAAGGATAACAAGAATAGGATTGATCCAGCCAGTGAACGCAAGCTTTTGACAATCGAACGACCGTTTTGGAACCACGATGGGGGCTGCATTCTCTTTGGTCCTGACGGCAAACTCTATATTACCCATGGTGATGGTGGCGCGCGCGAGGACCCCAATGATAATGGCCAGAATCTTTCCACTTTGCGGGGAACCATTATGCGGATTGATGTGGATGCACGTTCGGAAAAATTACCCTATGGCATCCCCAAGGATAACCCTTTTCTTAACCGCAAGGGTGCACGGGGTGAAATTTGGGCCTACGGTTTGCGTAATGTATGGCGCATGTGTTTTGACCGGGATACCGGTGATTTTTTGGCGGCCGATGTGGGGCAGGATTACTGGGAGGAAGTGAACCTGATCGTAAAGGGGGGCAATTACGGTTGGCGCACCCGCGAAGGGTTTCATGAGAGTTTAAGCAGTAAAAGCCGCGCTAAAATCACTCCCAGCAAGCACAAGAATCCTGAAGAGTTTCTGGATCCGGTGATTGAGTATCCCCATACCCCTGCTCTGGCGGCGAAGTCGCAGTTCAACAAACACGGGCACGGACTCAGTATTACCGGTGGCTACGTATATCGCGGCAAAAAGATTCCCGCCCTGCGTGGGGCCTATGTCTATGGCGATTACAAGACGGGAACCGTGTGGGCTTTTCGTCAGAGTGGCGGCAAGGTAACCGAGTACGGTCAGCTCGTGGGGCCCAACCCCATCCGTTTTGTGGCGAGCTTTGCTGAGGATCAAGCAGGCGAACAGTACCTGCTGGGTTTTGAAGGCAAGGGCCGCATCTATCGGCTTGAGGCCAAGTAGGGATTTTAAGCCAAGTTTTCACGAGCGGGCCAGGAATGGCCCGCTTTTTTATTTCACCCTGGAGCTCGTGGTTTTCACGCGGCCTACCGGGCGTACGTTGGCGCCTTTTTGTTTGCCCTCACCCAAATCCCTGCGGGCAGCTTGGGCGGATTGGGTCAGGCGCTTTACAATCTCGGGATGCTGTGCGGCGACATCGTGTTTTTCAGCGATATCAGTTTTAACCTCATAAAGCATCGGTTGTTGCCGGCGTTTTGTGCCTTTGCGCACGGATTGATCCGGGGAGTGTGGCAGGTATAACTTCCAGCGGGCGTCACGGATCGCCTCGAGATGTTGAGTTTGATAATAGTAAAAGGATTCATGCGGGGTCTTGGCCTTGGACTGGTTCCACAAGGACCAGATATTTTTGCCATCAATTTTGTGTGTGGGCAATTTAGCGCCGGCAAGCCGGGCAAAGGTGGGCAATAAATCCATTAGTGAGGAGAGTTCGTCATTGATACTGCCGGGCGGGATCATGCCGGGCCAGCGGATGATGGCCGGCACGCGCATGCCGCCCTCGGCGGTGGTGTAACCCCAACCACCCAGAGGGAGGTTGCTGCCCTGGGGCGGGTTGCGGCGTGGGGCGCCGTTGTCGCTGGTCCAGAGGACGAGGGTTTTTTCATCCAGACCATGCTTCTTTAATGCCTTGAGGATCTCGCCGGTGGACCAGTCCAGTTCCTCAATCGAATCGCCCCACGGTCCGTTTTTTGATTTGCCGCGAAACGCCTTACTGGCGAAGGGCGCGCGGGTGCTGCCGGGCATGGCCTGGGGCAGGTAAAGGAAGAAGGGTTTCTTTTTATTGGCGGCAATGAACCGAATGGCGGCCTCGGTTTCGCGGGTAGTGAGGGTGTTGCGATCAACCGGAGCCACGATGACCTTTTCATTTTCCATCAGGGGCAGTGGCGGCCATTGCTTGCCGCGCAGGCGATCGCCGATGCGCTGGCCGGTGGCATGGGTCATGTCGTCGCTGTAGGGAACGCCGAGGTAATAATCAAAGCCCTGCCGTGTGGGTAAAAATGGCAACTGATCGCCCAGGTGCCATTTACCGATACAGGCGGTGGCGTAGCCGGCCTTCTTCAGCACTTCAGCGATGGTGACTTCATTGGGATGCAGGCCGTTGGGCGAAACCGGGCGCAGCACGTGGCCATCCTCCGGAGTTGAGTCCAGCCCCACCCGGCGCGGATAGCAGCCGGTCATGAGCGCGGCGCGGCTGGGCGTGCAGACGCCGCTGGCACTGTAGAAACTGGTCAGCTTGCGCCCTTCCTTCGCCATTTTGTTGAGGTGGGGTGTGCGGTGCAGCTTGCTGCCAAAGGGCTCGATGTCGCCATAACCCAGGTTATCGCACATGATCAGGATAAAATTGGGCCTGGGCGAAGCGTTTTCAGCCCGGGAATCAACCGCCGTTGCCCAGAGGCACAGTGAGAACAAGAGACGTGAGAAATTAGCCACGGCAAAAAGGCTATTGGTTTGATCCTTCAGAAACAAGGGCAACCTGAACCAGGGGTAGATAGTGCTCCAGCGGTGGAGTTTTCATTTCCCGATCCTTCGCGTGGTCGTCCCATGTCCTAAGTTGCAGCGCTTCATTGAAAAAGGGGTCTTCCTCGAAGGCACGGGTTTCGGCCCCGGTCATTTTGCCGCCCTGAAGGATAAAGCTTTTTGCCGATGCCGGTGAGAGTTGCTCAAGGTAATCTGCCTGGACCGTGCATTGGTAGCGTTTGGCAGTGACGTGCAGTCCCACCGGCTGGGAGATTTTTGGACCGAACCATTTCTTGAGCCACTTTTCACCAATCTGCTCGTGATGAGCGTCTATGCCCTGCTCAGCCACGTCCTCAGGCAACCCGTGCAACAGATGCCCGATGTCGTGCAGCAGTGCGGCTAGAATCTGGTTATCGGAGGCGTTATCCTTTTGGGCCAAATAGCCCGCCTGAAGTGCGTGCTGCAATTCGCTGACGCCTTCGCCGTAGGCCAGATGGCCCCGTTCACTGAATAGATCGCGAATTTGGTCGGTTGGATTCAATTTTGGTTTTTAATCAGATAAATACCTATAAAGATGGGGCACCCTCAAGTGGTCACCGGCTTGGCCTTCTTCACGTAGTCAGGATCAATCTCCACCCCCATGCCCGGGTCCTTGGGGCAAACAACGATTCCATTGCTGGCCTTGAGCGATGAACTTTTGCTTTGGCAGGGAATATTGCTTTCTCCCTTAAACTCCTGATGGGCGGTGATGTTCGGCACAAAGCTGGCGAAGTGAAGAACGTTTATATAACCGAGCCCGGAACCGGACATGTGGGGTGTGCACATCATTCCTGCGGCTTCGGCCATCTTCGCCACCCGGACCCCCCGGATAAAGCCTCCATTATAGTGAAGATCGGGCTGCGCGACATCCATCACGCGATTGGCGATTGCCCAGCGGAATCGACGCATGCTGTATTCCTGTTCGCCCCCGGCAACGGGTATCTTCAGGGCTTCGGTGACCTGTTTGGTTTCCCAAAGGTGATCAAAGGGCACGGGCTCTTCGTAAAAGGCGTAATTGTTTTCCTCGAGAAGTCGTCCCACGCGGATCGCATCTTTTACCTCGTAGGAACTGTTGGAATCGGCATAAAGCGTAACCTTCTCTCCCAGTGCCTTGCGGATATGGGGGATGAGCTTTTCGGTGCGACCGGCAATCCGGTCCTCAATACGCTTCATGCGGCCGCCGATACGGATCTTGAGGGCCTTGGCGCCGGTCTGGGAGATGAACCTGCCAAGGACAG
>Ga0208411_1001452_pt1 | contig 16054 bp, 13 predicted proteins | sample ETN01SmetaG_4_FD_185793 | JGI IMG/M metagenome (GOLD analysis project Ga0208411, IMG submission 185793) | Marine microbial and viral communities from oxygen minimum zone, Eastern Pacific Ocean - ETNP2014F12-01SV261 (SPAdes) (version 2) | ecosystem: Environmental > Aquatic > Marine > Oceanic ... | reverse complement strand
AACAGAAGTAGAACCAGAAGAAGAAATTGTGGAGGAACAGGAGCAGGATTTTTCACCAATAGCAGGTTATGAAATGTTAATGTCTACATGTTGGATTGATGGGATTCTTGATCCTGCAGAAGCGAAACTTCTTTCTCGAAAAAGGGTGGAATTAGGTATAACTTTTGAGCAACACTTAGAGATTTTACGCAATATATTGGAGTCCTCTTCATGATGGAGGAAAACACACCATTTTGGCATGCACTAGAATTAGCTTGGACTGGAGATGGTGCGCTATCCCTACACAGCATACGCCTGTTAGATGCAATGCAGAATATGATTGGATTGAGTAATCAACGTCGCTCTGAAATAGAATCAAGATTTGAAGAAGAAGTTGTTTATGATTTAACACGCGCTGGATTTGGTTGCGGAGATCAAGCACTTGCTGCATGGGTAGGCACTCTTACTTTCTTAGACGACCCAGCATCACAAGATGTAGCACGAGCGATGGGCAAAGCCGCTTTGGTGTCTGGTCTTTCAAAAGATAGATGGTCGTCTAGTTATTCATGGATGAGCCAACTTGGTTTAGGTGATGCGTATGCAGAAGGCGTATGGCTTGAAGGTGAAGATGCAGGGGAACTTGCAAGGGTTCCTGCATTACTTGTCCCCGTGGCGCAAAAGATTGGACTTATCACTGAAGATGAACAGTAATTATTCAATAATTGCTTCCCAAGTTATCTCAGCTGTATGTTTTAACATATTTGAAATCGTACAATATTTAGCATGACTATGTTCGATTAATCTAGTAACTAGTTTTTCAGGTAAGTCAACACCCCTAACACGATAAATCATATTTATTTTCGTGAATACTCTCGGGTTTGTTTCCGAACGTTCTAAATCCATATCTACTGAAGCATAAATTAATTCACGATTTTTCAATCCATCAATAACATCAATTAAACTACATGCCCCACAAGAGTGTAGCGTTGCAATTACTGGAGTAATTCCTTCACCACCCCAACCAAGTTCCATTTTCATATTATTATTATCAGTACAGGTCAGAGTTTTATTCCCATTCCATTCAACACGAGAGTCCATGTGAATAGGTGAAGTGAAACAAAGAGAATATGTTTGCGACGAAGCACCTTCTTTATCCAACGCATTCATGAAGGTCAGGTTGGTCGGCCAAATTGATGACTTCTGGTAAACCCATAACAATGAGAGACGGTAAGTTGCAAGTTCCGAATAACCCTATTATACATTATATCGAAGGCGACGGCATAGGAATAGACATCACTCCAGTGATGCAGAAAGTGGTTAATTTTGCAGTTAAAAAGGCATATGGAGCAACACGCACAATCCATTGGAATGAGGTACTAGCGGGTCAGAAAGCATATGATGAAGTCGGGGAATGGTTGCCCGATGAAACAAAGGAAGCCATGCGCTCAGGGCTAGTTTCTATCAAAGGCCCACTAACAACTCCAGTTGGGGGAGGAATCCGCAGTCTAAATGTTGCATTACGTCAACAACTCGATTTATTTGCTTGTGTCCGGCCAGTTCGTTGGTATGAGGGTACTCCTAGTCCTGTGAAAGAACCAGGTGCAGTAGATATGATAATTTTCCGAGAAAACAGTGAGGATGTTTATGCTGGAATTGAATGGGAATCAGGTAGTGCTGAAGTTAAGAAAGTGATAGACTTTTTGCAAAATGAAATGGGGGTCACAAAGATCCGATTCCCCGATACCGCAGGTATAGGAATTAAACCAGTAAGTAAAGAAGGGACGGCTCGTATAGTGAGGGCTGCAATTAATCATGCAATTTCACAAAATTTGTCAAGTGTGACATTAGTTCATAAAGGCAATATTATGAAATTTACAGAAGGCGGATTTAGAGATTGGGGATATCAATTAGCTATGGATGAATTTGGAGCTATTGAGGTAGATGGTGGCCCTTGGTGTTCATTAACAAATCCAAACAATGGAAACGAGATTATCATTAAGGATGTAATTGCTGATGCGATGTTACAACAAGTTCTCACACGCCCTAAAGAGTATGGTGTGATTGCTACTTTGAATCTAAATGGTGATTATATTTCAGATGCTTTGGCTGCTCAAGTGGGTGGTATTGGTATTGCACCGGGTGCTAACATCAACTATGACACTGGAATCGCAATTTTTGAAGCCACTCATGGAACGGCACCAAAATACACAGGCCAAGATAAGGTGAATCCAGGTTCAATCATTCTTAGTGCTGAAATGATGTTGCGCTACATGGGTTGGGGTGAAGCAGCTGATCTAATTGTGGATGGAATGGGGGCAGCAATATCTGCTAAAACTGTAACATATGATTTCGAGAGATTGATGGATGGAGCGACCCTTCTCAAATGTAGTGAGTTTGGTGATGCATTGATTTCACACATGTGACATGAATTTTGGTACTGAATTTCTAATAAAGCGGCACTCACTTAGTGAGTAATAATACACCAAATAACCACTAGGTTACTTTACGGTTTATTTATTACACTTAGTATAGAATATACATGCCCGCTGTGATTGTAGAATATTTGAGGTCACCATTTACCCCTGCTAGGAAAGGTGGCCTGTCGCGAATGCGCCCAGATGATGTGGCATCAATTGTAGTCAGAGAATTAATTGAAAGAACAGGAATTAATCCAGAATTGATTGAGGATGTAATCATTGGATGTGCATTTCCTGAAGGTGAACAAGGCTTTAATCTTGCAAGGATGATAACCTTTCTTTCAGACTTACCCAATTCGTTAGGTGGGGTGACAATCAACCGTTTTTGTGGCTCATCGATGCAAGCCATTCATGATGCCACTGGTAGAATAGCGATGGGTGCAGGAGAGGCCTTCATTTGTGGGGGTGTTGAATCTATGACGAGAATTCCTATGACTGGTTTTAATCCCATGCCCAATCCAAAACTCGCTGACGATTATCCTGAAGTGTTCACATCGATGGGAATCACCGCCGAGAATCTTGCTGAGCAACGAGGAATCTCTAGGGAGCGTCAAGAGGCGTTTGCAATTGAGAGTCATCGAAAGGCGGCGAATGCTCAGGAGACGGGCGCACTAGTGAGTGAAATTGTGGCCATTCAAACTGACGAGGGATTAGTTGAGGTAGATGGCTGCATACGAGCAGACACAGACCCTGAGACGCTTGCAGGCCTTAGGCCGGCATTCGATGAGAATGGAACGGTTACCGCAGGCACATCATCGCCTTTGACAGATGGGGTGGCCTTCGTGTTGGTGTGCAGCGAGGACTTCGCTGAACGCAACGGGTTGAACCCACTTGCACGTATCCGCTCGACGGCTATTTCTGGATGTGATCCTGATGTGATGGGAATCGGACCGGTCGGTGCGAGCCGTAAGGCGCTCGAACGGGCAGGCATGGAACTTAGTGACATTGATATTGTTGAATTGAACGAGGCCTTCTCGGCCCAGTCAATCGCAGTCATAGAGGAGTTAGAACTGGATGCTGATAAGGTAAACCTCGACGGCGGTGCCATCGCTTTAGGTCATCCACTTGGCGCTAGTGGAGCGAGAATTACTGGAAAAGCCGCACAACTATTGCAGAGGAACGGCGCAAAAACGGCCCTTGTTACCATGTGTATTGGTGGCGGGCAGGGAATCGCTACTGTGTTGGAGAGAGTAGATTGAGGTGGGTAGGTAATGAGAGAAATACAACGCGTAGCCATTCTTGGTTCTGGTGTAATGGGGGCGGGAATCGCTGCCCATTGCGCCAATGCTGGCTGTGAGGTTCTACTTCTCGATATAGTTCCACCAGACATTGAAGAGGGTGGGGACAGAAACGCTTTCGCTAAAGGGGCCGTTCAATCAATGGCAAAGGCGAATCCTGAGATGTTGATGCACCCAGACTACGCCTCTCGAATTGAAGTGGGAAATTTTGAGGATGACCTTCATCAGTTGGTTGACATAGATTGGGTCATTGAGGTTGTCTTGGAGCGATTAGATATCAAACATCAAGTGTATTCTAATATTGCTCAATACCTCAACCCCGAAGCTGTTCTTTCCTCGAACACCTCTACCCTACCTCGTTCAGCATTAGTAGAGGGTATGGACAATAATCTTGCATCACGTTTCCTCATCACCCACTTTTTCAATCCACCAAGATATCTTCCGCTACTTGAGGTTGTAACAGGTCCAGAGGTATCAGATGAGTTGCTATCGCACTTCACCCAATTCGCAGATGTGCGCCTTGGTAAGCAGGTTGTGAACTGCAATGATTGCCCAGGCTTCATCGGTAACAGGTTGGGCGTGTTCTTCGTTCAGAGGGCAATTTTCGAGACTCTGCAAAGGGGATACACAGTAGAGCAGGCTGATGCCATGCTCGGCCGCCCAATTGGACTTCCCAAGACTGGTGTGTTCGGTTTGATGGATTTAGTAGGAATCGATCTTATTCCTCATATTATGGATAGCTTGCTCACTAATCTCGACGATTCAGACGCCCTTCACAAATTCGCTGGTGAGGGTGGTGACCTGATTCAGCAGATGATTGCTGATGGATACACTGGCCGTAAGGGCAAAGGTGGTTTCTATCGATTGAACATTGATGGCGAACAGCGGGTGAAGGAAGCGAGAGACCTAGTAACTGGAGAGTACACCCCCGCTGACAGAAAAGCAGCATTCCCCTCTGCTCAGATGGGTAAACAGGGCCTACGCCGCTTGTTGGAACACCCCGACGAAGGCGCATCATTCGTGCGAGAGATCATTCTCGATACCTTAGCTTACGCCGCAACACTTGTTCCTGAAGTAACAGATTCTGTTGCTGACATTGATATTGCAATGCGCATCGGCTACAATTGGAAGCGAGGTCCCTTCGAAATGATTGATCAATTAGGTGTTGATTGGTTCATCGCAGCACTTGAAGAGAGTGACCGCGAGGTGCCACCCCTACTTCGCTTGGCAGCAGGTTCGACCTTTCACGAAGTCACCGATGGTGAGTTGAATTACTTGGCTCCGAACGGTGAAAGGGTAGTCATTGCCCGCCCGTCCGAGACGTTATCTGTGTCTGACTTGAAGCGCCGTGGCATCCCACTAGAAAAGAACCCTAGCGCTAGTCTTTGGGACGCCGGTGACGGCGTTTTGCTTGTTGAGTATCATTCCAAGATGAACGCGATGGATCCAATGAGCATGGAGATGCTTCTCTCTGCAGTTGATCGCGCTGAGATAGAAGGCTGGAAGGGCATTCTCATAGCTAATGACGCCCAGAACTTCTGTGCCGGCGCTAACTTAGGCTTAGCACTTCTCGCCGCCAACTTAGGTGCTTGGAAAGAGATTGAGGATTTCATCACTCTTGGTCAAGAGGCGTATGCTGCTCTCAAGTACGCCGAAGTGCCAGTTGTATCTGCCTCAGCAGGGTTGTGTCTTGGTGGTGGCTGTGAGATATTACTCCACTCCGACGCTGTGCAGGCGCATGCGGAGTCATACATCGGCCTTGTCGAAGTTGGAGTTGGAATTATTCCGGCCTGGGGTGGCTGTAAGGAGATGCTCGGGCGTCTCGCCCAAAACGGCTTTGCTCCAGGTGGTCCAATGGGGCCAGTCACAACTGCATTCGAGACCATTGGCCTTGCAAAGGTGGCCAAATCTGCCCAACAGGCGCAAGATATTGGCTATCTCACTCATAATGATAGGATAACGATGAACAGGAACAGGTTAATCCATGATGCAAAGCAACTGCTACTTGAGTTAGCGGTTGACTATGTTCCACCAACTCCACATGTATACCATCTACCTGGCCGAACCGGAAGGGCTGCTCTTGACCTTGCTGTCACCGACCTGCGTCGTTCAGGCAGGGCGACACCCCATGACGTGATTGTATCTAGCGCGTTGGCGCAGGTACTCACAGGTGGTGATACCGACATGGTGGATGTTCTGACCGAGGAGGATGTTCTGAAGTTGGAGCGGGAGAGCATAATATTACTTGCGAAGAATCAAGCGAGTTTGGCTAGAATGGAGAACATGCTGCTGACGGGGAAGCCGTTGCGAAATTAGGTGATGATAAAATGGTGCGATATGATCCCCCGTTGCGCGATTATCACTTTCTCTTACATGAGGTGTTTGATGTATGTCAAGAGATGACTACACTCGGATTTGAGGACTTTGATCAGGAGTTCGTTGACACCATGATTGATGAGTGGTCTAAATTCTGTAAGGAGGTATGGCTTCCTACTAACGCAGTAGGTGACGAAGAGGGAGCCAAGTTATCCAACGGTGTGGTCACTACTCCCTCTGGATTCAAAGAGGCGTGGGCTGATACTGTTGAAGGGAGTTGGTTTGCCACGGTTTGCGAGCCGGAGCATGGTGGCATGGGCTTACCACTATGTTTCCGCAACACTATGGATGAGTTCGCCATTTCAACTAACATGGCATTGGCAGCAATCGGAGCACTTTGTCTCGGAGTTTATGACTTGATATCCGAGTACGGTATTGAATGCCTGCGGTCTTTATATTCCCCAAAAGTAGCAACAGGAGAATGGTGTGGTACTATGTGCTTGACCGAGCCTCATTGTGGGACTGATCTAGGACTCATCTACAGCAAAGCTACCCCTATGGGTGATGGAAGCTACCGTATCAAAGGTACGAAGTTATTCATTACTGGTGGAGAACACGACTTGTCAGAGAACATCATTCACATGGTATTGGCAAAGTTGCCAGACGCACCGGAAGGAACGAAGGGGATATCCCTATTTCTAGTTCCGAAATATCTCCCAGCAGATTATGTATCCGGACTTCCCGAAGATTGCTCAGACCAACTCGCCGCTGAAATCAACGGAGTCGGCTGTTCTTCCATTGAGGAGAAGATGGGGCTACACGGCCAGCCAACATGCGCCATGAACTTCGATGATAGTGTGGGTTGGCTTGTGGGAGAACCAAATATGGGTATGAAACTCATGTTTGAGATGATGAATCGAGAACGTCTTGCTACAGGAATGATGGGCCTTGGGCTAGGGGAAATCGCATATCAGAATGCTCTTGACTGGTGTAAGGAGAGGCGCCAAGGTCGTGACTTGAAAGGTGTAAACGATCCGACCGAGGAGGCAGATAATATTCTCGTTCATCCTGATGTCAGGCGCATGCTTTTGCGGGTAAAAGCGAACAATGAAGGTTCTCGAGCACTTGGAGTATGGATTGGAACATTACTCGATCAAATGAAGCGTGGTGAAGGTGAGGTTCAGGAGGCTGCTGAGTCACTTGTAGCAGTATTGACTCCCGTGGCGAAAGCACACATGACAGACCTTGGGATGGAGAGCACTAACGATTGCATTCAAGTTATGGGTGGTGCGGGTTACATACGAGAATCTAGCGTTGAGCAATACTATCGAGACGTAAGAATCGCAGCGATTTGGGAAGGCACTAATGGTATACAAGCCCTTGATCTCGTAGGGCGTAAGATCGCCCTCAACCTTGGCCGCAACCTACGTCCTCTACTCTGGCCAATACTCGAATTTATTGAGGAGAACAGGGATATTGAGGGTATGGCTGAATTCACCAAACCGCTCTATCAGGGTGTACGAGGATTGCAACAAGTAACACTTCTACTGATGTCTGAAGGAATGGCAAACGCACATTTTTTGGCAGCAGGAGCCACAGATTACTGTCGCTACTTTGGTAATATCATGCTTAGTTATATGTGGACTAGGATGGCTAAGGTATGCCTAGAAAAACAGGGGGATGACATGTTTTATGATGCAAAGTTGGCAACTGCGCGTATTTTCTTTGAGAGAATTTACCCCGAGACAATTTCACTAGCGGCTAAGATTCAAGCTGGCCACCATAATCTGATGACCTATCCGGAGGCGATGATGTGACATTGATTATGGAGGATGATTACGGTCTTCTATCCCCTCATATTCAACCAGAGGCTAGATACTCACTCACATTACCACATTTCCTTACATTAATTCTCATGTTGGAAGTAATTGCGATATTCCTCATCCCTACTTGGATGTTGAATCCAATTGCTTGGGTAATGCTGGGCTTTTCGTTACCAGTACTTGCCTGGCTTCTATTCCACCGTGTTGTTATTAGATTAGTATTCACAACCCCAGAACCGGTTGCAAAAAAGTTGGTTGATCCACGTTGGTCACCCTTTAGGTACGTTGGTTGGGGTGGTGATGTTAAGACTGCCTACTTACTTGAAAGCGAGGGTGTAAAGGAGGACTTAGTCGTCGTACTACATGGAAGAGGCTCGTCGTTATACAACGTGGAATCTAGAGCATTGCACATCGCAGAACTCGGAACTAATGTTATTGGCCTCAATCTACGAGGCCATGGGGGATGTGACAGAAGAAAGGATTGGACCCTTCTCAAAGTTGCGGATGATATTGAGGCAATGTTAGAATCATTTGAACATGAATTTCGAGAGAACCTTCCTGAGAGGATATGGTTTTATGGTCATAGTGTAGGAGGGTTCCTTAGTATTTGGTTAGGTGCGAATCCTACTGGTTGGTGGAAGAATCGTTTGGCTGGCTTGATACTGGAATCTCCAGCGACATCATTTCCTCTAGCCGTTGAATCTCTTCTTCCACCTTATCTACGGACATTCAAACCGTGGGTACGGCAAATACTTCGCCGTGAACATGAGCGCATCCATCCGGACCTTTCGATTCGCTATGCAACCGCGCAAGTACCTCATTTTGGAATGCCGACAGTTCCTGTATTAGTGCTGCAGGCGATGCGTGACGATCGTCTTGGAAGAGAGCATTACAATCTTCTCACATCACATTTAGGTGATGACGCATCTATTCATTTACTATCATCACAACCTCACACATCTGGGGTTGATAGTGAGGAGAGAAAACAGATTCTTGAGAAGTGGCTTAAGCCACGGCTTGGAGATGTGATGGAAGGATTAATATGAGTTTGCAACGAAGATTTGATAGAGCTACGAAAAAGGTGTGGAGATTAAACACTAGACCGGACGATGACATTTTGTTAAACCTCTATGCATTGTATAAACAGGCGACAGAAGGAGATGCTGGAAGACGAGCGCAACGAAGAGGCATCAAAGAAATAGCCAAATTCCGTGCTTGGAAACGTATCCGTGGAATGACTTCTAATGAGGCAATGAATGCATATTGTGATTTAGTGAAATTATTAACCATAAATAAGGTAGCATCTTAATCATAGCGGAGTTGATAATTGTGACTGATAATTTTTCAGGTTATACTTTCCTTATCACAGGAGCGAGCCGAGGAATAGGCAAAGCGATTGCCGTGCGTTTAGGTGAAGAGGGAGCGAATGTGGCTGTTTGCGCCCGAAGTATGGATGAGAATCCCAAGTTACCAGGTACACTTCCAGAAACGGTCGAGGCAGTTGAGGCGGCAGGAGGGAATGCGTTGGCAATTCAACTTGATGTTAGAGATGATGAGCAAGTGAATGTAGCAATTGAAAAGTGTGTCTCTCATTTTGGTGGTTTGGATGGAGTTATTTGTAACGCTGGAGCGCTGTACATTGCCCCATTTTCATTTACACCCATGAAACGATTTGACCTCGTCCATCAAGTCAATGTACGCGCCACTTATGCAACAATCCAAGCAGCTCTCCCACATCTTCACAAATCAGATAGAGGAAGAGTGTTGGTGATATGTCCTCCTGTGTCAATGAATCCTAAATGGCTTGCAGGAACCACTGCCTATACGATTTCTAAGTATGGAATGTCAGTGCTTGTGGGTGGTCTTGCAGCAGAATTAGTTGGCGATGAAATTGGAGTCAATGGCTTGTGGCCGGCAACCACAATCGATACTGCTGCTGTCCGTTACAACGAGGCGTTGGGTGGTGAAGAGATGGCTAATAGAAGTCGTAAGCCATCTATCGTTGCTGACGCTGCGATCCATATATTATCCCAAACCAGTGATTGTACTGGACGTTTTTTCATTGATGAGGAAGCACTTGCAGAAGCGGGGATTACTGATTTAGAGCAGTATTCTGTAACTCCTGGAGGACCGCTTCAACCAGATTTCTATGTATAAGGAATATGTATAGTCCACAAACACAAGCAATCACTAAATGATTAATTGAAAAACCTTGTTGTGCTTAATCATATTTAATGAGTATAATGGGAAAGCGCTTGAGCGTTATCAACAATAATGAACCCTAATCTTTCTTGCAGTGCACGCGCAGGATAAGTAAAATCTGAATCTCTCGATGCAATTAATACAGAGCCAAAACCTTCTAGACATTGTTCAGCAATGTCAGTTGAGAAAATCATAATTTCAATATCACCAAACTCGGGATAAATCTCTTCGCCATTGATTGAATGGCGAGTTGTTTTTGAACCACGTTTAATTTTTGCATCAGTTATATCAGAGAACACATCATGTAAATCAACAAAGAAATCTTCAATATCAGCAATCCTTTTTTGCACCAATTTTTTCAACCCAATTTTTTCCGATGAATTCCATGAATTAAATTCTTTAATTGTTTCATTTGCTAGTTTTAAAAGTACCTTTTTATTTATTTTATCATCCCATAGTTTTGGATTAACAAGGCGATCTCCACAAATATTTCTGATGCGGTTTGGATTCCTTTCACATATATCTTTTAATTCTCTTCTTACAGTTTCATGTACACAGATATCAATTCTACCTTGTTGTAATCTATACAATAGTGTTTTGTGAAATTCTCTTCGGTTGTCTAAGTGCATGGGGATATCACGCTCAACTTTTAATTGATGTAGGATTTTTTCAGCAAGTGCATCAACAAGTAAATTCGTATCAACAATTACGAGAGGTTTCAAGCTAAGATTTCTAAGATGAATTCTATTACGTATGGGGATATTTATTTCAGTACGAGAAAACATATTTCTTTGCATTATTGAAATCCGCTGTAAATCTGCAGTATCGAATTTCCCACTATTCATTGCTCGCTCATAAAATAATAATCCATGTTCAGGGCCTCTTTCCTCATTTGCTCTATTTGCTATATTGGATATTTCTGGCAACCTTTTCCGGTTTAATGCATGTTGAAATGCACTTTCTAATTCCCCACCTTTGCGATTATGTCCCTTTAGAACCCAATTAATAGATGCAAGCACTCTTCCTCTGAATGGTTCTTCAGGAAGTCGATGACTTGATGGATATGTCAGGTGTAAATTTAAATCTTCGATAGAATAGTCAGTGACTTCAACAGCACAAGATTCACCATCTGAGTTTTTCTTTTCTACAATTTTAGTCATCACAACATCATCAAGAATCAGATCCCTCGCAATTTCAAGATTATCTCTATTCGCCTCATCATTTACTTTGAGGTATAATTTGAATTTATCAGTTATATTTGCTTTTAGCCCCGATTCAGATTCTAGTAGTTCGATAGCTTCAGGCCAGTTTCCAGCATGCGCAAAAGAAATCAAAGCCTCTTTGTTTAATTTTTGTCGTAATTCAAAATCATCACAACGTATTGCTGCAGCATGATAAGCTCTTGCGGCTTGTAAACGATTGCCCTTTTTCTCATATAATCTCCCTGTAGCAATAGATGCTTCCACTGTATGTGAATTGTAATTTTTGTACCATTTATCTAAAGCAACACTTGCCACCCCATGTTCTAGTACCTGTGCATTAACATTTTTCATTAAGCGATAAGTCGGAGGTGTATTTGTCAATACATCTTCAATAATTTCTTCAGCTTTAGCATGGCTTTCCTGCTCTGCACGTTGCAACAAACTATCTGCCCGATTTAATTTAAGATTTAGAATTAGTTGTTTAAACAACATATTTTCAATAGCACCAATATCTGATGATGAGAAACTCTCATCCATTTCATTAAGAAGTTGTTGAGGTACTAATCCATCGCCATCTTCCATCATTGCCCTTCGGCATTGTCTGAAACCAGGTATACTTGCATCAGTAATTGATGTAATTTCTTGAAGATTTGTTTCTCCCCCATCGAGTAAAGATGTTAATGCAAAGGCAGCAGGTGAGAGATAACTAGGTAAATCTATATCAGAAATAATTGAAAAAGATTCACGCCTAGCATTATCAATCCATTCTAGAAGTACAGAATTAGATTCAGCCCCAATTAATCTAGCCGCTACTAAAGTCATATGTGGATGAATTTGCGCACCATTTTCGCGAGATGAAATCAAAGTAGCAAGTGCATGAATATCACCTTCTTTTGTGTATAATTCCATCATCATTTCTTCAGTATCACCGTCAGCACTGCCACTGAAACCAAGTAATTCAGAAACAGTCAACCTAATATTCATGGGGATTAATTCGCAACTCAAAATAACAGATAAATCCAAATCAATACTAGATTCAATAATTTCTTCTAATTTAGTGATAACTAAATCGTAAATATTAGTATCTAATAGAGAAAGTGCAATCACAAGTTGTTGATCATTTGTAATATCTAAATTACTAAAATATGGTTCTAACTCTTCTACTCTTCCAGCATCGCGCATTGCTTCAATTATACGCCATCGCAATAGGGAATCATTAATTTCAACACCCCTTAATTGGCCCCATTCAGTTACTTCTTTGAGACCTAATTCCAAATCCTTTAGTGAGACTTTACTAACATCTCCAGGTATTTTCATTAATGCTTCTACACGGCAAGCATCAGAAAGAGAATTATCATTTTTTAGAGAAATGCATTCCTTGTATAATTTTCTATATCCGCTATCATCAACTCCTCTAATATTAATTAGCAATAGTTGTTGTTTAGCAATTTCACCCACAACACCATCTTCTGTTGATAGACTTTCAAATCTCTCTTTGCTTCCATCAATTCCAGCACTTGCAGATAAGATTGCAGCAAGAAGTCCAACCTTTCCAGTTTTTTCAGACAATAATCGCGCATCCAGTTGTTTTGCTAGCCATTGTTGCTTAATCTTCCCCTTTCGTTGCATTTGGTCATATAGTTTTTTCAGCGGCCCAAGAGTTGACCCCTTCAAGTTAATTCCAATTGGTGGTTTAAGGAGATCAACTAACATCTCACTATCACTGGGGTCAATTCTACATTTATCTAACCACGATAAATCTTCATTAATTTCAATTTCAATGACATCATACATATCCATTTCACCAAGAATTGATTTGAAAGTAGATGAAAGAGAATGAAACACAGGATGCACCCCATCTGTTTTACACTTTGAACGTAATAAATTCAAATTTTGATTCCAATCATTACTCCACTCATCCCCCAAAATTATTTTGTGAGTTAATAGGGTAGATAATCTATAATCATAATTATCATTACCAATTATCAATGAATCAATACTTTGCATATCGAATTGTTGCATCAACGCACGACCACCACGGCCACCACGCCGACCAATTCTTCTCTTTCCCTTATTGGGCGAGGATGCGTCATTTTCCAAATCATATTTGAGTAAATTGAATAACAAACCTTGCCATTCTTCTTGCATTAATCCCCAGGCTTCAGTACTTATTGCCGCAGCTAACCTTTTTTCTTTATTCCCCCTGCTTCTTTCTTCAGCCTCTTGGAGACATTCTAGAAGCAAGTCATTGGAAATGAATACAACCCCCTATCAATCAACTCCGCCCCGCTTGCTATACATCAACCCAACGATTGAGTTCTTAGCGAACTCATGCTACATGCTGAAGTAGTAATTACGATTGGGGGCAAATGATGTCCTCAATATTACGTGTAATCATAATTATGATACACCCATTATTGGCAATTGGAATATTGTTTTGGATGCATAAGCAATATCAGTATAGAAATAAAAGATTAGAATTACGTGACCAAGTAGCTTACAATTATAGGGCACAACATGAAAAATCAGGGAGACGAATACATCGTTCAGCATTGATCGTAACAATTATTGGTTTCATCTCAAATTTCATAGTAGGTTTTTCAGAAAATAATAACTATTCCTCATTATTTCCGAGTTCATTACATGGGTGGTTTGGGATAATTGGAATTATCTTATTGTCATATATAGTACGTTCAGGAAAAATAGTGAAGAGCAACAGAGAATCCGGTAAAGCCTTCACCTATGAATTACAAAAGCACGGAAGAGCAAGTGATTTAGTGATGATGTTACTAATATTGCACGCATTTCTTGGTTTCATATATTTGTTTCAATTATTGGTGTTTTGACTCTCGTCCCAAGCATCTTTCCAACATTTAAGATGCGCTTCAATATCTTCAGTTGTAACAGGCCGGTCTTCAATACACAACTCTTGATCTAATGGCACAATTCTACATCCACAAGCATTTCTGTGCCCACCTCCATAGGGGTCAAACATTGTTGCTAATTTGGTTAAATCAAATAGTCCACCATTTGGATGGATGAAGGAATTAGTGTAAAAAGATGCAGAAAGTAACCTATTATTCTCCCCCACTTCAGCATGTTGTGTGCCATGAATGATGAGGCAAGCATCACACGCATCACCATAATGGGCGGTTACAAGATACCCGTTAGTGTGTAATCCAGTTTCTTGTAATTTACAAATTGCTAATCTATTTTCAATAGTTGATTTCGTGTCGAGTAATTTTCTAATTTCTTCCATCTCTTCTCTTTTCATTTTTATTCTCTTAGCTACTTCAAAATCTTTTACAATTTCTGAAATAGATTCTCCATTAACTAATTTGTGGAGTAAATTAGTGGTGTATTTTTGATCGGATGATGTAACAGTTCTAGAAAGCCAAATTGTAGGGTCATCGGAAAGAAATTCATCTTTACTAATCCTACCGCCATCTAATCTGTCTACCATGTACATGATTGGAGTCAGTGCTGAAAGGTCGAATAGTGGAAGAAAAAGGTCGTAGGCAACCCTAGCAGCAGAATCCGCTTCACACCAGTGAATATGCCCCTCATTTGCAATAAATGCGGCTTCTTGTTCTTTAGTGGGCCGATTTGTGGCGTGGTGGTCGATATAAAGCCCACAATTTACATGGAATGGCAAATCACAAATTGCAGTATTTGAATCAATTAATTCCTCTAGTTTCCCACTTCTGATTTCTGCAGGGTGTGAAAAAAATACAGCGGCATCAGGCCAAGCTGTTTTGAGGATGGCTGCAGCAACAAGCCCATCAAAATCCCCGTCTGCAATTATTAGTTGTATGTCGAGTGATTCAACAAGGTTGCGGGGGGGCATAATTGGTTCGGGGACGAAACATGTCCATAGCCATACCGTTAAAATCGCATTTCTCTTTAGCAATGAATATGGATGCCCCATGTCACGCCTAACTGATGGAGACCTCTTGTGGCTTAGTATTGATTAATTATGATTCTATATTACTACTTCAATATCCACAAGGCCATTGGGATTTTGTAAAAGGTCATGTTGAGGATAGCGATATCTCTCTTGAATTGACAGCATTAAGAGAATTAATTGAGGAAACAGGAATAGAAGATGCTAAAATTATTCCAGGTTTCCAGACTAGAACAGAATATCAATTTACACACAAAGGAACTCAAATAGATAAACAAGTACACTGGTTCATTGCAGAAACAGATGAAATGATAGTCAACCTTTCTCATGAGCACATTGGTTTTCTTTGGCTTTCTTGGGGTGATGCATTGGAACAATTAACATTTGATAATTCAAAAAAAGTATTAATGGCTGCTAAAGAATTTATTGAGCAACGCTAACATATTTGACTAGTTTATTCATCAGTCGAATTTCCCTTTTCACGTTCAGCAAGTGGTTGCCACAAAGCCTCATCTTCACCCAGTGTTGCTGTAACCCATCTGCTGAGAACAAATAACCAATCAGATAACCTATTGAGGTAACTAAAAGACACGTTTCGCACAGATTCATCACCTTCTTGATCACGTAATTTTGCAAGTCTTCTTTCAGTTCGGCGTGTCACTGTACGCGCTAGGTGAAGGTAAGAAACAACAGGGTTCCCTGTTGGTAAAATAAAGGATGATAGTGGTTCAAGATCAGCAACCCATACATCCAATTCTTGTAGTAACCTTTCACTTGCATCATCTTGTAAAACTTGCATCCCTTTTGGAATGCAATCAGGCTTAGTTGAACATTCAGCACCAAGATCGAATAATTCTTGTTGTAATCGAGATAATTTTTTCCCAACATGTGATTGTACTTTGAGAACGGTTGC
>Ga0208411_1001443_pt1 | contig 16114 bp, 18 predicted proteins | sample ETN01SmetaG_4_FD_185793 | JGI IMG/M metagenome (GOLD analysis project Ga0208411, IMG submission 185793) | Marine microbial and viral communities from oxygen minimum zone, Eastern Pacific Ocean - ETNP2014F12-01SV261 (SPAdes) (version 2) | ecosystem: Environmental > Aquatic > Marine > Oceanic ... | reverse complement strand
GCTCCTGTAATGGCTACATTTGATTCTTTTTTAAATTTAGCAACATATACTCCAACTATTGCATATCTAGACGCAGGATTAGGACATTTTTGATAACTAGATTTTTGTGGTACTTGAAATTCTATTGCCTCAATTAACTCACCTGTTTTTAAAGCTGTTTCAAACAAACCTTTAAAAAACTTAGATGCTTCTATCTTTCTTTTATTTGTGTGAACAATTGCATTCAGTGCTAGACAAGCAGCTGGATAATCAGCAGCTGGATCATTGTTTGCAATTGATCCACCTATTGTTCCTCTATTTCTAACAGCAGGATCACCAATACCTTCTGCTAAATCAGCAAGTGATGGAATTGATTTTTTAACTTCCTTTGAAACAGCAACTTCTGCATGTTTGGTTGTAGCACCAATAATAACTGATTTACCACTAACTTTAATACCAGATAATTTTTTTATACCTTTGATATCAATTATATCTTTGTAAGAAGCTAAACCTAATTTTATAGAAGGAATTGTTGTCATACCCCCTGCTAAAAAAACAGAGTTAGAAGATGATAGTTTTGTAGCTTCTTTGCTGTCTTTTGCTGAATGATAATTAAAATTTTTCATATTTTCTCCTTAAGCTGCTTTAGAATTAGATTTTTTTGAATCTTTACAAGCTTTCCAAACTTTTTCAGCTGTTGCAGGCATTGAAATTTCTTGACCACCTAAAGCATCAATTACTGCATTCATAACTGTTGGTGGTGAAGCGATTGCACCTGCTTCTCCACAACCTTTAACTCCTAAAGGGTTAGATGTTGCATGAGTACATGTAAAACCTAAATTAAACTCTGGAAAGTTATCTGCTCTTGGCATTGTATAATCCATATAAGAAGCAGTCATCAATTGTCCTGTTTTATCATATTGAGTATTTTCATGTAAAGCCTGACCTATTCCTTGAGCAATTCCACCATGAACTTGACCTTCTACTATGGTTGGATTTACTATTCTTCCAAAATCATCAACTGCTGTGTATTTTTCTATTTTTACATCTCCAGTATCAGGGTCTATTTCTACTTCACAAATATGTGAACCTGCGGGGAATGAGAAGTTTGCTGGATCAAAGAAAGAAGATTCAATTAAACCTGGCTCATCACCTTCTGGTATTGGAGATTTCATTTCATCTCTTTGACCTGGTAAATAACAAGCAAAAGCTACTTCACCGATTGTTTTTTTTTTGTTGGATTTTAAAGCTACAAACTCTCCATCCTTGAATTCAATTTCATCTTCATTAACTTCAAGCATTTTCGCTGCAACTCTTTTGCCTTTCGCAACAATTTTTTTACAAGCATTAACAATTGCAACACCTCCAACGGTTAATGATCTAGAACCATAAGTTCCCATACCAAATGTACCTTTATCAGTATCACCATGTACAACATCGATATTTTCCATTGGAACACCTAATTCATCTGCAGCAATTTGAGCAAACGTTGTTTGGTGACTTTGTCCATGACTGTGAGCACCTGTAAAAACTGAAATTTGTCCAGTTGGATTGAATCTTACTTCAGCAGATTCCCATAATCCAACTCCACATCCTAATGACATAACTGCTGCTGATGGCGCAATACCACAAGCTTCAAAATAAGATGAAACCCCTATTCCTCTAAGTTTTCCATTAGCTTCAGATTTTTTTCTTCTAGCTTCAAAACCTACATAATCAGCCATTTGTTTTGCTTTTTCTAATCCAGCTACATAATCACCAGAGTCAACAGTGTGAACTAATGTTTGTTTGAATGGAAACTCAGTTGGAAAGTTCTTCATTCTAATTTCAATTTTATCTATACCCAACTCCATTGCTGCTTTTTCTACCAATCTTTCAATTGTGTAAGTTGCTTCTGGTCTTCCAGCACCTCTATAAGCATCAACAGGAGCTGTATTTGTATATACAGCTTTAACATTAGAATATGCTGCTGGGATTTTATAAACTCCTGTAGCACAAGGGCCAAATAAATATGTTGGAGTAACTGTTCCAAATACTCTTGCGTAAGCCCCTAGATTTGCAATTGTTTCATTTTTAAAACCTAAAAACTTACCATCATTAGTCACAGCTAGTTCTGCATGAGTAACATGGTCTCTTCCATGAGTGTCTGTTAAAAAAGATTCTGTTCTCTCAGCAACCCATTTAATTGGTCTTTCAATTTTTTTCGATGCCCAGCTACAAACAATCTCCTCATTGTAAACATTAATTTTAGATCCAAATCCACCACCAACATCTGGGGCAACTACTCTTAATTTATTTTCTGGAGCAACACCACCAAATGCAGACATTACCAATCTTGATAAATGTGGGTTTTGACTTGTAGTGTATAGTGTAATTTCTTCTGAGGCAGTATTATAATCTACAACACATGCTCTTGGTTCCATTGCATTAGGAACTAATCTATTATTAATTAAATCAACTTTAATAATTTTATCTGCTTTAGCAAAAGCTTCATCAACAGCTTTTCTATCACCTAACAACCAATCATAACAAAGATTTTTATCTACACCATCATGAATGACCTCACTTTTCATTGCATCAGCTGGATCTACTACTGCTTTTAAAACTTTGTAATCAACTTTAACTTTTTCAGCACCAGCTTTAGCTTCATCTAAAGTTTCGGCGAAAACTACTGCAATTGGCTCTCCAACAAAATTAGCAACATCTTTTGCTAAAGGTGGATTGGCAGGAACTTTCATTTCTGATCCATCTTCACTTCTAATTGCCCAACCAGCAATTAAACCTCCAATTTTATCTTCTGCAATTTCTTTACCTGTTAATATTCCAACAACACCTGACGACTTTAAAGCTTTTGAAGTATCTAAACTTTTAATTTTTGCTCTTGCGTGAGGAGATCTAACAAAAACAGCATAAGTTTGATTTGCAATATTAATATCTGCTGTATATCTTCCTTTGCCTGTTAAAAATCTTTTATCTTCTTTTCTTTCTACTCTTGAACCCACTAAACTAGCCATTTTTTCCTTTCCAATTACATTTTTTTTGAAGCTTCTTTAACTGCAGCCACTATATTTTGGTATCCAGTGCATCTACAAATATTACCTTCTAGCCAATCTCTAATTTCTTCATCACTTGGATTTTTTTTAGTTTGTAATAGATCTACTGCACTCATAACCATTCCAGGTGTACAAAATCCACACTGTAATCCATGTGTTTTTTTAAATGCTTCTTGCATAGGATGAAGTTTTCCATCTTTTTCCAAACCTTCGATTGTTATAATTTTAGATCCGTCGATATCGACTGCTAAAGTTGAGCAACTTTTTATGGATTTACCATTTACATGAACAACACATGCACCACATTGACTAGTATCACATCCAACATGTGTTCCTGTTAAATTTAAATTTTCTCTTAAAAAAACTGATAAAAGCGTATGGTCTGGAACTTCTTTACTAACCTTTTTACCATTTACCTCTAGTGTAACTTTTGCCATCTCATGTTCCCCTTCTTGAATTAAATAATTACAACACAACTAAAATGGAGAAGCAAATATAAATTAGATTATAATTCTACTTTCACGTGAGTTTTATATATTTTTTTATTAAAAATAAGACTTTTAAAAAATTGAATAAATAATAATCGCAGCTGCTAAAATAACAGCCGAATAAATAAGTATTTTTTGATTAGGTTTTTTATTATTTGTAATTTGGTCATTAAAATTTTGTTCGCTAGCTTCTGATCTTTCTTCAGATGACGAACTTTCGTCTTTTGAAATTAATTCTGAAAATTTACCAAAAAATATATCTGCCATTTTTTTTGCTGTCATATCAATTAATCTCGAACCAACTTGGGCAATTTTACCACCAACATTTGCTTCTACTTCATAGATCAGTTTAGTACCATTTTCATGATCTTCTAGTTTTACTGATGCTTCTCCAGATGCAAATCCAACAGGGGAGTTTCCTGAACCGGATATTTTATAACTATTTGGTGGATTAAGTTCTTTTAATTCAATATCACCTGTAAAACTTGCATTAAAAGGTCCAATTTTATTTGTAGCTTTTGCAGAAAATTCTGTATCAGAATTTTTTATAAACTCTTCACAACCTGGTATTGCTTGTTTTAAAATTTCAGGATCGTTTAAAGCTTCCCAAACTTTTTGTTTTTTTAAATTAATTTGATATGATCCAGATAATTTCATAAGTGAAATAAAATTCTAACATATAAAATTATGGATGATAATAAAAAAAAAGAATTACAATCTGCTGTCTTTGAAAGATTGATAGAACATTTAAGAGAAAGAAAAGATGTTCAAAATATAGATCTAATGAATCTTGCTGGATTCTGTAGAAATTGCTTGTCTAAATGGTATAGGGAAGAAGCTGAAAAAAAAGGAATAACTATTTCAGACCCTGAAGCAAGAGAGCATGTTTATGGAATGCCTTATACTGAGTGGAAAGAAAAATATCAAAAATAATTATTTCTCTTTCAATCTAGGAAAAAGCTCAACAAAATTACAAGGTTTATGATTAATATCTAATTGATGTTTTAGAATTCCATCCCATGCATCAGTTACTCCACCAGACGAACCCGGTAAAGCAAAAACATATTTACCATTTGATAATACAGCACAAGCTCTTGATTGAATAGATGAAGTTCCAACTGTTTTTAAACTAATATTTCGAAACACTTCACCAAATCCAGGAATATGCTTATCTGCAATTTCTTCTAGAGCTTCTGGAGTTATGTCTCTACCTGTAAGACCTGTTCCACCAGTAGTTATAATAACATCAATTTTTTCATTCTTGAGCCACTCTTTTAAAATTAAAACTATTTCATCCTTGTTATCTTTGCATATTTTTCTATCTAACAAACTATGATTAGCTTCTTTAATTTTATCTACTAAAATTTTACCAGATTTATCATTATCAAATGTTCTGGTATCTGTTACAGTCAAAAGTGCAATATTTACTTCCATGATAAATTTTTAATATGATTATATTATCAATATTATTTTTTATAACAGCTGTTTTGTACTCAAGTGTTGGCTTTGGTGGTGGATCTACTTATTTAGCTTTATTGCTCATTTGGGATGTTCCTTACTATATTTTTCCAATCATAGCTTTATTCTGTAATATAATTGTTGTTACGGGTAATTCTATTAACTACGTAAGAGCAGGAAATCATAATTTTAAATTATTAATACCATTTTTAATAGGATCGATTCCATTGGCATTTATAGGTGGTACTTTAATAGTTAAAAAAGAAATATTTGAAATTTTATTATTTTTAGTTTTATCAATTGCGGGATTATTATTGTTAATAAACAATAAATCTTATGAAGATAAGAACATAATAATCAAAAAACTTCATTTATTTGTTTCAATCTTAATAGGTTCTATTCTTGGATTAATTTCTGGAATAGTAGGTATTGGTGGTGGAATTTTTTTAAGCCCTATTCTTTTCTTATTAAAAGCTGATAAACCTAAAAATATTGCTACTACAGCATCATTATTCATACTCATCAATTCAATCTTTGGAGTCTTGGGGCAGTTAACAAAAGAAAATATATTAAATGAAATTATATTATATTGGCCTTTATTTTTAACTGTTTTAATTGGTGGTCTTTTTGGAAATTATTTAAATCTAAAAATTTTTTCTAATAGAATACTTGCTTTAATAACATCACTATTGGTTATCTTTGTTGCTATTAGGATGGCTTTTAAAATATTTATTTAGTTTTTTTATCGGCTTTTCTAACAAAATAAATTCCAACACATACTGCAATTAGAGAAACTAAAACTTTAATTGTAATCAATTCTTTCAGAAAGATATAACTCAATATAGTTCCAAAAATTGGTATCAAATAAGAAACTTGAGATTGAAAAATTAAACCATTATTAACTAAAATTCTAAATCTCAAAAGCCATGCAATCCCAGTTGATACAAGTCCAAGATAAATAACTGAAATAGTTGAATCTAGTCTTGGGGTAATATTCCATGGTTGTTCAATAAAAACTACAAGAGGAATTAAGATGATAATTGCCCAAATTAATATTGAACCTGTCACATTTTCATTTTTTTTCTTACTAATTTTTAAAGTTAAAACTCCACCAACTACATAACAAGTAGAGCCAAGAAGGATTAACAATGCTGATAAAAAATTATTTTCGTCAATTAATAAATTATCTGAAAATAAATAAAGTATTCCCGAAAAACCAATTAAAATTCCAAAAGTTTTAATAAAATTAAACCTTTCATTTTTTGTATAAAAATGACCTAACACAGTTGAGCTCAAAGGTGTTGTGGACATCAAAATAGCTGCCAAATTACTTTGAACAGATTTTACTCCATAAGCAATTAAAAAAAATGGTGCTACTAAATTTATAAATCCTATCAGCGCAAACCAATACCAATCTTTAGAAAAAGCCTCAATTTTAATATCTTTATAATAACAAAGTAATAAAACAGGTATTGCTCCAAAAAAAACTCTTAAAAAAGCAATTGTTACTGGTCCAAAAGAATAGGTTGCAATTTTAATATTAAAAAAAGCGGAAGCCCAAATTAATGCAAGCAAAACTAATAATAAATAATCTAATAGTTTTGGTTGTCTCATTCTGTTATCTCTTTAATTGAGCCATTCGTAATTTTTTGTAAATCTGTAAAATTAATTTTAAATACGCAGTTAGGATGCCCAGCAGCTGCAAATAAAGAAGTAAATCTTTCTAGAGAATTATCTATAAAAATATTGATTTTATTTAAATGACCTATAGGTGAAACACCTCCAATGGTATAACCAGTAATATTTTTAACATCATCAGCTGAAGCCATTGATGCATCCTTAATATTCAATGTTTTTTTAATCTTATTTAGTGAAGCTTTTTTATCTCCTGCAACCAAACATAAAGTGAATGTGTTTTCTGTTCTAAAAAGTAAGCTTTTTATTATTGCCCCTACCTCACATCCTAAAGATGAAGCTGCCTCTAAAGCGGTTCTTGCAGAAGTATCTAAAATAATAACACTTTGTTTTTGGTCAAATTCCTTTAATAGTTTCTCAACTCTTCTTACTGGTTCTTTATCTAATAAAGTCATTATTCAACTTTTAATTGTTAGTTATTTTAAACATTTAATTATACACTTATGTAAAAAACGCATAGGTGTTATTAAGTAAAAGATGATTATTTATCAGTCTTTTTTTGGTATTACAATAATCAGAATTATAAAAGAGAGAAAGAGAAAATGAGTGCTAAAGATGTTTTAAAATTTATTAAAGATAAAGAAGCGGAATTTGTTGATTTAAGATTTACTGATCCAAGAGGAAAACTTCAACATCTAACTATGGATACCACTGTGGTTGATGATGATATGTTAAATGATGGTGTATTTTTTGATGGGTCTTCTATAGCTGGTTGGAAAGCAATCAATGAGTCTGATATGATTTTAAAACCAGATTTATCAAGATTTTTTTTAGATCCTTTTACTTCACATAATACAGTAGTTTTATTTTGTGATATTTTAGATGCAGTAAAGAAAACTCCTTATGAAAGAGATCCAAGAGGCGTTGCTAAAAAAGCTGAAAAATATTTAAAAGCTTCAGGAATTGGTGATAAAGCTTTTTTTGGTCCAGAACCTGAATTTTTTGTTTTTGATGATGTAAGAATTAAAAATGATATGAATGAATGTGGATTTAAAATTGATAGTAAAGAAGGTCCATATAATTCTGGTAAAGAATATGAAAATGGTAATATGGGCCATAGACCACCAATTAAAGGTGGATACTTCCCTGTCCCTCCAGTTGATAGTGAACAAGATATGCGAGGAGAATATCTGAAAAATTTAAAAGAAGTTGGTGTCAAAGTTGAAAAACATCATCATGAAGTAGCTCCAAGTCAACATGAACTTGGTATGTACTTTGGTACTTTGGTTAACCAGGCTGATAACGTTCAGTTATACAAATATGTTGTACAAATGGTAACACACTCTTTTGGCAAAACTGCTACTTTCATGCCAAAACCAGTTGCTGGTGATAATGGTTCAGGAATGCATATTCACCAATCCATTTGGAAAGGAAATACACCAGTATTTTCTGGTGATGCATATGCTGGTTTATCAAAAACTGCATTATTTTATATTGGTGGAATTCTAAAACATGCTAAAGCGATTAATGCTTTTGCTAACTCTACTACAAATAGTTATAAAAGATTAATTCCAGGATTTGAAGCTCCAGTACTTCTTGCATACTCCGCAAGAAATAGATCTGCATCTTGTCGTATACCAATTACTTTAAACAAAAAAGGTGCAAGATGTGAAATTAGATTCCCTGATGCTTCAGGAAATCCTTATTTAACCTTTGCTGCTATGTTAATGGCCGGATTAGATGGAATTAAAAATAAAATTAATCCAGGGAAGTCATTCGATAAAGACTTATATGAACTATCACCTAATGAAGTTAAATCTATCCCAACTGTATGTGGATCATTAAGAGAAGCCATGGAAAGTTTAGACAAAGATAGAAAATTTTTAACTCAAGGTGATGTATTTACTGATGATCAAATTGATGCTTATATCGCACTTAAGTTTGAAGAGATCCACAAATTTGAACATGCACCTCATCCTGTAGAGTTTGAGATGTATTACAGTAGTTAATTGCCTTTTTGTTTTGTTGTAGCAACAGTATCTTTGTTAACACCTTTTTTGACAACGTAATCTTGAGTACCGTTTGCACCTGTGTCTACCTCTTTACGAAGATCTTTAAAAAAAGTTTTTTCTTTTAAAGAATCTTTTAAATTTTTAACAAGATTTTTAAATTCAAATTTGTTCATATGAATCTTATATATTAGATATGCATATTACGCAATACTGCTATGCAACTTATGGGATACTGTTATTTAATCTATTTTGAAGGACTCACCACAACCACATCGCTCAGTTTCATTGGGGTTATTAAAGACAAAAGTAGAGGAAAGCTCTCCTTTTTTATAATCCATTTCTGTACCTAATAAATACATTACTGCTGCTGAATCTATATAAACTTTTACACCTTTGTCCTCAATAATTTCGTCATTTGGATTAACTTCTTTTGAATACTCCATAACATAAGACATGCCTGCACAACCACCAGATTTAACCGAAACTCTAACACCTAATGAATCTTTTTCAGCACTGGACATTATTTTTTTTATTCTGTTTGCTGCATTATCACTTAATTTAATAATAGAATTCATTATAAATTTAACTCCAATTTTGCTGCATCAGACATCATATCTTTCGTCCAGGGTGGATCCCAAACTAATTCTAAATCAACATCATCTATTTCCTCTACTTGCATCACGCTTTCTTTAACTTCTTTTGGTAAGCTTTCTGCAACAGGGCAATTTGGTGTGGTTAATGTCATTTTAATTTCAGCTTTTTTTCCAATTACTTTAATATCATAAATTAAACCAAGTTCATAAATATTTACTGGTAATTCAGGATCATAAATCTTTCTTATTTCATCAATTATTTTATTTTTAACTTCCATAAAATGTTAACTTTCTGTACTAATTTCTTTTCCATCATTTTCCATTGCTGAAATTAAAGTATGCCATGATAAAGTAGCACATTTAACTCTCATTGGATATTGTTTGACTCCAGAGAAACACATCAATTTTGTTTTATCATCTTCTTTTAATATATTGGATTTTAGTTCAGGGTTTTCTTTTATCATTTCCAAAAAATCTTCTATTATTTCTTTAGCTTCGTTATCGCTTTTACCTTTTATTAAATCTGTCATGATCGAAGCTGATGCCATAGAAATTGCACACCCATTACCTTCAAATGATATATCCTCAACTTTTCTTTGATCATTTAATTTTAAATATACATGAACATTGTCACCACATAATGGATTATTTCCTTTTGCATCTTTGTTAAAATTTTCAGTCTTCCTCAAATTTCTAGGATTTTTACCATGTTCTAAAATAATTTCTTGATATAATTCTTTTAAGTTCATTTTAAATCAAAAATTTTTTTACATTTGTTAATTGACTCATTTAATTGGTCAAAATCACTTTTAATATTATAGACACCAATTGAAGCTCTTGCGCTTGCTGGAATTTCAAATTTGTCATGTAATATCTGACAACAATGATGTCCTGCTCTAATTGCAACGCCATCTTCATCTAAAATAGTTGCTATATCATGTGGATGCACACCTTCAATTATAAATGATAAAACTCCACCTTTATTTTTTGGATTGCCAATTAATTTTACAGAGTTATTTTTTCTTAAAATTTCTTGACCATATTCAATTAATTCTTTTTCATGTTTTATTATATTTTCAATTCCAATACTTTCTAAAAATTTAATTGATTGATCAAATGCTATTACCTGTGCTGTAGCCATTGTTCCTGCTTCATATTTATTTGGTAAATCTCCATAAGTAATTCTATCTTTTTTAACTTCTTTAATCATTCCACCTCCACCCTGATATGGAGGTAACTCTTCTAACCATTTCTTTTTTCCATATAAAATTCCAAGTCCTGTTGGTCCATACATTTTGTGACAAGAAATTGCATAAAAATCACAATCTAGATCTTGCATATCTAGTTTTAAATGTGGTCCTCCTTGACAGCCATCAACTACAACAATAATTCCTTTTGAATGAGCAAGTTCTGTTATTTCTTTAATTGGCAATATTGCACCAGTAACATTAGATAAATGATTAATGGCTATAACTTTTGTTTTTGGAGTTATCTTTTTTTCAATATTTTCTATAGGCACTTCACCATCTTCATTAATCTCAGCAAAATTAATCTTAATGTTTTTAGATTTTCTTAAATAGTGCCAAGGTACATAATTAGAGTGATGCTCTAATTCTGTTAATAATATTTCATCACCCTCTTCTAAATATTTTTGACCTAGAGTATTTGCTACTAAATTAAGTGCCTCAGTTGCACCTTTTGTAAATACAATCTCATTTTTATCTTTTGCATTAATGTATTTTTGAACAGAAGATCTTGTATTTTCATATAAATTTGTAGCTGCAACAGCAAGATAATGAACACTTCTCCCTACATTAGAGAATTGCTTTGTATAAAACTCATTAATTCTATCAATAACAACTTTAGGTTTTTGAGATGAATTAGCACTATCTAAATATACTAAATCATTGTTTTGAATTTTTTTATCAAAAATTGGAAATTCTTTTTTAATAGTATCTATGTTCATTTTTTTAATCCAATCATATTTTTGATTAAATTTTTTATTTCAGAGTCAGTAATCTTTTCAACTACATCGATTAAAAATCCATTTATCAAAAGTTCTTTTGATTGTTGATAATTAAGACCTCTAGACATTAAATAAAATATTGAATTTTCATCAAGACTTCCTGATGCTGATCCATGAGAACATTTTACATCGTCTGCATAAATTTCTAATTCAGGCTTGGCATTAAACTCAGATGTTTTATCTAATAATATTGCTTTACTTAATTGATAGCCGTCTGTTTTTTGTGCATTTGAGTTAACAAATATTTTTCCTTGATAAGCAGACTTAGATTCTTTTCCTAGAACGCTTTTGATTAATTGATAGCTTTTTGTATTTTCAGTTAGATGATTTATAGTTGTTCTAATTTCATGTTGTTGATTATTTATTAATGAAAAAATACCATTTACAAACGCAGATGAATATTTTCCATTTAAATTACAATTAATCTCATTTTTTAAAAAATTAGATCCAGCAGATAAAATAAAGGTTTCTGAGATACTGTTTTCATCTTGGTCAATATTATTAAATGAATATTTAATATTTTTATTTGGTGTCTTGTCAATTTTATAGTTTTTTAAAATTGCATTTTTCTTTAAATCAAAATTATAAAAAATATTCAAAAAATTCTTTTCAGAACCATCATTAAAAAAATCAATTAATTTTAGAGAACTGTTTTGTTCTAATTGAAATTCTAATCTTAAATTAATATTTTTAGATTTAATTGTATTATTAGTTGTGTGGTAAACAATTAATGGTTGTTTAAGAGAATAATCTTTTTTAATTAAAATTTTATAACTTTTATTTGTGAATGCACCATTTAGATCTATTAAAGAATTATTATTTTCAAATTTATCATCTAATTTTGAGTTTTCATTAATTTCTATTTTGTCCTTATCTTCATAACCAAAGTCGATTTTTTTAACTCTACCATTTATAAAAACTATCTTATTATGCTCTAATCCATCTACAAAAATTGAAGTGTCAATTTTGTTAGAAGTTGAATAGTCATTATAAAAACTTAACTCACCAATATTCTTTTGGATAATTTGATTTATGTCTAAGAATTTCCAATTTTCAAGTTTTCTATTTGGAAAGCCATTTACTATAAATTTATTTAAAAATTCTTTTTTTAATTTAACATCGCTTTCAGAAAAATCTGAGTTTTTAATTATCTTTTCAAAATCTATTTTAAGTTGATCGATCATTTAATTAAAATTTTTATATCCTTTCTTCTCTAATTCTAATGCTAGTTCTGGACCACCAGATTTAATTATTTTTCCATTCATTAAAACATGAACAAAGTCTGGCTTAACATAATCTAATAATCTTTGATAATGAGTGATAATTAAAAAAGAGTTATTTTTGTTTCTTAATGAATTTACACCATCTGCAACTATCTTTAATGCATCAATATCTAAACCAGAGTCCGTTTCATCTAAAATTGATAATTTAGGTGCCAACATTGACATTTGTAAAATTTCATTCTTCTTTTTTTCGCCACCTGAAAAACCTACGTTTAATTGTCTATTTAATTTTTCTTCATCAAATTTCAATTCTTTAGCTTTTTTTTTAACAAGCTTTAAAAACTCAATAGCATCTAACTCTTTTTCTCCACGAGCTTTTCTAATTGCATTTAATGAAGTTTTTAAAAAGATGTTTGTATTAACACCAGGAATTTCTAGGGGATATTGGAAAGCTAAAAATATGCCCTTGTGTGCTCTTTCTTCAGTTTCAAGTTCGAATAAATTTTTGTTTTCAAATAAAATTTCTCCTGAAACATCATAGCCTTTTTTACCTGATAGAATATTAGATAGAGTGCTTTTACCAGATCCATTAGGACCCATAATAGCATGAACCTCTCCAGGGTTTATTTTTAGAGAAAATCCTTTTAAAATTGACTTATTTTCCACATTTGCATTTAAATTATTTATTTTAAGCATTAACCAACACTTCCTTCTAAACTAATACCTACAAGTTTCTGGGCCTCAACAGCAAACTCCATTGGTAACTGCTGGAGTACTTCTTTACAAAATCCGTTTACAATTAATCCGACTGCTTCTTCTGGATTCAATCCTCTTTGTTGACAATAATGTAATTGCTCCTCACTTATTTTTGAAGTTGTAGCTTCATGAGCTATATTTGAGTCAAAATTTTTATTTTTAATATAAGGAACAGTGTGGGCCCCACATTTATTTCCCATCAATAAAGAGTCACATTGAGTATAGTTGCTTGAATTTTTTGCTTTAGAGTTAATATCAACTAATCCTCTATAAGTCATATCTGAAAATCCAGCGCTAATACCTTTTGATATAATTTTACTTTTTGTATTTTTTCCCAAATGAATCATTTTTGTTCCAGTATCTGCTTTTTGATGATTGTTTGTGATTGCTATTGAATAAAATTCACCAATAGAATTATCTCCTTTTAAAATACAACTAGGATATTTCCAAGTTATAGCAGAACCTGTTTCTACTTGTGTCCAAGAAATTTTAGAATTTTTGCCTTTACACAAACCTCTTTTAGTAACAAAATTATATATTCCACCTTTGCCATTCTCATCACCTGGGTACCAATTTTGAACTGTTGAATATTTTATTTCCGCATCATCAAGAGCTATTAACTCTACATTAGCAGCATGCAATTGATTTTCATCTCTCATTGGTGCCGTACAGCCCTCTAAGTAACTTACGTAACTTCCTTTATCAGCTACAATTAATGTTCTTTCAAATTGTCCTGTTTCTGATGCATTTATTCTAAAATAAGTTGAAAGTTCCATTGGGCATCTAATTCCTTTAGGAATATAAACAAAAGAACCGTCAGTAAATACTGCTGAATTTAGTGTTGCAAAAAAATGATCTGTAATTGGTATAACTGTACCTAAATATTTTTTTACTAATTCTGGATGTTTTTGTATAGCTTCTGACATTGAACAAAAAATTATTCCTTGTTTGGTTAATTCTTCTTTAAAAGTTGTTGCAACAGAAACTGAATCAAAAACTGCATCAACAGCTATACCATTTAATCTTTCTTGCTCTTGTAAAGGAATACCAAGTTTTTTATAAGTTTCTAAAAGCTTAGGATCAAGTTCATCAAGACTTTTAGGTTTGTCATTAATGCTTTTAGGAGCAGAATAATAATACAAGTCTTGATAATCAATTTTTGGGTATTTAGGTTTTTGCCAATTAGGTTCTTTTAATTTTTTAAATCTTTCAAAAGCTTTTAATCTAAAATCCAACATCCATTTTGGTTCTTTTTTAATATTCGAAATAAACTTAATTACATCTTCATTTAAACCTTTGGGTGCTCTAATATTTTCAATATCAGTAGAAAAACCATATTTATAATCTTTTAATTTTTCTATATCTTTTTCTCTAGCATCCATCTTTAAACTCTTCTTTCAGCATTATCTTTAACTAGATCTTCTAAACTTTTTTCCTCAAAAAAGTTATTAATATGACTTTCAAGTTCATCCCAAAGATTATGAGTAAGGCATTTTGTTGTTTTACCATTACATCCTTTTTTTGACTCCTTCTTACATTGAACAGTTTTTACTTTTTCATCTACTGCATCAAAAATATTTGTAAGTTTTATTTCTTTAGCTTTTTTATTTAAGATATATCCTCCTTGAGTTCCTCTTACACTTTGAACGATTTCTTTTTTTCGTAATTTTGAGAAAATTTGTTCTAAAAAATCTAAGGAAATACCTTGTCTTAAAGATATGTCTCTAAGAGAAACTGGAGTGATATTATCAAATCGCGCCAGATCCACTAAAGCCATTACCGCATATCTGCCTTTAGATGTCAGTCTCATAAATGCTTATTTTAAAGGATATATATATACCTGACTAAAATAGTCAAGTTTCATATATAAAAAAATTAACATTTTGTAACGTAGATATGATAAATGTAATTTTTTTTTGAGAATAATAATCAATAACAATTATGGATAACAAAATTTTAGAAATATTTATTCCTGGGCCAGCAGGAAGACTTGAAGCAAAATATTTCAAAAGTAAAAAAAATACTTCACCTATAGCTCTTGTATTGCAACCTCATCCTCAATATGGAGGAACAATGAACAACAAAGTTGTGGTTGAAACTTTTAATACTTTTATGGAAAATAATTTTTCTGTTTGTCGGGTAAACTTTAGAGGTGTTGGTAAAAGTGATGGTGAATTTGATAATGGTCAAGGTGAATTAGCAGATGCAGCAGCTGCTTTAGATTGGTTAGAAAGAGAAAATTTTGATAATTCACAATGTTGGGTTTCTGGATTTTCTTTTGGATCTTTAATTGCAATGCAGTTATTAATGAGACGACCAGAAATAAATAGATTTATTGTAATTTCTCCACAACCCAATGTTTATGATTTTTCATTTTTATCTCCCTGTCCAACATCTGGACTTATGGTTTATGGAAAAAAAGATGAGCTAGTACCTATCGATTATATAAAAGAGCTAGACAAAAGATTAAGTTCTCAAAAAGGAATTAAAGTTGAATTCCAGTCTATAAATGAAGCAAATCATTTTTTTTCAAAAAATGAAAGTGTATTAATAAAATGCTTAGACAAATATATTAAAAAAGAAACAGCTCTTTATTAAAAATTTTTAACTAATACTCCACCGGTACTTGGTTTGATACATCCTGTAGTCTCAGGAAAAGAAATAGGTAATTTTAGAAAAGATCTGATTGCAAGATACGCAAATGCTTGGGACTCTACAAAATCTCCATTTATACCAATCTCATCTATTTTATGAACTTGATGCTGTGTGTTACCTCTTTGACTATACTCTTTAATCTTCTCAAATAAAAATTTGTTTTTTCTCCCTCCGCCACAAATATATATATTGTCTTTTGGTGTGGGCGAGTAAACATCAATTGGATCATCTATTAT
>Ga0208411_1001431_pt1 | contig 16215 bp, 11 predicted proteins | sample ETN01SmetaG_4_FD_185793 | JGI IMG/M metagenome (GOLD analysis project Ga0208411, IMG submission 185793) | Marine microbial and viral communities from oxygen minimum zone, Eastern Pacific Ocean - ETNP2014F12-01SV261 (SPAdes) (version 2) | ecosystem: Environmental > Aquatic > Marine > Oceanic ... | reverse complement strand
CTCTGGGTAATTAATTATTGGAGTAAAAAATGTTCCGCCTATTCCTCCAAGACTTGTAATGGTCATTGAGCCTCCTAAAAATTCCTTTTTATCAATTTTTAAATTTCTACATTCATCACTTAACTTTTTAAGCTCTTTGCCTATTAAGGAAATATTTTTGTTATCTGCATTTCTTAACTTTGGTACCATTAAACCATTGGCTGTATCGACTGCAATGCCGATGTGATAATATTTTTTAACAGTCATTTTCCCATCTTCAATTTCATCAATAGAACTATTAAAATTTGGAAATTTTTTTAATGATGTTGTTAATGCTTTTACTATAAAAGCCAAAGGAGTAATTTTTTTCTTTTCACCTGTATATATATCTGTAAGTGAAGTTCTAAATTCTTCCAACTCTGTAATGTCTGCTTCATCATGATTTGTAACATGGGGTATATTTGTCCAAGAATTCATCAAATATTTTGATGATAATTTTTTAACTCTTGGTATGTCTTTTATTTCTATTTCTCCAAATTCAGAGTGAGAATATTCTTGCTTTATCTTTTTATTTTTTTTGTTTTCAGTATTTAATGAATTATTTGATTTTGATGCCACAAATAACTTTACATCACTCTCAATAACTCTACCTTTCCGTTCACTGCCGACAACTTGATTAATATCTACCCCAAGTTCTCTAGCAAACTTTCGAACTTTTGGACTTGCAGATGAAATATTTGAGACTTTACTTTGTTCGGTTAAAGTTTGATGAATTTCTGGTTTTATTACCTGAATTTTTTTAAACTCTTTTTCAATTGCTGGCTTTTTTTGGACCTTTTCCTCTATTTGTGAAGTGCTTTCTAAAATTAGTATTAAGTCACCCTCTGAAACTTTATCCCCTACTTTTATTTTTAAAGTTTTAACCTTGCCGTCAAAATTTGATGGAATTTCTACACTAGATTTATCACTCTCTATTGTGATCAGAGGATCATTTTTTTTTAGTGTTTGACCTTCCGAAACCAAAAGTTCTATCACCTCCACATCTTTAAAATCTCCGATATTAGGTACTTTTATTTCAGTTCCTGACATTATAACTTTGTTGGTATTGGTTTATTAGTATCAATTTTATATTTTTTGATAGCTTCTTTGGCATATTTAGAGGCTATGAGTTGTTCTTTAGCTAAAATACTCAATCCATATGTGGCGACATGTTCTTTATCCACTTCAAAAAATTTTCTTAAATTCTTTCTTGTATCACTTCTGCCAAAACCATCTGTTCCTAAAGAATAAAAACTTTTATTTACATATGGTCTAATTTGATCTGAATTCATTCTCATATAGTCTGAAGCAGCTAATATAGGACCTTCCGTTTTACCTAAGCATTTTTCAACATAAGATTTTTTAGGTTCTTTATCAGGATTTAAAAGATTAAATCTTTCAACTTCCAAACCATCTCTTCTTAATTCATTAAAACTTGTAACACTCCAAACTTCACTATCTATTTGATACTCTTTCTGTAAGATCTCAGCACCAGCTATCATTTCTCTTAAAATTGCACCTGAACCCAAGAATTGGATTTTTGTTTTTTTATATTTATTAAACTCCTTAATTTTGTACATCCCTTTTAAAATTCCCTCTTCACAAGATTTATCTTTTGGCATAGAGGGGTGTGAATAATTTTCATTCATGGTTGTTATATAGAAGAAAACATTTTCTTTTTTTTCATGCATTCTTCTCAATCCTTCTCTGAAAATAACCGCAAGTTCATAGTGAAAAGTTGGGTCGTATGATACACAATTAGGTATTGTAGATGCCAATAAATGACTATGACCATCTTGATGCTGTAAACCTTCACCTGCTAATGTTGTTCTTCCTGCTGTTGCACCTATTAAAAATCCCCTTGATTGACTATCTGCACCAGCCCAAGCAAAATCACCTATTCTTTGAAAACCAAACATCGAGTAAAAAAGATAAATAGGTATCATTTCAATATCGTGGTTTGTGTAAGAAGTTCCTGCCGCTATCCATGATGACATTGCTCCAGCTTCATTAATCCCTTCTTCTAAAACTTGCCCACTTTTTTCTTCTCTATAAGAACTTAATTGGGCAGAATCTTCAGGTTCATATTTTTGACCTTCATGAGCATATATACCAATCTTTTGAAAAAAACCCTCCATACCAAATGTTCTAGCTTCATCAGGAATAATAGGAACCAATCTTGGTGCAACGTTTTTATCTCTTAATAAGTTTGTTAACATTCTTACTAAAGCCATTGTTGTAGACATTTCTTTAGTTCCCGTCGACACTTTCATATTATCAAAAATATCTTTTGGGGGTGCTTTAATAGGTTTTGCATAAGTAGTTCTCTCTGGAATAAAACCTCCAAGCTGAAGTCTTTTTTCTTTAATATATTTTATTTCTGGAGAATTTTGATCTGGTTTATAATATTCAATATTTTTTACTTGTTGGTCAGTTAAGGGGACGTCAAATCTATCCCTGTAATACATCAAATCATCTATATCTAGTTTCTTTGTTTGGTGTGTTGTGTTTACACTTTCTCCACCTTTGCCCATCCCATAACCTTTTATAGTTTTTGCAATTACAACTGTTGGACTTCCAACATTTTTTGATGCCTTATCGTAAGCTGCAAAAACTTTATGAGGGTCGTGGCCTCCTCTGTTCAATCTCCAAATATCTTTATCCGATAGACTTGATACTAGTTCATTAGTCTCTGGATATTTGCCAAAAAATTTTTCTCTTACATAGGCACCGTCTCTTGCTTTCATTGCTTGATATTCACCATCAACTGTTTCGTTCATAACTTTAACGAGATGCCCTGTTTTATCATTTGCTAATAATGAGTCCCAATAAGAACCCCATATTACTTTTATTACATTCCATCCGGCACCTCTGAAAATTCCTTCTAATTCCTGTATAATTTTTCCATTACCACGAACTGGACCATCTAATCTTTGTAAATTACAATTAACTACAAAAATTAAATTATCTAATTTCTCTCTTGCAGCTAAGCCAATTGCCCCTAAAGACTCGGGTTCATCCATCTCTCCATCACCTAAAAATGCCCAAACTTTTCTACCTTCATCTTTAATCAAACCTCTATTAATCAAATATTTCATGTATCTTGCTTGATAGATTGCTAACATTGGTCCTAATCCCATTGATACAGTTGGGAATTGCCAAAAGTTTGGCATCAACCATGGATGTGGATAAGAAGATAAACCACCAGGGTTAACTTCTTGTCTAAAACTATCTAGTTGTTTTTCATTAAGTCTACCTTCAAGAAAAGCTCTGGCATACATACCGGGTGCACTATGTCCTTGAAAATAAACTAAATCTCCTCCAAACTTATTATTCTTCGCTCTCCAGAAATGATTCATTCCTACATCATATAGAGTCGCTGCAGATGCAAATGTTCCTATATGGCCTCCAAGCTCAGGGAACTTTTTATTAGCTCTCACCACCATTGCTGCTGCATTCCATCTAATTAATGATCTAATTCTTCTTTCTATATTCTGATCTCCACTAGACTTTTTTTCCGCGTTGACTGGAATTGTATTTATATAAGGAGTGTTTTGAGTATACGGAATATTAACACCTTCCATATAAGCTTCATTAATTAATTCTTTAATTAAATAATGGGCTCTTTGGTTACCATCTTTTTCAATTACTGCTGAAAGAGACTCGAGCCATTCATTGGTCTCTAATGGATCTATATCGCCACCTTTTACAACTTGAATTATTTCAGGTTTTTCTTTTTTTTTAATTTGAGGTTTATGTTCTTGAGTTTTCTTTAATGCATTTTCTGCTTCTTGGATTAAATTTTCAGTATCTTTTGGAATAACTTTAGATGTAGAAGATGATTGATTAGAATTTGATATATTAAGAATTAAATCTCCTTTTGAAACTTTATCTCCAACTTTTACTTTAATAGACTCTATTTTGCCCGAAAATGTTGATGGTATTTCAACACTAGATTTGTCACTTTCAATGGTAACAACTGGATCATTTTTTTTAATTTGTTGTCCCTCTTTAACTAAAAGTTCAATCACCTCTACTTTTTCAAAATCACCTATGTCAGGAACTAATAATTTTACAGTCATTTATTTTTTTATCTTATACACCATAAAAATGTACTTAATTGCAAATTTTAACACATTCTGTCCAATTTTTTGACACTCTTTAAGTACACACTCCAAAAATGATTAAAAAGTTATTAAATATACTTATTCAACCAAAAGTTAGCGCATATATAGATGCTAAAACATGGATACAAAAAATTTTATTAGAAGAGAAATACGGAAAAATTAATTCTTAAACTCTCTCAATACATAAGGCTATACCCATTCCACCACCTATACAAAGCGTTGCACAACCTTTATTTTTATTTTGTCTTTTCATTTCATGTATCAATGTTACTAATATTCTAGCTCCTGAAGCTCCAATAGGATGACCAAGAGCAATGGCTCCTCCATTTACATTTACTTTATTTTGATCAATATCTAGTTCACGAATTACCGCTATACTTTGGGCTGCAAAGGCTTCATTAATTTCAAATAAATCAATTTCATCTAAATTCCATTTTGCTTTTTTGATTGCTTCACGAACAGCTTCTATCGGTCCTAAACCCATTAAAGAAGGATCCAACCCAACAGAAGCCCAAGATACAATTTTCGCTAATGGCTTAATTGATTTTTTTTCTGTTTCTTCTAAAGTAGTTAATAATAAAGCTGCAGCACCATCATTTATTCCTGAGGAATTTCCTGGAGTAACAGTTCCATTTTCTTTAAAAACAGTTTTTAATTTTTCTAAATCAGATAATTTTAAACCAACTCTTGGATGTTCATCTTTATCAAGTATATTTCCACTTTGATTTATTTTTATTAATTCTTCATCAAATTTATTATTAATGATTGCCCTTTGTGTTTTTTTTTGAGAATCTAATGCAAATTCATCTTGTTCCTGTCTCGATATATTAAATTTTTTTGCAACATTTTCTGCTGTTACACCCATGTGGTAATTATTAAATGCATCTATTAAGCCATCATTAATCATTGTATCCACTAATTTTTCTTCTGAAATTTTTTTGTCCTCTCTATAAAAAATTGAGTGTGGAGCTATTGACATATTTTCTTGACCTCCAGAAATTACATTTTTTACATCTCCTAATTTAATTGATTGATAGCCTGAAATCACTGCTCTAAGTCCAGACCCACATACTTGATTAACTAAATGGCTTGGTTTTGAAATTGGGATACCTGCATTTATTGCAGCTTGTCTTGCTGGGTTTTGTCCACCTCCAGCGGTTAATACTTGACCCATAATAACTTCGTCGATTTCGTCTTCATTAAATTTGGATTTTTTCAAAACTTCTTTTATAACTATTGATCCAAGCTGATCAGCTTTTATATGTTTTAATGAACCCTTATAGGTACCTATTGGTGTTCTAACCGCACTCACAATAACTACTTCTTTTGATTTATCGCTCATAAAATTTTAAATTTGTCTTATCATTAAAATATACTAAAAATTAATATACTATAATTAAATAAAATTAAAATGCGCCTGTAGCTCAACTGGATAGAGCGCTTGGCTACGGACCAGGAGGTTCTGGGTTCGACTCCTAGCAGGCGCGCCATTAAAGGATTAAATATGTTTAAATGGTTATTGAAATCTTCACTACAAATGTCAGTAATATATTTCTTTATAATTATTTTTATAATTTTGTTAATCTTAACTTTTGTATTATAAAAAATTATGTCTAAAGAATTTAAACAAATAAGTTTAAAGCCAGGATTTATGAAACATAATGGTGGAGTTATGTTTAGGAATATTTCTGATACAGAATACGAATTTGAATCTACTATAAATGAAAATCATTTAAACGCCGCAGATATTACCCATGGAGGGTATTTGTCTGCTCTAGTAGATGCGGGAGCTGGGACAGCTGCACATCGATCAGCCGATAATACACCATGTGTAACAATTTCATTGGATTTAAAATTTATAGGCACATCAAAAATTGGAGATAAAATTATTGGACATGTTAAAATTTTAAAAAAAACTAAAACACTTGTATTTTTATTTTGTGAATTGAAATGTAATAATAAAATTATCACTTCAGCTTCTGGAGTTTGGAAAATTTTAAAAGTTAAAACTTCAAATTTTGGACCTGGTGGCTAGACTTCCCCTTCTTGAGTTGAAATATCCAAATATAAATAAAAGTAAAATTGCCAAAGGATAAATTATAGTTTTTGAAGGTCTGTTAGCATTTTCTATTTTAAATTCATTTATATAATCTCCTATTTCAAAACCACTTTTTTTAGCTTTTCCATTCCATTGAAGTGTATCAACAATAAATCTATTATTTTCTTTAACAATGTTCATCCCATAGTCCTCAATATTATACCTTGTTTCAAAAGAATTTTTATCAATCACAAATAGCTTATATCTTTCACCATATTCAGTAATACGTGTTACTTTAAAACGGACTTCTTTTTTAGGATCTAATTTTATTTCGTTAATTTTATTCATCTCAATATATTCATATTTAGGATAAAACTTATTTAAAACAAATTCTGGTGAAAGTAATGATATTGAAATAAATAAAAATACAATGATCTCATACCACTTTAATCTATTAATAAACCAACCTTGGGTAGCTGATGTAAAAACTAGAATACCAGCTAATGAAGTAACAATTACCATTAACCCATGCCAAATATTTTCTACTCCTATTAATAATAATTCGTGATTAAAAAGAAAAACAATTGGTAAAATTCCTGTTCTCAAACTATACCAAAAAGCTTGAACGCCAGTTCTTAATGGGTCTCCACCAGATATTGCTGCTGCGGCATAAGAAGCAAGACCAACTGGTGGTGTTACATCAGCCATTAATCCAAAATAAAAAACAAATAGATGAACTGCAATTAAGGGAAAAATAAATCCAGAAGCATTTCCAACATCAACTAAGACTGTTGCCATCAAAGATGCAACTACTACATAATTTGCAGTTGTTGGTAGACCCATTCCTAATAAAAGACATAAGATAATTGTTAAAAATAGTAAGATTACAACATTATCTTTTGCAATTGACTCAATGACGATTATTAAATTAGTACTTAAACCAGTTGACCCAACTGCACCAACGATAATACCTGCTGTTGCTATCGCTATTCCAACACCAACCATATTCAAAGCGCCTTTTTCAAATCCTACGATTGTTTGATTAAACCAGACTTTTAAACCATTTTTAAAATCATGCTCTTTAATAATTTTGTTAATTAAGTTTACGATTATAAGAGAAATGGTTGCATAAAAAATTGAATATGATGCTGTAAATCTTAAATAAACTAGCATGTAAATTAATACAAAAATTGGGATTAAAAAATGTAAACCTGATAAAAAAGTTTTTTTTAAATTTGGCACATCTGAATCTTCCATACCTTTCAAATTCAACTTTAGAGCCTCTAAATGTGATATATAAAATAATGCTATATAAGAAATTATAGCAGGTAAAAATGCATGCTTTACCACCTCAAAATAAGTAACACCAATAAAACTTGCCATTACAAATGCCGCTGCCCCCATGACAGGTGGCATTATTTGACCATTAACAGATGAAGACACCTCAATTGCTCCTGCTTTCTCTTTAGAAAAACCAGTCTTTTTCATTATGGGAATTGTAAAAGTTCCTGTTGTAACTGTATTTGCAATTGAAGACCCTGAAATCAAACCAGTCATTCCTGATCCAAGAATAGCAGCCTTAGCTGGACCACCTTTCATTTTTCCAACCATTGCAAAAGCTAAATCTAAAAAATATTTACCTCCACCAGCTGTTTCAAGAAGTGCTCCAAATAATACAAATAAAAAAATAAAATCAACAGATACCCCAATTGGTATTCCAAATATTGCTTCTTGATCTAACCATTGAAAACCAACTAACCTATTTAATGATAGTCCTCCATGAGAAATGATTTCTGGTGCATATCTTCCAAAATACGAAAATAACAAAAAACAAATAGCTATAATTACCAAAGGTAAACCAATTGCTCTTCTTGTTGCTTCTAAAAGAATTAAAATTCCAAAACTTCCAATTATTAGCTCAATAGGTAAATTAAAATTTTCACTAATATTTATACTTAATAAAACTCCACCTCTATCAACTAGTTGATCATAAAAAAAATAAATATAAAGACAAGAAAGTGTGCCTATAAAACTAATAATTATATCTGTAATTGAAATTTTTTTTCCTTTTGAAATTGGATAAATTAAAAAAGCTAAACATAAAGCAAACCCTAAATGGATAGCTCTTGCAGGTAATCCCTTAAACATTCCAAAATTAAGCAAAAAAGGAAATGGAGAAGCATACCACAATTGAAATAGAGACCAAATGATTGCAATAGCTGCAACCACTTTTAAATGTATCCCCGTTAGATTTCTCGTGGGAGATAAATCTTCATTTATTTTACTTTTAATTTTTTCACTAAAAGAATGACTCATTGATCTTATCTTATCATAAAAAAAAGGCCCGGTAAAAATACCAGGCCTTTTAATTTAGTTTAAAATCTAGATTACATTAATCCAGCTTCTTTATAGTATTTAATTGCTCCTGGATGTAATGGAGCAGATAAACCATCTTTAATCATGTTTTTCTTTTCCAAAAATCCAAAAGCAGGATGTTGTTTTTTGAAATCATCAAAATTTTCCATCACAGCTTTTGTTACTAAGTAAACTAACTCTTCAGAAACTGAAGCACTAGTAACTACAGTAGCTTTAACACCAAATGTAGTAGCATCTTTTTTTTGATTTGTATAAGTTCCCTTAGGGATTACTGCTTTGGCATAATAATCTGCACCACTAATTAAACCTTGTACCTCTGAACCAGTTAAATTAATTGGTGAAGCTTTTGCTGCACAAGTTGCTGCTTGTTCCATAGCTCCATTAGGAAAACCTACAGAATAACCAAAAGCATCTATTTTACCATCACACAAAGCCTTTACCTGTTCTGATGAAGTAAGTTCAGTTGTTGATTTAAAGAAACTATTATCAACTCCCATTGCTTTCATAAGTTCTTCCATAGTTCCTCTTTGTCCAGAACCAGGGTTACCAATGTTTACAACTTTTCCTTCTAAGCCAGCAAAGTTCTTGATTTTTGCTTTTTTTCTAGCCCAAATTTGGAAAGGTTCGTTGTGAACTGAAAATACAGCTCTTAAATCACCAAATTTTTTACCTTCCCATTTGCTTGATCCATTAACAGCATGATATTGCCAGTCTGATTGAGCTACACCAAATTGAAACTCACCAGCTTTAATTTGGCCGATGTTGTAATTTGATCCACCAGTTGATGGAGCAGTACATCTGTAAGCTTTAGCAGTACCTTTTTTTCTTCCATGTTCAGCACTTATTGCTGATTTATGTAACATTTTACATATAGCGTTACCTGTTTGGAAATATACTCCAGTAGGTCCACCTGTTCCTATCGTGAAGAACTCTGCTGATTTTGCAATACCCATAAAAGATAAAGACGCTACAAAAATTAGCAAAGCACTAGATAGAGATGTTATTATTTTTCTCATTTTTTCTCCTTTGTATAGCTTTATTTATATGTAAATTGTAACAGGAAATTAAGGTCTTTGTATAGTAAGTATTTTATATTGACTCAGACCATTTTTTTAATTTATCTACACCCTCTACAACTTTTGGTGCTAAATTTTTAATTAATTCGTTATCTTTAAAATTGTTTTTTTTACGTGCTTTCATAAAATTATTTCCATCAAAATCTGTAAAACTTAATCTGGCTAACATTCTTTTTTTATCAAAACCAAAGTCAGATCCAGGTAATAACACTACTCCAGTTGTTTCAAGAATATTCTTACACATTTCTGATGATGAGTTGAATTTTGCACTAATGAATTCAGGCATTAAATAAAAACCTCCTTGAGGCTTATTTATTAAAACTTTGTTAGAGCTTAGATTTTCATAAACGTAGTTTCCAACAGCTTTAAGAATTTCTCTTGAAGATTTTATATAATTATTATGGTCACCTTCGTATGCTTGAATTGCAGCATATTGAATGGGCGCACTAACAGCTGAAAAAGTTTCACTCGCTAAGACATTTAAAGTATCTTTAATAATTTTTAAGTTTTCAGGTATAATAAAATATCCTAATCTCCAACCTCCAGCACCACACCATTTACTTAAACCTGTACTAATAATTGTTTTTTCTGGGCAAAAATTTGAAATTGATTTGTAATTGTTATTAAAACTAAGTTCAGAGTAAATTTCATCAGATAAAATTATTAAGTTATATTTCTTCATAACTTCACTTATTTCCTCTAAATTTTCACAGATTTGACCAGACGGATTATTAGGAGAGTTTAAAAATAATAAATAATTCTTTTTTTTATTTTTCAAAATAATTTCTTCAATTTCAGATCCAGTTGGAAACCAATTATTTTCTCTTTTTGTTTGAAGCATTTTAATTTTATTTCTACCAATAATTGCTTGGGGTGCATAAGAAACCCAGCTAGGTATTGGAAGTATAATTTCACCATCAAAAATCACATGCAATAAAAACATTAATTCTTTGGAACCTGGTCCTATAACTACATTATCAGGGCTATAATCATAATTTTTTTTAGCTGAAGTGTAATTAGCAACTGATCTTCTTAATTCTGCAAGACCTTGCATTGGCAAATATTTATTCTGATGAGCATTATCTTTTAATTCATTCACAACATCTGTTGGGACTTGAAATGGAGATTGACCAAAACCAAACTTAAAAATTTTTTCTCCCTTTTCTTCGAGCTGTCTAGAAATTTCATTAATCTTTAATGTTGATGATGGTTCTAAATTTTTTACAATATCTTTTAACATTTAATATTTTAATTCTCTCAAATTTTTATATTCCTCTAATACCTCTGGATTTACTAGGGCTTCACTATTTTTTATTTTGTTACCTTCAATAGTACTCTTAACTGCCAATTCTACTATTTTCCCACTTTTGGTTTTTGGAATATCTTTCACAACTATAATTTTATTTGGAACATGTCTGGGCGAAACATTTCTTTTAATTTGTTGTTTAATTTTTTGTAAAAGACTATCATTAATACTGTAATTTTTATTCATAATTATAAACAAAACAATTCTTACATCATTATCCCAAGATTGACCTACAACAATTGATTCTTTAATTTCAAAAAACTTTTCTACTTCAGAATATATTTCTGCAGTTCCTAATCTAACGCCACCAGGGTTTAATGTTGTGTCTGATCGACCATAAATAATAAAACCATCCGTATTTTTTAGCTCTGCATAATCACCATGATGCCAGATATTTTTATATTTATTAAAGTATGCCTTTTTAAATTTGACATTATTTTTATCATTCCAAAATTTGAGAGGCATTGATGGAAAAGGGTTTACACAAACAAGTTCACCTTTTGAATTTTTTAACGATTTTCCCTTATCACTAAATACTCTTACATCTAGCGCTAAACCTTTATTTTGAATCTCACCAAGATGTACTGGTTGATATAAATTTCCTAAAACAAAGCAAGAAACAATATCTGTTCCACCTGAAATTGAGGCTAAATGAATATCTTTTTTAATTTTTTTATAAATATAATAGAAACCATCATTTGATAATGGTGATCCAGTTGAACAAATTGTTCTTAATTTTAATAACCTATATTTGTAATTTAAATTAGGTATAAATTTACGCAAAGCATCAATATATTTAGCACTAATCCCTAAAAGAGTTATCTTCTCTTTATCAGCTATTTTTAAAAGTAAATCCTCTTGTTTATACATTGGTGATCCATCAAACAAAACAATTGAAGCTTTAGAAGCAAGTGCTGTTATTAACCAATTCCACATCATCCAACCACATGTGGTAAAATAAAAGGTATTATCTCCTTCTTTAATATCACAATGTAGTTGATGTTCTTTTTTATGTTGAAGTAAAACTCCACCATTTCTATGACAAATACATTTTGGCTTTCCTGTTGTTCCACTAGAGTAAAGAATTGCAAGTTCATGATCAAAATCAAACTTAGAAAAAATGATATTCGATGACTTTATTTTCATTAACTCAGACCAATACTTAATTTTAACTTTTAATCTAAATTTTTTCTTAATTTTTTTTTGGCCCGGATAACTTGCGATAATGACATATTTAATTGACGGAATTTTTTTAATAATTTCAGGTATTCTTTCTAAAATATTAATTCGTTTTCCATTATAGAAATATTCATTTGTCACAAATAAAACTTTTGGATTTATTTGAGAAAATCTTTCTATCACTCCTTTTGTACCAAAGTCCGGAGAGCAGGAAGACCAAATCGCACCTAAAGAAACTGATGCAATAAATGCCTCTACTGTTTCAATAGTGTTTGGCATGTAAGCAACTATTCTATCTTTTTTTTTAATTTTAATATCTTTTAAAAATTTAAGAATTTTACTTACGTTTTGATTTAACTCATTCCAATTTCTCATTTCTCTAAAACCATTTTCACTAATAAAAGTTGCTGCCTTTTCTTTATTGTTTTTAGATAATAAATTTTCACCAAAATTCAATTTTGAGTTTGGTAAAAAAATATTTTTATAAAAAATCTTTGATTTTTTAATTTTTAACTTACCTTTAGATCCTTTAATTTTTGAAAAATCCCAAAAAATATTCCAGAAATCTTGAGAATTTTTAACGCTCCATTCATGAATTTTCTTATAATCATTTTGAAATTTTTTATTCAATCTTTTTGAAATAAAGTTTTCAAAAGCAAAAAGCTCAGAATTTTTTTTTGTTTTTTTAGATGCTTCCCATAACTTCTGGCTCATAATTTTTTTTAATTAATGTTATAGAAATAATTCTAATTATGTTAAACTAAGTTTAATTAAATAGTAAAATGAGAACTTTTTATCCTCCGATTCGGTCATGTTTTAGTCTATTTTTGTTCTTTGATACTAACAACATCTGGTAGGTAAAAATAAAAGTATACCAAAGATAGAAATGACTAAAAATAAAATTACAGCTGTTCTTGGACCTACAAATACTGGCAAAACTCATTTAGCTATCGATACTATGTTGTCTTTTGACTCTGGAATAATTGGTTTTCCTCTAAGATTATTGGCTCGCGAAGTTTATGACAAAGTAATAAAAAAAACTAGTCTAGATAAAGTTGCTTTAATCACTGGAGAAGAAAAAATTATTCCACCTAATGCAAAATATTATTTATGTACTGTTGAGTCTATGCCTATCGACAAGCACTTAGATTTTGTAGGTGTTGATGAAATACAAATGTGTGCAGATCACGAACGTGGTCATATATTCACTGATAGATTATTAAATATTAGAGGCACTAAATTAACTATGTTGATGGGCTCTAATACTATTAAAAATATTATTTCAAAATTAGATGAAGATATAGAATTTATTAATAGAAACAGATTATCTAAACTTTCATATGTTGGTTACAAAAAAATTTCAAGAATAAATAGAAAAACTGCAATTATAGCTTTTTCAGCAGAAGAGGTTTATGCTATTGCAGAATTAATCAGAAGACAAAAAGGTGGAGCTGCAATTGTAATGGGATCTCTTAGTCCAAAAACAAGAAATGCTCAAGTTAAATTATATCAGTCAGGAGATGTTGATTTTCTAGTTGCAACAGATGCTATTGGTATGGGAATAAATATGGATCTTGATCACATTTATTTTTCCAATCTAAAAAAATTTGATGGAAAAAAATTAAGAAAACTAAATTTATCTGAAATTGGACAGATTGCTGGAAGAGCAGGGAGATATTTAAATGATGGTAGTTTTGGAATTACAGGTGAATGTAACGAAATTAACGGAGAAAAAGTTAATTTATTAGAAAATCATAAATTTGAAGAAATTCAGTCTCTATTTTGGAGAAACTCTAATTTAAATTTTAACAACCCCTTTGCACTAATAAAATCATTGGATGAAAAACCAAACAAAAAATGGTTAAAAAAAATACACGAATGTGAAGATGAAAAAGCTCTTAAATTTTTCTTAAGAGATAAAAAATTAGAAAATTTTGAATTCAATAACAAAAAGCTAAATCTTTTGTGGGAATGTTGTCAGATACCAGATTTTGTTAAAAAAACTTATGGTAATCACTATGAGGTAATTGCAAATGTTTTTAAATATTTGAGCAGTGAAAAAGGTAAAATTACTGATGATTATATGCATCTTCAACTAATGAAACTAGATAAATTAGAAGGAAATGTAGATTCTTTATCGAATAGAATTGCAAATGTTAGAACTTGGTCTTATGTTTCAAATAAAAATAATTGGATAGAAAATCAAGAATATTGGATAGAAAAAACTAAACTATTAGAAGATAAACTTTCAGATAGACTTCATGAAGAACTTACAAAAACTTTTATTGATAAACGAGCAAGTATTCTTGCTAGAGGTTTAAAACAAGACATGGAATTCGATACTAAAATTTTAAAAAACAATGAGGTAATGATTGATGATCAATTCATTGGCAAAATTAATGGTCTAAAGTTAGAGTTAGATCTAAAAAAAGGAGCACTAGAAACTGATATTAAATCTCTTAAAAAAGCTGCAAGACAAACTGTGGGTCCTGAACTTGAAAGAAGAATTCAAATAATAATTGAAACAGGGTTAATTGAATTACATAATGATTTTAAAATTTATTGGAATAAGTCATCAATAGGAAGATTAATACCGGGTAAGGATTACTTAAATCCCAACATTGAAGTAATAGTTGATGATATCATAGAACAAAACCAAAGAAAAAAATTAATTATTTTTTTAGAAAAATGGTTAAAAAATAAAATTGATACAATTTTGAAAAGTCTTATAGATTTAAAAAATCTAAAAGAAAAAAACTCTTCAATCAAGGCCCTTGCATATCAGCTCTATGAAAACAATGGTGTTCTTAAGAGAGATCAGGTTTCTGAATATCTTAAAAACTTAGGACAAAATGAGAGAAAAACTTTGAGAGATCTCGGTGTGAAATTTGGAAGATATCATGTTTTTTTACACAGATTGATTAAACCTGAGGCTGTTTCATTAAGAACTTTGCTTTGGAAAAATCATCATCAGAAATACTTTAATTTAAAGCCACCAACATTTGGTCTAAATTTTTTAGATGACAATAAATTTAATAATAAAAATTTTATGTTACTTTGCGGATTTGAAAAATTTGAAAACTTTTATGTAAGAATTGATATTTTAGAAAGATTATTCATGCAAATTATTAATTCTAACTCAGAAAAAGAAATTAAAATGATTCCTGAGATGTTAAATTTATTAGGATGTAATAAAGATAACTTTAAAAAACTTCTTAAGAATATGAGTTATAAAATTATAGAAAAAGACAATGAAGTATTTTTTAAATATATTCCTAAAAAAAACTTTAAGAAGCCAAATAAAAAAATTATTAAAGAAAGCCCTTTTGGTGTTTTAAAAAACTTAAATTTTAATTAAAAATTATGTTTTTTGAAAAAAGCAAAGTGAATTTGCCTAAAATAGCAGCATTATTAATACATGCAGCAAAAATTGATGAAAATTATTCAAAACAAGAAGAGGAAATTATTAAACAAGCTCTTTTAAAAATAGGTGCAAACAATCAAAACATAGAAAACATTATTAAAGAAGGAAAAACAATTGAGAAAAATGCCAATCAAATCTTGGATTTTACAAGAGAGGTAAAAAACATGGATGAAAAAAACAAAATAAAAATTGTAGAAACACTATGGCAAATAATCTATTCAAATAAACAAGCGGATATGTATGAGACAAACTTGATGAGAAGACTTGCTGGATTGTTATATATTGACAGAAAAGTAATGGGAGATATTAAAGATAAAATTAAAAAAGAAAATTTATAATGACATACTTAGTTAACGAAAATTGTATCAAGTGTAAATTAATGGATTGTGTTGAGGTGTGTCCAGTGGATTGTTTCTATGAAGGAAAAAATATGCTTGTAATTAAACCGGATGAGTGTATAGATTGTGGCGTTTGTGAACCTGAGTGTCCTATTGATGCTATTAAACCCGATACGGAACCTGGAAGCGAAAAATGGTTAGAAATCAATGAACAATATTCTGAGATCTGGCCTAATATAACTGAAAAAAAAGATCCCCCTTCGGATCACAAAAAATATAAAGATGAAAAAAATAAGTTTAAAAAATATTTTAAAGAAAACATTTAAAAAAAAA
>Ga0208411_1001418_pt1 | contig 16273 bp, 14 predicted proteins | sample ETN01SmetaG_4_FD_185793 | JGI IMG/M metagenome (GOLD analysis project Ga0208411, IMG submission 185793) | Marine microbial and viral communities from oxygen minimum zone, Eastern Pacific Ocean - ETNP2014F12-01SV261 (SPAdes) (version 2) | ecosystem: Environmental > Aquatic > Marine > Oceanic ... | reverse complement strand
AAATGCACATCGGTTATAACTGGGAGACCTGCTTCTTTTTTTACATCGGATAAAATAGATAATCCTTCATCCATATCGGGACCACGAAATGAATCAGTTGCTGTTCGATTAGCCTTATCAAATGAACTTTTGAAAATAAGAGGGATATTAACGGAATCTGCGACAGATTTAATTGCCTCTGCCATTCGCAAACTATGCTCTCTTGATTCAATAACACATGGGCCTGCAATCAAAGGAAGCGATCCTCCACCAAATTCAATATTCCCAATTTTTATTGTTTTACTCATTTAAGTTCTTTTTTTCAAATTATTAACTGATGCTTTTATAAAGTCTCTAAATAATGGATGTGCCTTACTTAATCGACTTTTCAATTCAGGATGAAATTGCCCTGCAACATACCAAGGATGATCAGATAATTCAATGATCTCAACTAAGTTAAGTTCCTTGTTTAATCCAGAGACTTTGAGTCCATTTTTTTCTAAGCGTTCGCGATACCGGTTATTAACTTCCCAACGATGACGATGGCGTTCTGAAATCTTTTTTTGGCGGTAAGCAGTATAAGTTTTTGTACCCGATTCGATATGACAATCATAGGCACCTAAACGCATGGTGCCCCCCTTTGCTTTTATTGCACGTTGTGATTCCATAAGATCAATTACAGGATAAGGAGTCTTTTTATTAAACTCTGTACTATTTGCATTATTTAATCCGCATACATTACGAGCAAATTCAATAACAGCGCATTGTAACCCAAGGCATATACCTAAAAAAGGCACATTATTTTCGCGGGCATATTTACATGATAAAATTTTTCCTTCTGAGCCCCTAGATCCAAAACCAGGAAGGAGTAGAATTCCATCCATTTGACCGAAAATCTTTTCTGCATTCTTATCTGATTTAACATCTTCTGTAGCCACCCAATGGACATTCACTCTAGCATTATTTTCTACCCCAGCATGAATAAATGCTTCCAAAACACTTTTATAAGCATCCGGGAGTTCAGTGTATTTTCCACACATTGCAATATTAACCTGATGTTTAGGTTTTTTATATTTAGTTATAAATTTTTCCAGATAAGAAACATCTACTTTGCCGGGTAGCTCTAGACGTTCCATAATAATATCACCTACACCCTGTTTATAAAGAGTCAATGGAACCTCATAAATACTTTCAACCTCAGTTCCTTCGATAACATGATCTGGATTTACATTGCCAAAAAGACCAATTTTCTGCTTAACATCTTTAGTTAAACGATATTCAGTACGGGCAAGAATCATATCAGGCGAAAGCCCAATTTCCCTTAGCTTCATTACAGAATGCTGAGTTGGTTTGGTCTTCAATTCTTCACTAGCTAGGATATACGGGACAAGAGTAACGTGCATTATTGTATGGTTATGATATCCAACTTCAAGAGATAATTGTCTAATTGCTTCCATAAAAGGTTGACTCTCAATATCACCAACTGTACCGCCGACTTCACATATCACCACATCATACTTTTTTGGAGTATTGATTAATTTAATCCGTGCAATAATTTCGTCAGTAATATGTGGAATAACTTGTATAGTCGCCCCTAAATAATCACCTTTACGCTCTCGATCTAAGACTGTACTATATACCTGTCCAGAAGTGGCATTATTTATTTTACCCATATCTATATCTATGAATCTCTCGTAGTGACCTAAATCAAGGTCTGTTTCAGAGCCGTCATCTAATACAAAAACCTCACCATGCTGATAAGGATTCATTGTTCCAGGGTCGACATTCAAGTAAGGATCTAATTTCAATATGGTGACACGTAGACCTGCACTCTTTAGTAAATAACCAATAGAAGCCGCTGCAATCCCTTTACCTAATCCTGAGATTACTCCGCCTAACACAAAAATATATTTTACTGGGGTTTTAGCTACCAATTTTTATTCCCCTACATTTTCTTTTAAATCATCCATCGTATCAATTCCTTTATTTACCTTTTCAGTTAGGATTATTTTAATAGGAATGCCATTATCCAAAGCACGGTATTGTTCAAGTTGAAACTTTATCTCATTTTCTGAAGGTTCTAAAGAAGTGAATTTATCTAACACACTTTTTCGATAAGCATAGATGCCCATATGATGATAGTAACCTCCAGCCTCAGATTCAATCGGATCTCGTCTGAAATTTACAGCAAATCTTTCCCTATCCAGTAAAACTTTTACCGTATTACCATCGGTTAGTTTTTTTGCATCCATATTCATTCCTGCAACTGTAGCCATTCCTATAGTTTCATCTTCAAATTCACTAGCTAATAAATCTATAAGATTTGGATCTACCTGGGGTTCATCTGCTTGCACATTAATGATAACCTCAACATCCTGGTCCTCTATTGCCTCAGCAATTCTATCTGTGCCAGAAGTATGACTTTTGGAAGTCATAACATATTTAATTTTTAATTTTTTTAAAGCTTCGGCTGTCTCGTCAGCATCAATAGCCACAATCACATCATCCAATGATTTAGCTTTTTTTACTTGGTCAAACACATGTGCCACCATGGGTTTACCATCAATTGGATATAGAATCTTTTTCGGAAACCTTGAAGAATGAAGACGAGCTGGAATTACGGCAATTGTTTTCATAGAGACAAATCACTTGTTCGAATTAGAGACAGTTTCAGGAACGTTGAAAAAATTAATTCAAACTCAACAAACCAAAACTCGTTACTAAACATAAATAAAGCCAATAATAATACAATTCAAATTTAGGAGAACCTTTCTTTTGCCACAAGAAGGTTCAAATAGATATTATTCGAATCTTAAAGATTCAATTGGATCCAGATTTGCTGCTCGCCATGCTGGATAACTTCCAAACCCAATACCAATTAAAGAACAAACCATTAGACCGTAAAAGGCCCAGTCAAAAGGAATGACGGCTGATACGTTCATAACCACCGCCACTAAATTTCCAGCTGCAATGCCTAGGATAACACCAACAATTCCTCCAAATTGACTTAATATTATAGCTTCAGTTAAAAATTGTGTAAGAATATGACCACGAGTAGCACCAATCGCTTTACGTATACCAATTTCTTTAATTCGCTCTGTAACGGATACCAGCATAATATTCATAATTCCAATCCCAGCAACTAGTAAGGCAATAACGCTCACTGAAAAAGCAAATATTTTTACTCCACCTGTAAAGGAACCAAATGTTTCAATAAGTTCCGTGTTAGACGTGATTTCAAAATCATTTTCCTTTTCTGGTGGGACTTTGCGAATTGCCCTCATAATACCAATGACTTCATCTTGAGTTTTATCATAGTCTTCCGCAGAAGCAGCTTCAACGGTTATACCCAAAGAAGTCCATTTATCTGAAAATTTTTGCAGATAATTTGTTATCGGTATTAAGATAAAATTATCTTGGCTACCTCCAAACAATTCTCCCTTTCGCTCAATCGTCCCAACTACAGTATAATTTAATCCCTTAATCTGAATTACCTTTCCTAAGGGGTCTTCGAAAGGAAAAAGCCTATCAACTACATCCATTCCAAGAAGACAAACATTTCTTGAGAATTGTATATCATCCTGAGTCAAACTTCTACCATCTTCAAGGAACGTATTAATTGTCCTTAGAGCATTTTCATCACCACCAGTAATTTCAACTGTTTTATTAACAAGTTTATCTTTATATCTTACTGATCGTTCCTGTTCACCATCAACTACGCTGACTAATATTGGTAGCTTTGCACGTTCTTTCAATAATTCATATTGTTTAAAATCAATATTCTTTCGATTCCTATACTTTGATCTACCTCCATGCCCAAATTGAATTGCTGGAGTTTTTTGAATAAAAAAAGTATTGGTACCAAAAACGTTTAAACCTGATTCAATTGATGTTTCCAAGGTTCTTATTGCTGTCATAACACCAATCACTGAAAAGACACCAATAGAGATTCCAAGTAATGTTAGTATTGCTCGTAACTTATTTTGACGAATAGCTTCTATTGTCATACGCATACTTTCACGAAGCATACTTTTAAATTGACTTTGACCAATCATGATCTACTCATAGCGTAAAGCATCAATAGGGTCAAGGCGAGCAGCACGGTAAGATGGGACCACACCTGAGACAACACCCACAAATACACTTAATAAGATTGAAGTTAGAGCTAACCATAAGGGCATTGTAGAAGGGAAAAATTTATTAATTATAAAACTTAAACCTCCTGCCATCATTAAACCTATTAAGCCTCCAATCAGGCAAATGGTTATTGCTTCCATCAAAAATTGAGCCAATATCATGTTTTTTGTTGCGCCTATTGCCTTTCGAACACCGATTTCTTTTGTGCGCTCTTGAACAGAAACAAACATGATATTCATGATTCCAATTCCCCCCACCACCAATGATAAAATAGTGATAAAAATGCCGGTACCACCAATTGCAAGCTTTATCTGATTATATTGCTTTTCAAATGCTTCGGTTTGATTAATTGCAAAATCATCTTTCTCTAATGGCTTTAGCCCTCTAGTTTGCCTCATTATTCCATAAAGTTCATCTTTTGCATCTACAATATTTTCTGGTGGGACTTTTACACTGATACGAATAAATCCACGTTTTGAGAATAATCGAACTGAAGTTCCAACAGGTATAATCGCTTGATTATCTACACTAAATAGCCCGAGAAATTTTCCTTGTTTCTCCATTACCCCGATTACTCTGAATTTAATTCCATCAATCTTCAAATATTCTCCCACCGGGTCTTGATTAACAAAAAGGTTTTCAGCAATATCATTTCCAATGATTGTCACACGGGATCCTGAACGATCTTCACCCTCAGTGAAAAAACGCCCTTGAGCTATATTGGCAGTAATTGTTGACATGTAATCAGTATTTGTACCAAAAATTTGCGTGCCTGCTGTACTCGACTCTCCACGAGAAAGAGCAGCGCCTCGCTGCATAACTGGCGCAACAGCTTCTGCATAACTTGATTTTTCTTTTATGACATCCACATATTCCAATCTCATTCGGGGACGATTTCTGACTTCCCACCAATCTGCATCTCCAAACCATTCCCAACGGCTAATAGAAAAAACATCCTTCCCTAAAAAAGCCATGCTTTTATCAAAACCTCTATCAAGTCCAGAGATAAGGGTACCCATTAAAGTAACAGATAAAACTCCAATAATAATTCCTAGTGCAGTTAAAATAGATCGGGATTTATTTGAGAAGATCGAATTTAATGCTATGCGAAAGCTTTCAATAAAAATAGATAACATTACGCAACTTCCACTTTATTACTATTCATCAAATCTTCTTTCACCCTGCCATCAAAAATAGTTATTATACGATTAGCATGATGAGCGACACTCTTCTCATGAGTAACTAATATTATTGTATTACCTTTAGAATGTAATTCATCCAAGATTTTCATAATCTCAACACCACTTTTTGAATCCAAATTCCCTGTCGGTTCATCTGCTAAAATAATTGAAGGATTATTTACTAATGCTCTAGCAATAGCAACCCTCTGACGTTGTCCCCCTGACAATTCATTTGGTTTATGATCGACTCGATCACCAAGCCCAACAGAGACAAGTGAATTATTCGCCATTTCTAATCTATCCTCCTTTGGGATATTTGAATAAATAAGTGGAACTTCAACATTTCTTAGAGCAGTTGCCTTTGGAAGTAAATTAAAAGTTTGAAAGACAAATCCAATTTTCCTATTACGAATAGAAGCTAATTGGTCATCATCCATTTCATGGACAAGCTCACCTCCAAATTCATAAGTGCCTTCAGTTGGTGTATCCAAACATCCAATCATATTCATTAATGTTGATTTACCAGAACCTGAGGGACCCATGATTGAGATATATTCATTCTGCTGAATTATTAGATCAACACCATCAAGTGCACGTACGACTTCACCTCCAACATCATAGTGACGTTTAATATTTTTTAGGGAAATAAGATCAGGCACAACTATTATAAAATTTTTGCATAATTTTCACTGGAGGTTTGATTATTTTCCTTTTTTGTCACTATCTTTTCCCATAGTGACAATTTTATTGTGAGATAAATCTTTACTTATAGCTTTGTAAGAACCCGTAACAATCGATTCTCCCTCATCTAAGCCACTCAAAAGTTCATAATGTGTATCACTCGAGATACCAACCTTTACTGGTCTTACATGAACATATTTTGTGCCTTTTTTCGCCTTTTTAAATTCTTTATCTATATCTTCGCCTTCATCCAATGGTTCATCTCGTTGTACTTTTCCCTCAGAATCAGCAATTACAAAAACTAGCTCCTCAACCTCTCGTTTTTTGGAGCTATTGCCATTACTATTGGATCCAGTGTTGGCATTGTTTGGGCGACCAGACTTCTTTCCGCCACTTCCAAATTTTTCAGATCCTTTTTGTCTTACAGTCAAACTTTGTATTGGTATCGCCAAGACATTCTCTTTCTTGTCCGTTATAATGTCTGCAGTTGCGCTCATACCAGGTCTGATACCATCTGGTACATTGAGCATACGGACTTTAACTTGAAAATTAGTGACTTGTTGCTGCGAACCCATCCCGGTAATCTCTGATATATGTGCAATCTCACTAACTACACCATAAAATAAAGTATCTAAAAAAGCATCAATTTCAATTTCTGTTGTATCACCAACGGCAACAGAAACAACATCGTTTTCATTTACATCAATGATTACTTCCATTTTTGATAGGTCTGCAATAATCATTAGGTTATCAGCTTGGAACATTCCGCCTACCGCCATCTCACCTACTTCTTTATATATTTTTGTAACGATACCATCTTGTGGTGCTGAAATTCTTGCTTTATCAAGATCATCTTTTCGTGATTCTAAGTTAGCTTGAGCTTGAGAAAGTTGACTATTTGCGATCTCATACGAAGCCTGAACAGCTTCTAATTCTTGGTCAGATGCGAGGTTCTGTTCGTACATTGATTCTACACGTTTTTTACTGGCTAATTCTTGTTTAATACGTGCTTCAGCTGAACGCACAGATGATGATGCTGAATTATAGTTAGCTAATAATTGCTTTCTATCTAAAGAAATCAAATGCTGACCTTTCTTAACTCTATCACCTTCCTTTACCGTTATTAAATCAATCCATGCCGATGATGTAGCACTAATCTTTACTTCAATCTCGGGTTGGATTCTTCCACTGGCATTAACTTTTTGAATCACCGTTCTTAAAGTGACTTTTTCTGTTTCTACATTAATAGCATTGGTATTATCCTTACCAAGGCTTGCTACAATCATGATTACTAATAATAAACCGCCTCCACCAAATATGAGCCATTTTTTCTTTTTACTTAATTTTTCTTTAGCCACTATAATCTCCTATAATTATTGATATTCTAGATCAAGTCTGCCCAACAGAGCTTTTAAATTGGTTTGCTCAATATATGCATCATATTTTGAACGAATCAGTGATGATCTAGCTTGTACTACAGACACCTGAGAGTCTAAAACTTCTAAAATTGTCGTCGACCCTTGAGCATAACGAACCTGCGCCAATTTCAAATCTTCTTCTGCCGATTCAAGCACGGTTTCATTGATCGGAATAATTTCTTCATAATTCTTAAGCCTATCCAAAGTATACCTTAGTTGTACAGACAAATCTTGCAATTGAGTTAAATATTCTGATTCTTGTTTATCAACTGAGATTTTTGCTTTTTGTATTCTGGTTGATATACTATTTCCAGAAAAGATGGGTATTGAGATAGACAGACTTGTATTAATACGTTTTTTTTCATTTGTAGAATTTGAAAATGCGTCACCTAAATTATCAGAACTTCCAGAAACACTTGTATTGGCACTAATATTAGGCATCCGTGATCCCTTCGCTATCTTTTCATTTATTTCAGCACCCGTTATCTGATGTTGTTTAGCTTTAACGCTTGGATTAGATTTTTGAATTAATTCAAATCCAGATTCAAATTCAGGAACAATTTCCATGGGTGTCTCAACTTCTTCAATCCCAAAATCAACGTCCTTCCCAACAAGACCCATAGAATTTTTCAAATTCATGTAGGCATTTTGAAGAGCAGCATCATTATTTACAACATCAACTCTAGCTTGACCAAAACGAACTTCTGCTTTCAAAAGATCAGTCTTCTTTGAGGAACCTAGTTGAAATCTTTGCTCTGCCAATGATAATTGTTGTTGAGCGCTCATCAAATTAGATCGTGACACATCAAGTAATTGAGCTGCTTTTAAATAGTTAAAGTACGCTGAGTGCACTCCTTTAATTATATTTGTTTTTATTTGGCGATTGTACTCTTCTGAAATTTTATAACTATTCTTTGCTTGGCGAATTGTATTCCACCAAAAGCCTCCATCATAGATATTTTGAGATAGAGAGATATTAGAAGAAGCACTGGTAATACTACTAATCTGATCCATGATGATCTCACCCGATGAAGGGTTATAACCCCCTGTTTGAGATGGGAATTGAGATTCACTCATACTACTTGAGAATCTTAGAGAAGGTAGAATAGTACTGTATGATTCTTTGATATTTTGCCTCGAAGTTTGCAAGTCCATTACCGAAGCTTTCAAAGACTCTTTATTCTCAATAGCAACTTTGACTGCCTCTTTTAAGGAATAAGTCTGGCTTACTCCTATTGTAAATAATAATAAAACTAATAATTTTTTAATAACAGTCAACCTTTCTTACCCTGCCATTCCAGCAAAGAATGCTCCCATTCCAGCAAAAACTATTAGTCCAAAAATCCATAATCCTGAGAGAACAGTTAATGTTGAGTTTGTGGGTTTATTATATAAGTAACTGAATCCTACTGCCATAAGATATACACGCCAGAAAGCAAAGAGATCAATACCAGCTAAAAAACTATTTAGAAATTCACCCTGCTCACCAACACCTAATACCCCCAAGCCCGTAAATATCATCAAATTTTCGGTTATATATTGAATTGGTGTTTTGATAATGAGTTCTAAAGCAGATGGAAGATAAGCAAAACATGCAACTAAAAATACACGACTAAATCCTGATCCACCTCCCAAGAATAGATTACCTACGAGCATTGAAAATAGGGACCAAAATACGATTCTAATTGGCCATGATAGAGCCATAGTAACATAGGTAAAAATAGAAGATGCTCCTGATCTAGAATAGACCCGATCATATTGGCTGCCTAAAATTTCTTGCTTTTGCTCTTCCGAAATATTGGGGTTATTATTGATGCTTTGCTGAATTTGATCCCATTGTAAATCTGCAATTTGATCTGATAAAACAAATCCAGAAATAATAGCAAGCCCCATAATAAGTGCAAGTGGCATCATTGCCTGTTTCCAATTATAATCTTTTACAATGTTATCAAATGTTTCACTTGGAGCGGTGAATGTATTGATTATGGTCGCAATCATATCTAATCTCCTACCTCATTAATCTTTGACTCATTAAAAGACAAAAAGTTTCATTTTATTTTACTCAACAACAAGTTGTCCACCTGTCCGATAAAATGGATATTGAAAATAACTCTGGCTAAATGTATCATAACCAGAGCTTAAAGTATTCAGAATTGTTTGAGGAATATCTTCCCTATCTAGTATCAAATAAGGAATTACTTCATAAATACCTACCGGGAGATTAACATCTGTATAATTAAAAATGAACTCCAATGTTTTGCTTGGTCGGTCCATATATTCTTTCATAATTGTCGCAGAATCAATATCTACTGTATAAGCTAATTTTTTACTATCAGCTTCTCTAATTAATAATCCCGTATATATGGATGAATTTCTGGTGACTACCTTACGCAAATGAAAATAAATATCTGTCTTGTCCGGTGTAACTTGCACCTTTGTGATAACATCACTATCAAATCCAGATGAAATAACTGGTGGGTAAACATCAGTATGAACACCTGCCAATCGGGTCAATGAAACATCTCGACGCAATTCACCTTCTAGATTAATAACTTTCTCATCATTAACAACCTGCCCTGCAGCAAAAGTTACGGTAACTGATGATACTTTGTAATTTCCTAAAAAGAATTGAATTGTATAATCTCCATCTATAATAGCACCGCTTGATGATTCACTCGATGCAGGCAATGTCAATTCAAATGAGCCATCAATATCAGTTGTAGCCTGGAGGCCCAAATCTTCAGACCAAACTAAAACTCCGTTATGGTATCCCTTAGGGTAAAAATCAACTTTATCTAGCTTGACGTGTCCTGATATCGTTCGATCAGCTATTTTCTTCTCACCACCAAAGGGATTTTCTGTACAAGAAATCCATAATAGAAAAATTGGGAAAAAAATTCTTTTCATCATAGTTCTGTACTAAAAGTAAAATATTTTCGTGTATCTCTTAACATAAGACCATTCAAAGAAGTATCATTCTTTTTTAAATTACGTCCAGAATAGGAGATATCTCCTTTTATTGGTCCAACATTAACGTCAACTGTCCAATAGATATCATAATTTGAAAAAGCAGGCAATTCAATCTCATTAAAGCCTTTTGAAGGCACATTAATCATCCCAACTTGTTCGCCTTCTTGAAACCATCGCGTTCCAAAGGTTATATACTTCCATTTTGCAGTCATATTTACCGTGAGTTTAAAAGTTGATTTAAATGGAAAAGCACTTTGATCTGATACTTTGTATTTTGAAAAACCGATTTCCCCAACTAAAGCACCGCCATAAGTTTTAGCTTTCATTTTTGCCTCAAAGCCCATCATATCAGCATGCCCAATATTTTCGTAATATCCTATAGGCATCCCCAATAAATATGTGATTCGCATTTTATTAATAAAATCATTGCGAAAGAAACTTCCCTGAAGTTCTAGCTGATCAATGGTTGGTATATCTGCAGGTTGACTTACCACATTAATTCCAATCTCAAGTGATTTCATTTTTTCTGGTAATAAATTTGCTGTGCGCCCACCGGGAGGTAGATCAGTTAAGCTAATCTGCTGTTGCAAAGAGGGGAATTTCACATTGTTACCTGTTGTAACCCAATACGCCATCGTCTTGTTTAATGAACGCTTTGAAGCAATTGTCGAAATTTTAACAATCTTGTTATTCCAGTTATTCTCACCAAAATCTAAAAAGGTACGACCATCAACTCCGGGCTCGTGATTGCCTCTATATACTAAATTATCTTTATAATCTTTAACTTGATCTTGCCTGAAACTCACATCTAAATCTGTTAGCCATTTGCCTGCATCATCACCTTTTGAGTGTAGTTTTAAAACGGTAGCAAATCCAAATTGATCCCGATTCAAATTAGCTCCCTTTAAACCTACTTGATGAACATTTGTTAAGTTGCGGTCATCCCAAAACTTCAAAAGAGATTTTTCCATTTGAGTACCGAACATCCATTCCAACCTGTTCATGTTAATATATTTTCTTACTTCAAATTTATTTGCATTATGATCTAGTTTTCTCGATACAAAACCAGTATAACTGTTGAGGCCTTGAGTTTCTTCAAGCTTATGATTAGCAACTGCAATTTCAATTTCACCTAACAATCCTAATACACCATCATATTGAATTCCAAAAAGCTGATTCTGCGATTTAATTTTATTAAAATCACGTTTGTTATGAAATAATTGGTCATCTTGAGTTACGTTAAATTCAAGATTCCCATTAACCTTATTTCCTTTTAAACGATTTGACATATCCATAGATCGGTGGGTTAGTTTTGTCAAAAGGCCAGTATCATCTACATCTAAATCTTCAAATACCCTTTTATAAGATCCTTGTTTTTGACTTAGTGACAAAAAAGTATTTCCTAATTGGGCTTGCGCATTTGCATTCCAAAACCCCGAAGCATATGAGCCAAATTGTTGAGAGACTCTAACGTTTTTATCCTTTGTATTCTTTGGTACAATATTAACGACTCCTGAAAAAGCATCAGGCCCATACAGCACTGAGTGACCACCCTTTACAATCTCAATTTGTTCAACATTTTGCATATCAACTAAGGATAAATCAAACACATTATCATAAGGGCGATTTAATCTAAATCCATTATATAGTACTAGTACATCATCAGCATTTCCACCACGAATAGAAATCGTTTTACGACCTGATAGAGATTCTTCTACTTGGATACTCTGGTCTGTCGCTAGCAAATCTCCTGCATCTACAAAAGCCCTTAGTTCAAACTCCTCAGCTTGCAAAATCGCAACGGTCTGAGGGAGGTCTTTTTCAATCGCAGGTTTTCGTTTAGCCCCTGCAGTTTCAACGGCATCAAATTGAAGTACTCGAGGTTGAAGTGTTATAATCTTAGGTCCATTTAGTAGGCTATCTAGGGGTAATACTAGTTCATCATATCCAATATGTTGAAATTTTATCATTTGATCTTGAGAAAGACCAGATACATCTAGATTGAATGATCCATCCACATCGGTTGAAGTTCCTTGTGAGGTGCCTTCAGCCGTTATATTGACACCATTCAGATTACCATTAGTTATTCGATCCTTTACTGAACCAGTCATAGTTTGTGTCCAAATAAAAGATTGAAGAAGTATAATAGTAAAAATAGTTAGGCGTTGTTTCATTTTTTTGCGGCCTTCTTTAAATATCCATCTTTTATTTCCATTAAATATTCATGTGCCGATTCATAGTTATTATCGATCTTTTCATCTAAGATGGCTTCTTCAATAGCAAACTTAATCTCTCCAACAACAGGTCCTTCTTTTAAACCGCATATCTTCATGATCTCGGCTCCTCTTACAGGTGATTGAAAGGATTTTAATGCATCTCGTTCAGTTACATCTTTCATTTTTATTTCTACCTGTTCAAAATTGCTCATATACTTTTTTACTCTTTGAGGGTTTTTCGTAGTAATGTCTGCTCGACAAAGAGTTAAAAGGTCATCAATATCATCTCCAGCCATTACCATTACTCTACGAACCGCTGAATCTGTAATCTCTTTTTTTGCCAATGCAATTGGTCTCAAATGAAGAAGGGTTAATTTTTTTATATAATCTTTTAATTCATTGGAAAGCTTCATACGCTTGGCGACTTTATTAAGCATCCGTTCACCAATCGCATCATGTCCATGAAAAGTATATCCCTTTTTCGGATCAATTTTCCGGGTATTGGGTTTTGCAATATCGTGAACTAAAGCTGCAAAACGAAGTTTCATTTTGCTAGAGAGTTGTGCTGCATTATCTACAACTTGCATAGTATGATAAAAAATATCTTTATGATGCCATTCTCCAGTTTGATCCATTCCAAACATAATATGAATCTCTGGAAATATATATTCCATTAAACCTGTTTCTTGAAGGATAATTAACCCTACAGATGGTTTTGGTGTTGATAGAATTTTTGAGAATTCCGTAGTGATTCTTTCTTGTGAAACAATTTTAATCCGATCTGCTTTTTGCTGCATTGATTTCATACATTTTTTATCAATATCTAACCCCAAGCCTGAGGCAAAATATGCAGCACGCATCATTCTAATTGGATCTTCAGAAAATGTCTTATCGGGGTCTAAAGGTGTAACCAGTCTCTTCGCTTGAAGATCTTGGACTCCATTATATGGATCGTGTAACTCACCAAAATCTTCGGGAGTTAGGCTCATCGCCATAGCATTGACTGTAAAGTCCCTCCTGATTAAATCCCCTTTTAAGTCTGTATAAATTACTTCTTTTGGCTTCCTTGAATCATCATCGTAAGATTCTTTTCTAGCTGCAGCAACTTCTATAGGAACTGGGCTTGAGGGGATATGAGCTGTAGAAAATTTGGGAAATGGAACAACTTTTTTAACACCCATCTCTTTTGCAAGTACTTGAGCAAATTGAATACCATCCCCAATAACCATTATATCAATTTCATTTAGCGGGCGATCTAAAAATAAATCACGCACAACCCCACCTACCACATACACTTCTTTATCATTGGTATGCGCAATTTGTCCAATTTGCTTTAAAGTGGAACATATTTCAGGCTGACTATCGACTAAATGATGAATATTTGCCATCATAGAAATTAATACTATTTAATCCTTACCGAACTATGATACTATTTGAATGATCTTGTCGAGCTCGACAAGTGTCGCTTCAATATCTACATCAGTATTGTAAAGGTGTGGTGAAAATCGTATTGAGCCAGCTCGGTTCGAAACAAAAACCTGAGAGATCTTAAGATTTTTAATTATTTCCTCTGTATCTACTCCATCAAAATGAGCCGTTATGATGGATGAACTATGCTTTTTCTCAAGTGGAGAAGTAATCACTGCATTTCTTGATCTTAAACCTTCAAGCAAAATATTGCTGAGTCCCTTATTGTACTGGAAAATATTTTTTATGCCAATTGTATTTAGATAATCAATTGACTGTGTGAGACCAATTGCGCAGCCAAAAGCCATAGTGCTAAATTCAAATTTCTCAGCACCTTGAGGATATTCAATCCTAGATGCATCTAGATCCCACATATTCTTATGGCTTCTAAATCCAACAAGTCCTGGTTCTAGCTGATCCAAAAGATGGGGTGCAACATACATGAAAGCTGCACCAAATGGTCCACATAACCATTTATATGCTCCAGCAACTAGAGCATCGATCGGACTTTTATTAACATCAATAGGTATGGCGCCAGCAGACTGCGTTGCATCCACAACGAATAATGCGTCATACTCATGAGCTGCTTCTGATAATAAATCTAAATCAAAAGTTTGACCATTACTGAATTCAACATGAGAAATACATACCACTTTTGTGTTCTTATCAATCAAATCGATAATATCGTCTACATCGACAAAATTATTTTTCTCTTTTGCTAACCTAATCTCACATCCCGTTGAATTAGCTACTCTTTGCCAAGGATATACTGTACTTGGAAATACTATTTTTGTACTAACAACGTTTTGATCTTTTGTTGGTAAAACTGCCCAAGCTAACGAGCTTAGAAGCTCTGTCGCACTAGATCCTGCAGCAATATTATCAGGTGATGTATTGATTAATCGAGCGGCTGCCAAATGAAGATTTTTAAAAACATTCTGTTCAGCATTATCATCAAAATTATTGCTTCCATTAAGGGATACATCATCAAACCAGCCTTGAATACCATTTTCTGCCCCACTATACATAAGGGACACATTAGCTGCATTTAGATAAACAAAATTTTTTGCTGAAGGGAAGTCTTTTTCAGCAGTTATTGAATTCATGACAACCAGCGGATATATCCATAAATATTCATGATTGTAAGAATAAAAGACATGATTGCAGTTGAGTATGCCTTTTTATATATAGAGTAAATACCTACCATAATATTTCCTACAATCCAAATAAGCCATGAGGCTATATACTCATTTGCATTGAGGTAATATCCAAAAATAACTAAACCAGCCCCTATCCAGCCAATTAATCTCCAGTTTAATGGCTCTGAATTATTTTTTAACCAACTTTTCATATAGACTTTGAATATTTAAATATTTGCATGCTAAAAATTAGCTATTATTTGACCCAGAGGCGTTTCATTTAATTTGTTTCTTCTCCAAATCTACCACCATCCCCACAAACAAAAAACTCCGCTTAGAATCAATAAAGCTCCAATCAGGTTATGAGCCTCACGTACTTTTTCTATTTAATTAATTTTTTTCAATGTAACCTTTACTTCTCATAATAAAAATGGTAAGTTTACGTTACATATAAGGAGAGAAAATATGAATGATATAATAGCTTTACTTGGAATACTAAGCGGAATGGTAATTCCTTTGTCGGTATTTATTTGGTTGTATTTTGATGCCAAAAATAAGAGAGCAGCCATTATTGAGGTTGCTAAAACTATTGATGATCCATCAAAGGTAGAAGAGCTGATAAGTCAACTAGATGATGAAAAGAAGAAAGAACCCATAGAATATAGAAGAGGAGGAACAGTAACCTTTTTTGTCGGTATAGGTTTATATCTTCTAGGTATGACTGCATTGGGACCCGTTCTAAAGGGTGTAGGCCTATTGGTTGCTACAATTGGAGTTGGAACATTTGTTGCTGGATACCTTTTTCCTAATGACAGTGCTGGAATCACAAAAGCAGTGGAAGAATTTGAGAAAGAGTAACATTGGGAAAACATCACAAAAACCTTCTAAACAATCTTGAGAAACTCAGGAAATCAGCGGGGTTAACGCAACAAGAACTTTCTGAGAGCGCTGAAGTTTCAAGGAAAAGCATTAATGCGATTGAAAACGGAGTTTATGTCCCTTCTACAGTTCTTGCATTAAAAATTGCAAAAACTCTCAACTGCTCTATTGAAGATTTATTTAAATTGCCTTGAATCTACTAATCT
>Ga0208411_1001412_pt1 | contig 16300 bp, 12 predicted proteins | sample ETN01SmetaG_4_FD_185793 | JGI IMG/M metagenome (GOLD analysis project Ga0208411, IMG submission 185793) | Marine microbial and viral communities from oxygen minimum zone, Eastern Pacific Ocean - ETNP2014F12-01SV261 (SPAdes) (version 2) | ecosystem: Environmental > Aquatic > Marine > Oceanic ... | reverse complement strand
TAAATAATAAAACATATGAATTTGTATTTGCAAATAAATATGAGGTTGAACAATGAAGAAAATATTAATTTTTTCTTTTGTATTTATTTTACTAGTTGGAATTGTTAGTGCTAGTGCTCTTTCTACTTTATGGAAGCAAGGAGTTAGTGCTGCAAATCCTCAAGCAGCACGAGTAATTAGTGCAGCTGATTCAATTATGGAAATTCAGTCTTTAGCACAATGTGTAACAGGAATTGGAGCAAGTGCTTGTATGCAAACCATAATAAAACAAAAAGCTATGGGACAAGTTTATGGAGAAGCTATAAAAGCAGCAGGTCCAGAAGTCCAAAAAATTATTTCTACTTATCAACAGCTTGATTTGTATAGACAAGCGGGTGCAGAACTTGTTGATTTAAAAATTGATGAAAATGGGGAGATAGAAGAAGGGATAATTCAATTTAGTGGGAAAGAGGAAAGTGAAATAGGAAAACTTATTGGTCCAAATATTAAAGAAAAAATTTTTGTTAAAGGTATTGAGTTTAGTAAAGTAGACGGAAAGAGTACTTTAACTATTACAGAAACAGACAATATGATTCAAATAGGAGATGATAAATTTGAAAATATTCAATCTCAAGAAGATGCAAAACATCCTACTTTCTTTGAATTAAATGAAGAAGGGGAAATAGAAAGAGCAGATTTTACAACTAATGAAAAAGGGGGAACTTATACTTTAGGAGAAGTTAGTTTTGATGTGCCTCCTAGTTCAAGGGTTTTTTATGATAAAGAAAATGGATTTCAACTTTCTAAAGGAACAGAAATAAAAGAAATTAAAACTTCTGCTAGGTTTTCAGGAGAAGAAATTGTTCTTCCAAATGGGGCTGTTATGAATGGAAGGTTAAATTATGATGAAAATGGTCAGGCGTTTGTTAAAATTGGGGATGAAGTGATTATTGACAAGACAAAATTTCTAAAGACAAATAATGATGTTAATATTTATTTTGAAAAATATTTTGATCCTAATAAACATATAGGAGAAAACTATTACTTTGAGAATGATAAAGGTTTTCTAATGAATAGTGTAGAAAAAGGGAAAGTGAAAGTGGAATTTCTTGAAGGTAATGAGTTTTTTGATATGAATAAACCAGAATATGCAAAAGATGAAAATGGAAGATTAATAAAATTTATATCTGGAGATGAGAAAGAGGGGTTTTTAAAAGATGAATATGGGTTTAAATATAAAGTGATTTCTGATGAAAAAGATTTATTAAAAATAACAGTTGAAAATGGAGATTCATTAGAAGCAAAAGAAAGGACAGAAAGAAAATTTTTATTTATTGGAGAGAAAAAGAAAAAAATACCCTTGTTAAAACATTCAAATTCAGAAAACGGAAAAACAATAATTGAAAATGGAAGGAGTAAATTCTTATTAACTGATAAATTAAATTTAGATACAAAGACATTTACTAATCAAGATGAATTTGATAAAATACATAATGGAAAATATCAATCTGTTGCGTTTCAATTGCAATCTGATTCTATTCCAAAAAATTATGAATTAAGAATTGGTTCAAATAATCAGTTTGCCTTTATTAGTCCTGATGAAAAAGATACAAGAGTTGTTTTTAATAAATATGGTATAGGAATTAGCAAATATCCTGAAAAACTGCAAACAATTGACCAATTAAATGCAAAATATGCTGAAAGAGGGATTTATTTTGATATCTCTCCAGAGGGTATACCTAGTTTATTTGAAGATAGAAAAATAAGATATAAAGAGTACCAATCTCCAAGCCCCTATATGATACAACTTACAGATCAATGGTTAAAAGATCACCCTGATGCTAATTTGGATTTTATAACTTTTTCAAGCGAGGACAATGCATTTTATAGTCCTATTTCTCTAGGGTTAAATCAAGAAAAAAAACTGAATTTACAAAAATTATTGAATAGAGACATAAAAGGAATAACTTTAGGGGAAAAAATATTTCATAAAGATTCTGATAATTATTTTATCAAAACAGTTTATTCTCAAGAATTAGATCGAAAAAATAATCCTTATGATATAATCACTCATGAATATGAACATTTATTAGATGATGAGATGAGTCCTCTTAAACTTTTTAGTAAAAAAAGTTTTAAAAAAACCAAGATGAGAATAAATAATGCAATTATGAAAGATGCAAGTGAATATGCTGAATTAGAATTCAAAAATGTTAAAGAAGAATCTCTTTATGATATTAAATCATATGAGTTATTTCCTAATAACCCACTTGATAAAGAAGCTATAAGTAATTTTGAAGATAATTTAGCTTCATTAGAAAAAGAGCTTAATGAAGGAGGTTATGATGGATTTATTAAAAAGTATAAAAAATCATCAATCCCTTATTATGGTCTTTTTTCTTTTGAAAGAGAATTAAATACTAAAGAAGATGTTGATGGTTATTTAAAAGAATACAAATTAATCATTGAAGATTTCAATAGAGATACGAACTTAAAATTTGAATATGATAAGAGAAAGGAAATTTATGGAACATCTAATAAAGATATAATTAAATCTTTAATTAAAGAAACTAAATATACAGAGTATCTAATTGAACGGGCACACTTCATAAAGAAAGAAAATCTTATTTTAGAGTATTTAGATTCAAAGTTATTATCTGACGGATATGGTGTTCCTCAGGATTATTATGATAAAATAATTGAAAATGGTAAGAAGCGTTTAGATAATGATCTAGTTTATAATAAAAAAATTGTAATGTATTCTCAAGAGATAACAGAACCTGTTTTAAAACTTAATAAAAAAAGTGAAAAAAATAGAAAAATAATCATGAATGCTTATCAATTACTTGACAATATTGAAAATAAAAGAGAAATAAATCCTATGGAACTTAAAGTTGTCCTTTTAGGATTGGGTGAGTATGATAAAAAGTTTTATGATATGTATAAAGATTTATCAGACCATGTTACTAAAACTTCTGGACTTCCTGCAGTTTATGCATTCAACCCAGGCAATCATGAATTATCTTCAACTTATAGAGAAGAATCTATTGAAGAAAGAAAACAAAAGTTGCATGATGGAACTCCTGCAGAAAAAGAAGTTTATTATCAGATGACTCAACTTTGTTTCGACTCTGGCAAATGTCCTTCTAAAGAATATAAACAATTAATGGGAAATAATTATTGTGAAGAATTAGATTGTTGCGATAGAAAATGTGTTATCTATAAATTAAATTGTGAGGGTGGATGTTAATGAAAATGAGAAAATTACCAATATTTTTAATAGGAATTTTAATATTATTTTTTCAAATTGTTTCTGCAATTAATTTTTATTATTTTATTGAATTGGAAAATGATGGAGTAAATTTAAAATTTAAAGAGTTAAGTATTGAAGAAGGGAGTTTAGAAGAAGATGGAAGTTTTTCTGGAAGATATTTATTGAAGGTTTTTTCTTTTGAAAATAAAGAATTATATGAAAGTAATTTTGAAACAGAAAGTTATACTATAATTGATAGCCCTTTGGAATCGGAAGTTATTTATCATAACATAACAAGTATATCCTTGTTTGTTCCATATTATGCAAATGCAAGAGAAATTGTTATTTATAATGAAAATTTAGAAGAAGTAACAAGAATTGATGTAAGTATGTATTCAAAACAATATGAGAAAGAAAATATTGTAAATGAGAGTATTAAAAAAGAAATAGATAAGAAAAATCAAATTGAAGAAGAAAGAATTTATGATAAGAAAAATTTATTTGAAAAGTTATCAGAATATTGGTGGATTCTTTTAATTGTTCTTATTATCTTAATTATTATATTGTTTTATTTTTTAAGTAAGAAAAAGGATCCACACCAACTATAAGAAATTGAAAAGTATATAATACAAAATACCCCTGATGAAATAATTTTCGATGATAACTAGTCCCTAACAATAGTAGATTTATCCTAATAGGATAATTTATAAAATAATACTTCTAGTAATATTCATGGCTCCGTAGCTCAGCCTGGTCAGAGCACTAGACTTTTAATCTAGGTGTCGAGGGTTCAAATCCCTTCGGGGCCATATGTCTCCTTTTCTATAAAATATCTCACACAACGTTTGAATTTAACATTAAAATTAAAGAAAGTTTTTAAATATTAGTTCATTAATAAAAATACAAAAAGAATTAAAAAGAGGTATTTTGAAACATGACAAGTATAAAGCAAAAAAAAGCTGCCAAAAAAAACATTAAGAAAGCACAAAAAAAATGGAAGTCTATGAGTTCCAGACAGCACGCTTTAGCTCAACCACAAGGACGTGCAAGAAAAAAACCCAGAACAGGGGGTAAAGGAAAGTTCTATAGAATTGTTGTAAGACCCAAAGGTGAATTTGCTTCTTTTAGGAATCATGATGTTGGAAAAGCAGGGCATATTCAAAGACTTGCTGGAAGAAGAAAAAGTGGAAGTTGGGCAACACAGGCATGGCTTATAGCAAAAACAGATACCGAAGTAAAAAAAGAAATCTTAATTGGAAAAACAAAGCATGCAAAAGATGTCATTTCAAAACTCAGAACAAAACCAAAAAAAGTTAAAGGGGATATTTTTGAAGCCAAGTCCAGAAAAAATGTTCCAGAAAAATCAAAACCCACGCCTGCAATGCGAAAAGCTCAAATGAGAAATATCAAAAAAGCTCAAGCTGCACGTAGGAGAAGATAGATGGTTCTACAATACAAGCTAAAAAAAGAAACACGTTGGAAAAAGTATCCTGGAAAAGATAAAATAAAAGAGCCTGTTAGTAAGTATGACTTTAGGCTCTTAAGTGAAGATAAAAAAAAGATTTTAGTTGATAAGGGTCCATATCAAAAAGTCATGAAAAGATTCAGACAGATTGAATTTTTCAAGCATAGGAAATAGTTAATCCGAATACAAATCTTTATAAACCTCAAAAACTACATAAAATTGTCTACTTCGGTAGGCAGAGGTGTTGGACTTCGGTTTAGCACTTCTTTTTTATTTGTTCTTTTACATATTCTTTTCTATCTTTAATTATTACATATAGAGAAGTTTTTTATAGGATAAAACTTTTTTCCCCCTATGAAAAAGGGGAAACAAAAAAACATAATCTGGCTTGGATTGTCAAGTTTGGTGAATGATATTAGTTCTGAGATAATTATCCCGATTATTCCACTTTTTCTTTCATCTCTTGGAGCCGGAGGAATCATGATTGGTTTAGCTGGTGGATTAAGAGATAGTATTACAAGCTTGTTAGAAGTTTTTTCTGGATGGTATTCTGATAAAATTAAAAAAAGAAAGATATTTGTCTGGATGGGTTATATTCTTTCAATAATCTCGAAATCTCTCCTTGCATTCTCAAATACTCTTTCAAGTGCAATATTCTTTTTGTCAATAGAGAGAGCAGGGAAAGGAATAAGAGATGCTCCAAGAGATGCAATAATAGCAGAATCAACCAAGAGACGTGGAAAGGGGTTTGGAATCCACAGGGCATTTGATACTTCCGGGGCAATCATTGGTTCAATAATTGTATTGTTTCTCTTATGGAAGTTTAAATTTAGCTTTACAACAATTATCTTAATATCAGCAATAATCTCCTTTGCTTCTCTATTACCATTAATCTTTGTAAAAGAGACTTTTGAGAAAAAAAGGGGGAGATATAAATTTAGAATTTCAAAAAAGTTAAAATATCTGTTTTTTGTTATGGGAACTTTTTCTCTTGCAAATTTCTCTTATATGTTTTTCATATTAAAAGCATCAGAGAACATGGGTTCAATAATAATCCCGGTATTTCTTTATGTACTTTTTAATATTTTTTATGCTACTTTTGCTATACCTTTTGGAAACCTTTCTGATAAGATAGGGAAAAAGAAAGTTATCTTATCAGGTTACCTTCTCTTTTCACTCACTTTCTTAGGCTTTGCTTTTGCGTCTTCTTTTCCTGTATATTTATTTCTTTTTCCTCTTTATGGATTATGTTTTGCACTAGTTACTTCTAATCAAACAGCATTTGTAGCAGATATTGTAAAGGAAAACAAAGCAACTTCTCTTGGCATGTTTCATACAATTATTGGGATTATTGCTCTTCCAGCAAGTCTAATTGCAGGAATATTGTTTCAATTATCTCCATCATACCCTTTTATTTTCTCATCTGCTGTTTCTGCACTTTCAGTTCTATTATTAATGAAGTTCAAGTAAGATATGGTTTATTGATTAACAAATCTCTATAAGTTTGTGAATTGGATTAAATGTATGACATTCAAACTATCCTCCTCCACCTTGAACCTCATGAAAGAATGTCCTAGATGTTTCTGGTTAGCACAGCATAAGGTCTGGAAAAGACCAGTAGGAATATTTCCAAGTTTACCTTCTGATTTGTGTATGCCCCACTTGCCACAAAGTTATTCATTTTGGTAATGAAGAAGCATTAAATCAAAGAAAAAATATGGTGCATGGAATTTCCCAAGGAGAGTTGTGAGTGGTGTGATGGAAGATGAGATGGTAATTCCAAACTTACCTCCCATACCTAACCTTCTTATAAATTTCCCCTGCAACAAAAACCGATGATGCAATCAGTGAGATTACTAAGAATTCTCCTAGACTTAGAGCAACAAAACTAAAAATCCCTGAAATCCATGGGAGATAAATAATTCCAAGCATAAGCGAGAATGAGAGTATTAAAGTATAAATTACCCACTTGTTTGAAAATATCCCTATCTTAAACAAGGAACTTTTCAAGGACCTCATATTAAAAACATTAAATAATTGAAACATCGATATCGAGACAAAAGCTGCTGTTCTTGCCTTATCTATACCCTCTAAAAGAAAGTACTTAAAAATAGGAATTGTTGTAACAACCATCAAGCCTGCACTTATCAATAAAAAAGGGATTAAGCTCTTATTCAGGATTTTTTCTTCTTTATCCAATGGTTTTTCATTTAAAACATCTGAATGCGAGGGTTCCATTGCAAGAGCAACATCATTCACACCATCAGTAACAAGATTCAAATAAAGTAACTGAATTGGAAGCATTGGTAAAGGCATTCCCAAGGCTAAACTACCAACAATAGTTACATCCTCGGCAACATTAGTAGTAATCAAATAGAAACTTGTCCTTCTAACATTTCTAAAAACAGTCCTTCCTTCTTCAATTGCACAAACAATTGAAGAAAAATTATCATCTGCTAAAACCATTTCAGAAGATTCACGAGCAACATCTGTTCCAATAATTCCCATTGAGACACCAATATCTGCTCTTTTCAAAGCAGGGGCATCATTCACACCATCACCTGTCATTGCAACAATCTCACCTTGTTCTTGCAAACACTGAACAATTCTCATCTTCATGTTTGGAGTAACCCTTGCAAAAACATCAACCTCCTTAACAACTTTACTAAATTCCATATCAGAAAGTTTTTCTAAATCCTCTTCTGTAAAAACTCGCGCTTTTGCATCTGCCAAGCCAATTTCATTTGCAATAGCAAGTGCTGTAGCTTTATGATCTCCAGTTTTCATGATGACTCTAATCCCTGCATTTCTAGCCTTTTGTATAGATTGCCTAATTGCCTTTCTAGGAGGATCTTTCATTCCAACAAAACCAACAAAAACCATGTTATCAACAAGCTCTTCAGAAAAAGAATTAACATTTCCTTGAACATCCTTGTAACTCAAGGCCAAGACTCTAAAACCTTTCCGCGCCATGAATTCTGCCTTGGATAGAAATTCTCCTTTAATTTTACTATTAAGATTTATGATTCTCCCATTCTTTAAAATTCTGGATGATTTTCCCAAGATTTCTTCAAAAGCACCAACAGCAAAAACTTCCTTACCCTTAGTATTCTTAATCAAACTACCACGAAACTTCAATTCAGAACTAAAAGAAAAATCATCAATAACTCTTTTATCCAATTCCTTTTTTTCCAATCCAGACTTCTTTCCCAAGACCAACAACGCAGCTTCAGTAGGGTCCCCAACAATTTCATAACCTTTATCTTTCTTGAACAAATTAGCCTTGTTGCATAATGTTGAAATCAAAAAGGATTTTTTTAGAGAAGAAAACTCATCTACACTTATTGGTTTTCTAGAAGGCCAACTATAAAATTCTCCTCTTGGCTCCCAACCATCCCCTGAAACAGAAAAATTTCCTTCAGCTGTTATAATCTCTTCAACAACCATTGAATTTGAAGTAAGTGTCCCTGTCTTATCAGTTGCAATAACCGTTGCAACTCCAAGAGTCTCAACAGCAGGCAAATGTCGAATTACCGCATTTCTCTTTGCCATTCTTCTCGCACCAATTGCCAAAACAATAATCAAGACAGCTGGAAGACCTTCTGGAATTCCTGAAACAAGAGAAGCTATTGTAAAAAGAAAAATCTCAAAAAAGTTTAATCCCTTGATAAAGTATCCAATTATAAAAGTCAAAACAGCACCGATAACAGCAAAGGCTCCCATCTGGTAAGCAAGTTGATTAACTTTCTCATTAAAATGCATTTTTGGTTGGATAACTTCCTGAATGGATCTTGCCACAATTCCAATCTCTGTTTTATCTCCAGTAGCAATAACAACAGCCCTTGCATTTCCAGAAACAACAAGAGTCCCCATAAAGACCATATTCTTTCTATCTCCTAAAGGAGTTTTAGTACTAATAATTTCCAAATCCTTTTCCTGTGGAAAAGATTCACCAGTCAAGGAAGATTCTTGAGTCCTAAAATTTTTCATCTCAAACAAGCGAGAGTCAGCAGGAACCTTATCTCCTTCTTCCAAAAAAATAACATCTCCCAGGACAACTAGAGAAGCAGGGACCTTAATAATTTCACCATTCCTATAAACCTTGGCATAGGAAACAACAACCTTTTTCAGAGCATCAATTGCCCGCTCTGCTTTTCTTTCTTGAACAAAACCAACACTAGCATTAATTAAGACAATAGCAAGAATGACATAAGTATCAATTAAATGGTCAAAAACAAAAGAAATAATTGCAGCCACAAACAAAATATAAATCAAGGGACTGTTAAATTGCTTCAAGAATTTTAAAATCCCCGAAACTTTCTTTTTCTTTACAAATTCATTTTTTCCATATTCTTCTAATCTTTTAGCTGCCTCCTCCTTTTTTAATCCTTTTTCAGAACTTCCAATCTCAGAGAAAACTTTCCTTGCCTCTTTTGCATGCCAATAGTTCATAGAGGTATATGCCCTGCACACTTAAAAATCTTTTTTATAACGAGAAAATTGCTTTTTAGGGTGAGATATCAGAGATGGAACTTTTAACAATCTTATTTTCTTCTAGGATTGCTTAATTCTTTTTTTATCTCCTCTTTGATAGCATTAATAATTTTCTTATCGGGCTTAGTGAAAAACTTACTCATATTAATCACGTCATGTTTAAATTCTTCTTCTGTCAAATTTATAATCTTTGCAGTTTTGTTTGATGGCTTGAAACCTTTTTTTAAGATTACGATGGCTTCTGCATTTTTTGGGTTATCCAAAAAGTTAAATCCTTTTGAAGAAAGATTTTTCTCTAAGGACTTGGCTAGATTTCCATCTCCAAAAATAAAGATATTTTTTCTTTTAGAGATTACTTCTTCAATTGAATTTGCCCAAGAATTATTTAACTCAAATTTTTCCCTTATGTTGTCTGAAATTTCAAAAGCTTGACTAAAAAGATTTCCAAGCTCAGAAGAAAGATGTTTTTCTTTTTTTGCTGTTTTGAGAGATTCCTTAATCTGTAAATATACTTCTATTTCTCCAAATAATCCTGAATCAACTCCAGAAAGAACCTCAATTAAATGAATCATAGAATCTGGGAAATCTAATTTATTCATATCTTCTAATGAAGACAAATTTTTTTCAGAATAAATCTCAATTCTTTGGCAAGTAGAAACTCTAACAAAAGAATCAAATTGTTTGAATAAATCTTTTGTTTTTCCCTTAAGACTGATTAGGGAATTTCCTTTTCCTTTGTAAGTTAAACATTGGAAATTTTGATTCATATTTTTATTAAGCTATAACACATTTATTAAAGTTTGTTTTGCGTCCCTCTAAATATAAAAAACAAGAAATAGTAATAGATTAATATGATTATTTGGTTAAATTATTCAGTAAAATATAATATACATTTCTTCGAAGCAGACTGAACTTAAGAGATTCCCCTAATTAATCTTTAACTTTTTTTCAAAGAAACACTGTAATAAAGAACAGCAAAAGATGATTCTAACCACATAATAATAGGGAATATTCCAATAATCAAACAGATTAAACCTGCAATTATTAAAGGTATTGCAATCAAGCCCATTGCAAGAATTGTCCAAGAATAGCCTCTTGTCATATTCCAACTAGTAGTTATTGCATCCCAAGCTTTCATTTTTTTATCAATAATCAAATATTTTACAAATACTAGACGTATTAAGACAATAATTCCTGGAATTATAAAAAATATGAACCCCAATATAATGAAAATAACTGATAAAAATCCAGCAAGAACTGCATTCCAATAATTCCTATTAAAAACTGCAAACATATTTTTTATCTTATATTCTTCTTTTCTTGCAGCTTTTAAGAAAACCCAACTAGAACTCATTTTTATTGGGCCTACAATAAAAAATCCAAATATAATTGAAACTATAATAGCTAAAATCCAAGGAATATTCAATAAGGATTCTATAACTTTCCCGTCACTAAAAAATCCAATAAGTGAATAAATAACTACTACTGCAAGTAATAACCAAAATCCTGAAGTAGCAAGATTACATCCTTTTGAATAATTATTAAAAGCAGTTGTATTAGAAATGAATTTATTCTGGGAGTTTTTTTTAATATTCTTTGCCATGTATTATTTATAATTGATTAAATATATATATAAATGTATTTGAGTGTTCTTGCTTCTTTTTTCTAAAAGAGAAGAAGTGGAATTCTCGACAAAAATGTTTAGCCAACTAGATATTACCTAATAAACAAATTTTTTAAAAACTCTTCGCCATTAATTATTATTTCTTGTACATATGTACTTTGTAAAGTCAACTGATTAAACCTGTATAAATAATCATTAAAAATTAAGACTCCCATCACTATTAAGATTATTCCAGAAATGAAGTAAGTTGAATGGACATTTATTTCTTTTCCAAAAATCTTGAAAGTGATTATCTTTCCATGAAGGATTTGCCAAAATCTTTTATTTTTTATTCTATCAAAATAAAATGAGATTATAATTAATGGTATGCCCAACCCCAATGTGTAAATAAATAATAAAGCACTTCCTTTAAGAATAGTCCCAGTTGTAGCAGATAACAATAGCAGAGAAGCAAGTATTGGACCTATACAAGCACTCCACCCGATTGCAAATACTGTCCCAAAAAGATAAGAACCAATAGGGGTTTTATTGTTTTTTCTTAAACGAATATTTAAACCTGAAAACCCCTTCCCAAACATTTCTAATAGTCCAAAAATGATTATAATTATTCCTGCAACTTGAGTAAAGATAAGCCGATTTTCTCTAAAAAGACTCCCAATTAAAGTTGCCCCCATACCAAATATTGAAAAAACAGTTGCTAATCCTAGAAAAAAGAATATTGTGTTTTTTAAAATCTCTCCTTTATTAGAGCTAACATTATGGGCAAAATAAGCTGACAAAATAGGCAAACAACAAGGTGATAAAAAACTTAATACCCCTGCAGAGAATGCAAGAAGGACTAGAATAAGAAAACCAATATTGGCAAATTCATCTTTTAATGATGGAGCATCATCTAAAGAAATATTACTTTGTTCTATATTAAGCAATTCAACTAAGGAAAAATTTATCTGGTGTTGCTCTACTAAATTGTTAATCTCATCTTGGTTCCTTATATAAATTTCAAGAAGATTATTTTCTTCAACTAATTGAAATGCTTTAACTGTATAATAAGCTTCATCTAGTCTACTACCTTTAGTCAATAAATAACCAAGTGTCTTTAGTCCACTTTCTAGATATTCTAATTCTCCAGTAATTAAATACAAACGCAACATCCCATGAGAAAAAACAGCATTTTCCTCATAAGGTTTTGATAAATCCACTCTTTCATTTGGAGCGTAGAATTCTACATCTTTGCTGTTTCGTTCAAAAAACCCTCCGCTATTCCAATCATAAAGATTATCTAGGGAGTAATCTGCTATCTCTCTGGCAGTTGTTAGATACTCTTGTTTCTTTAAGATATCATATCCATCAAGAAAAGTCAAAATTGCCCATGAATTTGAGATTGATTGGCCTGTTAGAGATGGTTTTTCTTGTTCATAATCAAGGTAATAATACGCTCCTTCTTCACCAATTAAATTATTTTGTAAGAAATCTAAACTATTCTCGGAGATTTCCTTATATTGCTCGTCTCCATAAATATTGTACATGTAAAGAAACGTGCTAATCATCTTGGAATTTAAATCTATATTTCTTGTTTTGTCAATATAGGGGGAGTTCATCTTCTGTCTTTCTTTCTCAGAAAGGGTGAAATATTCATCCTCCAAATATGCGTCTTGACTTGAATAAAACCCCCCATTCTTATCTAGGAATTTATTTATAACAAATGAAACAGAGTTATCGACTACAGTTCTAACTTTATCATCATTTGTTATTTTAGAAAGATGGGAATATGCTCGGATGAGCTTTGCCTGGTCTGGGAGCATTTTTTCATAGTGAGGGATGCTCCAGTCTCTTTTTGTGCTGTATCTGTGAAATCCGCCTTCAACAGGATCATAAAGGTGGTATCTCGTTTCTAACTCAGAAATATCAGTATAGTGATAATCAAAAGTCTTTTTGACCATTTCCAGATATTTTCCGTCATCTGTTTCATCATATTTTTCTAAAAGATAATTCAGCGTAAAGCCTTTTGGAAATTTTTGACCCTCTCTCCATTGCTGAATCGGCGCAGGAGCGAATCCTCCATAAATAGGATCAAACAAAATATCTATATCTTGCAACAGAGAAGTTTCAACTTGATTAAGTTGATTATATTCGGGGATTCTTGGAACAAATTCTTCATAATTAAGTTGAAAAGAAAAAGAAGTAAACTCTTTATCTTTAAGATATATAATTAGTTGCTCAAGATAATCTTTTAATTCATTAGGATCTCTTGGACCAGTAAATCCGATGATTCTTCTCATATCTGGAGAGAATATTGTAGTTGAAGGCCAGCCACCTTCCAGATATTTTTTTGTTAAATCTGGTCTTTTGTCTGAATTAACAACAACAGGGATAAACTTCTCATTAATATATGGATATAAATTGTCGTGATAAAGGTAATCTTTGCTTTCATAAACGTGACACCAATAACACCAGGCAGGAGCAGATACTATTAGGAAAACCGGCTTCTGTTCTTTTAGTGCTTTCTCAAAAGTTTCTGGTGTATATTCTTGCCAATCTATTAAGTGAGATAATTCTTCGGAATGTTCTCTTGTATATTTTACTTCAGCATTAATCGTCTGGATTGAAGAAAAGAGAATTAATATAATTATTAAGCTGAAGCTAATTTTCTTAGATATCATAGAAATACAATGTTACAGTTCATATATAAAAGTTTTCCAGATTGAAGATAAGAAATACCCTAACATCACGATTAAAAGAAGTTCAGGAGCTCGAACTCGCTGTTTTTTTGTTCTGGTTTTTTAGTATTTTAAATATTTTTTTAACTGTTAACGAAATCGGAATTAAAAATAATTCAGTTATAAAAAAAATAAAAAAACAAGCCAAGGGATACCATTTTAAACATTGCCCGTCGCCAGAACATGCAAAATATACATATATACCAAATGGAATTGGAGCGACAACTGCAGAAACAATATAAGCCCATAAGTATTTTCTGATAAACAAATAACTAATAATACTAATTAATGTGAGAATTATCATGGCTGCTCCGAATGCTAACAAATAAATTTCTATCCCATATCGCTGAATTTCAGATTGGTACATGCTAACAACAAATAGAGCAATCCCCAATATAATCAGAGTACCTTTTAAAATTTCAAAGAATATCTGTTTTTTTATTTTCTTGTCCATAAGATTAAAATTATCAATGAATTATATAAATTTTACTTAAGGCTTGAGCTCCTGAATTACATCTAATATAAAAATTTAACTAAGTCGCCGAGGCAAAATTTGATTCCTTTCATAGAAAAGAACATTAAGGCGAGAAAGCCACATTGAAATGTATAATCACTTGAATTTAAAAAGTAATTATTTTTCTTTATTTGTATGAATAAATTAGAACAAATTTGTAGATCTTATGGTATTTCCTTAAATTCAAGTCAAGAGATTATAGATAAATTTCCACGATTTACTAGTTTAAACCATACGAGAGTTATTAATGAAGCTACTAAAGTGTATGGTGAAGAGAATGAAGTTAGAGAGGCAATCCTGAAACATCCGCGATTTGCTAGTTTAAACCATACGAGAGTTATTAATGAAGCTACTAAAGTGTATGGTGAAAAGAATGAAACTAAGGTTAGAGAGACAATCCTGAAACATCCGCGATTTGCTAGTTTAAACCATACGAGAGTTATTAATGAAGCTACTAAAGTGTATGGTGAAAAGAATGAAACTAAAATTAAAGAAGCAATCTTGAAACATCCATCATTTGCTAGCTATGATCATACGAGAGTTGTTAGACAAAAAACTAGAATAGGACGTCTTATTGGTCTAAGTAATGATGAAACAATAGATATTCTTCTTGACTATCCAGTACAAGCCGGCTACTCTTACAAAAGAGACCTTGCTAGAATTGATGTTGCTAGAGAGTTAAGTAATCAGGGAGTTATAATAGATAATCAAGCTAGAAATTGGTTTATTAAAAATTATATCTCAAGCCCATATACTCCTGGAACCTGCAATAGAATATCTCATAGCTATGGTGAACCTGGATTATTAAATTTGGCTAATAAAAAATTTGCAGATCAGCCAAAAGCCGCATAATTTTAATTTAATTACTTATTTTTATGAATTAATGAGAGAAGACCTCAAATTTTGTACAACCTAGACTTTTTGTGCAAAGCCACAAAAACCGGGTTTGTTTAATAAGTCCAAAAAGGGCCTTACTTTTTAAACAGAGGGTTATTTGGTATATTCCCCATCTAATGCTTGATTACATAATTTATCTGCCTTGATTATATTTTTATTCTTTTTTGAAACCCAATTATAAACTACTTCTTGATAAAATTGCTCATTACTTTTAATTCGTTTAAATAAATCTCTAAGTTCCTTAATTTTTATGGCATAAGTTCCATTCAATTGGTTTACTACAAGTTCACTATCAGAAAAGATATTTACTTTGTCTCTACAATATTCTGTCCCAAGTTCTAAAGCTCTAATAATTGCTATATATTCTGCACGATTATTTGTTGTAATTCCCACACATTCCTTATGCTCAGCTATAAAATTACCTTTTGCATCTAAAAAAACTACTCCTATTGCCGAAGGTCCTGGATTTTTTCTACTGGCTCCATCAGTATAAACATGTATCTCAATATAATCTACCATAATAAATTAAAAATTATTAAAGTTATTAACTCTTCGGTTTTCTATTATACATTAATACGCTCCCCCAATTTAAACTGAGCCTTTATACCTAATTCACAAACTTCCTGAATCACACAGCAAATGTTGTGACATAATACTTTAATCAACAATTCATTGATTTGAGCTGTTTGTTTCTTGCTTTTAATACATCCACTGAACTTAGTCTTAATCATATGGAACACTGTTTCAGAGTTGCTTCTCTTGTGATAGTGCTCTAAAAACTCCATTTGCTTATACATAAAGAAATGATACATTGTTTTCCAGATCTCAGAGCCGCCTTTTTTACCTGTAACATTTTTTTTAAATGGAATGAAGGGGGTTCCACCATGTTCTGCTATAATTTCAAAATTTGCTCTTCCACAATAGGCTTTATCTCCACTAACTTCTGAAATATTGAAGTTTTCTGCAGTTTTCTTAACAAGTTCCTTTAATTGCAGACTATCACTCTTATTTCCAACTGTAATTTTAACCCCCGTTACAATATTCGTCTTAACTCCAGAGATTAAATGAGCTTTTAGCCAAATCTTATACTTTTTCTCCTTACCCCATTTATAATCAAACCATCTTGCAAACCTAGATGTAGAGAAACCTGAACTATCTACAGCAAAATCTCGCTCAATTTCCTTGAGAGGCAAAGAACTAATTGTTATCAGTTTTCCTAAAATGTCTTTAACTTCTTCTTTGTTCATAAAATTAGAAATAGTTGAATAGCAAGGAACCATATAAACCAATCCTAGATCTCTTGCGATTCTCATATCAGATATAAATCTCCTTAGTGAGAATCCTGTATAGATTTTCA
>Ga0208411_1001398_pt1 | contig 16430 bp, 20 predicted proteins | sample ETN01SmetaG_4_FD_185793 | JGI IMG/M metagenome (GOLD analysis project Ga0208411, IMG submission 185793) | Marine microbial and viral communities from oxygen minimum zone, Eastern Pacific Ocean - ETNP2014F12-01SV261 (SPAdes) (version 2) | ecosystem: Environmental > Aquatic > Marine > Oceanic ... | reverse complement strand
GGGGTGGACCAGGTCCATAATACTGGTGATCTCATCAGCAGCAATGGTGTCCTGATCGACCTTTCCGCCCCTGAAGCACCCCAGGATCTGGTGGGCTTTTTCTCCACGGAGCGGATCTATCTCACCTGGAGTGCCAATACAGAGGAAGACCTGTCCTTTTATAAAGTGTACGCCGGTAACGAATCAAATGCCACAGTGTCTATTTTAGAAACGGAAAACCCAACAGCAGAGGCATTTATGCCCGGGTTCCAGGATGGTCAGCCGGTTTACCTGAACATAACTGCTGTAGACATTCCTGGAAATGAGAGTGTAATATCGAACCAGGTGCAGGGTATACCTCAGCCGGCCATGATCACACACATAACACCTGATACACTTGCCGCCCTGATCCATGGCGATAACCAGATCTCCATTCATTTCTCCCAGCCGCTGTCGGATATTGGCACCATTGACGTCAGCTCACTGGTCTATCCTTCTATGAATACTGCAGCCAGCTATTCGGAAGCGGACACATCAATAAAATTGATAGTCAACGATCCCTGGGCCTCATTAGATACAGTGAACTTAACCTTGGGTAACATTCTGGACTGGGCCGGAAACGGGACAGATCAAAAAGAAATAAACTATACTACCTACCTGCTGGGTGACTATGACCTGGATTTTGCAGTGGACATCACTGATCTTTCCAGCTTTGTATCGGCCTGGTACAGCAAGGACTATAACTATGAACTTGGTCCGGTAACGGGTACAATACCTCATTTTATACCGGACCGGAATGAATCCTATGACCTGCGGGATATTATGGTATTTACCCGCATGTGGCATTATTCCCACCAGACCAACAGTAATTTTTTCCTGGTCTACGGGTTGGAGGGGCCAGACCTGGATATCAGTCAGGAGGGTCGGCTTGTTTCCATTGAATTACCGGCAGAAACAGGAGCTGCCCAGGTAACGTTCAACTATCCCAGTGAAAGCAAAACAATCAATATACCAGAGGATATAAGCACTGCCAATATGATCCAGTTATCCTACCAGCCGGAAGATAAGGGCCGTTTTCTTATGGAGAAGGCTTTTATGAAAAAAGATATGGCTAAACAGGTAGTTGTAGAAATCAAATCCCTGGATCGGGAAGACGCAATTATGGGAATCAATTATATTGCCTATGATGATGCGAATGCTGTTCTCGCCAGCGGCACAAGAACCATCGATGTGATAGCTATACCGGATGAATTTGCACTGCAGCACAATTACCCCAATCCCTTTAATCCGGTTACCATTATTGAATATGATATCCCTGTAAATGCCGCTGTACAGCTGCTGATCTATGATATAATTGGCAGGCAGGTAAAAGTGCTGGTGAACGAAAGTATGGAAGCAGGTTATAAATCAGTGCGGTGGAATGGTAGGAATGATCAAGGACGCAATGTAAGTGCCGGTATGTACTTCTATTCCATACAGGCTGGTGATTTCGTGAAAACCAGGAAGATGATTTTATTAAAGTAGATTCCTACATCTCTCTTCAAAACACTAAATCCGGCCAAAAACGATCTGCCCTCATAAATGCGGTCATGGTTACGCTTCTTTTTTAAGACGATGTATATCTTTTATTAATTTCCCGACATCTTCCAATTCTGTTCCAACATAGTAACCGCGGATATTCATCTCCTTATCCACCAATGCAAACCGGGTGCTGTGAAAAACAATTTCTTTTATATCACCCATTTTAAAGCCATTTACAATAATGGAATGGATATCATCATAAGAAGCAGTCAAAAAGTGCCATTGCTCTGTATTTGCATTATACCTATCAGCATATTCTGATAAAACTTCCGGTGTATCATAATCGGGGTTTACTGTATAACTGACAGTCCTAATACTTTCATCTTCAATGAATTCTTGGTGAACTTTCGCCATCTCACTGCTCATAATTGGACAAGGTCCGGAACATGTAGTAAAAATAAAATCAGCTACCCAAATTTTTCCTTGCAGATCATTATATCCAAATGACGTTCCGCGAGAATCGGTCATGATAAATTCAGGAATACGACCCAATACCGGCAATGGATTCTGTTTGGCTGTCCGACATGAAGATGCGATAACAATTCCAACAATAATATATATAATGAAACGATTCTTTTTGGGAATCATATTAGTTTGTCAAAGACAATCAAGAACAATAGCACGGGAAGATACAACACGGATGATTTCAATAATAGTTTGGCACTTTTATTTGATTTTTCCCTGGCCATTGGAACGGCAGACAATAGAAATACAATAGATAATATTAATACTCCTGTCAAATAAATAAACCCTGAACTACCATATAGATAGGGTAAAATAGAAACTGGAATCAGCATTGAAAGATACCAGAATATCTGTTGAATAGTACGTTTCCCATCAGGTTCAATCACAGGCAGCATTTTAAAATTGGCTCGAGCATAATCTTCTTTACACATCCATGCTATTGCATAAAAGTGAGGGTGCTGCCATAAAAACATAATAAAAAACAAGATCCACGCACCCATTTCCAAATGACCTGTTGCAGCAGCCCAGCCTCCCATCGGCGGAATAGCACCGGGAATAGAGCCTATAGATGTATTCAACCATGTTATTTTTTTCATGGGTGTATAAACCAGCACATATAGGAAGGCAGTCAGAATGGAAAGGAACCCGGTTAAAGTGTTTACTTTCCATACGAGCAGAGTACTTCCGGATAATACCAGTAAGATGCCGAACATAAGGGCATTACTGGGTGAAATAATTCCTGCAGGAATTGGCCTGTTTCGAGTTCGGCTCATCAAACTGTCACTATCACGTTCCAGATAATGGTTCAAGGCACCAGCGCCACCAGCTGTTAATGCAGTACCTATCAAGGTCAGCATTAATGTGGACCATGAGTCAATACCATTCCCGCCCAGATAATAACCCAGCACTGTTGTAATCAGTACAAGGGACACTATATTGGGTTTTAACAGTTCAATGTATGCTGCCAAGATTGTTTTTGCCGGCTTGTTACAAAGAGGATAAGTGTGTGAAATATTTGACAAGTTTACTGTCAGGAAATTTTTAATAATGAGTCAATGTCTCGACCCAATCTTTCTATATCTTTATCTCTCTCCTGTTTATAATAACCCCTGATGTTACCTGATTTATCTACCAAAACAAGGGGAAAAGAATTACCCTCCTTAAGTAGCTCTTCTGTGAAATGGAAACCCTCAGTTGCTAATCGTGTGATTTTTTCCGGGTCGCTATATACGACTCTGCCCGTAGTATTTTCAATTGAAGCAAAGGTCAAATTTGTCAATACAGTCAATTTTTCTACTTCAGAGGGTAAATTGGGTAATTCAACCACTGCCCCATTACTAAATTGGATAACCCAAACACGACCTAAAATATCCCTATAATTAAAATCATTTCCTCGGGAATCTGTTAAATGAAAATCTGGTAATCGTCCATAATAAATTGACTGCACATTTGAAGCACTTTCTCTGGATACCAAAAAGATACCTATAGAAAAAGCCAATACTGTCCATACAATAGCAATAATTCCTTCTTTCTTCAATTATTCTCCTTCTCAGATTTATTATTTTTTATGACAACAGCAATAAATACCCCTGCTACAGCAAAAGGCGCCCCTAATAAAACGGCAATGGGAAGAAGAATATCTGAAATTTTATTATCCTGCCCAGCACAGTAAGGGCAGGCATCTGCAGCTGCAGGAATAAGAAATATAATAATGAATACACATATCCATATCCAGTTGCATTTCTTTATTTGAAATGACATTTTGTTTATTATTTCTTCTTCAACGATTATGGATTACCAAAATTAACTAACCCATCTAAACGGCAGATCATACATCAATGCCCACGCAAAAAGAATCGCTGCGGGTATGGGTATAAATAAAATCCGACGGAGTGCTTTCGTTTCGTAGCGGAGGTGCATATATATCAATGCTACCAGCATCATTTTTGTTATCGCAAAAGCAAGCAGCAGTACGATTTGACTTATTTTTACCAGGGGTAACTGATAAACACCTAATTCCAAAACGGTTAATATTGCCAGCACTATGGCAGTATACAAATATGTTTTTTTATGATCTTTATCCATTTCTTAACTCCTATATCAGGTAAATGACTGTGAATACAAAAATCCAGATTAAATCAACAAAATGCCAGAAAATTCCCAGGATTTCTACATGGTCAGTGTCATTAGCACTATAACGCCCTTGATTTGCAGCATAAAGAATACAGGCAATATAAATGACACCTGATAGAACATGTAAACCATGGAAACACGTTGTGGCATAAAACACAGCTGCATAAATGCTCGTACTGGGTATAAATCCATCCAGAATAAAATGATAATATTCATATACCTGAATCCCCAGAAACACCAATCCACCCGCCATGGTTAGAGCCAGATATTTTTTTAACCCTGACTGACTTCCTTTTTCCAAAGAATTCAGAGCCATTACCATTGTAAAGCTCGTACAAATCAGCAGGAATGTGTTAAAACCAGTCAAGGGAATATTTAACATTTCTCCTGGATTTGGCCATGATGGTGCTGCCACTCTTAATGCAGCCCCACCAATCAGTAAACCGCCAAAGGATAAACCATCCATGATAATGAACAGCCACATCCCCAGTTTACCGGTTGTGGCTTTCCCAAATGGATCTTTAATTGCTAATACTTCACTCATAGACTTGTTTCCTTCTTGATTGTATTCTCAAATAATAAAAATTGAAATGAATAGGCATATCCATAGAAAATCCAAGAAATGCCAAAGTAGTCCCACAAGTTTAATAGGACGTATTTCTACTGTGCCTGTAACTCTAGTCGATCTAATGATTGCCCAGCTTAATGCAATAATAGCGGCAATTATATGCAGACCATGTACACCTGTCAGCATATAAAATACAGAACCAACAATATTTGACTGAGCTGTCATACCAGAGTCAATCAAGATTCGCCAGAGATTCAGTTGTGTTAACAGAAATACCACTCCCAATCCCAATGTTAAGCCTAACCATTGTCTCACTTTGCGACGGCTTCCTGTCACTGCATACTGCTGTCCTTTATAATAGGTCCAACTGCTAATCATTAAAATGATTGTATTAATGACACCTAATTGAAAAGCAATTGAACCCATACCAGGGTTAATCCACATGCTGGATTGTATTCGCAAAATGGAATAGCTTACAATTAACGCTACAAAGAGCATTGTGATTGAACCTAATACAACCAGCATGCCAAGGAAGGACGTAAATTCATCAGTCTTAACTTTAGTTTGTAAAACCTGGGTGCTCATTTTTCTATCTTTTAGATCTTTTTATCAATCAAGTAGGCATTGGCTCAGATTGAGCTATCCAGTCCCGGTCTTTTACTGCTGGATTACTATATTCGTGTGGACCATTATACACCGTGGGTGTTGTGGCAAAATTCCCATGAGGTATTGGTCCTTCCAATGTCCATTCAAGAGTATTCGCTTTCCATGGGTTAGCTTCAGCCTTTTCACCATTTATCATAGAATTGATAAAATTGTATGCAAAAATCAATTGACTAAAACCCAAAACCATTGCAAAAAAAGTAATACTGATATTTAAATCATTAATGGGAGCTAAAAATTCATATTCGTTTGGATCATAAAGTCTGCGGTGTTGTCCTGCATATCCCAAAACCATCATATTAAAAAAGACATAATTCAAGGGGATAAATGAAATCCAGAAATGCAGTTTCCCCAGCAGCGGATTCATCTTTTTGCCAAACATTTTTGGAAACCAAAAGTAAATGGCTGCTAAACCACCAAATAATACTGATGCAGCCATCGTATAATGAAAGTGGCCTACTACAAACATGGTATCATGGAGATAGATATCGGAGGTTACTGTGGCATTGTATAATCCAGTAAGACCACCCAAACCGAAAACCCATAGCACTGCCATGGCAAATAACATAGGAGTTTCAAAGTGAAGATTCCCGCGCCACAGCGTTCCCAGCCAATTTAAAAAGAAAATTGAAGATGGAATACTGATGAGCAGTGTCAGAAACATGAATGCCTTTCCAAGTAGCGGGCTCATTCCTGTGGTATACATATGGTGGCCCCACACAATAGAGCTTAAAACTACGATTGTACACATACAAATTGCTGTAACTCTTGCTCCAAAGGCTGGTTTCCGGGAAAATACTGATAACAGATCAGAAACAATTCCCCAGGCTGGAAGGATCAGGATATATACTTCAGGATGTCCAAAAATCCAAAATACATGCTGATAGAGTAATGGATCACCACCTTCAACTGTTGCCAGTCCACCTGCAACAAAAAACTGTGTGCCAATGGTGCGATCTAACAACAGCAGGATTAAACCAGCAGCGATAATCGGTACAAAAATTGCATTCAGGATGGATGTCAGCCATAATCCCCAAACAGACAAAGGCATCCTAAAATAGGTCATTCCCGGAGCTCTCATACGCACCACAGTAATAATATAATTTACAGCGCCCATTAGAGTAGAGGTCCCTGCCAATGTCAGAGCAAGTGTCCAAAGGGTTTGCCCCTCTCCAGCTATACCACCTACTGGTGCACTGAGGGGCGGATAGGAAGTCCATCCTCCAGCAGCTGTCCCTTCTGGAAGTAAGTAGGAAGCTAATAAAACAACGCTTGCTAAGAACATGGTCCAAAAGGAAATCATATTCAATTTAGGAAATGCCATATCCGGAGCTCCAATTTGCAGTGGAATGACAAAGTTACCGAAGGCACCTATTAACATAGGTGTGATGGCCCAGAAGATCATTATGGTTCCATGCATCGTAAAAAGTGCATTATAATGATCCGGTGTTATAACCCCCCCCTCATAAAATAAAGTCCCCAATAGCCACCAAGGCAATGGTTGGTCCGGGTAAGCTAACTGCCAACGAATCAAGAGAGCCTGAAAGCCTCCAAAAGCCAAGAAAAATAACCCCAACCATAGAAATTGTTTGGCAATAACTTTATGATCTGTCGAAAAAATGTATTTTGTCCAAAATGTTTGTTCGTGATGTTCAGACATTATTGTACCTCCTTCCAGGCCCAGGCCCATTCTTCAGGGATTTCTCGATTACCTTCATCTACTTCTTCATCCCAATCATCCCAATCATCTCCTTCATCTTCTTTAGGGGCATTATCGGCCAACCATTTTTCATAATCTTCCTGGCTTTCCACAGTTAAATATCCTTTCATTCGATAATGTGCGTTGCCACACAATTCTGCACATGCAATTTCAAAATTACCCGTTTCAGTTGCTTGAAACCACATGGTGTTCACCATACCCGGTGTGGCATCTATCTTCACTCGAAAATTGGGAAGGAAAAACGAATGAATTACATCAAATGGTGCAATTTGAATAAGAATTGGAGTATTTACAGGAACATGCATCTGGTTTTGTACTGGAACAACATCATCTTCAGTATTGAACTTTCCATCACTGCCAGGGTAGCGAAAATTCCAGGCAAACTGCTGGGGCATCACTTCCACCTTGATAACATTTTCACCTTTGGGAAAATTCCAGAAAGCTTCTTTTAAATCCCTGAAAGACATGGCTTCTATGACAACATCGATGGACAAAAAGACCAGGAGACCCATTGCTACGGTTGCCAAAACATGTTTTTTTGTATCACCTTTATCATAGACTGCCGTATGCCCAGGGCGTGCGCGGTATTTGAAAATGAAAAAGATCAGTGCCAGGATTACAATACTGAAATAAATGGTAATGACTATATCTGTATATTGAATTACGTTATCGATTCTATAGCCATCTAATGATACATCTTTTGGAGGATCAATATACCAGATCCCCCAGGCTGTCCAGGTTATACTCTGCGCTTTAGATTTTATCTTTTTTAGCCAGAATTTCATTTTATTATTAACCATTTTGTTATCTCCAAGTTTGGTGATCTATTTATAATCCAGTTAGGTTTAACTGGCATCAACGTTTATAGTAAAATATTCTTCATACATATTTTTGTTTTCCCGAGCCATTGTTCGATCGTTTTTTTTTCTTAAAACTTTTTGTATTGTATATTCGCCTGTCAAAGAAAACTTCATTTTATTTCCCTATGCAATGGCTTTTAATTTATAAGTAGATATCTGGGTCTTATATTATCGTAATACGGGAATAATAATAATAATAATCAAACATATTTTCAAGTCTGAATTCAACTTGTAAATGCCTGCCTGTTCAGCAGACCAGGAAAATGTTGCTGTTGAAACTGAATGGTACTTTCAGTTTTATATTCTCTGGATTATCCTACAGGTTTTAAACAAAGACACTAAAATTCAATATTATCTTTTACAATTAATTACCAGGGGTAGCACCGACAATAAATAATTGACTCCATTTACGTTCTGTTTACAGGTAGCACAATCGCAGGAGACACTCAGTTATCCTTTCTCCAGAATGCTCGAACACTGAACCCAAAATATCTGGAATAATCAGATAATTATGATATAATGACCTAAAATACTTGCATTGTTATTATTATTGGCATATTTTCAGATAATTATATCGTATTATACATAAATAATACGGCAAGTTGTAAGGAAGAGAAATATAAACTTGGGAGATTGGTCTGAACAAAAAATAATACTTAAAAGATTTTTTACAATGTTTATTAGACCGGGGCGTTATCCGTTTCATTTCAGATCCTCTCTTCTCTTCTGTATGCGGACGCTCCGGTCTTTATCTTTTATTTTAAAAATTCTGATGATCCGGGCACAGATATGAATTTAGGCACCTGGGAAATCATCTTGATCCTGGCCGGGGTAATAATACTCTTTGGCGGCAAAAAAATACCTGAACTGGCCCGCGGCTTGGGAGAGAGCATAAAAGAGTTCAAAAGAACAGCCTCCAGCATACAGGATGAAGCAAAACAGCATACAAAGGAAATCAAGGAGCTGGTGAATCATGAATCTTAAAAATGAATTGCTTACCCGGAGTAGCTGGTTACGTCGATCATCAATTGGATGTGGTCCGGGAATGATAGAATCATCAATCCAGATATTTACAATCAAATGTTTATAATGCACGACACAGATATGATCTTCTTTATCATTACACCCTTTTTGATCGGAGCATTTGGGAATTTTATTATTCCGATTCAGATCGGTGTACCGGACATAGCCTTTCCCAAGTTGAACATGCTTTCATTTTGGGCCATGTTCCTGGGCAGTGTCGTAGTATTATCATTCTGTCTCCCAACAGGAACCGCAGCAAGCGGGTGGACTTCCTGCCCTCCTTTAAGTCCACCCGCTGGCGGTATACCTGGTTTTGGAGGTCTAAACATAATCCCGCTGGGATTTTTAATCCTGGTCCCCCTTCGTCCTATTCGCCATATTTACCATGTTATTTCGGTATCTAGTCATGGAATATTTGGAATAAAGTTCCTTGGTTCCTGTTATGCGAAGTAATAAAATTAACTTTATGCTTTACAGTAAATCCGCAGAATACGCGATTCAAGCTATGGTCTATCTAGCAGAGGCAAAGTCCGAAAAACCGGTCATGACCGCCAAGATAGCCAAAGATTATAATATCCCCTACCAGTTCCTGGCCAAGATTGTCCAGACCTTAGTGAAACACCGCCTGATCAAGGCGACAAGGGGCCGCACAGGCGGCATTAATCTGTATCGGAATGCAACGGAGATCTACCTGTATCAGATTGTAGATGCAGTCGATGGCCCACCGCCGGAAGAAGATCAGTGTGCCATCGGCCTGGATCTTTGCAGCGATGATACTCCCTGTCCCCTGCATCATACTTGGAAACCGATCAAGGAAAGCATCCGGAAAATGCTCGCTGAAGAAAACCTTGAAGAATTGGCACACCGCGTTGTAGAAAAAAGGAGATTGATGGCCGGGAAATAACAAGGATAGATGTTCCTTGATTCCAGGCAGGCATATTTTAAAAAGTGCCCGCCACCTGTCAGACCTTCAACCCACCCTCCAGCAACAAATAAATAGTTGCAGCGCGTCAATCTTACCCTTCCCGGCACCTACGCCCTGGTTTTATTCAACTCCAGCGCAGCCACACTGCATATCGGTGCTCTGGGTACAGTAGATTTTTCCCGGGGATATTATGTCTATATTGGCAGCGCTTTTGGATCCGGAGGGCTAAAGGGACGGCTTCGCCATCATGCTGCACCGGTGAAACATCCCAGGTGGCACGTGGACTACCTGCGGCCCCAGATGACTCTTACAGGGGTCTGGTGTCTTCTAAGCGAACAAAAAAAGGAACACTACTGGGCCAGACTGTGGTCCGATTTTCCTGGAGCAACCATACCCTGCACCGGATTCGGCGCCTCGGACTGCACCTGTAAGGCACATCTTTTTCATTTTAATATCATTTCTCCAAAAAACGAGCTCAAACAATTTTTACAGGGAGGTGAAAACCTAATGTTTCTATTACCTTCGGTTTTGGTTAGAATTCTTAATTGACCGATGACCAATTTTTCTGTTGGGGAATACGCAAAGTAATATCATCGCCAGTCTGAATTGTACCGAGGCATTCCACCCATGCCACTACACCTCGTTTACCTAAAGCGTTTTTTGAAAATGACTCAGCCAGTCCTTTCAGTTCAGGAAAATTCTGCTGAATAATTTTTCCAGGGTTTATACACGGCAGATTTTCACCATTCACCACTAATACGGCACCACCAGTGAACTCTATTCTCGTTGACGGTGGCAGAAAAGTAAAATTTGGAATTTCTTTCACCTCCAGATTTGCGCCTACCCATCCTGGCTTAATCTTATCTATGCCCATACAATCAGCAATGGATTTTAGTTCTTCATGAGATACAATGGAAACCTGTCGATAATTTCGGATCTGGGTACCTTTTGGATAGTGAGGCTGCCGTCCGCCGGACTTCATTGTTAACCCGGCATGAAAATCACCGGAAAATCCCTCGTAGGATATTTTACACGAATCCACCGGCCATTTCTCCAGTGTTTTTGAATCATTCCCTATCAGGACCTGGGTTACTTTTCCCATCTTCTTTTCTACTAACTTCATATATCGGAGTTCTACAAAGGACGGGAAGGGAGTCTGTTGAAGAAGAATTTGACATCTGCCTTTGCAGTTTCTCCACTGATTTCCAGCACAGGATAAGCCAGGAAGTTGATTGGTCCGGAAGCGGGTCCAGGTTCGACCACCAGGTCGCGGCCATGACTGAATTCGACCCGGTTAGCAGGATGATGGCCAAAATAATAGGTGGAGAGGGCGGAACACTTGTCGCCCTCGCTGATGTCAGTTGGCCACCACTTCCCATTTGAATAAAACTCTGCCCAGCAGTGATACCCGTCAATCCCGCCCTCATCGCGTTCCGAAGGAATGGATGCGCCAATGGCAAAACGCGCGGGGATGCCGACGGCCCGTGACAGGGCAATAAAATAGGAGTGAAAATCTGTACAGTTTCCTGTGCGTATATCGCAGGCGTAAACCGCATCGCCCTTACCCCAGCCGTCTCCGTATTTCATGTAGCGCATCCGGTCGATGGTATGGTCATACAGTGCGCGGGCGCGTGCAAGGCTGCCTAGTTTTCCGGCAACAACTTCTTTGGCTATTTTACTGAACTCCTGGTTCAAAGGTACCAGACGGTTAGGTCGGAGGTATTTCTGCGGATCCACGGTGTTATCCTCGTAAACACCCTTTTCACGACGCTTCACCCGGTAACAAATTTCAATAGTTTCGCCGCTGTTTTCTGGATTAAGTACCATGAAGAACATTTTATTACCATATTTTTTATCTTCCAATATTTGCTGGTCTACCGGGGCTTCAATATATTTCAATTCAATAGATTGGAATTGATCTGTACCTGGTAAGGGAATCCAAATGTGGCCTCTATCATTGATCTCTGGCAGGGTAACCCGGTAAAAAAAATCGAACCAGTCCTGTTCTTTAACAACCCCAAGCAGATCTGGTGTTGCTTTATCTACCGGAAGGCGATACCAGGTTTTGTCCTCTTTCCGCTTCCAAACGTACAGGGGCTGCCCATTGGTTTTGTGGATTGTAGTTTCTGTAACGGTCATCCTGCCTGAATTACCGGTGAGAAAAAAGTCCACATCATAGACATGACCGTCCGAGCTGGCAAGGTCGACGCAGGCAAAATGCTTCTGCGGAGCGAGATTGGCCAGATATTCGGTGTGTACCCGGACCAGTTTGAGATGGAGTTCTTGATTTTCAAATGGAATTTTGAAATAGCCATCACCCAGTTTCGTCTGTTCCTCGATATGTTTCTCAATACCTGCCTGGATGTCTGCGGTGACAACATTTGGCATGTGCTCAGATAGAACCTTTTCTGTATTGCAGCCGGTAAGTAGTATACATATTAATGTAACTGCAGTTATTGAATTGTTCCAATGCATTAATAATCTTCCAACTGGTACTTCTTCCTACAATTCAAAACGTGATAAGACTGATGTAGGAATGAATGATTGAATTTTACTTTTTGTTCAATGGGTGATTATCGGATGTTTACTCATTCGTTGGATGCTCATTCGTTGGATGCTCATTCGTTGGATGTTCATTCGTTGGATGCTCATTCGGCTTTGTCTCCTTAGCAGATTCTTTAACCGCTGGCTTTTCAGTTTTTTTGCCGCAATTCGCCAAACTTAGTGATAATGCCACGGTAACTACCGACAGAATAAACAATTTCTTTATCCTATTCATTGTCATCTCTTTCCTTTCTCTGTTAAATGCCATAGCAATAACAGGTTATCTAAATTGTACGAGACTATTCATCATGATCCAAATCTAGCACTACCCACACAAACAAAAAACCCCACGAATGTGGGGCTACTCTTCTTCTTCGCTTGAAGTCTGATTATCTATTTTGTTTTCACTAACAGGATGTTTGAATGCCACAATTCCAAATAATATTGCAAAAATTGAATAAATAATTGCGATTGACCAAATTACGTATGAGAGACTTGGATTAGCCAAAACTCCTTTAATTAAGGCAAGTCCAGCAATGACAAAATGTGTCCAATTAGCCATAGCTATCGGACGATTATAAATTCCACCGATAATACTTCCTTTAGACATCCAATTAAGCATTGCAAAAGCAAAGTAGAAAGATCCAATAATTTGCATTAATAATTCAAGAGTGTCTGATACACTCAATTCAAAATAATCTAATATTTCTTTTGGCAAAAATATTAGGCTAATTCCTATCAGAGCTAATATTATCGCGCTTAAGGTCATTAATGATTTTGTATTCATTTATTCTATATAATTATTATGTTTTATATCGTTTCCATGGAACTCATATCCAAATCTATCCATCATACCACAAACAAAAAACCCCGGGTGACCGGGGCTTGATGTTGTAGAATAAAATATAATTACATACCAAAGTTTTTAAGTATCCGATAACCACAAAAACTAACAGACCACCATGAGCATTAATCCATGGTTAATTCATCGGTCAATGGAAGCATTTCACTTGATTTTATTTTCTTACTATCCTCATATTCACGAATTAGTGAAGCAAACAGCATTACACCGATTACATACAAGATTGCCGTTATCAGAAAGATCTCATAATAGCGATAATCTAGAAGCCTGAGCCACTCAAACAACTTTGCACTGATAAACCAAGAAGCACTCCAAAGGCTGGAACTCAATGCACTAATCAGTTCCTGGTTTTTCTTACCAACATAGTTCATCATTAATTCATTGGAAGCTGGATGGGCCATATGCATCAGTGGTTGACGGAATATGAAGGCGATAACGGCAATCACTAATGCAAAAGAATAGTCAACATAAAGTTCCATCACCGCCATAACCACCAGACAACATATGGCCAGTGACTGCACAACAACGATGGTCAGCCAATAACCATATTTCTTTCGCAGATATGGTACCAATAAAGAAAAAATAAATACCAGAAATGCGGTAACGCTTCCCAGAAGACTGAAATCGCTGGATCCAAATCCAAATACAGAATTAAAAAACAGGTTTACAAATGGTATCGTCAAACCGGCGCCAACAGAGATCAATATCAAAGGTGAGATCGCTTTAAAAATCAGCGACCAATCATATGATTTATGTATCGAAAATAAATCATCATTTCTTTCAGGGTGTTGTTGGTTACTTTCTTTAATCATTAGAGCAAAAAATATGGAGCATCCACCCAAAATTGTAATAAACCAGAGCGTGCTGTATTCATTCATGATAAATGTCCATTCCCCTATTTTGAAATATGCAATCCAATCCAGGCCGCTGATAATAACACCAGAGAATATCGTCGCCAGAGACCAGGTTGCGGCACTCAGAGATAGAGCCTCTGTGCTGTTATCAGGAGTGGTATTGCGTATGATAAATGGCAGTGCGCATACCCTCATCAGCATCATTCCAAAACCCCAGGATAAAAATGCCACCTGAATCATTGGAACTATCTGGTGATGGACAGACTGAATTATTAGGCCACTTGTCAGTGGTACAATCAGTGCAGATAAAATAAATAATGGTTTGAGTTTCTTCCCCCTTATATAAATACCCAGCGGTAATGCGAACGCCAGAGCACCGATAAAGCGCAGCGAATTAAATGATGCAATTTCTGGGTCACTAAATCCTTGCTTGCGTAAAAAGATATTTAAAATAAGTATAAAAGCAACATGGATGAGACTAAGAGTGAATTCCATAAGAATGAGCAGATGGATATCCCGGGGGAGATTCCGGTAACTACGAAATATTTTATTTAGCATAAATATTGGATTGGAATATTAACAAAAGCATTTTGAATTACATTTCAAATTGCCTATGCTTATTTTCGAATGATTACATGGCAGGGACTACCCATCTTCTCATAAACAAAAATCCCCGCATAGAATCAATAAAGCTCCGATTAGGTTATGAGTGTGAGGTAAGTAATGCAGGTTTATTAATTTGGAATAGGGGACGTTAGCAGTAATTGTCAATTGTTTTGCACTATCCTGAATCCAAAATGGTCATTCCCTTTAAATTGCTCATCTTCCGCCCTTGCTGATGATTTAAGCGGTGCCTGGTGGTAATTCCAGGAGCCGCCCCGCCTGACCTTAAACCCCGTATCCGTTGTATTAACAGGGTCTGTTGCCCCATCGGTAGTGATGTAAAAGTCAGATGAATACCAATCCTCAATCCATTCCCATACATTGCCGGCCATATTATATAAACCAAAAGGGTTTGGTTCATTTAGCTGAACATCCAGCACATGGCCGCGGGCTGGATGCTCTTCTAAATAATTCCAGTTGGCACTCGTACCATCGCCATGGACATTTCCATCTGCAGTAGCGTATATATACCCTGTTCCGCCCTGCGCGGCGTACTCCCACTGCGCCTCTGTAGGTAGATCGATACCATCATAAAAAAGCGTAAATGCTTTTGCACCATACCATTTAATGAAGGTCGCAGGCCAATGGCTGACTTCCGATAATGTAGGCAGATTATTTGGATAATCTGCCAATTCTTCCCAATTATTATAATCGTTCAACAGAATGGACATGTCTTCCTGGTGAGATACATTAGTATAATTATAATAATTTGTTAATTCCTGCCAATCGAAATCTTCGGGATCTGCAGGATTCTTCACATAAAACCATTCATTTGCTTCATCCAATTCATCATAACCTATATAAGCGATATTTAATGGATTTTCCGGTTCTATCTCACCAGTAAACGGATCACTGTCCCCATCGGCATTATCATGGTCCTTCATGACCCGAGATCCGCTTAAATTATAGATGGCCATGCCTCCGTATTCATCAGGAGCTGCACTTGTACCATACACCAGGATATCACCCATATTTGGTCCTGGATTTGTCTCAAGCTGAACTTCCACCAACCCGTTATAATAGGCTCCGTTTAAAAAATGAGCATATTGTTCATTGTTGATCTCAGTTTCACTCATTTGAAAAGCACTTAAGACAACCGTATGGATGTAAGCATCATAACTGCCCGGAGGACCCTGGTAGTTTGTTTCAGCCTCACCCATGGTAAAAGTGCCTGCTGGTATATCTTTAAAAACAATGCTGCTGTGCAGAACAGATAAATCTTCTCCCTGCCAGCAGTTGCTTATCATGCAGTCTACTGTTGCACAAATATCAAATATATCTAAATATCCATCGCCATTGAAGTCACACTGCGATTCATCAAAACAACCCTCTAGAATACAATTTAATTCACCTTCAATATCCAAGGAGTCCAATTGTCCATCACTGTTAAAGTCACATTGCCCCCAGACAATGCTTGCAATTATAAATAAAGCTGATAGAATTATTACCTTATTTTTCAATATAAAATTTATATTAATATCCTTTGCTTTTCACTGGGGCCAAAAACAATAACTGGGTAACCGTCTTAAAAGATTCAATCCTGCGGCTTTCGAGGGATGAAGCCGGACTGAAGTTATTCCATTTAACTCG
>Ga0208411_1001388_pt1 | contig 16504 bp, 17 predicted proteins | sample ETN01SmetaG_4_FD_185793 | JGI IMG/M metagenome (GOLD analysis project Ga0208411, IMG submission 185793) | Marine microbial and viral communities from oxygen minimum zone, Eastern Pacific Ocean - ETNP2014F12-01SV261 (SPAdes) (version 2) | ecosystem: Environmental > Aquatic > Marine > Oceanic ... | reverse complement strand
TCCAAGGTTTTCCATTTTATCGGCCGCAACATTTCGTCCCTTGTCCAGAATATAAAAATGTTGGGCAACACGGCGCGCAAAGGGGAGTTTTTGTTCGACGAGAAGTATGGTCATGCCTCTTTCTTGATTGAGGCGAATAATAATATCCCCTATCTCGTGTACGATATTTGGCTGAATACCTTCCGTCGGCTCATCTAGAATCAACAGCTTTGGATCAATCGACAATGCTCTTCCAATCGCCAACTGTTGTTGTTGACCTCCGGAGAGATCTCCTCCACGCCGACGAAGCATCTGTTTTAATACCGGAAAAATTTCAAATATGAATTCAGGGATCTCACGCAATCCATCACCACGAGCGAGAAGTCCTACTCTAAGGTTTTCCTCCACACTTAGCTGAGTAAAAATTTCTCTGCCTTGAGGAACATAACCAATGCCTCTATATGCCCTGGTTTCGGCAGGCTTTTTAGTCAGGTCCTGACCATCATATATAATGGAAGCGGATGAAGTTGGCAACAAACCCATAATGGATTTCAGGAGGGTTGTCTTACCGACCCCATTTCTTCCCATCAAACAGGTGCAGGATCCGGCCAAAACGTTCAAGTCCACATCCCAAAGTGTGTGGCTTTCTCCATAAAACTGATTTAACTTCTCAACCTTTAACAAAACATTAACTCCCCAAGTAAACTTCAACTACCTTCGGATCATTTTGCACGTCTTCCATAGCTCCCTCTGCCAGCACACGCCCCTCATGCAAAACCGTAACCCTGTTTGCTATTGAGCGAATAAAATCCATTTCATGTTCAACCACAACCACGGAATGTTTTCCCGCCAAGGAACTTAAAAGTTCCGCCGTCTGTTCGGTTTCTTGATGTGTCATCCCTGCGACGGGTTCATCGATTAATAATAGTCTGGGGTCCTGCACCAATAACATTCCTATTTCCAGCCATTGGGTTTGACCATGGGCCAGTAACCCCGCACGAATATTTTTTTGTTCAACTAAGCCGATGGTCTCCAAAGCACCTTCAATCGTTTCTTTTTGATCGGCGTTTAAACGTTTTAATAGCGATGTCCAAATATCCTTGTCCGCATGGAGCGCTAATTCTAAATTCTCATACACCGTATGGTTTTTAAAAACAGTCGGTTTCTGAAACTTTCTTCCAATACCAGCATGTGCAATTTCATACTCCGTCATCTGGGTTAGATCCAGAGACTGCCCAAAGAAAACGGTTCCCTCATCTGGGCGTGTTTTCCCGGTGATCACATCCATCATGGTAGTTTTCCCGGCACCGTTTGGCCCTATAATGCAACGCAGTTCCCCATCGTCAATATACAAATTCAGGTCATCAAGCGCCTTGAATCCATCAAAGCTAACCGTGACATTCTCAACGTACAAGATACAACCATGCCTTGTATCAACCGAGCTCTCTTTTGCCTCATTCTTTTCGCTAGTCATTAATTACTTCCCTATCCTTATTCTTTGAAGTAAACCGGTCAAAAATACCAATAAATCCTTTAGGTAAAAATAAAGTTACCACTATGAAAAGAACCCCTAAGAAGTAAAGCCAATAGTCTGGAGCTGCAACGGTAAACCAGCTTTTTGCTACATTGACCAGCCCTGCCCCAAGGAGCGCCCCGACTAATGTTCCCCGACCGCCAACGGCTACCCAGATTGCCATCTCAATTGAATTTGCAGGTTGCATTTCACTTGGGTTAATAATACCCACTTGTGGAACATAAAGTGCGCCAGCCAAACCACACAAAAACGCAGAGACCGTCCAAATAAAAAGTTTGTAATGTAAAGTATTGTAGCCGGAAAACATAACTCGACTTTCAACATCTCGAATCGCAGTGAGGACTCGACCTAGCTTTGATTTCACGATATAACGAGAAATAACATAACTCAAAAATAAAACCAAAGCCGTAATCATAAATAATCCCATTTTCGTGGATGGCTCCTGCAGTGAATACCCTAAAATTCTCTTGAAATCAGTGAGACCATTATTACCCCCAAAGCCTGTATTGTTTCGGAAGAACAAAAGCATCAAGGCGTAAGTCATCGCCTGGGTGATGATTGCAAAATAAACTCCCTTAATACGAGAACGAAAAGCAAAGTAACCAAAAACAAAGGCAAACAATCCTGGCAACAAGAAAACAATCAATAAAGCAAAAGAAAAGTAATCAAATCCATACCAATACCAGGGAAGTTCCTTCCAATCCAGGAACACCATAAAATCAGGCAGGTCACTTTTATAAACTCCCTCTTTACCGATACTCCGCATCAAGTACATGCCCATGGCATAGCCACCCATTGAAAAAAATACGCCATGCCCTAAACTCAAGATGCCTGTATACCCCCAAATCAAGTCAACGGCCAAAGCTACCATGGCGTAACATAAATACTTCCCAAGAAGGGGGAACATGTAATCCGGGATATGAAAAAAAGATTCTTCAGGTACAAATATATTTAAAACGGGAAATAAAATGATTGCAGCAAACAATAGTCCAAAGGTAAGCAACCAACCTCGAAATGAATGTAATGCTGCGATTTGTTTTATCATCTGATAGATGCTCAGTTATCGGCGGATCGCCCCTTAAGGGCGAATAAACCTTGCGGTCGTTTTTGAATTAAAGCGATAATAAGAACTAGAACAATTATTTTTCCCAGTACAGCCCCGGAAACAGGCTCTAAAAATTTATTGATCACCCCAATGCCAAGAGCACCCGCTACGGTACCTGCAATTTTACCAACACCGCCTAAAACAACGACCATAAAGGAGTCGACGATATACATTCGTCCCAGTTCTGGTCCCACGTTTCCGATCTGGGAAAGGGCTAGTCCTCCAAGACCTGCCACGCCTGACCCCAAACCAAAAGTCCACATATCAACTTTATGGGTTGGTATTCCCATGCAGGCCGCCATCTCTCTATTTTGAGTTACAGAGCGAACTTGAAGTCCAAGGGATGTTTTTTGTAATAGCGCCCAGATAGCGGTTACTACAAAAACCACGAACACAATAATCACGATCCTACTGTACGGGAAAACAACCCCGTTAAAAACTTCAACACCGCCTGAAAGATAGAAAGGGTTGGCCACTTCCACGTTTTGCGCACCAAAAGTCAGCCTCACAGTTTGAATCAACACTAAGCTGATCCCCCAGGTAGCAAGAAGGGTTTCCAGGGGACGGCCATAAAGATGCCTGATGACACTTCTCTCTAAAATAATACCCACGATAGCGCTAGCCAGAAAGGAGACCGGGATAGCAACAATTAAATACCAGTCAAAAAAACTAGGCAAATACTCTATAAATAAATTTTGAACAACAAACGTTGCATAAGCGCCTATCATCAACATCTCGCCATGCGCCATGTTAATTACGCCCATAAGTCCAAACGTAATCGCCAAGCCCAGTGCCGCAAGAAGCAGTATACTTCCGAGGCTCAACCCATAAAATAGGTTTGCGATTTGATCAACAAAGACCTGTCGCTGTTTAATGGATTTAATGGCCTTGGCAGCACTATCACGAATTTCTGAATCCTCTTCAAAATACTCACCTTTGTCATTCTGTTTCAATAATTCCTCAAGAACACTGTGAAAATCATTGTTCCCAAATTTTTTGATGGTATTAATCGATTCAATACGTTTGTTTCTATCTTCGCCTTCAAGGTTTATTTTTGCCAGGACCAGGGAAAGCGTCTCCTTGACATCATCATTGGTCTCTTTTTTTAGAGCAGCTTCAACCAGTGCCAAAACTGAACTCGAGGAACGTTTCAATAGTTCTTGTGCCGCTTCCAACCGAACAGCAGATTCCTCGGAGCTTAGTTTTAGTTTTGCAATCGCCGCTGACAGATATCTTCGGACCGAGTTATTAATTCTTGGTTTTCTAAGTGTCAGAGACCCTATATCCAGTTTCTCTCCCGTCAACGCATCTGATCCTTGGTCTTCCGGCTCATTTAAAATGACAAGCTTTCCTTCTTCAGTAGTTGCCAACCGTTTATTTTTTAGAGCACTTAAAGCGGGTAGTGCAGCAGGATTCCCAAGTTCACCCAGTTTTTGTACCGCTATTTTGATCTTGGAACGACTTTTATTTCCTAAATCATTCAGTAGAGACTCGAAGTCATTTGCTTCGGCAATCGATATGAAGGAGGTGAAACAAACGAGGAGAGAAAAGAACCAAACAGGTCGTATGAATACTTTGAAGATGTTAGAACCAGTTATCGAGCAAACAGGTTTCGGCAGGAAGACGTGATTGACCATTAGTTCAACTCTTTCTAAAAACAAAGAAATTCCATTCACCTGGTGTGAATGGAATTCTTATCAGAAACTCTCAGGCCTAATGGTGCCAATCAAAGTTGGAGGAGACTAGCACCATAGGCCTGGATAGAAAATCGAAAATTAGAACTTAGCTTTGGTACAATTACCACATACCCAAGGATAAGTCCAATCAGCGACTTTTTTAGCACTCTCAGGTATAAATGGGCTCCATGCCTGTGCACGAATAGGTCCATCTGTTTTCCAGACTACCTCAAACTGTCCATCTGCCTGAACCTCGCCGATAACTACAGGTTTGTGCAAATGATGATTTTTTGCGTCCATTGTAATCTCAAAACCAGAAGGTGACTGAACGGTTTGACCACCAATAGCCTGTCGTACCGCATCAATATTAATGGTGCCAGCTTGTTCGACTGCCTGAGCCCACATCTTGATGCCAATGTAAGTCGCTTCCATTGGGTCGTTGGTTACACGCTTGGATCCACCCGGTAGCTTGTGTTTCTTAACATAAGCATTCCACTTCTTAATAAACGCTTTATTTGCAGGTGTCTTAACAGACATGAAGTAATTCCAGGCGGCCAAGTGTCCTACCAAGGGCTTGGTGTCAATGCCGCGTAACTCCTCTTCACCTACAGAAAATGCTACAACCGGAATATCTTCAGCCTTTAGACCCTGGTTTCCAAGTTCCTTGTAAAAAGGTACATTCGAGTCGCCGTTTATAGTGGAAACAACCGCGGTGGGTTTACCAGCAGCGAATTTTTTGATATCCGCAACGATCGTCTGGTAATCACTATGACCAAACGGCGTATATGTTTCCATGATATCTTTTTTCGCTACGCCCTTTGATTTTAGAAAATAATTAAGAATCTTGTTAGTCGTTCGTGGATATACATAGTCGGTTCCTAATAGAACCCACCTTTTTGCTCCACCGCCATCTTCACTCATTAAATATTCTACTGCCGGGATAGCCTGCTGGTTTGGAGCAGCACCCGTATAAAAAACATTGTAAGAAGATTCTTCACCCTCATACTGAACTGGGTAGAAAAGCAATCCGTTCAACTCTTCAAAAACCGGAAGAACTGATTTTCTAGACACGGAGGTCCAGCAACCAAAGGTAACTGCAACTTTGTGCTTTTGAATTAATTCCCGGGCTTTTTCTGCAAATAAAGGCCAATCAGAAGCAGGATCAACTACCACGGGTTCTAATTTTTTTCCAAGCAATCCACCCTTGGCATTGATCTCTTCAATTGCCATCAAAGCAACATCCTTTAATGATGTCTCACTAATAGCCATCGTTCCAGATAGCGAGTGCAAAACACCTACCTTAATTGTATCTGCTGCCTGTGCTGTACCGCTGATAACAAACATAACAAAGGCAAGAACCAGAAACTTTAAACTAAACAATGGAACTCTCTGTTTTGATTTTAAACAATTCATCTTACTAGCATCCTTTCGAAGCCAAATTAATAATCACAACTGCAATGTAAATTATGGTGATTTACACCCCCAACTACTAAGATATAAAAGCAATTCCAATGCCAAAAAATATCCTAACAAAAACACATTGAAATACATGTAGTTACAGTTACCACCAAATATAACCACTTTAAAAGTGCTCTAAAATAAAGCGCGCGATGGATGTTGTGCTGTTTTTTGATACTTTTTAAATAGTACTTCTACAGGTAAAAGTACGGGAATGAAAAAGACCGTTTAGGTGAGTCTATCAGTTAACCTTCAAATCAAAATGAGGAGTTAGCGTGAAGTTTAAAACTACCTTCAAAAAAAAACCTGCCTTGCTTAAAAAAAAAGAGGAAAGGCAATCAAGCCCTTCCTCTTTCTAGGTAAATCGAATTTTATTTTAAATTACAACTGGAACTGCATACCCAGAACGTAACTATCAATTGTGGTTACATCCTCAGTTTGTTGCCAAAGGGCTGTCACCTTAGCGTTAAAGCCATCGATAACATAATTCACGCCAGCTTCTATGCGATCCGTATATCCAGTATTACCGGAGGTATTTTCCATGTCACGGTTATATCCCTGGTACCTTGTATAAGGCTGGAACTGACCCTGGATTCCAGCGATTGAAGTTTTACCCGGCACCAAGTAGCTCGCCAAGACAAAGAAGGAGTCACCCTGGACTATGTTGGCATCAGACTTATCATCCGTATCCCAGTCATAGTAAGCACCCTCTAAATCAATCACCGCTCCATTACCAATAGTTCTCTCGATGAGAACGTCTGCACTGAACCCAGTAAAATTACCCTGGTCGGTAGCGACACCAACCCCGTCATCTTCATGATGCATGGCCAAATTTAGTGTAGTGATCTTCTTGGCACCGAAATAGGTGCTCCCAGAATAAAAACCAGGCTCTGCATCGTCAAGGGCGAGGGTAAGGGACGCTGCGTGCCTAACATTATCCTCTTGATCAGCGCCGCCTACTAATCCTTCAAAGACACCATAGGCCCACTTGAATTTTCCACCGTTTACCTCACCATGAAACGCCATCCCGTTGTCACGACCGCCGAGGCAACCGTCGCAACCTTGATTACCAAAAGACTGTATCATCGGGTAGGACCAAGCAGCATTTAAATAGAAAGGACCATCCATATTGGCACGATCACTGGGTGGTAGTTGCCGCCCTATCCATAAATCGGCAAGGCCAAGGTCTAGCTTGACGACCACGTCCAAAAGGCTTATGGCGTTACCATTGGTAGTATCAAGCTCTGTGTTGTACTCTACCTGAACATTCTTATGAACTTGGGAAGCCGTGTAGAGTCTAATATTTTCTGGCGCAGGGTTAAATGAGCTATCTGTTCCATTTGTAGCGCCATCCTCCGTAACGGTCACAGAACCTCTAACACCCACACCTATTTGGAAATATTTATCTTCATCAATTTTAATCTTCGCGCCCGCAGCCGCAAGAACTGGAAGACTGACAAGAAATAAAAAAATAGCAGCGCTACCATATGCAAATCGTTTAGTAAAAGATAAGCCCATAACTCAATTCCCTTTCATTAATTATACTAATTAAACTTACTTAACGGTGGCGTCGCTAACTTATGCGGTGGTCCTTAGGCGCCACTATATACCAAAATTAAAAAAATAACTAATACAAAGATTTAGATTCATTTTCGTCCAATTCTTCAGGTTTGAGTGTTTTGCTCACCTGAACCTTGCCGATCGCTCCTTTGTAAAAGTTTATTACCACCTGTCCCGTGAAAAGATTCTTTATCAATTCATCTAAAAATTCAATCAACTTCGTCAAATCGTTCTCCTTAACTGATTCCTTTTAGAGATTCAGTTTCAATATATTTATTCCATACAAACACTCGCAAAAAAAAAGGGCATCGCCAGGCGCGGTGGTCCCACCTAAGATAAAAAGCAAGACTTATTCCATTTTAAAAATATAAATCTAATACTTAATTTTATTAATGAGTTACAGAAAAAAACGTAGTTGAAACGTGAACACCGCGGAGGGAATTATCTCTTTTTTGAGGCATTACAGCTAAAGGGTGCTACAAAATTAGGCATGATCGAGAAAAATACAATCGCATTTGTTTAGAAAAACCTACCATATAATCGCTGGCAATTTAGATATTCCGGATATCATTAAAAAATATAATTAAAACAACTCATCGAAAATCTTTTTTTGCTGGTTTTTATATTCTTCTTCGTTGATCAGTTGTTTGTCGTATAGATATTTAAGGTGCTCCAGTTTCTCCTCTAACTTTGGATTGATGTTGTTTCCTGAAGGTTCTTTTTGTTGGGTATCAACCGATCGCTGGTTATCCATATTTTCCCGGTCAGAGATAGGTAGCTTTAGTTTTGAAATAATCCAGTTTTTCTGTATGCGCTTGTCCGTTCCGGATTTGAAGTAACGCTGCCCTTTCTTGGGCATCATTTCCCAAGAAAAAATATTCCAGCCGCGAACATTATTCTTCTGCAGAAATGTATCACCGCGAATTGAATCGAAACGCCAGTTTAAATATTTTTTAAAAGAAAAAATATCACCCGATGTAATGCCGCCTACGCTCCTTAGTTGAATCCGAATAATTTTTTCAGGACCCACCCCTGCAAATGCCTTGAAAAGAACCGGGGCTAATGATTGAATCTCGGAAATGGAAAATACAGGCTCTTCTTTGTTCCCGAGAAAGGTACCCTTGGATCTTAACGCAACCATATGATTGATAATTTCTGCCTGTGAAATTTTAATAGGGTGATTTAATTTCAGGTGGGTAAGGTTAGAGCTCTCATAAAATTGAGATCGAAATGTGATTTTAACTTTACCTTTTTTCGATCCAGCCCCCTCCACAACCCCAAAAATAGACAAACTAAAAAAAATAAAAACCACTACCACTTTTAAAAAATTTAAATTCGGTAACATTGGTCACAAAACCTTCAATAAAATAAAATCAAGAACCGAGCAAACCCTGCTTAATGATAAATTGTTCTACCGCTACTGCTCCATCACCTTTTTTCAAGTTGGTGAAGATAAAAGGCCCCTCACCTCTCATTTTTTTTGCGTCGCGTTCCATAACTTCGAGAGAAGCACCCACATGTGGAGCTAGATCAATTTTATTGATGACCAGCAGATCAGACTTCGTGATGCCCGGACCTCCCTTTCGGGGAATTTTGTCGCCTGCGGCAACATCAATGACATAAATAGTAAGGTCTGATAGTTCCGGACTAAAGGTAGCCGCAAGGTTATCGCCGCCACTCTCAACTATCACCAAATCCAGGTTGGGGAAACGAACACTCAATTCATCCACAGCAGAAAGGTTCATCGAGGCATCTTCGCGAATCGCCGTATGTGGACATCCTCCCGTCTCTACCCCCAGGATACGATCCTCTTCCAAGGCCTTGTGCTTGATTAAAAACTGAGCATCCTCTTTCGTGTAGATATCATTGGTCACTACTGCGATTTCAAACTTTTCGCGTAATTGTTTACAAAGCTCATTGATCAATGCCGTTTTCCCAGAACCCACCGGCCCCCCTACCCCAACTCTCAAAACTTGTTTTTTGTTCATACCTTTAAATATTTTTGTTGTCTACGAACGAAATAATCTTGTGTACTGAGTTTCATGCAGGACGCTTGCGATTCCTTGTCCGGGAGCAGTATACCCAATATCCTCATCCGATAAATCCAATCCCTGATTAATCACACGAGAAATGGTTTCAATAACGGCGGATAAAATTTTTTGCCCATCGGTTTGTCCTAACGGTATTAATTTCATGGCACATAAAACTTTATTTTCCGCCCACATCCACAAAAAACCGTGCGCCGCATCGTTTAAAGAAATATCCCACCTCACGACCGCTAAAGTATATAAAGTCAGGAATCCACCATAGGGAGGATTCAAAAAAGGTTTCGCTTCTTCCAAGTCCAAGTCAACCAAAAGACGCGCCAAGGCTTTTCCTAATTGCCGGTCTTCTTCTTGTAGTTCAAAAGCATCCCGGTTTGCCGATAAAAAATTATTCCAATAACGAACTCTATCCGTATCAGATTCCCGCCAGGCCTCATAAATTTTTTTAAGCACAGGTAGATCTAAATTAATTAATGAGTTTGTTAACAGACCTTGAATCCAATCTGATGCCGTGGATGTGTCGTGTACCCACCCAGATGATATAGCAAACTCCAATCCCTGCGAATACGAGTACCCACCAATAGGAAGTGACGGACTGGTAAGACGCATTAACTTTAATAAATTGGGATTCTGCAAGTGAGACGTGGGATTCTTAGTGCTCATGGGTATGCTGATGCTTGCCATCATTTTTATAAGCCCCAGACTCTGGTTCAAAAGAAGCCTCCCGGTGTTCAACCACCAGTCCTAAGGAGCGCACCATATCGTCCAAGACATGGTCATGAAGGTAACAAAGTGAACCGTCTCCGATTTGCAGAGGTACGTGGCGGTTTCCTAGATGGTAACAGGCACGGGACAATAAATGAGAATTCAGTTCATGAACGACGGAAACAGATTCTAAAGACGCACGCACTTCGATAACTTCACCGCACGCGCTACGCAACAAATCTCCGTGACGCAGGACAACACCCCTATTTAAAATGAGGGAAGCTTCATTCCCATTATCAAGGGTAACTCGTAGACGACTTTTTTGTCTCTGATCAAATGGCAGGGTTAGAGAAGTAAAATAAGTTCCTGTGTAATCCTCAATGCGCTCTATGATTTCCAACATGGGTCATTTCCGAAACAGCAATAATTATGAGAAGCAACCTTTATCAAAAAAGAAAATAGCGCTGCGCTAAAGGTAAGACTTCCGCAGGTTCACACGTTAACAACTCTCCATCCGCGCGGACTTCATAGGTTTGGGAATCCACTTCTATCTTTGGTTGGTAGTCATTATGTATCAAATCTTTTTTTCTGATTTGACGAGTATTCTTAACTCCAATGATCTTCTTATTTAATTTTAGTTTTTGCCCGATGCCATCATCGCAAGCTGCTTGAGAAACAAAACTCACACAGGTTTCACTGCGGGCGCCACCCAAGGCACCAAACATTGGTCGGTAATGAACTGGCTGCGGAGTAGGAATAGACGCATTAGGGTCACCCATCGGTGCCGCCACAATCATCCCACCCTTGATCATCATCGCAGGCTTTGCCCCAAAAAAAGCTGGTTTCCAAAGTACGATATCCGCAAGCTTACCGGACTCAATCGACCCAACTTCATGAGCAATCCCGTGAGATATCGCGGGGTTGATCGTATACTTGGCCACATAACGTTTGGCGCGAAAATTATCATGGCGATCAGGGTCTGGCTTCAGCGCACCCCGCTGAACTTTCATCTTGTGAGCAGTTTGCCAAGTTCTGGTTATCACCTCTCCAATTCGACCCATCGCCTGCGAGTCTGAGGCGATCATACTAAATGCCCCAAGATCATGCAGTATGTCTTCTGCCGCGATAGTTTCCCTTCGAATCCTTGATTCGGCAAACGCAACATCCTCTGGGATCTTTGAGTCAAGGTGATGACAAACCATCAGCATGTCTAAATGCTCGTCGACCGTGTTGACCGTAAAGGGGCGGGTGGGATTAGTAGAGGAAGGCAAAACGTTTGCTTCCCCACAGGCCTTGATGATATCAGGAGCATGCCCACCACCGGCACCTTCTGTATGATAGGTATGAATAGTGCGATTTTTAAAAGCGGCAATTGTATTTTCGACAAAACCGGATTCATTCAGCGTATCGGTATGAATGGCTACTTGAATATCAAATTTTTCAGCCACGCTCAAACAGTTGTCGATAGCTGCCGGTGTCGTCCCCCAGTCTTCATGTAGTTTCAAGCCCATGGCACCTGCCCGGACTTGCTCCTCCAAAGCCATCGGCAAACTGGCATTCCCTTTACCAAGAAAACCAAAGTTGATTGGAAGCTCTTCAACCGCCTGATACATGCGTTGAATGTTCCATGGTCCGGGCGTGCATGTAGTTGCGTTGGTGCCGGCGGCAGGTCCCGTGCCACCACCAATCATAGTGGTGATACCAGACATTAAGGCATCATCAACTTGCTGTGGGCAAATAAAATGGATATGAGCATCGATGCCTCCAGCTGTAGCAATCAATCCTTCCCCGGCAATGGCTTCTGTTGAAGGGCCAATGATGATATCCACGCCTGACTGAATATCAGGGTTACCGGCTTTACCAACCCCAACAATACGACCCTCTTTTATTCCAATATCCGCCTTAACAATTCCCCAGTGATCCAAAATCAAGGCGTTAGTTATGACCACGTCGACGGCATCTTTTGAGACCCGTTGACTTTGCCCCATACCATCTCGAATGACTTTACCTCCGCCAAACTTCACTTCTTCACCGTATACCGTTTTATCTTCTTCTACTTCGATCCACAGTTCCGTGTCACCTAACCGGACGCGGTCGCCTACTGTAGGGCCGAACATATCTGCATAAGCGCGCCGGTCAATAGTACTCACGATTTTTTCTCCAGTGGACCCATAATTTTTGCGTTGAACCCGTAAACATGTCTGGAACCCGCATAGGCAACTAACTCCACCTCTCGAGTTTGCCCCGGTTCAAAACGAACCGCCGTCCCTGCTGGAATATTCAATCGAAAACCACAGGCCGCCTCGCGGTCGAACTCCAATGCAGAGTTGGTCTCATGAAAATGGTAGTGCGAACCGACTTGAACAGGTCGATCCCCCAGATTCGCTACTGATAACGTAATCTTTTTGCGCCCTTCATTTAAGACCAACTCGCCCCTTTGAATCGCATATTCTCCAGGAATCATGTCTTTGTCCTTTACACTATTGGGTTGTGAACCGTAACCAGTTTTGTCCCGTCCGGAAATGTCGCCTCGACTTGCACCTCATGGATTATTTCAGGAATACCATCCATAACGTCTTCCCGTTTAAGCAACTGGGTTCCATGACTCATAAGGTCGGCAACACTTTTTCCTTCACGCGCTCCTTCCAAAATCGCAGCCGATATATATGCCACCGCCTCGGGATAATTCAGCTTGATTCCACGCGACAATCGTCTTTCTGCCAGCAAACCAGCTGTAAAAATAAGTAATTTATCTTTTTCTCGAGGCGAGAGTTCCATTTTCTTACCTTATATATATAGGCCAAAACTAACATCTAGTAACAAGCTTGAAATGGATCCATCCAAATCATGTGCTCCATATACGCGGAATAACAGCTTCGTGATCCCGCAAAGCCAAGCGCAATAATTGCCAAGCTTTTATAAAATGACGTTTCACATGTTCTACACTATTTCCCAAATATCGGCAAAGAATAATATCATCCACAAAGGTTACTGAAAACAAATCACCATTTTCCGGTGAACCAATATTCTGTCTCAATAAATCAACGAGATCTTTTCTTTTAGAAAGACAAAAAAAGCTCCCTACAATCGGCTTTCCTCCCAACCCCCATTTTGCATCCAGAATCTCGTCATTCCCCCTGACAACAAGCCTATCCAAACGAATTAGTCGCCCATTTTGAAAAATTTCTAACTTTTGGGTCAATTGTCCCTGAGAAAAAGTCTCTCCAATAGCAGGCCTGCCTAAACACAGAATATCCCAACCGATAAAATGGCTTTCCTTTGATAAATAAACTCTCGTTCCTAGTTTTACCTTGGCACCAGGGAAAAAAATATTTTCAGATGGAAACCACTCTAACACTCCATGATCATCTACCGTAATTGTCTGCTGTTGATAGGCTTCGCCTCCAGCACTTCTATAAAATTTACCTGCAGCCGGAGTGGTTACCAAAACTTTTGCGTTCGGGGCCACTTCAATTTTCACATCAAAACTATCACCGCCGACCACCCCTCCGGGCGGATGCAAAATATAGACATGGCATGCCCCACTTGCCTCCGGATAAAATGCTTTCTGTACCTGCAGTGGCCCCTGATGCGACCGCTTATTTAATATTGTTTTATTATTTTCTTCGATAAATTTCAGATAAAGCTTGGCTTTCCAACCTTCACACAAACCAATTCTATCTAAACAGGATGTAGTCATAAACTCGACACGTATGGGTAGTGATTCAGCAATCATACGCTAAAACTCTAGGCCCAGAGAAAAATATTAACTGTTAGATATCCGCCTAATTTCTTTACGGCGGCAAGAGAAACAAAGGTACATATCAAGCACCTTTCCGCATGTTGAAATTTGGGTATATTTATACAATAATGTGTATACCTTTATAGGAAATTATTTTACATTCAAGTGATCATAGAAACTACTTTCCCTGGTCCCCATCTGACAATTCTCAATCAACGGATAAAAACCAAACTGGATAATTCTTGCAAATGAAAAAATATTTTAAAGTTGTAGGCTGGGTTTTTCTTGGAATTTTTCTACAGTTTAAATTTAGCGCCCTTTACGGAATAGTTTTTCTAGAGAATCTTAATTTTCATGATCGTTCTTACTTCGTTGAGATGAAGTTGGTGCCCGCAAGCCAATCGGTGCATTTGCTTACCATGAAGACGACTGTTCACCATTCGTTAGGGTCTGATTATTTTGCCAATGTTTATATTCCCGATGATTACAAGGTAATAAACAAGGCTACCTATGCTGGAGCAGAAGCCATTCCAGGTTACATTGCGTATAAGATGAACATGAAAAGAAAATACCGCGATGTCTTAAGTTCCGAGGATTTCATTATTTCGCCATCTGCCCCCGACAAAACTATTGAACCGGCACCTATTCTCATCCATTTTGAGAATATGGAACAACGCCTGCATACGGACAAGACGTTTGAATTATCCATCAGCAACAACATAATGGCATTGAAGGGACCAAAGCGGGCCGAAGCAACCTATCCACAACAATGGGGAATGTAACAACTGTCCCGCTTCAACATTCAATCGCATCATGAGAACTAGATTCCGAGAGTTTAAAGACTACTATAAAATACTGGATGTCGCCGAAAACGCATCAGATATAGAGATAAAAAAATCTTACCGTCAACTGGCGCTTGAACACCACCCCGACCACAACAAAAATGATCCTGACAGTGAGGAAAAGTTCAAACAAATCACCGAAGCTTATGGTGTCCTGATAGATCCTCTCAAACGAAAAGAATACGATCGGTTTCGGGCTGACCATCTGGCAGGCCGGACCAACGAATACTCCCAATTTCGATATACGCAGCAGGACATTTTTGAAGAAATGCTTCGTAAAGGTTTTGGTAAGGATGTATTTGAAGAATTGAATCGTGAGTTTTCAAAGTCAGGTTTTCGATCAGGCAACTCGTTTTTTCAAACGACACTGATGGGCGGTGCTCTAGGAGGAATCGTTCGAGTCCTTGGGATGATCCCAGGTCCTATTGGACGAGTAGGCCAAGGTCTTCGAATAGCACATATGGTTGGCACATCTCTTTTCGCATTAAAAAAAATGCGTGATGCTAAATCAGCAGATAACATTAAAGATCAACCAAATATTAAAAACCCCGATATTCTTGAATCCATGAAGGGAGTTTTTAATAAAGAAACAAATACCCAAAACTCTCTTGATTACAATTTAGCCATGAGCATACCTCCTAAAGAAGCACTCACAGGAGTTAATAAAAAAATTTCATATGAAATAGACGGAACTCCTGAGCAGTTGATGATTCGAATCCCTGAAAAATTTCCCCATGGTGGGAAATTAAGAATCAAAGGCAAAGGACACTCCAAAAATAAAAAACGGGGCGACCTGATACTTCAAATCAAGGTAAACTACTAACCCCGTCACATCTCTTTTTTACAATTTGTAATATCCATCAACACATGAGTTCTTTAAATAATTTTATTCAATGAAAAAAGAAGAAATTATAAAATTTTGGAGTATTTTTTTTGCCGACCTTCTAGTCGGAACTTTCAAAAAACTCCTCCTATTCGGGTTGATTGGGTTTACTCTCGGGCTATTCGGTCTTTTCATAATGGATCATTTCGCTATTGAAGGACTGGGGTGGAGCACTTGGATTGTGTCGACAATCCTGGTTTTGTCTTTCAGCTGGTATACCGGGTTTGGCACTATCTTTGGATTGATTGCCTGTATCATTCAAACCTCTAGTAAAAAAATTGCCGAAGCACTAGTCGGACTTCATGACTTACTCGATCTATTGACTCACGGGGTGGTAGAAAAAATCCCCCGGTTTAACAAAAATATTCCTCGCGACCAACTGGAAGATACTTTTGATAAAATCGGGAAAAATTTCCTTGAACAATTGCGGCTTAAGCAAGGAGTCACTGCTTTTCTTGCACGCATCCTGTTTGGGACTATCCTTAAGGTAATCAAATTCTTTTTTCTAGATAACGTAGTAGAAGAATTATCGAAAAAAGAAACCGACATCACATCGTCCGATATCGAGCATGCGGTACGGCGGGTGGGCGTGGAGATGCTAACAGAACCAATCTTGGAAAAGTTTACTTATCTTCAAATTCTGAATTTCATTCTATTTACCTTAACCTTCGCTGCCCCATTCGGAGTTTTACTTTTTTTCTAGTTTTTCTCTTAGCAATTTATATATGTTTGTATGAAAAAACCATTCTGTCAACATCGGGCAAACTGAGAATCAAGAGCAAACACGATGAATCAAATTTGGATAGCTAAAAAAATTATCACTGGTTTTATTTTGGCGATATTTGTACCCGTCTTAGCAGGAACGACAAGCGCAGCGACAAAGCAAGAACTCACGCGAGAAGCTTTGATAGATAAAGTGAACTCTCATGACAAACTTCTTGAGACTCTCCAAAGAGTAAGTTGGTTTGGTGACAT
>Ga0208411_1001381_pt1 | contig 16542 bp, 10 predicted proteins | sample ETN01SmetaG_4_FD_185793 | JGI IMG/M metagenome (GOLD analysis project Ga0208411, IMG submission 185793) | Marine microbial and viral communities from oxygen minimum zone, Eastern Pacific Ocean - ETNP2014F12-01SV261 (SPAdes) (version 2) | ecosystem: Environmental > Aquatic > Marine > Oceanic ... | reverse complement strand
CACCTGAAGGATATTCACCAGATTGAGAAGTACCACCATAACTATCAGAACCGGTAAATGTTACACTGGTGATTCCAGATGTCTCACTTAATCTATAATTTTCTGACTGTAGTTGAGGTCCATATGGCTCTTGGAATACATTATTAACTAAAATAATTGCATTATCTGTAGAAAAACCAACAACATTAGAATCGGATGATTTTAAACTAAATGTACTCTTAATTCCAGTAAATTCTGATGAAATATCATCAAAAATAAAGTTTCCAGTATAAGTTGGGTTGGTTTTATTAATTCCACCCGTTCTCATAAATGTTCTACCTTGGAAAGTAGAATTAGTTGTAATTCCAGTCCAATCTCTATAATCAGGATTTCCTGTAGTAGTACTTAAGGGAACTTGGCCATAAGGTGGATCAGAAAAATGTATTGAATTATATACAATATTATAATTTCCTGTAATCTTATTAACAACAGTTCCGGCTGTATGGAAACCAAGTGTTGTGCCCATAGTTGCTCTAAGGACTGACAAATTATTTGGATTTCCAGAAATACCAACTTCATGAACAGTTATAATTTCATCTTCTATCTGTAACAAATCACCAGCAAAAATTGAAGTAACTCCAGTAAGTGGTACAATAGTATCATATGCTATAAGGTATTCCAATTCCGAAGAAATTTTCGTATTTGTTATTGGTGATTGAATAATATTATCAATGGTTATTAATGCTTTTGTATTTGTATTTGTAGCATTAATACTATGTGAGGTTCCTATACCAACAGAAGAGAATTCAAATACATCAGGAATTAATTGTAAAGCCTTTTCTGCAGTGTCAGCAAATCTTATATTTGAATTATCAACTTTAACAATATAAACTTCATGTGGAAGTTTATCAGTGAGTCCAATTCCTGTAACCGTAGTAGTTCCAATTCCAACTGCATTATTGGTTCCTTCACCACTATAACTATAAATTAATTTTTCTCCACTAACAAAGAAATGATCATCAATTGATATTGTGTTATTTGTGATATTAATAACATCTCCATCATTACCATTAAACCGCCTTCTAAAAATTTCTTTATCATTATGTCTAAGATTGAATGCAGTTTTAAGATCTAATTGTGTTCCAACATAATTGCCATGACCATCATTAATAGTGATATTATCAGATATTACTTCATCGTTATTAGAATTTTCATCATAAATTAGAAGTTCTGAAGAATATGTTCTAACTTCTACATTAGCACTAGCAATTGGAGTGAATGTTAATATAACTTTACCACCATTGGCTGTTGTTACCCCAACAGTACCAAGTCCAACACCAGTAGTAACATTACCAAATTCAACTATTCCTTGATTGGAAGAAGAATTTACAATAGCCACTTCAGACATTTGATACTGATTATTTGTAGTATCTTCTACAGAAATTACGTGATATGCCGCTTGATATGGTGATACATAAGTTGAAATACCAATAGCGGAAGGTGATCCAGAAGAAGGAATAGTGGTTAAAGTTGAAAATACCTTACCGGTTGAATATAAAGTAGTACCACCTACACTAGTTTTTGTATTATTAGTTATAGAAATAATAGAAGCTGTTGCATCAATATCAACATTAGGATTGACTGGAGAAAGAGTAATGTTAACATTACCACCAGAAATACTAGCCCCAAAGGTTCCAAGTCCAACAGATCCAACACTATCAGAATTGCTCATATCACCATATTCTAGTAAATGAACATTAGTTCCATCATGTACAATACTAAGTTCCACAATACTGAAATTATTACTAGTATCTTTTAGTTGTACATTAACTTTAGATGATCTGTAAGTTGATGCTATTGATACAATGGTATCAGTACCTACTCCGGCTGCAACATTTTTTCTGGATCCACTTAATTTAACACAATCACCAAAATTAATTGGTGAACTGCATGGATTACAAAGAGTATTATCATCTATAATAGATAGATTCAATGCACTCATTTGATAAGAATTATACTTAAACTTATTTGGATAAAATACTAAATCCCATCCACCAGAAGTTACAAGATAATCATGATAACCCAAATATAAATATGAATCCAATATAGCATATTCATTACTATAAGCATTATTATTATTTTGGATCATCGATACAATTGAGAATTGTACCTCATCAATATATTTTACATCTTTAACTAAAGTTAATACTCTATTATAAGTTCTATTAGAATTGAAAGAAGATACCTTAGAATACTTAGTTTGTCTTGGATTACTATTAAAACTACCACTAAAGTCATCAATTTTTAAAACTCTATTACCAATGGATTCCCAATAATCCATCAAATCTCTATTTTTAAATACAATATCCTTAGATATCAAGTTATCATCAATTTTAAGAGTTTCTTCAGACACATAATCAAAATTATAGAAAGCATTTAAATTACCGTGTCCAGTAATATCAATAAGACTCTCAATATTAGAATCATCAGGAAACATAACAGCTCCATCAGTGTCTTCACCACTTTCAATAACAAGATCACTAAATTTAGCAAATCCACTAATATGACCCAAAGAACTGATCGGATCATTCCAAGTTTCTAATGGAATTCTAGATTTTAAAGAATAAGAGAAATTCTGATAATACTCATTATTAGGAATTTTTTGTAAATTATCATCTAAAAATCCTACATTTGTTCTCCAACCATCAGTCATAGATGCGCCAGCACCTGTAATAAATGATGATTGGAAATTGATTTTATATTTAATCAATCCTTGAGTATTAGATCCAACACCCTTTACAATGGTACCAACTTCAAATTCTTTACCAGTTGAAATTTTTAAGAAATTATTCTTTTTATCCCAACTTTCAACAAATCCAATATTACCATCATTAGAAACCATTTCATCTTTATGAAATTTCTTTGTTACCAAATTAGAATCAAATATTGCTAATTCATTCTCTCTAATTACTCTACCTAAAGATTTTGATAAATCGACATTTCCTGGATGAATATTTTTTGGAACAAAAGCTTCCATACTATATTCAATGTAAGGACGTGCTCCACCAACAGAAAGTGAACGATTAGTAACATTAAACAACTTATAATCATAATTTGATGAATTGTATCCAGTTCCAGTACTTGCAATACCAACATTAATACCCTCTACAAATACATTATCTCCAACAACAAATGGGAAAATGTCTTCATCTTCATTTGTAAAAATACCATCAATATATAATCTCACTGTTTGAGAGGATGATTGATATGTAAGAGAACTAATACCAACACCATTAGAATTAATTGTTGGAATAATTCTTGGAGGAACATTAAACATTCCGGTACTATTTTTAAAAATAGTAACTTCGGTGTCACCAAGTTCATATCTGATATCTAAATCTTCTACAACTTTATTGCTATAACCATCAATAACTACTAGTGTAGGTGATTTTAAATAATTCAAACCAGCTGAGGAAATACCAATCCTTTTAAATGTAGCTAATGATTCTATCTCAAGAATTTCTGGAAGATTTGCTGTGGGTCTAAGTGTATTATCTGTTGGATAATCAAATCCAACATTGTCCATTTTACTACTAATTACTTTACCAATATTAGTACTATATGCTTCGACAAGTGCTCCACTACCTTTATCACTAGTAATAGTAGTAATCCCTGGCAATGATTGATATTGATATCCTTTATCAAATATCTTAATCCTTGAAATAGGCCCAGATGAGTTTAAAGAATCTGTTTGATAAGTTGAATTTGAATTTAATTTATTATACTCAATATTATCTGGAATTTTAGATAGATTAAATGAGAATGTAGTAGATCCAATTCCAGAAATAACATGCTGGCCATCATAAACCGTAGATACTACATTAATTTTATTATTCGATTCTACGGTTTTATCAATAATAATTTCTTTTTTAATATCTGATATAATATCAATATTATCTAACTCAAATTTATAGAAAAGTGAATCTGGTGTACTATCGTTTATAACAATAGTAACTTTAGCATCAGAATCAATACCTACTTTACCATTATAAGATACATCAAATAATCTCGTTTTATTGGATGTTAGATACAAATTATCATGATCATAATCTGTATAAAATCTCATTATAAAAGATGAAACTAAAGATCCATTATAGTTAAAAGATAAAGAAGAATCAGAAAGATCGAATACTAGATTACTACCTCTTTTGTTATTAATAAGAGGATTAATCTTAGACAATGTGCCTACATTATCAGAAGTGATATTTACAACTTTTGGATCTGGTTGTTTGACTTCATACTTTTCTTTTACTAATCTAATCTTATTTCTACTATAATAAATGACATAATACATATCATTATTAACCAATCCACCACAAGGAGATGCTGATGTGTGAACTACTTTATCTCCTGTAATAAAATCATGTGAATTGATAGTAATAGTATTATAATCAACATCAATATCTGAAGCAATAAAGTTTATAGGATTAAAAACAATTCTTCTATTATAATCATCATATTTAACTGTTATTGTATTAGTATCTGTTGGTACAACACTCATGAAAATGTTTTCATTCTTTTTCATTGAATGTGTTTCAGCAACAGATACAGTAACTACATTTCTATCAACCTGCGCTGTAATGGTATCTTCAAAACTAGTTTTAAAGCTATGATAAACATCTGTTCCATTACTTACAAAGTATAAAATACCTGGTCCATTATTAATACCAAAATATCCATTTGTAGTAAAACCAATCTTATTGGTGGCAATACCAATAGTATTATTTGTTAATGGAGCAACATATAATTTACTATATTCTGATAATTCTTCATATGGATTACCTGTAACAGGACTCCAAGTATTAATAGAATTACCACCATTTCTATGATAATATAATACATCATTCAATTTTAAACCATGACTTGGAATGTAAATTGACCTATCTTTAACATCTATTTGAGTTAAACCAACTCCAGGATTTGAAATTTCTAAAGTATTTGTAACACTAGTTGTACCCAATCCAACACTTTCTGATGGATTAAAATAAAACTCTTTACTAGATCTAAATGTTTTTGTGGTTTTTAATGTCCCAACATTAACACGAAATTTTCTGGGATTTTCCCATAATATTGAGCCACTAGTGTGAGATGATCCTACAGTACCATATTGCTCTCTTAATACACGAATTCTTGATGTTTTATTGTCTATATTAATAACTTTAATTTTTTCATTATCAATAGTTAAAATATCATTCTCTCTGATATTTGGATAATCCAAAGCACCAGAAATATAGAAATAAGTAGCTATTCCAGTAACACCAGTAGTACTAATACCCAAAGATAACACAAAGTTATCACTTCTAATTCCAATATTATAAGTACCACCAAATCCTTCAACAGGACTTGAAATCGAATTGATATTTATTATATCATTATTCTCCAATCCATGTGGAATTGCATTAAAACCAATAAAACTAGACCTATTAAAATCATTTGTGAATTCAATTGAAGGAAATACAGTAGATTCAGTAGTAATAGTGTCTATTGTTTCTCCATATACTCTATCAACTTTAGCCTGAGCATTATATCCACTACTTCCCGTATTATCAAATACTACATTATCTTTAACTTTATAATTATCACCACCTGCCAATATATCTACACTCTCAACATTTCCAACACTTACACCTTTAATAGTAACAATTTGCTCTCTAGTATTATTGGAATTAATGACATAGTCATAACCACTTTGAGAATCATTTGTGTGATATATTTTAGTATTTCTAAACCAATTATATGCCCCAATATCATATTCTACTTGATTGGAAGCTGATTTGAAATTAAAATCATTGGGCTTTGACTCATATGTGTTTCCAATAAAATATGGGAAAGCAGGACTCTTATATCCTCTAAATGGTCCACTAGAATCTACACCATAAGTGCTTAATGTTGAGAAATATACATATCTACCTTTAGGATAATCTGGAGTAATACAAAATCTACCATTATTTTCATCAAGATCACCTTTTTCAGTAAATATATAATCTTCAATAAAAAATCCACCAGGATATTTTGAAGTAGAAGGTCTATTAGTGGTTTTGACATTTAACTCATAACCAGATTTCATCTGATTTACATTACCACCATCAGATTCCGAATAACCATAAGGACCATAAATCGGATTTCCATCATAAGCCCAACCCAATATTGGAGAGTGATATTTACTATCCACTTCAATACCATCTTCAACACTTAAATCAAATATACCATATGAAGAATTATCACTACCTGCTCCAGTAAGTGCATAAGTGGTTTCTCTTAATTTTCTTGGTGCGTATATGTGAGAATATTGTAAAGTATTACCGGAAATATTTTGATCAATAAATCCATCATCATCAGTTATAGTATTATAATTTCTTTGATATAAATTTATATTCCAATTACGAATATTAGCATCAATTCTCAACCCACTTCCTGCAGCAATTACATCAATACTTGTCGTATTGGTACCAAATCCGACTCCACCATTAATAACTTTTACTTCTATAAGAGCTCCATTATTGATAATTGGAGTTAATCTTGCATATTTTCCAGTACCATTAATGACAATTTCTGGTGGAGAGTTATATTCTTCACCTTCTCTATTGACAAGAACATCTACAATAGACCCATTATTAACAATTGGAGTAACAATTGCTCCCTTTCCACTTATAACAGTAATTACAGGCTGTCTATTGAAATTAATAACTTCAGAAGATCCATAACCAACCCCACCTTCTAATAAATCAATAGATTTGATAGATCCTCTAAAAATAGGTTGGATTTTGCAATCATTTTTAGCAATACCTCCAATTTCAACTGTAATTGGCTCGTAATTAAAATCACCATTACCAATTTTAGTGATATTTGTATGAATTTTCTTAATATAATTACTATTTTTTGGCCAAATACCGTTTACAGTCAATCCAGTACCAACATTACTCAATTTAAAATTGTTTTCATCAACTTTATGTACATAATATTGTTCAGTTGTAGATAAACCTACAATATCTTCAGTTAAACTACTATATTCAACAATTTCTCCACTAGAATACCCATGATTTGTTATATTGAATTGATTTAAAGCAGTATTAACACCAACATTAGTAATTCTTCTCTTCTTATTTTCATAACCACTTCCAGAATTGGTTACAATAATATTTCCTATAATCTTTTTCTTTATATATGATTCAATATTATGAATTCCTAAACCATAATCATTAATTGATACGGCATTAATTCCACTTCTAGCATCATCTTCATTGATATAAAGCTTGACTGTAGTAGAATTTACTAAACCAACAAAATAATTTGAGTCAGTAGAAAGACCTGAAACTACTTTAGAACCATTAGTTCTATATACTACCGATTCAAAATCATCAAATTTATGATATGTTGTAAAACCAATGGTATTTTGGTTGGAAGATGCTCCACTAGTTACAATTCCACCAGATCCATCTTCAGAATTAAATGTAACAGTATTAACAATTAAAGCTATATTAGCTTCTGCTAATGCCCCAGTTCCATTTCCACCACTTATTTTAATAATAGGTTTGGTATTATAATCATATCCATTATCTAATATTTGTATTTCTTTAAGTTCACCAATAACATTACATATACCAGTTGCTCCAGCACCAATTGCATCACCATATTCAAATGGCGTTTCGATCCCTTCTACACCTATTTGAGTTGCATCAAATTCAATATCTATAAATTTTTCAGGTCGCATTCTATCATCAACTTTAAGTAGTGGTGGATTGAGAATATCATATCCATCACCACCACCAGTTACTTCAAAAGATCTAATATCACCAAAATATATGGAATTTGAAGATTTATAGTTAAGAATTTCAACGCCATTGATTAAAATACCAGTATATCCGGGATTAGTCTCATAAACACCACTTTTATTAACAGGATCAACAATTTCTCTATAAATTCCTTGAGCTGAAATTGGTTTATTATAAAAATCATAAAAAGTTAATGTATTGTTTGTAGCAATACCAACCAAATTCAAATAATTATCAGAAAAAATATCAGCTTTACTTCTAGATAACTTAATACTTGTAGAATCTTCTCTTTTAACGTAATATACATTCTCATTTATATTATCAAACTTATTCTCAACAGAAGAAATAACTTCAAATCCATCAGGATTTTTTATAGTTGAATCAAAAGTAGCTGGCTTATAGTAAACAGCATCTCCAGTATAAAATCCATGATCATCACCAGAAGTTAATACAAGAGTTTTATCATCAGGTTCAGAAGTTCCACTAAATGTAATACTTCTAGAATATGGATTAGTGGGAATATTATAATAATTTGCAAGAGAATTTGATGCTATTAACGTATCACCATTAAATTTAGAGTAAGTATTTTGAACATTAGATATAAAATCGTTAAGATATGGATAATTATCAGAATTTCCCTTCAAAATATTATTTTTGACTACAAATTCCCCTGTAATATCAATTAATCCACTAAGTTTTGCTGTAAAAATATTCTTACTAGATATTTTAGATACATTACCAATAGATACATTATCAAAATCATCAATAATAGAGACTATAGAACCTGGATATAAGAAATGATCATCAAAAGTTTCAAATTGATAGGTTCTTTCTGTAATATCAATAACTACAATTTCCTTTACATTCCACTTTGTTCTTACATTATATTTCCAATTTTTAGTTTTTTCTTCTTCAGACTCAATACCTAAAGCTTTAAATCTAATAATATCATCAGTACTATAAGAATGTGCACCATCTTCAATTTCTAATTCTTTTAAAGTGGATGTGATTCTAACAGTAATAGAATTACCAACACCAATCATTGAATATGAATGGTCATCCAATCTAATATCATTAATTTCTGGAATTGTGTTAGTTACGCCACCAACATTAAGGAACTGATTTACATTCTTTCCAGAATATGACAGGGTTATATTACTTCCATCTAAATCATTAACTTTAAGATTACCAGTTTCTGGAAAACTTATAGTAGAATCTACGCAGATCTGTGTAGATCCAATAGATACTGTTTCTAATACTTTTGTCTTTGGATTTGGTATAAATTCACCAAATATACTACCATCAGCATCAATATCTCTTTTATAACCAGTATCAATGCTTATTTTATAATATTTAAAGTCAGAACCTGGAACTATTTCAACATTACTAACAGAACCTCTAGAATTTGTAGAGTCTTGGTATAAAGTTCTATTTTTAAGGTCTAATGGATCACCATTAATCTTTTCTACTACAAAACATTGACTTGTTTTATAATCTGCATCAGAAGGTCTAATCAAAAACTGACTAGGCTTCAATACTTCTACTTTTTCACCATATAATGAGTTAAAAAGTATCTTAAATGATTCGTCAGTACCTTTGGACTTATAAAAACTGTCAGCACCATATACAAAATTTCTTTGATTTAATGATGGATATAATTTTCTTTCTGTAAACCCAGGAGCAAACTGAGTTTTAATCTTTTTAAAAAATTCCTGAAGAAATATAATGTTTAAATTATAAATTCTAGAATCTTTACTATGCTCATCAATTTTAGTACTGGAAAATACTAACTCATCTGGAGTATTAGTACCAATATGGGTTGTTATTCCACTAAAACCCCTTTTACAGTTCTCAAAAGTTGAATCTGTCTTATATTCATAAGATATAATTTCATCATCAATCTTTATAATACCATTAGAATCTGGAAATCCTTCAGTAAAATTACCTTCATCTGATGTATATACAGTTTTTGATGTATAATCTAAATCACTACCAAGAATAGTAAAATCTTTGAGGTTATTTAACTCATCGAGTTTAATATATTTGTCAATATTTTGTATCAGGTCATATGAACCACCCTGATATTCTTGTGATTTATAATACTGTTTTAAAAATTCAGGAAGAAGGGGATATTCTTCTTGCACATATTGTGGCAATTGACTCGCTACAATGTCCTGAAACTTGATTCTATCTACTGCCATCCTGTCTTATCTTGTAAGAGAACCGTTGGAATAACTTGAGGTTACGTTATAATTGCTACCTGAAATATCATCACCAGATGCTATATTATCTGGAATCATAGAAACGTTTGTATTACTAGTATCTAATTGTAAATATAGATCTTGTAATCCGATAACATCGTTAGAATATGGCGAAATTGAGATTTCTATTAGGGGCGCACCTCTATTTACTACAGTAGAAAGTATGTTAATTGGTTGTATCATAATTTCACCTTTAATATAATCAATAGTACCAATTGAGTTCTTAACAATAACTGATTCAGTGAGAGCATTCAATTTAAACAAACAAATTTTACCTGTTTTAAGATTTTTATCAGGAATATCACCAATATATACTGTTTCACTAATACCACTTACCGTAAATCCAGAAGATTTAATATTAAAACCATCATCACCACTAATATAAAACCTATTCCCATAACAAATTTCATATTCAGCAAAAGAATTTAATACTGGACGTAAATCCCTTCTCATCACAACTGTTGTAATATTAGAAGTTATTGATTCGTGTCCATCATCAATAATTTTAAGGAATTTACTATATTTAAATCTTGCTCCAAATTTATTCAATTGTGTAGAATTTGAATAATTAATAATATTTTCTAAAATAATACTTTTAGTATTCGGTGGAGAATTTGTTAAATTGGTATTATAATAAACATTTGAATTAACTTCCAAATACAAATATTTTAAGTCAACAATTTCACTAATAATACCAGCCACAGAATATTTTCTGAGCTTACGTTGAACATTTTCCTTAATCGAAGAAGAAAGGTATACACCATTTTCTGGTTTAATAGCAACAAAAACTTTACCATATTGTGGTGGAACTAAATCTTCTCCACCATATGCAGCTACTGATTCAGTTTCTGGATATATTCTAGGAACAATAGCCTCATAATCTGATGCTGTTACTGCCCTATTTTGTGAAGAATAGATTTGAGTGGAGTATTTTTTAATAGATTCAACATCTTCAATAGAATTACCACCATAAGATGGTAAAATTGTACTAACTAATGAAATTCCAGTAGTTATAGATTTACCTGTATCATCAATTAATGATCCACTAAATGCAAAATTATCAATATTATTAGCTTCTAATCCATTACAAATTATATAATTAATCTCAACATAATTTGGTTCTTGTAATTTAGTTCCAAATAAACCATCACCAAATATAATCTCATATCTTTCATTAGATATTTCATTTAAAAAATATACTAAAGATGTGGAATCAATTTCAAATAAACCATCAGACTTACTGAATTTTCTTATAACAGAAGATTGCTCAGAATCTCTTACAGATACATTAATTAAATCAGCATCAATTCCAGTATTGGGTAGTATAAATTTTTGATTCGGTGTTCTTGAACTTACAGTATAATTTTGTGAAATATATGTCCCTTCATATATTTTTACATCATCAAATGTAGCTACACCATTAGAATCTACAGGAACTGTAACATCATTAGGAACGGAGAATACATAACTCTCAGTACCATAATTATTACTACTTATAAAACTGATACCAGCTTTTAAGGTAACTGTAATTGATGTATTATTAGATACATCCACACTAAATGCAACATTAGCTGTTGATGATTTCCTAGACTTTGGAACATATCCTATATTACGCGCCAGTGATACCACATTCTCCCTGAGAGTAGCGCTATCAATGAATACCTCATTAGTTACCATATTGGCATTATATGAGGTTATATACGTGTTATAAGCTAATGTGTCTATAATTGTGCTTAGATTAGATCCTTCAAAGTCATAATCAGTGAAATTTGAATTCGCCCTTAAGTAATCCTTAATAGACGTTTTTATTTGATCGAAATCTAAGTTACTAAAATTTACTAAAGGCATGTTACCTAGTGGATTGCAATGCAAATGAAAGTTGTTGTTTTAACGAATCAATACCTATAATGAAATAATCAATATTAACATTATATTCATCATCATTTGATTTCACTTTCACGTCCTTTAATTTGACACGTGGTTCATAATTTCTAATAGTAGTTTCTATTTGTGTCTCAATAGCAGAAGCAGTCATACTATTTGGATTCTCAAATAATAAACCAGTTATATTACATCCCAAAATAGGACTAAATGGACGTTCGCCCATGTTTGTAAGTATTAAATTGCGAATTGATCTTGCAATAGCAGTTTCATTTTTGATATGAATAAGATCATCATTCAAAGGATTTACCTTAAATGATGCACTAATATCTTTAAATCCTTTACTAATCCTCTCAATTGGCATTATGTTACAACAACCATCGCATTATTTATGATACTAATACTCATTTAATGGAATGGGTTGGCCATCTGAATCATATTCAATTTCATCATTAACTTCATATAACTCATTTTGAACTTTAGAATCATTTTTCTTGGGTGTTAATTTGTCATTTGATATTTCTCTGAGCATTTCCATAGATTATAATCTCATATATTTTGACTATTTAATGACATAAAAAAAGGAGGCCTTTTACCTCCCTTGTCCTCTATATGCTTTCTTTGATTTATTTTTACTAGTAGCTGAATATTTTGTATGCTTACCATTACCTTGTTTTGTTTTTTTAGGTATTGTTTCTACAAAATTATCACCTAATAGTGATCTTTTTACTTTAGCCATTAAACAACCCTCATTTTTTCATGTCCAACTCTAATACGTGGATCACACCAAATCTCAAATCCAGCTTCTTGTGCATCTAAACAGAAACTAACATCTTCACCACACATATCTTGTACAGCACCAGATTCAAATACTTGCATCTTAGGTGCAAACCAAGGATACTTCATATCATTACTTTCAAATACACCATTCTTAATAAGAATCCATCCAAATCCTGTATAATCAACAGTAAAAGGCTTCTTACGTTTTTGAATACCATCTACCATCTCGTGATTCATAACTCCACCATTATTACGGAAGTCATCTTCATCTAACCAATGTGCAACTGATGTAGTTTTTCCATCTTCTGTTGCATACCAACCAGCACTAATTGGATGATCTTTTGTATCATCAATTGAATCATCTTCATTAACAGCTTCCTCTGGAAGTGCTAGATCACATAATTGCCAAAACTTATTACTATTAAAAACAATATCACTATCAATCCATAATTGATAATCATATTCTAATTTACCATCCCATGGAATTTGATCTGGTCCACGTAATACATTAGCACCTAAACATTTACATCGAGCAAAGTTAACCATACTTGAGTAATCTTGACTAATTTGAATACTCATTTGATTTTGTACTAAGTCAAAACATAACTGTACAAATGACTTAAGAAATGCATATGATACTCCACGACCTGGTAAACAAAATACAATTCCTTTACCTTTCATTCTTGCTTTGATCTTATCAATATCCCATTCTGGTTCATCTGAAGACTTCTTTGTATTTGGCTTACTAGCCTTTACAGTAAATCCTTTCGCCATTAATTCAATTCTCCATTGCTTTAAAATTATAACACAATATTTATTAGTATGTCAAGTACACAGAGAGCGTTAGAAAGCCCGCTCACAATAAGACATACTAATAACTGGGAGTACCATTTGGCTCTCCCATAATCTCTATTTCTTCTCCTAGTGAAACATATGATAAATCACTTACCTTATATTTTGTATTCATAAAATCTAACATGTAACATAATATCTCCCAATTCCTTACAAATTCCTCCGGACTTAAACTGTGATATATACATTCATTTTTTAAATATATGTGATATATTTTACTCATAGATTATATGGGAATTTCTTTATATATTACAGAGAATTACTACTATCGCTCCTATGAGTCCAAATAGAGGAAATCTGATTATATTAAATATTTTCCCAGGATATCTTATTAACCATCCAGCAAATACAGCTCTCCATATATTCCAATAGGGAACATCTTTCTTCTTCTTTCTCTTTATATACTTACTTTTACGATCATTAGTTCTTATTGAATGCCTCATTGTATAACACCTCTCTAATAATCTTTCGTCAAATTTATGTCTCTGATTCTTATTAAAAACATCTGGCTCATTGGACATAGCTGGGGGGATTTTTCTGGTGGAATTTTTTTTTATATTTCTCTTGGGGGTATAGACTTTTGTAGGTTGCGGTACTTGCGGTTTTTATTATAGCAACGCCGCCCGTAAGGATATCAAGACATCAACGATTAACTGTGATTTCAAGACATTAAGAAAAAACACTGTGGTTCTCGTTAACATTTAGTAAGGGTAACCAATCCTTTGTAAATGTCTTATAAGCTACTGTATTTCTTAAGATTCCACTACCACCAAGGTCTTGAAATACTGAGAACCACGTTGTCATTAATGAGGGGTCTTTTGACCCCCCTTAAACATCACTGGGCCACTGTATTATCCTCCTTTAGATCATTAGCGAATGCATCAATAATCTCCAGAAGTTCATTGCCAGTCTGTGCCTTATTAAGAAGGGACATAAAAACTTGACGTGTCATGATAAAATGTGAATCAGTGTGTAAGTGAGTAGTTTAAAGTCATACTCAGGACTTTGTTAAGTGAGTAGTTTAAAGTCATACTCAGGACTTTGTTAAGTGGGTAGTTTAAAGTCATACTCAGGACTAAGGGGGGAAATGTTACCGAATGCCCTTTAACATCCGTGGGGTCCATGTTGTTGTGGTATTCATTGTGTGATGTGCCACAGTACCGAATGGACGAAAATACTTCTTAAAAACTTTCACCTGTCCAACAAGCGAATAACGTTCTAGAAGTTCTGCTGTGAGTTTCAAATGTGCTCCTGTGTGGTTACACTATAAGGACACTATGGGGGCAAGTAACTTTAATGCTCGGAGTATTACCCCATGCCAGTGTGACTTTCTGTGCTTCCATAGTGTGATTATACCCCATGAGGACTGTGTTGTCAAGTGTGATTATACCCCATGAGGACTGTGTTGTCAAGTGTGTATTTTAGTGTTTTCCTCTATGTGTTACTTAGTGATATTATTATAACCCATAGAGGTATTATGGACAAAAATTTCAATCCGTTGACATGTGACTGAAAGTGCGGTAGAATGCGGGCAAAGATCACAAGAACTATAAGGTTTCTATGAGGTTTAAATGTCTCTTTCTATAAGGTTTCTATGAGGTTTAAATGTATCTTTCTATAAGGTTTCTATGAGGTTTAAATGATACATAATACCCACATTGTCCACACCCCTGTGGACAACTATAAAAAACAGGATGTTATTTATAAAGGTATTTAAAACGTTATTTTAACACTTTTATCCCTTATTTTAAGTATATTTACCTATGATTATTACATTAACTAAGTAAGTTTTCCACACCATGCTATCTATTAAACAACACCCCGAATACTCCGACTACTGGGTTACATCCAATGGTCTAATCTATAGTGAAAAAAATGGGAAACGTGGGAAATCTGATACACTAAAAGAGAAGAAATTAACTAAAGATAGGTACGGTTATAATATCATTCAGCTATGGAATAATAATAAAGGTTATATGCATAAAGTCCATAGATTAGTAGCACAAACTTATATACCTAACCCACATAATTACCACGAAGTTAATCACATTGATAAGGACAAAACTAATAACAATATTGATAACTTAGAGTGGTGTAATCGTCAACAAAATAATGAACATTCTCTTAGTAAGTATTATACCATTCAACATATAGAATCAGGGGACATATTTGAGGTGTTTAACTTAGCCAAATGGTGTCGTAATAAGGGGTTAGATGAACGTAACTTAGGGGGTACATTCTATAATAAAGCTAGGCACTCAGCACAAGGATATAGGATCCTAGACATTAAAAAAGAGAGGTAATTAACCCCTCTCTATGTGTTATTCATTAATCACAATTCACTTCTTTGAATATGTCATAATTGTGACTATTACCACCACTTATGTCCTATTCTACAAGTACCAGATAACCTCTTTGATTGCTCCTCTAATCTATCCATACTACAGGGTGAAGTTAAATCTTTTTGTCTCCTATTATCGGACATTAATTGTTCCTTTGTAGGGACCGGTCCGTGTGGTTTGTATGCACTTATAAATGGTGCAAGTTTATACTTTAGTTTATCATCTAATTGACTATTTCTCAGTTCATAAATGTGATGATTCATAATGTTTTTGTGTGGGTGTGTTGGTTATACATTTTTAAGAGCAAGTAACACTAATAAGCACAAAAAAAAGGAGAACTAATCCCCTTTTAATAAGTCCTCTATCCTATGCAATTCTTTTAGTACAGTTTCATCTTCTCCTAAAACTGCTAACCAATCAACTTCATCATAATCATCAAAATTGCTGGAATAGTCACCATTAGGATAAAGTGCTGTATAATAAAGAACGCTTTTAGTAACAGGGTCTAATGTATAAACTGACCCTAACTTTTCAGAAACTAAAACTACCATAGTTTTGGTGTGTTGTGGTTACACTACAGAGACACTTTAGAGGCAAGTAACTTTATTGGTTTTG
>Ga0208411_1001379_pt1 | contig 16553 bp, 17 predicted proteins | sample ETN01SmetaG_4_FD_185793 | JGI IMG/M metagenome (GOLD analysis project Ga0208411, IMG submission 185793) | Marine microbial and viral communities from oxygen minimum zone, Eastern Pacific Ocean - ETNP2014F12-01SV261 (SPAdes) (version 2) | ecosystem: Environmental > Aquatic > Marine > Oceanic ... | reverse complement strand
GTGGTATAAAAATCAGACCATTGAAGAAGTGAATTAATACTTGGGTATTGTCCTTTGATTAGTTTTTGCCTAAATAATCTTATATCGGTATCACAACCTGTCAAAGCAGCGGATTGTATAATTGATCTGGCTTCAACTATCTGCTTGCGTGCCAATTCACTATATAAACCTAATTTAATCACTCCACCATCTGAAAGTACACCAAGGATAGCCTCTATACCCTTTGAGGGATTATCCATGTGATGGAGGACTCCTGTGCATTCTATAAGGTCAAACTTTTGATTTAGTTCGAGTAGGTTAAGAATATCCATTTGTATATATCGAATATTATCAATACCTTTCTCAATTGTCTTGCGTTTTGCATACGCGATACTAGGCAAACTCAGATCTATAGCTGTTATTTCAGAATCAGCATAACCAATAGCATCAAATAACTGCTGCCCCGTACCACAACCAGCGATGAGTATACTATTTACACTCTTCGTACTAATAGAGTCAATCCGGTTGGGTTGTATTTCATTATTTATCGCCAATGTTATAGGTTGCTTGATCTCACTTGCATAAGAGGCGTATCGCCAACGTGGATAGGGATGTTCCTCATACTGCTGTTTTACTTTTGTTGAAATATGATCGTTGATCGATCCAATCCTAGCTATAGAGGTAGACAATTTATCTTCACAATCTGGTTCATGTAATTGTATATTCATTAATTCGTCAAGGCTCATATTAGATGGGTTATATTCTCTAATTGAAGGTATATAGCCTACTAGATCTGATATCGGTATATAGCATGCCAAAACTGCGAGTGTAGACTGTGGAATGCTTTGATTTGAATATGTGTTTTTGAGCTCTTCTATTATTTCCTCTTCCTGCTGATCATATGAAAAGATATATTCGTTCAAAAAACATTGCTTTGCTAGAGCTATGGTTATATCTATAAATTTATTATTAAAAGGTTGACTTTGATTTAGCAAGCAGAGTTGTTTGCGAATATTAGCAAGTGCAGCTTCCCAGGCCAATGAAGTAAACGGCATCAAGCCAAGCGCTAAGATTATCTCATTATGAGATTGAATGTATTTAAAGCTTTTTGAACTGAACAGTTCGCGATCACATTGGGCAATATCGTCTAAATACTCATGTGGCATCAAACTATCAATAGCAGCAAACAAGTTCTTATGAGCAACATCATCTCTACTCATTAAAAGATTAGTCCAGCGTCTAAGTTGAGGAGGCTTGAATTCTGAGAGATCACATTCTTTAAGCAATGAATTTAAGAGTACATACGCTGGGTGATTTTGGGGAGTTAGTTCAATCTCTTGGATTACAGATAGCACTGACTGCTCAGGCTTACCTAATTCCTTTAAAATAACAGCTAAATTAAGATGAACATCTTTCAAATCAGGCTGCAGGGAAATTGCCTTGCGCGTCAAAGCCTCTGCTTCAGGAAGATCACCTTTTTCTTGTAGTATGCCCCCTAAGTTTAAATAGGCAGTAGCAGAATCATTTTGGAGTTCAATCGCCTTGCGGGTCAACTCCTCAGCTTCATCTAAGCTACCTCTAGTTTTCAATAACTGACCTAGGTTGATATATGAATCGGCAAAGTCGGGCTGCAAGTGGATTGCATCTCTAAAAGCTTTTTCCGCATCATCTAATTTCCCTTGAGCTCGTAAAATTAAACCCATATATGAATGTGCATTCGCAAGGTCAGGCTGTAACTCAATTGCATTGCGAGTACAGGCTTCTGCTTGTTCAAGGTTTCCTAATTCTAAATGTAGGTATCCTAAATTTGCTTGTGAGAATGCATGAGCAGGAAACATTAAAACACTCTTCTGATATAGATTAAGAGCTTTTTTCAACTCTCCATTTGCCTGACAAAGTAACGCATAGTTGGAGAATACATCTGGATCATTAAATCCATTATTTATAAAAGCTTGATATGCCTTACTCGCCTCTACTGAATTACCACTCATATGATACTGAAAAGCTATAGCCTTTAATTTATCCGCTGGTATTCGAGTAAATTTATTTGAAGCTGGCTTTTGTGCTGTCTTTTTCTTTTCACCAAATCCCTTCATTTGAGGTCTTAGATACAGATGAAATATAAAGCAAATTTGCCCAACTGAGTCGACATAGAAACAGCTTGCAATAGCTAGCCAAATCAAGTTGCAAAATTAGTATCCCTAAGCAAGCTTTTTTCGCTGACTTATGCATGAGATTTTATCAAAGCAAGGCAGCAATTAAATATTTCAACAGGTAGCTTAGATCAATGGTTAGAACATCATCTGATCAATCTAAACTGACATAGAGTTAGGACCTCATTAAAATAAATCAATACATAGCACAAGCCAATAAAATTGATTTGCATAAAACCATATTTTTCATATCCCTATACCCCATCACCTAATCATTGGATTATTAGCGTTACAGCATGGGCACAAAAGCCTAAAATGCCTCTTTGATTTAGTTGGCTTATATCAAAACAAACTATCCATAACTTGTGTTAAATTAATAGTCCAGGAAGACAGCTCTCCAATCAAGCCAGAAGCGCTCATTATCGATGCAGATGCAAATAAAAATCCGTGCCAATACTATTTCCCAAAACTTCTCATTAGCTACATCATTGGCTATTTCCATGCTAAGTGGATCTTCTTTAACTTCTAGCAGAAAAAGATGGCTAAAATCTGATCCAAAGGCTAAATATAGCCCTGTAGAGCCTACGAGTAGAATGATTTATGGAATTTGATGACCCTCATGCCGAAACCTATAGAGTTCAACGAATTCTACGAGCTTCTCAAAGACGCAAAGAATGGCAATAAGAAGAAGAGAGAGAGTTTGGACTGGATATTGGCTGAATATGAACATGCCGAAGGCTCAGAAGGTGCCTACGACGAATTAGGTCAGGTTTTTTGCCACATTGGCGTCATGGGTCTATATGATTACGCTGGAATTGATGATCTACAATATATTAATCAACTTGAGAAATCGGTATGGGAATATCTAGAAGTTAGGATGGGAATGAATCTAACTCTACATATGGTAGAGACAATGATGGAACATGCAAAGCAGCATGAGCTTTCAACAAAGATGTCCGAGAAATGGGGTATATCAAGAGAAGAGTTGGCGGAAAATATGGAAGGATTGGCACAATATGTCGCCGAAGGTATAACAGAAGTTGTCGAGCAAGACTAGCCAACAAATGTCCTTAAACCTTCTATTGACAGCAGTATCAACAAAGTATATCAATCAAAAATAAAAATATATTTGTGCCTACACTAAGATCATCTATCTGATTTAGATATCGATTCCGAGCAAAGAAACCTGCGATGACTTAAGTATTTAAAGAGATTCTCATCAAATAAAGACCATTAAATCAAATTTCTAGTAGATAAAGACTTTGTCCTACTCCTGCAAAAAGAACTCTTCTAAGTATATGAATATGAGCTTTGCATTCAAGTAAACTATCAATCTGAGATTTTCCTACACTTCTACAAGATAGCAAAGTTTTTCTTAGTAGCTTGTAAAAAGCTTAAAAGCACCGTGATGCGAAAGTTTATTCAAAACAGCACATAATTATTAATATTACCGCTAAAAGTACAGCCGGAATTTACTTTTACTCCTAGCCAAAAGACTTTATCTGCTCGGTAAAAGAATCAACTGCTTAGAGCAAAACAACGATCTAGATGCGCAATAGCACCATCACGATTCGATTGATTGCCATTAAGGCCCATCATCCCTAGCCAGAACCTTCCATCACCTTGAAACACCAACACAGGCTTAGCTCCCTCCCCGTCATGGTCATCAATTAGAGCCATGCAAAGACGTTCAACCACCATTTGGCCATTGGGTCGTGCTCGCACCTTTCGCAATAAAGTGTCCACCTGAGTAAATGGCACGAATGTGGCTTGTCGAGGATCAGTCACCAAGATCACCCCATCAAGCCATTGCACCTCCATAAGCAAGTCCTTAATCGAAGAGAGAAGAGTGGGGTGAGGGAAAGCCACAATGATCTGCCCTTAACATTTTCTTCATAAGTCATCGCCCTGCCTTCCCGCATGAGTCTTTTTGCTCGAATCAAGCGGTTAGTAGCAAGGCGCCCATCTGCCCAGCCGCCAAAGGACGATGAAAGGATTCAGCAAATCCCGCATCGCGCGCCAGTCGCTCTTGTACTACACCTGCGGGAAACTGCTGCAAGCTGGCCTCTAAGTAGGCGTAGTGCTCACGCAGTCCCACTTTGGCCGCCACCGGGACTACTAAATTACGCAGATAGAAACGCTGAAAACGACCTGCCAGCGAGCCCTCGTCTATACGGTTGAAATCCAGTACCCCCGCTCGTGCACCAGGTCGCAAAAGACGGCGGAGCTCCTTTAGCCCAGCACCTGGATCCGCCAGGTTGCGCAAGCCATAAGCCATTACGGCACCATCAAAGTGATGGGATGGCAAGCCAGTGTCCATTGCATCTCCCTGCAGCCAGGAGATCGCCAGCAGGGGCTCAGCGGCAGCACGCTGCCTTGCTATCGAAAGAGGTTCCGCTGCCGCATCAACTCCCAACACAGACCCTCCTGGCCGCAACCGGCGGGCTAAAACAAGTGCCAGGTCACCAGTTCCACAACAAAGATCAAGCCAATGCCCTCCGGGAACCGGATGCAACCAGTCCAACAACTGCCGTTTCCAGATGCGATGCATGCCAAGACTTAACAAGTCATTAAGACGGTCGTAGTTAGGGGCGACCGCGTTAAACAACTGCTCCACCGCCTCTGGATCACCAGGTCTCACAGCAATATTCCATTCAAGGGCGAGAACGTGGATTGCATCAATTGCTGCACCCAGGAACCCTCAATCAGCGACCAAGCCACAAGCACAATTGCCAACAGAACTGCTAACAAATTTAGGAGTGAACTACTGCCAAGAAAACGAAGGCCTCAATCCTCGAGGGGGCGAATCGGTAAACCTCTGCTCAGTAAATCACTCTTGATCTGCTGCACACTCAGCACACCATCGTGAAGCAGAGAGGCCAATAACGCAGCCGAGGCCTTGCCAGCAGTTAAAGCCTCAGCAATGTGATCAAGGCAGCCAGCCCCACCAGATGCAATCACTGGTACTGGCACGGCTTCCGCTACGGCTCGCGTGAGCTCCAGGTCATAACCAGCCTGAGTTCCATCGCCATCCATTGAAGTGAGCAGGATTTCACCGGCCCCCAGTTTCGCTACCTGCTTAGCCCAACTAACAACATCCAAGCCAGTGTTCTGCCGGCCTCCTTTGATGAATACATCCCAACCCTCTCCCTGCGATCGACGGCGAGCATCAATGGCCACCACAATGCACTGACAACCAAAACGATCTGCGCCCTGGGCAACCAGATCAGGATCCCGCACAACGGAGGAATTGAGGCTCACCTTGTCCGCACCAGCGCGAAGCAGCTCGGTAATGCCATCGAGAGAACCGATCCCTCCGCCAACGGTGAACGGAATCGTCACTGCCTCAGCCGTGCGACGAACCATTGCCACCAAAGTGGCTCGCCCTTCATGGCTAGCAGCTATATCGAGAAACACCAACTCATCAGCTCCAGCCTGGCTGTAACGGCAAGCCAACTCCACAGGATCACCCGCATCCCGAAGGCCAATAAAGTTCACGCCCTTCACGACGCGACCATCAGCCACATCAAGGCAAGGAATCAAACGAAGCGCGACCATTGGGTTTCAGCAGTGGCGACTGTTAAGGTTGCGCCACTATCTAAGCCTTGCAGGCCATGTCACAGGCTGCCACTTCCTTCAGAATCGGCTCCAAGGTCCGAATATCCCGTGTTCGTGACCGTATTCCAGCAAAACTCGTGGAGTTGCTCAAAAAATCTGATGTTGGCAAGGTCATAAATTACAAAATGACTGATGGCAAAGGCATTGGCGTGATCGTGGAACTTAGCGATGGCACGGTCAGCTGGTTCTTTGACGACGAAATCTCCCCCGCCTGAGCCGCCAGCCGTGAGCGACGCCCGCCAACTTCTTGGCATCAAAGGTGCCTCCGGTACCTCCAATATCTGGAAGATACGTCTCCAGCTGATGAAACCCGTCACCTGGATCCCACTGTTATGGGGGGTGATTTGTGGAGCAGCTGCCAGTGGACATTTCCAATGGCATTTAGCAGATGTCCTTGCATCGGCGTCCTGCATGGTTATGAGTGGCCCGCTGCTAACTGGATATACCCAGACCATTAACGACTACTACGACCGCGAAATCGACGCAATCAACGAGCCCTACCGGCCGATTCCCTCTGGAGCTATTCCACTAGCACAAGTAAGACTTCAGATTTGGATACTGCTTTTAGGAGGACTTGGGGTTGCCTATGGCTTGGACCGTTGGGCAGAACACACCACTCCAGTACTACTGCTACTTGCCTTAGGTGGCTCATTTGTGAGCTTCATCTACTCGGCGCCACCACTGAAACTCAAACAAAACGGCTGGATTGGTAACTACGCTCTCGGGGCCAGCTATATCGCCCTGCCATGGTGGGCGGGTCAAGCACTTTTCGGACAACTAACTTGGACTACAGCAATGCTGACACTTGCCTATAGCTTGGCAGGTCTTGGTATTGCAGTAATCAACGACTTCAAGAGTGTGGAGGGGGATCGAGCTCTAGGCCTTCAATCCTTACCCGTTGCCTTTGGTATCAAAAATGCCAGCTGGATCAGTGCCGGAATGATCGACATATTCCAACTCGCGATGGTTGCTGTTCTAATCGCAATCGGCCAGCATTTCGCCTCAGTGATTTTGGTATTGCTAATTGTTCCCCAGATCACATTTCAGGACATCTGGTTACTGCGCGATCCTTTGGCCTTTGATGTGAGATATCAAACCACTGCTCAACCGTTTCTAATCCTTGGCATGCTGGTAACGGCCCTGGCCGTGGGCCATAGCCCTCTAACGCAGGGAATGTGACTCGCAAGACCCGTCACTGGATTTTGATTGCAGGAACTGCTGTAGCTCTTGGCTGTGTCACGGCCTTAGCAGAAAGGTCTTTAACGCAAGCCTTGGATTCTGTTCTGCCCGATGCCAGACGGATTGCCAACTTCAACCGGCCAGGCACCATCACGCTGCTTTCCTCTGATGGGCAAGTCATCCAGAAACTTGGCCCCGTTACCCGCGAGAAAGTTGAGCAAGACAAGATGCCTCACCTTGTTGAGCAAGCCTTTGTAGCAGCAGAAGATCGCCGCTTTTATAACCACAATGGCGTGGATATATGGGGTATCAGCAGGGCATTGCTAACCAACCTCCGCCAGGGTTCGGTAAGAGAAGGCGCCAGCACAATTACTCAACAACTTGCGCGCACAGTTTTTTTGAGTCAAGAACGTACCCTGCCACGCAAACTCAAGGAAGCTGCTCTGGCCTACAAATTAGAGCGTCAGCTAAGTAAAGATCAGATCCTTGAACAGTATCTAAATTACGTCTACCTAGGTTCAGGTGCTTATGGCGTAGCCGATGCGGCCTGGGTGTACTTCTCCAAATCACCCGATCAATTAACGCTTCCAGAAGCAGCGCTAATCGCTGGCATGCCTCCTGCTCCTTCAGTGTATTCACCACTGGTCAATCCAGACCTGGCACGTAAACGCCGCTCAATTGTCCTTGAGCGGATGCAACAAGCTGGTTTTATCACCGACAAAGAAGCCGAAAAAGCACGCAAAAGCCCCCTGAATCTCAAACCGGCAATCCCAAAGTTCTTCAACAGCACTGCACCATTTTTCACCAGCTGGGTAGCCCAGCAACTACCAAATCTGCTTACTCCAGAACAACTTGAAGTGGGAGGGCTGAAGATTCATACCAGCCTCAATCTTGCCTGGCAGAAAGAAGCCCAGCAGGTCGTCCGCAAATACGCGCCCGGCAATACAGAGGGCTCAATAGTGTCCATAGAACCGAACACCGGCCTAGTGCGAGTGATGGTGGGAGGCAAAGACTTCAATACCAGTCAATTCAATCGAGCCACGCAGGCCCTACGTTCGCCTGGCTCTACCTTCAAGCTTTTTCCCTATGCAGCAGCCATTAATGCCGGCATAAAGCCAGAAGACAAGGTTGTGGACGCTCCACGCTGCTGGAATGGTTACTGTCCAAAAAACTTCGGCGGTAAATATCTAGGATCAGTTGCACTCGCTGATGCCCTTAGATACTCCCTAAACACTGTCGCAGTACAGCTACTAGACAAGGTGGGTTTTGATGCTGTGATCAACATGGCTAATAACCTTGGTATTGGCACCAAACGCCCATTAGGGAAGTTCTATCCCCTCGCCATTGGGGCCTATGAACAAACTGTGCTCGACATGACAGCTGCCTATGCCGCAGTAGCCAACCGGGGCATTTATATCAAGCCCACACCATTTGAGGAAATCAAAGGTCCGAACGGCGAGATGATCTGGAACCGTCGCATCGAAGGCGACAAAGGCCGACGAGCCCTCGACAGCGATGTAGCAGACACCATGAACTGGATGCTGCAACGTGTTGTCAGCGGTGGAACAGGAGCTGCTGCATCTCTCAAAGGCAGGCCTGTAGCTGGCAAAACAGGCACATCAGAAGGTGCTCGTGACCTCTGGTTCATCGGCTCGATACCACAACTAACAACCGCCGTATGGTTCGGCTACGACAACAACAAGCCGACATACGGCAGTAGTGGTGATGCAGCATGGGCCTGGAAGCAATTCATGAGCAAAATTGAAGGCAATTTTGAGGTTCAACCCTTCCCGCCAAAACCAATACTAAATCGCAACTTCAAGCCCCGGAAAAAAACGAATAGCAAGCCCAAGAACAACAATGAAGACGATAAAAAGAACCAAGATCAAACTCAGGAAACACCATCGCGCTACATCCCTCCACCGCCACCAGGACCACCATTAAATGAGAACTTCGAGCCGATACCTATGCGCTGATGAGGCTCAGCTGAGATCCAAAACAGCTGTATAGAAACCATCGCCGCCATGCTCAGGATCAGGCCATATCTGTTGCTGATCAGAAAGGCTCAACTCAGGATGGCGACAAAGGAAGGCCTGGATTTGATCACAATTCTCAGCCGGATGAATGGTGCAGGTGGCATAAACCATCCGACCTCCAGGGCTAAGTAGAGGCAGAAGACCTTCAAGCAGCTTGGCCTGCAATATCACCAGCTCCTCAACCTGCAACGGGGTGATTCGCCAACGCGCATCCGCATGACGAGCCAAAGTACCTAAACCAGAACATGGGGCATCGACAAGAATTCGCTGGAAGGCTCCATGCCAGTCAGGCTTGAGCGCCAATAAGTCCGTGGCATCAGCGGCAAGAGCATTAAGGCAATCAACCCCTAAACGATCAGCATTGGCTGCTAGGCGCTTCAGGCGTCCAGCAGAACGATCCACTGCCCATACATCTCCACGACCACCAATCAACTCAACAAGATGAGAAGCCTTGCCTCCAGGCGCCGCGCAAGCATCGAGAATTCGATCCCCTGGCTGCGGATCCAAAAGGGGTGCGACTAGCTGGGCAGTGCGATCCTGCACACACCAGTGACCTTCCTTATAACCAGGCCACTGGCATAAATCACCAGCACTACCAACAACAAATAAGCCATCGGGGCAGCTCTCTATTGGATTGCTCTCAACTCCAATAGCGGCAAGCGCCTGCTGCACGCTCTCACGGCTAGCGCGAAGGCGATTAATACGTAAATCGAGTGGTGGCACTTGATTGCTAGCGCGAGCAAAGGCCTGAGCTGCTTCCTCACCACGCCAAGCAAACAGCTGCTCGATTAACCACAACGGTAGAGATTCCGCTTGGGCCAAACGCGCTGCCGAATCCTGCGGCAAAGGAAGCAGCTCCCCAGCATCACGGGCCCGCAAGGCCGCCCGCAAGATGCCATTCACCACAGGCGCCAATCGAGCAAGCTTGCTGCTCTTAACAAGCTCAACGGCGGTATTTACAGCTGCTGCTGCTGGGATCCGATCCATGCGCAGAATCTGATAAAGACCCAAATGAAGCAACCAACGCAGCAATGGCGGCTGTTTACTTGCAGGCACCTTGCCAAGACGATCAAGCCAACCATCGAGACATTGCCGTTGACGAATAGCGCCATAAGTCAGCTCCGTGACCAGGCCGCGATCGGCGGCGCTCATGGAATGCTTACGTAGAGCACGTTCTAGGGCTACATCGGCATAAGCCCCTGCTGCCACAGCCTGCAACACCTCCCATGCCACCCGCCGCGGCAACAAGCCCGGCGTAGGTAAATCAGCGGCAGCAACAGAAGCAGAAGGTGTCAATGAGCGTCCAGGACAGATCGGAACCTTCTAGAGCTAGCGCTTTGTGGGGCACGTTCTAAAAAGTGAACTTCACTTAACTCCGGCCGCCAAGAATGTTGACGCAATGGCAAAAGTCCCTCCTCATCAACAGAAATACCTTCAGCGATCAACATCTCCCGCTGCATCCAATCAGATCCTTCGCGGCTCAAGCTCATCGAGATCTTCCCCTTTGCATTCACCACTCGATGCCATGGAAGCTCAGATGGCAGAGGTAGTCGCCGTAGAGCCCAGCCCACCTGACGAGCGCATCCGTAGGCACCAATCAACTCAGCGATCTGACCATAGGTTGCTACCTGACCAAAAGGTATGAAGGACACGGCATCCCATACCCTCAAGTCAAAGGACTTCTCTTGTCCCATGCCCCTGCTGCCAAGACGTTTTGAACGGCTCAAGGCTGTTCTGGATTGCCGAATGGCAGATCTGACAGTGCTGCTTGAGCATGTGGAAAAACCCCATAACCTCTCAGCCATTCTGCGTAGCTGCGATGCGGTTGGAGTCTTAGAAGCCCATGCAGTTAGCTACTCAGGACGTCCGCGCACCTTCAACAGCACAGCCCAAGGCAGCCAGAAGTGGGTCCCCCTCAATGATCACAGCAGCATTGAGGTGGCAGTGACGAAGCTTAAAAAACGTGGCTTTCGGCTTTACGGAACCCATCTAGATAAAAACGCACGCGACTACCGCGACTGCGACTTCTGCGGACCAACAGCCTTCGTGCTGGGAGCTGAGAAATGGGGCCTTGGAGAATTAACTGCATCATTGATGGATGAAGGGGTCTTCATCCCGATGCGCGGCATGGTGCAGTCTTTAAATGTTTCCGTAGCGGCTGCAACCTTGCTATTTGAGGCCCTAAGACAGCGTCAAGTTGCTGGCATTGCACCACAGACCGGCGAAGGCCTAGAGCCAGCGCACTATCAACAGCGACTGTTTGAATGGTCCTATCCCGAAGTTGCGGCATGGTGCCAAAAAGAAGGTAGAAAATACCCGGCACTTAATGAACAAGGTGAAATCCAGGGAGAGCTTCCTCGCAACGTAAGACTGCGCTGCTAAGCAACCGTCTGCAAGCTCAAAATGGCATCAATACATCTTTACTCGCCTGCGAGCGATTAATCACAGGATAATTCTGACGGGCCGCCGGAAGACGCAAGCCAACCAACAAGACAATGCTTTCAAGTAGCAAATTTTGGCCCACAAACAGCACAACCAAGGCCAAGCCGATCGCCAACATCTGCTCCAACAGACCGATTACATCATCGGGATTACGGCGCCCAGAAAACCACAGGTAGGTCATCAACGCCAGTAAGACCAACGTGGTCCACCAGGGCATGATTTAAACAGATACTTCTGACATTGTGACTCTTTTAGAGCTGCAATGGTGCAATCAAGCATCAACTAGTCGCCTGATCGCGAACACTGACCCAAGCTTCCAGCCCCTCACCAAGTAAGGAAAGACCTAGCACTAAAACAAACATGGCCAGGCCTGGATAGAGGGCAGTCCACCAGATCCCGGTTGGTACAGCTGCTAGAGCCATATTTAAATCACTACCCCATTCAGGCACAGTTTCAGGCAATCCCAGGCCAAGAAAGCCCAAACCGCCAAGCACCAAGACCGCATCAGCGGCATTCATTGTAAGTAGTACTGGCACCGAAGTAATCACATTACGAAGCAGATACTTACGCAATACCCAAATAGGACCAGCACCAAGAGAACGCGCGGCCTCAACAAATAGTTCCGCTTTTACCTGGGCTGTTTGGTTACGTACCACCCTGAAGTACTGGGGCACATAGACAACACAAAGTGCTGCGGCCGCATTAGGAATACCCCGTCCCAATAGAAAAGCCAAGACCACAGAAAGCAAAAGCACTGGCAGGGTGTAGAGGGTGTCCATCACCAGCACAAGCATGCGATCAAAAGCACCTCCGAGATAACCACTAATCATTCCCAGGGGCACGCCCACCAGCAATGCCAAGGCCACCGCCAGCAGAACCACCTGCAATGCAACACCACTACCCTCCAAGGTGCGAACACACACATCCCTACCGAGACGATCAGTTCCGCACCAATGCCCCCAAGAGGGAGAGGCATAAATGGGGTTATCAAGACCAGTATTGGCCTCAGGTAAAACTCCGAGCATCACCAGCAATGGGGTGATTACGGCCACCAATAGATAAATGAGCACGATCACCATCCCCCATCGCGCCATACGAGTCGACAAGCCTGGTCGTGACTGACGCAAAGAGGAAAGACCGAAGCTCACCGCTGAAAGGCAACACAGAACAGTTGCTTCATTCTTGCTGGGGGGGGCAACAACGTGGCAACTCGATCACAAAGATGGCGCCACCAGCGGCAGCGTTCTCTACCCATACGCGTCCTCCCATTCGTTTTACTAATGCACGAACAATCGCCAAGCCAATGCCACTGCCAGGTTGCTGTGCCGTGTTGCTGCCCCGCTGGAACTGCTCAAAAATCAGCTCCTGATCTGCCTTGGCCACCCCGGGACCATGATCTTGCACCTGCAATCTCACATGCTCTTTGGTGCTACTACAACCAAGTTCAACTGTTTCATCTTCTGGACTGTATTTAAAAGCATTTTCAATCAAATTGCCTAGACACTGCGCTACCCGGTCGTGATCACCAAGGGCCCAAATCTGCACAAGATTCTGCGACTTCCTTTGGATTATTAAGCGAGAGTCATGATCACCTTGATTCAACGAATGCACCTGCTCAAGAATTTCCCAAACGTCAAAAGGTTCTGATGTAATTGCAAGAGTACCTGATTCCTCACGTGAAATATCCAATAAATCAGTCACCAAACGTCCAAGACGACGAGTTTCATCATCAATAATCGTTAATTGCTGACGCTGATCATCTAGGAGGTTGCTTGAGCGACGCAGCAATCTAGAGGTATAACCAATAATCAATGTAATTGGTGTGCGCAACTCGTGGCTTAGGGCATTAGTAAACTCACGCTTACGATTCCAAGATTCCGCTAAACGATCCAATAGTGCATTAAATGAACCAGCAAGAGGCTTTAGCTCTAAAGGTTGTTTATCTTCTACGCACCGGTGATCATCAAGCGAACCAGATGTTACTGATTCGACCATGCCGCCAAACTGCTGCAGAGGCTCCAGGCCTCTACGGATGCCTGTACGCGTTAGCAATAGAGTAACCATCGAAGCTATAGAAGCGGCTAAAATAAGAATCAAAGTTAGAATCTGTTGCTGCCTAATCTGCTGACTAACATCTTCTAGCAGGTACAAACTCCAAGTATTTCCATGCAACCTAATTTGATCCTTAGTGAGATAATAATGGTCAGAATCAGTACTAAGAAGGACTGGGCCAAAACGAGAGTAGAGCTGATTATCCTCTAAATATCTAAGAGCAGGAGACCTTAAAAGTAGTGCATTGCTTATTTTATCTGGCATCACCAACCCTTCTTCAAATCCCTTTGGATGCATCCAAAGGGCAAGGCGAAAAGAAGAGAAATCACTTAGCACTCTCTTAAGCAATAAAGGATCAATACTTGATCTAGATGTTGTTGAAGGATCAGTATCAAGGATCGAATCCTTCGACTCTCTAAGGATTGTTTTGGCATATTTAAGGGCTTGTATTTGGCTTTGCCGGCGCTGTTCAGCAGGGAGCTGCACACTGAAGAGCAACAACAACCCATATCCCAGCATTACCGCCATAAGGCTGGTACGTTCTAGAGCCCTACGGATCGAATACGGCGCACTCTTGTGAATTGCTCTAGCCCCTCTCACTCCGAATGGTTTGCCAAGACGAGGAATATCCATTCAGTGTTCCTTACTTTAAGAGGTCAGAGCCAAAGGAAGTGAGGCCTCTCTACTTACAGGGTGTTCAGCATTGCTGTTATTTGCCACATCTGTGCCAGAACTGCAAACAAAAGGATCAAAAAGCAGTGGCTGATCTAATTCGCCGAACCTTCCCCCCAGGGACCTGAAACTGTTGTTCCAATTCAAGGCGCAATACTGGTAGGAGAGGATCTGGGCGGGCAATAAAACCAAGCTCGCCATTACTTAGCGGCGAAGGCAAACCATCAATCAGCACACGGTTCAAAAAGCTGCCAGCAAAATTCGGCTCTCCATTGAGGCCAAACGCGGGGCCGCAGCGCATCAGCACTTGACGGCGCCAAATTGGCGATGGCGCAGAGCCAACCGAGTAGACAATTGCCCGACCACGTGCTTCTGGATCATCAGAAGCAGTAGCGATGGCCAACACCGACCGACGACCGGCCAAAGAACAAGGCCAGCGATTGGAGTAAGGAGGATCAACCATCCATCCATGGCCTCGAGCCAGATCTTCTTTGATTAAATTCAAGCTGCGTTGCTGCAGCCCACGCTCACGCAAACGCTGAGCCATGGCATTACCAAGAGCAAGATCTCTATTGATTAGGCATATGGCCAGAGCAAAGAACAACACCCCCAAGCTGATCGCCAGCATCAACTCCACCAAGGTGAAGCCATTAACAAGGCAATGGCTTTTAAAGCACTTCATCAGGAAGGCAGCGTGAGCTGTTTAGGGCGATCGCAAAATCAGCTTGGTAATGACCGATGCGGCTAACGCCCAAAGGCAAGCTGATTACCAAACAGCGTTGATAGTTGCTATATGGGCTACCTAAAACAACAATTCCGCCATCTAACAACAAACCATTCGCCGCGAAGCGCATCAGTTCAGGCAGATTGCTCTGCCAAGTAAGTGAAGCTTCAGGCAAGGGTTCCTGGAGGCTCAATCTTGAGGAAAAGCAAGCTGGCAGTGCAGTGGAGAGAGGCTCCTGCCAGCCCTCGGCAGATACGCGCAACCCGCAAGCTTGTCGCTTACGCAAGGCAAAAAGTCGGGCGCGCTCCAAGCCAAGTTGCAAACGGCGTGCAGCAACATCCACTTGCAAGCGATGGCGCTGCTCAGATGCATTCACCAAGCTGATGCAAGCCATCACAGCCAAGATCGAGAGCGCAACCAATAACTCCAACAAGCTGAATCCTTGCGCTGCATGAGGCCTAGAAAACAAACGACTCATGGCTGAATCTTCAAGTTGGGCAGGCACCATCCGGTACCTGCGGGGGTTAACAACTGCCGGCGCAAGAGCGGACCAACAAGCGAACCCTTCTGCGGCGAACCAACAACAAGCTCAAGCCAAAGTCCGCCCCCATAAGGCTGAGGCTGCCAACGCCGTTGAAGCCCCTCTGGCAAGGGCAAAGCCCCATCGGCAGCACGTGAAACAGCGGCCGCATCAAAGCTGCAACTGCCCTTGGCGGTAAGCAAATCGGCATCGTGGGCCGCAGCAGACAACCAACGCTGGCCGGCCAGCAGCTGCACCTCCAAAGCCTCAAGCTGTTCCTGCTTGAGCAAACCAATACGAGCGGCCAATCTTGCCTGCCCCCAAACATGCATTCCACCAGTTGCAGTGCCAGCAATTAACACAGAAGAAACCATCAGCTCGGCAAAGCTCATCTGATTGCCACCTCTTCTCTAACCAGTGGCTGCAAAGCCCCAACCTCAAGCACAGCAGGGCCGTCAGGGTCTAAAACCAACAAAAAAGCAGCACGTACTCCATCTCCCAAACGCAGCCGCAAAAGACCTGTACTGCCATTCGGGGTCCAATCGATCAAAGACCAAATCTCGTCATCAATGGAGCCTTGTTGAAGCAGTGCAGAATCAGCATCAACACACTGAGAGCCTTGTTCTTGCCATTGACTTGAGGGAAGAGCAAGCAAACATGCTTCATGGCCTCTGGCTAGCTGGGCAAAAGCCTGAGCTGCAGAGCGAAGTTGATCAGCTTCTTGCCGCGCTGCTGTACTAATTCGCGCACGACTATGGGCCTGGAGCGCAAGCGTATGCAGCGAAGCACTAGAGAGTAAAACCACAAAAGAAGCCGTAAGCGCCAAGGGCAACACAAAACCTGCATTCGTACTCAGGCAACGTTTTTGCTGGAGGCAAAGAACCATGCCCTTAAAAACAACTGCTTTAAGCGTTCCCCGCAACGACAATTAACAGCAATCGCAACTGGGGCAAGGCGTTACGGATCCTCTGCCTGCAAATAAAGCCAGGTCAGTTGCCGCGAGCAAAGAGCTGCATATGAAATAGAGCGCATCGCTGCTATGGGATATGCGATTGCATTGCACAAAGCATTTGGTAGCTGCCGCTAGAGCAAATGAGCATGAAGACCTAGTGGATATATCGAGCCTTAAGGAAGTGATTCAGAGCCGGCCTAAGTGGAGTCACAGGGAACTCTCAGGA
>Ga0208411_1001372_pt1 | contig 16584 bp, 13 predicted proteins | sample ETN01SmetaG_4_FD_185793 | JGI IMG/M metagenome (GOLD analysis project Ga0208411, IMG submission 185793) | Marine microbial and viral communities from oxygen minimum zone, Eastern Pacific Ocean - ETNP2014F12-01SV261 (SPAdes) (version 2) | ecosystem: Environmental > Aquatic > Marine > Oceanic ... | reverse complement strand
CCTGCCCCCTTGAAAACCTCCCCCATCGTGAGAGCCTCAGGAGCCAACCCGTTCAGGGGCTTGATGCCATAACCGACCACGCCTCCGCGCCAACCGGATCGCGGGGGATAGGCGCCTGTTAGCAGCGCCATTCTTGAGGGGGTGCAGACCGTGGCGCCTGCATAAAAACTGGTCAGTCGGATTCCCTCTTTCGCCAATTTATCGAGCACCGGGGTTTTGTGTTTTGTGCTCCCGTAGCAGGAAAGATCCTGATAACCGAGATCATCGGCCATGATCAGGATAAGGTTGGGGTTTGAATTCTGGGCTTGGAGATGTCCCCACGTCAAATTCCACGTGAGTAACAGGAAAGCGATTCGCTTTATTGCTTGTCCGCGCGAAAGTGGGGGGCGTTCTTTTTTGGGAGCCATTGTTTTAATTTGGCCTTGGTGGTGGCGTGGGCGGGTTCGTTGGCCAGATTGTGCCACTGGTGGGGGTCTTTGGCCACCTCATAGAGTTCTTCGCCGCCTTTACTATAGTGGATGTAATGAAAACGCTCCGAGCGAACGGCATGATTGGGGCCAACCCAGTGGGGGGAATGGGTGATCACTGCAGGGTAAGGCCACTTGGTCTTTGGATTGCGTACCAAGGGTGCGATACTCCGTCCTTCGTTCTTTGGATTTTTCGGCAGTCGGCAAAGATCGAGAAGAGTCGGGTAGAGGTCCAGCAGACTGACCGGGCGTGTACAGGTTTTCGCCTGCAAATTTCCTCCCAGTTTTTCGGGCACGTGGATGATGAGTGGTGTGCGCGTGGTCTGTTCCCAGAGGGCCGACTTGGCGAATTTCTTTTCCCCGACGTCATAACCGTGGTCTCCCCACAAGACGACGATGGTATTGTCTTTGTGCGGACTCTTTTCCAAGGCATCGAGCACATGACCCACACAGGCATCGGCAAAGGAATCAGCGGCAAGGCAGGCCTGCACTGCTTCCTTCCATTTACCGCTCTTGCGGATGTGCTTGATGTGACGTTCGCCCATGCGTTTGCCAGTGGCGGGGATGTCCTCAAAGTCATCTGCTTTGTACGGTGGAAGTTCGATATCTTCGAGTGGATGCAAATCGAAGAACTTCTTCGGGGCATACCAGGGAAGATGTGGCAGGTAGATGCCGCAACCTAGGAAGAATGGTTTGTCGTGATCTCGTTGCAGGAACTTGGCAGCGCCATCGGCGGTCTTCCAATCGGGATTAGCCTCGATGGGATGATCGGTCGGTCCCCAGTCGATCAGGCGGGCGAGGATCGGATTGGATTCGAACTTGGGTCGTAGTCCGTGCTTGTAGCGTTCGTGCTTGGGAGGAGGAACGGCGCCTGTGCGTGTGGAATAAACGTGGTCCCATGCACCTGCATCAGAGAACTTGCCATGGGCTTTGTGATAGAGTTTGCCGCCGCCCCACGCCGTGTAGCCGTGCTTCCTGAAATACTGCGGCAGCGTCACCCAATCCTTGTACTGTGGCATATCGCGAAACCAATTCAGGTTGCCGTAAATGCCGGTCGTCGATGGACGAAGCCCCATCATGATTGCCGTGCGTGATGGGCTGCACAAGGGCGCGGCACAATAAGCCTGTTCAAAAAGGATGCCGCGCTTGGCCAGTGCATCGATATTCGGAGTCTTGGCCTGTGGATGGCCACCCAGGCATCCTACCCAGTCATTGAGGTCATCCACCGCAATGAAGAGCACATTGGGGCGTTCGGCCGCGAGGCAGTTGATCGCCGGGATCAATAGAACGCAAAGGTGCAGGAGCCTGAGTTTTGGATAAATTATTTTCACACCGATTTCTGGTTTACGGGTGATAGTCCTAGAGGGTTTTCAGGTATTGGGCGATATCGCGGATGTCCTGGTCGCTCAGGCCCTGTTTGGAGGCCGGTGGCATCCAGGAATGTTTCTTGAGCACTTCAATCTTCGGGTTGTTGTGGCTAAAGAATATCTTGTGGGTTTGCCCACCAAACACCTTCAGGCTCAATGAGCCGCCATACTGGCTGCCGGGGCCGTGCTTCGCATAATTGGAATACATGCCTTCAGCCACGTGGCCGTGGTCCCTGATGCGCATGGGAGTGTCAAAGCCCGGGGCCAGCTTGGCGGCCGGATGCACCATGGCTTCAACAATCTCTTCAATTGCGCGGGGTTGTCCCCAACGGGTTAGATCAGGCCCAAAATCAATTCCCTGGCCGGCAACCTTGTGGCACATAAAGCAGCGTTGGATTTGCGCCTTGCCACGCCTTGCATCGCCCTTGAGGGCGGCAATGGTTTTCACATTGCTAACCTTGGTTTCCTTGCCAAACACCTTGGGGATCAGGTAACTGGCACTGAGCAGGCTTCCCTTGGGCGTGGTGAGGTCTTTGGAGACAAATTCACGGACGGTGCGTTGGTAGGCCTCCTCCTTGAAAGCCGGGTGGGTTGCCATTTTTTCCAGTGCGCTTTTGTATTCGGACTGTTCCTTCAGGCTGGAGTAACTGGCAAAGGCCGAGGCCAGACGGCGAAATTCTTTAACGGGCGGCTTTTGCGCCATAATCACTTGGGAGAGGTCATTAATTGCCTCAGGGGTATGGAATCGCCATGCCAAATGCTTTGCGCGATCATTCCATTTACTGAAGGGGATCTTGATTAATTGCGGCCGGATGAGCCTGGAATAAACCTCTGTTTCCTTGCCTGTGGCAGCAGTTCCCAGCGCCTCAAGGTACCAGCGGTTTTCGCCGTCATAGCCTTCAATCAAAACGCGCAGGATATCCCTGGATTGTTCGTAGGAAAGATCGCGCAGGGACAGGGCCACCTCCCGGCGAACCGAAGGATTCGGATCGTCGGCCATCATCCGCGCATGCTCGAGTAACGCCTTGGGTTGCCCTTTCCTTAATGCGCGGTAGGCGATCAGGCGCCATTGGGGGTTATTACTTTGAAGTAATTTACGCGCTTCGCCCCGGCCTTTTGGCCCGGTCTGCGCGAGCACCCAGATGGCGCGGGCCTGCACGAACGGGTTGGATTGGGTTTTGAACAAGTTCATCAGCTGCGGAACAACGGCGTCACCTTTGGCTGCCAACCGGGGAACGGCAGTGGCCCGCACACTACTGGCCGGGTTTTTGAGGGCCTCGATGAGTCCGGCCGTGCTGGTATAATTCAACCTGGGTCGCGTGACTTTCCCTTCGTCTTTGCGGGAGATGCGGTAGATGGTGCCGGACAAAAGGTTATTACGTTCACTGGTGTTGTTGTACATGTCACACAAATAGAGCGCGCCATCGGTGCCTGCCACGACGTCGGTGGGCAGGAAGGGCGCTCTTTTCTTGAACGGTTTCAGGTCGACCAAGGCCCGGTTGGGACCCATGAGGATCTGCGCATCCTCCAACTTCGGCTGGTAGATCTGCACCTCCTTGCGCACCATTTCACAGCTTAAAAAGGTGCCGCGCATTTGGGGGCCAAGCGCGTCGCCCTCATAAAAGGCGGCGCCTACCGGGGAGCCTGAGCCATAGACCGTTCCCGGCGGGATGGTGCCCGGATAGTTTTCCCGCCAATGGGAGGGTGTGTGGCGGCGCCCGAGGTGGTTGAGTCCGTTATAGTCGTACAACCTGCTGCCCGGCGTCTCCCATGACTTGGCTGTTTCCTGCCATGACCGGCTGCCATCATAAAGACTGGCGTAACCGAAGTTGCCGTATTCCATCAGCCAGGTTGCCCGGCAGTGCGGCGGGTCGTCGTTGTCGTTCTGGAAAACGTCGCCAAAGGAATTGACCGCCATGTCATGGGAGTTGCGCAGATTTTGGCCAACCATGGTCAGTCCGGTGCCGTCGGGATTGATGCGCATGGCCAGGCCACCGATATAGAGATTACCGTCCGAACTCTTGATGCCTGTCTGATGCGAGTTGTGGTAGAAACTACTGGAGACGAATCGCCGATCGTCCTTGGTTCGAACGTCGGCTCCGCAATTGCCGTAACTAAAGTACCATTGACCACTGGGGGAGCCTACCACCGCGTGGAGCGTGTGATCGTGCCACGCTCCGCGAAAACCGGTTAGAAATACTTCACGCTTGTCGATTCCCCGATCGAAGAGGGCATTCCGGTTGACGTCGGTGTAGACGATGAGGTTCGGTGCAACCGAGAGTACGATCTTGTTGTCGAAGACTGCTATGCCCAAGGGAGCGTGGCGAATGCTCTTTTCGGTAATGAAGACATGTGATTTGTCCGCTTTGCCGTCGCCGTCTCGGTCGGTGACCACGATGATCGACTGCCCTCCTGTGACGCGCAGTTGCTGATATGGGTTGTGTGAAAAATCAAGACCCTCGGTCAACCACATCCGCCCCTGCTCATCCATGTCCATGGCGATGGGCGAAAAGAGAAGTGGCGAGCTCGCCCAGACCTCAATTTTCAGGTCCTTGCCCAGCAGGGGATCGAGCTTGAAGGAATCGGGCGCGATCCGTTTGTGGACGCGCCTGGCTGCTCCAAATTCCTGGCGCGACCGGAAGGTTTGCTCATCCTGCGCATTCAGTGTGCCGACAAAAAGAAGGTGTGCGGCACAAAAGAGAAGGAGCGTGAATCTGGGTTGCATGCAGCTTTAAAGGGATCACGGCTTCGCCGGCTTGAACTCGAACTTGATGCCCTTGAGTTCGCTGTCCTTGAGGGTGATTTTCTGTTCCTGCTCTCCAAAGGCCTCATGCCAGATGGCCAGCGTGTAGCTGCCGGCGGGCAGGCCCTTGATGGTGAACCGGCCCTGGGCATCGGTCACCGCGAAGTAGGGATGTTCCATCACAAAGAGGTAGGCGCGCATCCAGGGATGAAAATCGCAGCGCAGTTCTATCGGGCCTTCCTTGTCCTTGAACACCTTCTTGCGATCGGGAGTTCCGGCGGGTTGGCCGATATTAAAGGGCCGGTTTTCCGAGGACAGGGAGCGCACATTATGGATCACCGGATCGCTGTTGCGCATGAAGACTTCCTGTCCGATCAGGATGCCCTGTACGCGGGGACGAAACATGGACTTCTTTTGGTTTACCTGGGCCCCTTTCCTGGGTGCCGGGAAGGATTTACCCGTGGGGAGGCCCTTCTTCACGTACACAAACACGTTTTGCACCTCGCCCTTGGCGCTGACGAGTTTCACTTCGCTTAAAGGATGTTTGTCGTAGAGCTTCCGGCTCTCAGGCGTGAGTGCTATGGGGGTACGCTTGGGGCGCGGGCCGTCGAGATTGATGATACCGGAGATATCCGCAGCCATGGCGGCGGCGGCAGAAATGAAAAGCAATGTTAGTGTACGCATGGTTATTTCTCGTTCTTGGCCACATACTCCATGATGCGGGTGAAGTGCCGGCCGGCATTGGGCATGGCCGGATCGGCCTTGCGTTTCTCCTGCCACAGGATGTGGATACGGTGTTTCTGTTTGTCCGTAAGTTTTTTCATGCGCGCATCGACGTAGGGTTGATGTTTGCCGTTGAGGTAAGCCTGCGGCAGCTTGGTTTTGTCAATTTTCAGCAAGAGCTTGGCGTTGGGGCCGGTGTAGTTGACCTTGCGCGGCTGCTCGTAGGTGAGTTTGCTGCGATCAGGCAGGTAACCCTTGATCTTCACGCCGCCCGTGTCGCTTAGGTCCAGGGGTTCCAATTTAATGATCGCTCCAAAGCCGGTCTCCATGTGGCGCGAGGGACCGCTGGTGCTGGTCCATACATTGCCATCGGCATCAAACTCAATTTCACGGGTGTAACTCACCCGGTTGGGCAGACGGTAGGTGGCCAGATATTCTGTTTCGGGATTAAACCTGAGCAGGGTATCGTTGCCGGTGCCACAGATCCACACATGCCCATTGGGGGCTACGTTGAGCGCGTAGGGGATTTGATTTTCCTTGTTGGGTAAATCATAGACCGTCCATTTCTCGGTCTTGGGATGAAACCTGGCAAAAACACCTGAAGCAAAACCGGGTACCCAGATCATGCCATCAGGCGCCACGTGCAGTCGGCGTGGTCCGCGGAAAGGCGGGTTCCATTCCTTGATGTCACCATCAGGCGCATTCGGATCAATGCGGCCAATCCGGTTGCCATTGAGTTTGCTGTACCAGATCATGCCGTCGACCGGTGAAAAGTCGATGCCGTAGGGGGTGATGCCACGGCTTTCGCCCTTGCCGGCGGCCACGGCCTGATTGGCGCTTAAGAGATGATACTCCTTTACCTTTTTGGTTTTTGGGTGCAGCGAGAATACCGAGTTGCGGCCCGCGTCGGTGTACCAGATCAGGCCTTCAGGATCCTGCGGGTTCACGCGAAGCGTGTGTGGGTAGCCACCTCTCCGCGCAGGCGCCTCGGCACTGCTGTAAATCTCAAACTCTTTCTTGTGGATGTCGTACTTGGCCATTTGGCCTGAGGCACACATCGTAACCCACATATGACCATCGTTGTCGGGCTCAATGGAATGCGGTCCGTGGGAGCCGCGCGGGAATTTCTTGTAAACCTGTTCATCGGTCTTGGTGTCCACGGTCACCATGTATCCTTTGGTGATATTTACTGCGTAGGCGAGGCCATTGGGGGCCAGCTCAAGATCGTGGTAGGTGGACTCATAGCGTTTGCCCAGTTCCCACCACGTAATTTTTGCTCTGGCGGCTGAACCCTGCGGGGCGGGCGGCGGCACAAACTTGGGCCAGCTATCCACTGCATCATCCTTATAGGTATCAATAATCCTTTTAATGATGGTCTTTTGTGAGTGCCGATAGAGCCCGCCGAAACCGTCCATGCGCCGGATCATCGTTTCCCAGTCGACCGGTTGCTCCGGGGTGCGAAAGGGAACGGTGCCAATCTGGTGGCAGTAGCTGCAGAACATCTTGAAGTTCAGCTTGTCGCGGGAGGCATCAAACTTGAGCATGGCAAACGCGCTGTCGGCGGTCCGCTGCTTTTCCAGCTTCCAGCCGCTGGCCGGCGTCATGGCAATAGTCAGGGAAGGGGAACCGGGTGCGATATCCTCCAGCCACACGTCATTCTGGCCCAACAACCGCGCCCGTACCTTGTGGGCCTTGTCACGCAAGTCCTCAATAGTGAAGGAGCCGTCCTTGGCGGTGAAAACGCCGCTACCCTTGCGATTGTCCAAATCGTGCGCGGAGACGAATACGCCACTCAGGCCCTTGCCATCCTTGCCGGTGACCTTGCCACTGATGATATTGGCAGTGGCCAGAAAGGACGTCCCGATGAGAATCAACAACGCGACTGTAATTTTTTGGGTCATGTCACCTGGGTATTGTGGTAATCCAGGAACCAATTTATTTGCCTTCGCCCTTGAGTTGGGGTTCGAGGACCTCCAGCTTGATGATGGACCCGAATCCGCGCTCGGTGTGGCGTGCGGGACCATTTGAGTTAGACGTCCACACGTTGCCATCGTCATCGAACTCGATCTCACGCGTGTAGGTCACGCGCGTGGGCAGGCGGAACTCAACGCGCTCCTCGGTTTTCGGGTCAAACCGGTGAAGTGAATCGCTGTTGGTGCCGCAGATCCACACCATGCCATCAGGCGCAACGTTCAGCGCGTAGGGAATCTGGTTGTCCGCATTGGGCAGCTTGTAGACCTTCCACTTTTCAGTCTTCGGGTTGAAGCTGCCGAACTCGCCTGAGCCAAATCCGGGCACCCACACCATGCCATCAGGGGCAATGTGCAGGCGTCGCGGACCACGGAAGGGCGGGTTCCATTCCTTGATGTTTCCGTCCTTGGCCTTGGGATCAATCCGGCCGATGCGGTTGCCGTTGAGTTTACTGTACCAGATGGTGCCATCGACCGGAGAGAAGTCGATGCCGTAGGGCGTGATGCCACGGCTTTCGCCTTTGCCCGCCCCTACCGCCTGGGATTTACTGAGCAGGTGATATTCCTTTACCTTGAGCGTCTCCGGATGAATGGAGAAGCAGGAGTTGCGGCCCGCGTCGGTGTACCAGACCAATCCCTCGGGATCCTTGGGGTTGATACGCAGGGTATGGGGGTAGGAACCACGACGGGCCGGAGCCTCGGCGCTGGAGGTGATGGTGTATTTCTTTGTTTTCAGGTCGAGCTTGGCCATCTCACCTGAACTGCAAAGGGTGAACCACATGTTGAAATCGTTGCCCAGCTCAATGGAGTGCGGGCCCCGGTATTTGCCCGGGAATCGGTAGACACTGCGCTTGCCGGTCCTTGGATCCAGTGACACGGTGGCGTTCCGGGCCATGTCCACCGCGTAGACCAGGCCGTCTGGTCCCAGTTCAATGTCATGGATCATGACCTTATACTGGTTTCCCATGTCCCACTCGGTGATCCGGGCCCTGGTCTCAACGCCCTTGGGGGCGGGAGGCGGCACGAACGCCGGCCACTTCTTGACCGCCCCATCCGAGTAGGTATCGACCAGGCGTTTGACGAGTGTCTTTTGCGTGTGTTTGTAGAGGCCGCCAAAACCGTCCATGCGCCGGATCATCGTTTCCCAGTCGACCGGCAGTTCCGGGCTCCGCCAGCCCTTGGAGCCGGTCTGGTGGCAGTAGCTGCACATCATCTTGTAGTTGTCCTTGTCCTTCAAGCTGTCCCACTTGAGCATGCTAAATCCGCTGTCGGCGGTACGCTGTTCTTCGAGCTTTTCACCGGTGGCGGGCTTCATGGTGAAACCAAGGCCGGTTTTGCCCGCATCCACGTCCTTGTGCCACTCATCGAGCTGGCCCAGGAGCCGCGCGCGTACCCAGTATTTCCTGTCGCGCAGACCATCGATGACGTAGGAGCCATTGGCCTGGGTGAATACTGAAATGGTTTTGATCTGGTTGAAGTCCTTGGTGAAAGCCGAGAGCATTACTCCTTCCATGGCTTTGCCCTTGGCATTGGTCACCTTGCCGCTGATGGTTTTTGCGTCCGAAAAGGTTGCCGACACCAACAGGGCCAGAAACAGGGTGGTTACTTTTTGGTTCAATCTATTTTTCATTTGGGAATTAGGTAATGTTAGGGGGGTTATTCGATGTCCCCGGTGGTGTCGAGGATTTCGGAATTCAGGATGTAGTTTCTAAAATCCTTATCGGAGGCATCATTCAGATGGATCAGAAATGCCATCAGATGATGTAGATCACCTTTGTTGAGGTGTATCTGTCCGTAAGCTTTATCAATCTCTTTGGCCCTGCCGGCGCGCTTTGCTTCACTGGCGGACATCTTGGCCATAATTATTTGGCGCAGGTTCACCTTGCGCTTGTTCATGTTGCGCAGCGAAGGGGTGGGTAGGGCCTTGCCGCCCTGGCTCACCACGTGTTTTTTTAGATCGGTAAATTTTTCAGGTGCGTGGCAGGCAACACAATTGCCGTTACTGGCCTGGGCATCGGTGCGCATGAAAGTCTTGAAGCCGAGATAGGCATCCCGGTTCATGCCCTTGGGGAGCTTAATCAGGACCCTCCCTTCCTGGTTGGCGAGCCGCCCAAAGATGCGCCCGGCAAAGTCCTGCGGCGACTCCTCCTCCTCGGCCTTGGGCGGAATCCGGTTGACGTAGGCAAAGGCATCGTAGGCCGAACGTTGTTTGGTGTTCAGCCGGTGGATTTTGGTTTTCTCCTCGATGGACTTGTCGGGCTTCTTTTCGGCAGCAGACAGGGAAGGGCCGGTAATCAGCAAAAGGACCGTTAAAGACAGTATCCAATATGATTTAACGGTGTGCATGGTTTGTCTCTGGAGTATATTATAGCCGAAAAAACTGGGAAGTTACATTTTCGGCCTCAATTGGCATAACACAAGTGCGAAAGCACATCTTTTCCCTCTGGAATTGGATCATAAGTCGAGTTTTTTTCTTCGGTATAAGAAAGCGTGCCGGGTCAATTTTAGCTCTTTAGCGGTTTCTGCAATGCTGGATTCATTGCGCTGGAGTGCATTTTGAATCATCTGGCGTTCAAACTTTTCCAAGGCACTATCCAGTCCATCGGTTGGGCCTACCTTGACCATCATAAAGAAATTCTTCTCGGTTTCTTTCGGCCCGAAAGATCCTTCAATCCTGAATTGACTGTCCATTACCCCCTTTACAGCCTGAATCTTGGAAAAGTTACATCATTTGTCTTATTATAAATAAAAATGTAACTTTTCTCAGCCTAGGGCTATTAGATAGGGTGCAGGGCAGTCGAGTCCTTCTTCCTCTGAATGGATTCGATGATGTGCCCGGTGCCTTCAGGTTGGGTACGACACAACCGGGTGCGCCCTGTAATTAATTTTGTACTAAAGTAAAATGGAATTATCCGATGAATTTGTTCTGGAGCTGACACAGGCACAGCAACGCCTGCTTAGCTACATCTACCGGCGCGTGGCCAATCGTGAACAGGCCCAGGAGGTGTTGCAGCAGACCAATCTGGTTCTTTGCCGCAAGGCCAATGAATTTGAACCTGGCACCAATTTCAACGCCTGGGCGGTTACCGTGGCGCATTACCAGATTTTGTCCCACCGCAAGGAATTTGCGCTCGAGCGGCTCGTGTTCTCTGATGAAGTTTTTGCAGTGGTGGATGGTCGTGATGAAGAGAGTTTGGTCCACGAAGAGTACAGGCGTATCCTGCGCTTTTGCTATGGCAAGATTTCGCAGGTGAACCAGGAGTTGATGAAGTTGCGGTATCAGGAAGGACTTTCTTTTCAGCAAGTGGCCGATGAACTTAACAAAAAGATTAGTGCGGTGAAGGTGCAGGTTCACCGTATCCGGCTGAATCTCAAGAAGTGTGCGCAGGAACAATTAAAGGAGCAGCAATTATGAGTGAAAACAAACAAGACTGGCGCGAGGAATTGAACGCGTTACTGGGGCGATTGGTCGATGAGGAGTTAAGCCCCGCTGAAACAGCACGCCTGAATGAAATTCTGCGTGATGAACCTGAGGCGGGCGAAGAGTACCATGCCTACCTTGAGGTGCATGAGGCGTTGAGAGAGCAATTATCGGTTCCGGACTTTACGGTCATGGACAAGTTGATTGCCCCGAAGCGTGATCCCTCGTACCTGCGCCCCATTATGGCGATGGCGGCATTGGTTGTCATCGGCCTTTTCATTAATTTTCTTATGACTCAGCCGGTCCATAAGCCTGTCACCATTGCCAAGATTAAGGCTCTCAGTGGTTCGTTGGTTTATACGGGGGACCGCGGGTTGGTGCGCAAAGATCTCAAGGAGGGAGATTCTCTGGAGGGTGGCACCATTGAGGGCATGACGCCTGATGCATGGTTTGAATTGGAGTTTGCCGATGGGTCCATAGTGATGATTTCCGGCAACTCGATGCTCACCTTCTCTGATGACGGCCAGAAGAAGCTGCGCCTAAAAGAAGGGGGACTTTCGGCCAACGTAAACCCGCAACCCAAGGATAAACCCATGCTCGTTTCGACCCGCACGGCTCTCTTTGAAGTGATGGGCACGCGCTTCAGCGTGGATACCGAGCCGACAGCGGCTACCCTGAGGGTCAGTGAAGGCCGCGTGCGGGCCACCCGCCTGAGGGATAACCTTTCAGTGGAAGTGCCGGCCAAACACCGCGTGGTGGCTTCTCAGGACCATGAACTGACTCCGGAGCGCCTGCCTGATTCGATATCGATTTGGGAAAGTCGACTCGAGAGAGGTGCAAAAGGGGGTAACGGGGACTGGGTTCCAGCCCAAGGCGGTGAACCGACTCATCTTAGAGCCATCCCTTACACTATTGATGCCAAGCTAGATGAGCAGCAGAGAACGATCTACACTATTTCAACGAGAGTTTCGCGGGAGGATAGTCCGTCGGTGATTCTAAAACCGGGCTCGAGGATTCGTGTGCAGGGTAAAATGGATACGCCCCACGCAATCTGGTTTGGCGTGACTCTACGCAGGCCGGATGGCGATTTTGCCGGACACTTCCAGATTATTGTGCCGGCTGATCGGTTTCAGCCCGGGAAGGTTTTTGATGTGACTCTGAACCCGGAAGAGTATCACCTGGATCCTTCATTAAAGAAATGGGCTGCGGGTCTGGCAAAAAAACCCTTCGACCTCAAGGTTGGCAGCGTCTGGTGCCACTCCCTTTGGGACTCGGTTGGTCTGCAGGTCAGAAAAATGGAAATCCTTGCGCCTGAAAAATCGGGCAACTGACAATCTTATCCAAGTCACCTACTTTATCTGCTGGGCTTCCAGAAACAGTGCCTTGGAGAGTGAGGTAAAGAAATTCTGATAAGGTTCGGGGTCTGATATAGCCTTCAGACCGTGTTGGGCACTGGCTCTAATCAACAGTTGTTTTTCATCTTTACCGTAAGGTCGGAGGGTGACAGTCATTTTTAGCTGATAACCGTCTAATCTGCTCGCATTCACAATACCCAATTCGGCGTCGGCATTTTCGATGACAAAACCCAGGTCCTGCAGGGTTGCCATCACGGCCCGGGCAGATTTATTCAAATCGGTTGTTTCAAAGGCCCGGGTTTGCATTTGCCGCAACCGGACGGCTTGTTCAGCACTAAAAAGTTCGTCTTTAGATGACTCACAGGAGCAAAATAGTCCGGCGAATATAAGGAGAAAAAATATCTGCTTTAACATGAGCTTAAATCCCGTGGGCGGTCAGGAAGAGCGACTTGGATAATCGCCCGAAGAATTCCTGATAATAACCTGGTTCATTCAGGGGTTCCTGCCTGCTTACATGTCCCTGATCATCATAAACAATCCTCTGGAAAGTGACCCGGACAATGATCTTTCCCCCCTGCGGTCGGGTTACTATCGATGCCTGGATCTTCTGGCGGGCATCAATCTGAACGTCTGTCTCAAGAAAAATGGCTGCCAGTACTTTGCCTACCACTTGGTCGGTTTCCACTGCAGTCCGGTCTTTCTGCGCGTTGATTAAACCAACCGCGCTTTCACTGGCCGTTAAATTAAATCCCAAATCCTGGAGTAATAATGCGCAGCCGCGAAGAATCTTTTTTTCGTCGGCAGTGTCAAACCGGCGGCTCTGCATTTGACGACTTTGCATGGTGCTCTCATTCCACTGAAGAGCGTTTCCGGGCGCAGTCGTTTCGCATCCGGTTATAAATAGAACCAGAACAAGGCTGTTGAATACCGTGAATGCCTGCTTGATCACTTGAGTTAAAGAACTAAAACCTGGAGGTATGGTAGGCAAACTCCCTTACCTTGGATTTCTCGTCAAATTTGATAACGACCGTCAGGGTTTTTTGACTCTTTGAACTTGATCCTGATGACCCGAATATCAGCAACGGAATTCCCGCTGCACTTTCTGATTTTGTTACTTCGGTGGTGATTTTATCATAAACCCAAGTCTCTCGCATTTGCGCATCGGTGGTTACGATATTGGGTGATCCAAGCGTCGTGGCTACCTCAGCTCCAGACATGCCTTTCTTGATTTCTTTTTGGACTGTGCCAACAGTCAGATTTCCTTCGCTTGACACATCTGCCTTATGGCTGGGTGCCATGCATCCATTGAGTGCAAAACTCAAAACCATAACGGTTGCCAAATATCCTAATTTCATGCTCATTCTAATTATTCCTGTTATTGTATTAGTACTATACTTCTGAGTACTTTCTACGTGCAACGCTCAGGTTTATTCCCATAAAAGTCAAAAAATATTTCGAGAGTCTGCTGGCAGTTGCCACAATTAAAGGTGGAGTGATTCTGTAATCCTTGAGGTTGGTCAATTTATCGGGAATCCTTAACGTATTAGTAAAATATGAATCGAATTATTATATTGCCTGTTTTGTGTTTGTTGGTTTGGGCTGCTGAGGCAGCTAAGCCCAACATTCTGTTCATTGTTTCAGAGGATAACGGGCCTGAGATCGGGTGTTATGGTGCACCGGTTAAGACGCCTTACCTGGACAAACTGGCAACAGAAGGAACGTTGTTTCGCAATGCCTATGTTCCGCAGGCGGGGTGCTCACAATCGCGGGCTGCTTTTCTGACCGGTCTTTATCCACACCAGAACGGGCAGATCGGGTTGGCCACCTGGAAGTACGCGATGTACTCAGGCAAGGTAAAGAACGTGGTGAAGACCCTTGGCAAGGCGGGTTACCGCACCGGCATTATCGGTAAACTTCACATCAACCCCGAGAGTGCCTTCCCGTTTGATTTTAAGGCCATCCCCAGTGCCAACTTTAGCCGCAAGAACATGGGCGATTACGTCGAGAATGCAGCAAAGTTTATCAAGCAAAGCGACCAACCATTTTATCTGCAGGTAAATTATCCTGATGCCCATCGCCCCTTTATAAAGACAGTTGATAAGCTTCCGTCCAAACCCCTGACCGGCAAGGATGTCGATGCCATCCCCTACATGGGAATCAACCATCCTGAATTGCGCCAGCAGACTGCCGACTATTACAACTGCATGATGCGATTGGATTCGTATATTGGTGATCTACTCAAGGCACTTGAAGCTTCTGGGAAGGCCAAGGACACCGTGGTGGTCTATATCGGGGATCACGGAGCCGATCTTCTGCGGGGTAAACGAACCTCTTATGAGGGCGGAGTAAGGATTCCCATGATCATCCGTTGGCCCGGGGCAAAGGGTGGGCAGCAAAGGAAGGAACTGGTCACTACGCTTGATCTATTTCCGACCTTTTGTGAAATCGCCGGGGTCCGGATTCCCAAGTCACTGCCCGGCCAGTCCCTGAAGGCCATTATTCATGGGAAGAGTCCCAAGTGGCGAAACTATCTTTTCACCGAGTTTCACGTTCACTCCAATCACAATCCCTGGCCCCAACGAACGGTGCGCGGACCGCGCTATAAGCTGATCTACAACCCGCTTGCTGGAGAAGTGAACCCCGGTTACGCCTTCACGATGGGTAAAAAGTTTTTTGAAGCGCCTGAAGCCAAACTTATGGCTACTGCTTCAAAACAGGTTCAAGCGGCTTATCAATTGATGAAACGACCGCCCAAGTATGAGTTGTATGACCTGCAAACTGATCCCTTTGAATTCAAGAATCTGGCGGATGACTCCAGTCATGCCAAGACACTCGGTCGGCTGAGAGCTGAACTCACGTCGTGGCAAAAAAGGACAGGGGATGCCCTGGTGGATCCGGTCGTGGCACAAAAACTCTTTTCCCTGATTCGGGAAGCGGGAACCTCCAAGAGGCAGGCTCTTGGCTACAAGTCCTTTATGCAAATCCGTTGAGCCCTGACTGCGAACCTAAATTATTTCGCCGGCGAAAAATCCAGCGGCTTTAAGTAAAGTCTTTCAGGCTTTCTTTTAAGCAGCTTGCCCTGCCGCTGCGAATCGCGCGCAACCTTTTTCCAGTTGGGGTCCCGGCTGAAAGCCTGCCAGTTTTTGTCCGCCTTTTCACGGCTCTCATGCTGAATCAGGTAGATCAGGGTGTTTTCACTTTCAGGCCGATCATAGGGGGTCCAGTAGCCGACATTACTCATGCTGTGCTTCAGGAAAAACTTGGTGGTGTGGTTGGCAAATCGTGCGTTGAGCATAGCTAGTTTATTTTCAGCAGCCGTGTAGGTGCGTAACTCATAAACTCCACCGACCTTGGTGCTGAGAATGGGAACTTTTGCCGAATAATCATTGGCCGTCATAAAAATACTCGTGGGGCGTTCACTGAGTAGGCGCTGAAATTCCGGTTGCTCCAGCACGCCGCGCTTCCATTCCGGATCATGAGTAAAGGTATTCCAGTTCTTATATGCGGCATAACGGGAAGGGTGCTTAAGAATATAGACAAACCGTCGTTTCTCCTTTGCCGTGCCATCGGTGGGAAGCCAGTAACCGATGGATTCCATCTTGTGTTTGCGAAACAGGCGGTCGGTGTGTTCGCGAAAACGTTTCACCAGGTGCCCAAGCCGATCCTCAGCCGCTGCATAAATACGCAGTTCATAAACCGGACCGTCATCCACACGCGCCATGCGGGGTGACTGGTCAGGCTGGCTGGGGGCAGTCAGGCCTTTTTCCTCCCCGAGCGCTACAGTGAGTGGTGCACGGAATATCCACGCGAGGTTATCAGAGATTTTGTTGCTGGAATCATGGCCGCCAATGAAGATTTCCTTGGGATCAAACGGCGACCGGCAAAAGGCGCGCGGGGATACGAGCAGCGGCTTGGCCTTTGTGTATGGGCCGTTCACCTCATGGACGGTGTATTTGCCGGCTGTGGTGCGTACTGCAAAGAGGGCCCCGCCATAAAAACGGCTGCCTTTCCACATTAAATCCGGTTTGCCCGACATGCTGCCGTAGAACCCGATAATGTGAACCTGCTTGCCGGTGGTTGGGTGAGTTGCCGGGTACATCATGTTATGTCCGCCCAGAGTGTAGGGCACGGGAACATTGAGATGCCGGCTCATTAATTGGCCGAGGTTAGCCTCGTTATGCAGCGTGTAGCCGCCTTTGCCGTCGGGATCGAGTCGCTTTACCTGACTTTGGGAACGTTCGCCCGGTGCCCACACAAATAAAAGTGATTGGCCGGGGCCATTGGGGTTTTGGATCGTTGTGAGTCCCCGGATACCACCTACATCGGTGTCAGTATCCTCAGCGAGATTGAGTATCTCTTCGTACCGTGGCCGCTCACCATCAATGCGTCGAAAGATGGAGGGTCCCTCTGAAAAGTGCAGCGCGTCATTGGCTTGGGCAATGCCCAGGGGCCGCGTGAAGAACGTGCCTTTGGTGAGGAAGGGAAACTCCACGTGTCGATCCCAACGAATGCGCGAGGGTTCGTTGGGGTCATATACT
>Ga0208411_1001364_pt1 | contig 16633 bp, 15 predicted proteins | sample ETN01SmetaG_4_FD_185793 | JGI IMG/M metagenome (GOLD analysis project Ga0208411, IMG submission 185793) | Marine microbial and viral communities from oxygen minimum zone, Eastern Pacific Ocean - ETNP2014F12-01SV261 (SPAdes) (version 2) | ecosystem: Environmental > Aquatic > Marine > Oceanic ... | reverse complement strand
GTTTATCCACCTCTGGCGGTGGCTCCATCAAGCCTATATTCCCGGCTACTTTAAGTCTTCCAACATATTTTGCAGCCTTATCTAATATAAGCCCACGTTTAGGCGCCCCAAAAGTAATTGTTGTTTGCGCTTTAATTGATTCCCCACGAGCCAATCCCGTGTCTGCATCCAATCCTGAAGGGCAGTCAACCGAAAGGACGGGACGCCCTGATTGATTGACCATTTCAACTATATGAACCCAACTCGAATCCAGATCCCGGTTAAGTCCAATCCCAAATAATCCGTCAATGATACAGGCAGGGCTTTTTAGCAGTGTTTGCTCAACATCTCTAATCGCCTCATAAGGGTCATTGATCGTTATGAGTAAAATTTCCCGATCAGGCAACAGTCTGGATGCGATCTGGGTATCACCTCCATTGCTCCCCTTCCCTGCCAGTAAAACTATCAAATCCCCCCCCTTTGTTGTTGATAGAGCTTCCCCGGCAAGAGAATGGCCCGCTTTTTCCATCACAGTCGCAGCCTCTATCCCTTGATCCCAAGTGCGCTCTTCCCAAGCTCGCATTTGAGAAACAGAAACAACCGGTAAGGGCATTTTATTTATACAATCCTGCTATCTGAGGATAGCCGTTATATTTGATCGTTTTTACGCGAACTGGATTGGGGCCAATCATTCTCTCACTAGCCTGCGACCATCGTGGGTGCGAAATTGCTGGGTCTACATTAGATTCAAAAGGGTATTCTCTCGGGGCTAAGGAATTCCATAAAGTGTTGGGCTGCTTGCGTGTGAATTCGATCTTAACAATACTTTTAATACTCTTGTAGCCATACTTCCAAGGAATAACCAATCGTAGCGGGGCGCCATTTTGCTTCGGCATAGGCTCCCCATAGGCTCCCGTAGCCATGAAACTCAGCTTGTGCATCGCTTCATCCACACGCAAGCCCTCTGTATAGGGCCATGGATACTGTGGAAGTCGAGCCAGACCAGGCATTTCTTTTGGTTTCAAAGCGGTGTAAAACTTTACATACTTTGCTTCGCTTTTTGGTTCAGCCTGCTCTAAGAGCTTGCTGAGCTGATATCCCGTCCACGGAACAATCATCGACCAAGCTTCCACGCAACGGAATCGGTACACACGTTCTTCAACTCCGATTTTTTTCATCATTTCACGCGCATCAAACTTGAAGGGCTTTTTGCACAAGCCAGTTACCTCCACCTGCCAGGGGTCTGTTTTAAATTTATCCACTAGAAATCGGACATATTCCTTGTTAGTCGAAAACTCATAAAAGTTATTATAACCACCAACCCACCTCTTATCAGTGTGCCTCACCCGGGGGTTAAAATCTTTATTTCGCTTGGCGGGGAATAATTTTGGGGCCGCCGCCGCTTCAAGTCGTTGGCCTAGAATCGAGCTCCCTAGCCCGACTCCCAGCCCCAGCTCCTTAATAAAACTGCGCCTGTTACGGTATTCGCCTATCGCTGTAATCTCCCTTTCGGGCAATTGCCAATCAGGCCTAATGATGACGTTTGCCATGCGTGCAATATGGCTCAGAACCTTCAAACTGGCACGTCTTTTCTGTTATATTGAATGAATTGTCGTTGCTATCATCTCTGCCCCATTACAAGAATTCCGCGTGCCTGAGCCTTCCGATGAATATATCCGATCGCATGTGGCTAACGCCTTGACCGAGGACATCGGTTCAGGTGATGCAACTACCAATGCAATAGTCAATGCTGATCACCGAAGCGCAGCTTTCATTACCGCCCGTGAAGAGATGGTTTTATGTGGGCTTTCATTAGCTAAAGAGGTCTTCAATCAACTGGATCCGGAATGCGAAATCCAGAATCTACACGAAGATGGCCATCAAATTGGTGAAAACGGAAACATAATGTCAATTATGGCAACAACCAGGGCGCTACTTGCAGGAGAAAGGACGGCCCTTAATTTTATTCAGCGCCTTTCAGGTATTGCGACGATGGCTTCCCTGTATGTCAACGAGGCGAAGGATTCCAATGCCCTAATCCTCGACACCCGCAAAACAACCCCCGGGTGGAGGCTGCTCGAAAAGTATGCAGTTCAATGCGGTGGAGCACGGAATCATCGGCGTGGTCTGGATGATATGATTATGATTAAAGATAATCATTTAGCATCTATGGATGGCCCCAATCGAATCGCCAGAGCTATTGATCTGGCGCGAAAGAATTCTTCTGGACTCAAAATTGAGGTTGAAGCTGACACCGTTGTCCAGGCAAGACAGGCGGCTGATGCGGGAGCAGATATAATCCTACTGGACAACATGAGTGTGGACGAATTACGTGAAGCTGTGTCAGTTATCGGCAACCGATCACAGACTGAAGCCAGTGGCAGGATCAATATAAACAATGTCCAGGAAATCGCCAGAACCGGAGTTAATTACATCTCAGTTGGTGCAATAACGCATTCAGCTCCCGCCGTTGATGTGTCTCTAGAGATCATAAAATGAGTCCGGCTGCGCAAATCCTGGCTGCTCTACGAAAATCTAATCACGGAGTTTCAGGAACTGACCTGTGTGGTTTGATGGGTGTTTCTCGCACGGCAATTTGGGCACATATTAACAACCTTAGGGAATCAGGGTTTGAAATCATAGCCAGCCCACACCGAGGCTATGAACTAATTAGTTCGCCAGGGAAAATCGTAGCCGAAGACTTGGAGTCTCGTGTTCACGAAAAGCAGCTGATTGGGAAAAGAATCCGCGTAATGGAGTCAGCAACCTCCACAAATGATGAGGCTATTAAGTACGCATCTGGCCAGGAGGCTGAAGGATTGGTTGTTTTTTCTGAATCACAAACTCAGGGCCGTGGTCGTATGGGGAGAAAATGGTCTTCCCCTAAAGGCAAAGGTCTTTGGTTCTCGGTCCTCTTGCGCCCAAGCCTGACGGCTAACGAATGCACTCAGCTTACAGTTGCTGCAGCGGTTTCATTAAGGCGAGCAATTAATGAAATTACAGGAGCAACACCGGACATAAAATGGCCAAATGATTTGCTTGTTAAGGGGAGGAAGATCGCTGGGATACTTACAGAAATGCAGGCTGAGCTGGACTGCGTCAAATATGTAATTATTGGCGTGGGCGTTAACGCCAATCAAAGCAGTGATGAATTCCCGAAACATCTCCGTGAAACTGCCACTTCATTAAAAAACATTACAGGCGTGCCAATAAACCGAACAACCCTTGCTGAAGCGATATTCCGGGAAATGGACAAGGATTATAAACGCATCACGCACGGCAGATTTGAGGAAATAGCGCAGGAGTGGGCAATTAATTGCGGAACACTGGGTAAAGATGTTGATATACAAACCGGGCACAGGCGGATCACAGGAAGAGCTGAATCACTGGATGAGGCAGGCGCACTGCTTGTACGTACTCAACATGGCCGCATTGAGAGGGTTATAGGGGGAGATGTTACCGTTGCCAGATGAATCTGCTTATTGACATAGGAAACACACATACCAACCTGGCCTTGGCCTCCCCCAGGCGCATTTCCCCTGCTGTAATATTTCCCACTGAAGACTGGCATTCAGATGGAGCCGGAACCTGCATTCAGAAACTCACTGAAAACACACCTATTCAAAAGGTTTTTTGCTGCAGTGTTGCTCCCTCAACCACACAAGTAGCCAATAAATTTTTTGCTGAAAAACAGCTGCGCTTCGATCTGCTTACCAGCAAGAATTGCGGAATCGAAATTGATTACCCTAAGCCTAAGACCATCGGACCCGATCGTCTTGCCAATGCCATTGCTGCCATAAACGAATTCGGAGCACCAGTTATTGTCGTCGATTTTGGCACTGCAGTTACTTTTGATGTAATAAATAGTAAAGGTGCTTATACGGGCGGGGTCATTGCTCCAGGGCTCTCCGCGATGACTGATTATTTACACGAAAAAACCGAGCTACTCCCCCGAATAAAGCTTCGAAAACCGCGCAGAGTTATCGGGAAATCAACGGAAGAAGCGATGCAGATCGGCACAATTTATGGTTATCAAGGCATGATCCAAGGCCTCCTAAGACAAATATGCCGATCATTGAAATCAGAATCAGTTCCTACCATAGCAACAGGAGGATGTGCTAAATTGGTTTGTAAAAACGTCTCTGAATTTACCGCCATCAGGCCCTTTCTTACTTTAGATGGACTACGGCTTGCCTCAGGTAAAATGAATTGACACTCTCAGTGGCAAGTGAACCGGATTGATAAATGTTTCAAGCGGCTCCGTGCAGAAGGAGCAAAGGGTTTTATTGCGTACATAGGAGCGGGAGACCCAAGCCTTGATGCAACCAAGGCCTTGTCACTAGAACTGGCAGCATCTGGGGTAGATATCCTCGAACTAGGAGTTCCTTTTAGTGATCCGCTGGCTGATGGTTTGGTGAATCAACTTGCCGCACAACGAGGCTTGGAGAGCGGCACCACCCTTGAAGGCGTACTCGATACAGTAAAGGAAATCCGTAAATGCTCAGAGATACCCATTGTCCTGTATATTTACTTTAATTTGATCCATAAGTACGGTCAGGAGCAGTTCATTGATGCAGCAGTTGAAGCAGGAGTCGATGGGCTTCTTGCCCTTGACTTGCCCCCTGAGGAAGCTGATGAATACCAGACCCTCATGAAACGTGCAGGTTTAGCCAGTATCTGGCTGATCGCGCCTACTACTCCTGAGAACCGGATTCAATCCATTGCACAACGCGGAACCGGCTTCATATATTACATCTCACGCGAAGGGGTAACAGGAATGAGAAGTAATGTTTCAGACAGCTTAGGCCAGCGTATTGCGTTGATCCGTGAATATACGAATCTACCGATTGCTGTGGGCTTCGGGGTGTCCTCCCCCGAACAAGTCAGGCAGGTTGCCTCTGATTGCGATGCCGTTGTTGTGGGAAGCGCAATAGTCAATCAAATTGCTGAGCACGGAAACAATCCCGAACTGCCTGCACGAGTTGGAGCCTTTGTAAGCGGCCTTACTTCAGGCTTAAAGCAATAATAAGATGCCTATAAAAAAGAAAAAACCGAACAAGGATAGGTTTGCCGTAATACTTGCCGGCGGCAAAGGCGAACGGTTCTGGCCATTAAGTCGAGAGAAATCACCCAAGCAATTGCTGGCTCTTTTCGATAAGAAATCATTTCTTCAGCATACCGTAGAACGAATGAAGCCCCTTCTGCCAATGAAGAATATATATGTCATCACCAGTCAGGCACAGGTTCAGGCGGTCAAGAAGCAGCTTCCTAAGATCCCTAAGGATAACATTATAGCCGAACCCTGCGGTCGAGACACCTGTCCGGCCGTCGCACTAGCCGCAGCCCTAGTCGGAGCACGCAGCACAACGGCCGCCATGGCGATCCTCCCGGCTGATCATCTGATCCCTCTAAAGAGTGAAAAGAAGTTTCAAAAGATATTAGAAGAAAGCTATGATCTTGCAGGCCGCGGTCAGGCCATTATTACCATCGGCATCAAGCCAACAGAACCTGAAACCGGATATGGGTACATCAAGATGGGGGATGTTTTACCGGCACCAAAAAACCGAAAGGCATACAAAACCCCTTTCCATGTTGTTCGCCGTTTTGTTGAAAAACCAAACTTGAATCGTGCCCTCCAATACTTGAATGATGGCAATTACCGATGGAACGCCGGAATGTTTGTTTTTTCCTTTCCTACAATCACCGAGAGCCTGCTTAAGCACCAAAAGCCACTTTATGACATGTGCCAAAAGTGGTTTCAGGCAGCCAGCAGCCCGCTTAAACTAAGAAGAATACTCTCCAAAGATTATCCCAATATCAAAAAGGTATCATTTGACTACGGAATAATGGAGCACGCCAGTAATGTGCTGGTTGCCGATGGTAACTTTCATTGGGATGATTTAGGGGCGTGGCCAGCCTTGGCCCGCCATCTCAAGCCGGATGCGGAAGGCAATTGCGCTGAGGCAGACTTTATTCATGTCGATGCAGCACGAAATGTTGTTTTTGATGCGAGAAATAAAAAGAACCGCAAGCCGATCGCGGTCGTTGGTTTAAGGGATTGTGTCATTGTGCAAACAGACGACACTACGCTGATTGCCCATAAGCGGGCCACGGTAAAGATGCGGGATCTTGTTTCAAAGCTATCAACCCATCGATCTTATAAACATTTGGTTTAACTAAAACCCAAAACCTGCTGCTGCCAAGGCAACACGTCCTCGAAAACCCCCTCTGCCTCACAAGCCAACCTAACCATTGTTGCTCGGCTGGCGATAATGGTTGGGTCAATCGCAAGGCCCGTTGCCTCTTGATTGCGTTTTTTTTGTATCTCTTCAAAGCGCTTTTTTTGGGCCGGGGTAATATGTTTTCTTGGGGGCGACTTGTGACGGCCAGGCCACTCATCTTCAGGTAAAGACCTAAAGGATTTAATGCACTTTTGAATTTCTTTAAGCCGGTAATCAGGAATACGTCGTGGAAGCAATATGTCCGTGTTTTTCCCGTGAGCAGCTTCTTCTGAAATCTTCACCATAACCTCAGGTGATAATACGAAATACGGCGGACGGTTTCGGCGTTTGGCTTCTTTTTCGCGCCAGAGCCATAGCCCTCGTAGGATTGACAATGCTTCAGGCTCCAGCCTGGCACTGCCCTTAATTCGCCAAACCTTATCTGAATCCGGTTCCCGAACATTGGCGTTGTCACGGATGAGGCGTCCGCATTCCTGCTGATGCCATTCGATTCTGCCTGATGCTTTCAATTCACTTCTCAAGGCGTCAACCAAAGGCTTTAAGTAGCGCGTATCATTCAGTGCATATTCCCTCATTTTATCCGTTAAAGGACGTTTCGCCCAATTCGCCTTTTGTGAAGTTTTCTCCAGCTCCACGCCCAGGATTTCACTGGACAAAGAAGAAAGTCCGAATTGAGTTCTGCCCACAAGTCTCGCAGCCAGCATCGTATCGAAAATTGCACTTGGGGTAAAATCATGACCCATTTTAAATAACCTGACATCATAGTCTGAACCATGCATTAAAAGCGTGTGCCGGTTCAGTGATGTGAAGAGTTGCTCCAAATCCATCCCTGACAAGGGATCAACTAGAATGTCTTTTCCGGGTATGGAGATTTGCACAAGGCAAAGTTTCTCGGGATATGCATGCAGGCTGTCGGCCTCGGTGTCTAAAGCAACCCAGGGGGCCTCGTCCAAGTCGTTAATAAATGAAGAAAGTCTCTCTTGAGTGTCAATCACCGGCGCGCAGTAAAGCTGACGCTCACGGTTTGCGTCGAGAAATAGCACCTCCAATTATTAACACTTCCCCTAAATACAATTTGCCCCAGAAGACGCCTAATTCTATAATGAGCTCACGGAAGGGTGGCTGAGCCCGGTTTAAGGCGCTCGATTCGAAATCGAGTGAACGGGAAACTGTTCCGTGGGTTCGAATCCCACCCCTTCCGCCAATTTAATGAATCGTATCGATATGCACGTTCACATGGTGGGCAATGCCGCCAGCGGACATGGATGCTGGGTTCGTGTTACAGCCCTTAAAGCACCTTTATACGGTGTGATGTTACGGAAATTAGGGTTGAATTTCAGCGATTTAGATAAGCCTTCCTTTGATGATTTGTTTAAAGACAGGCTTTTAAATTACATACGCACCTCCCGGATTGATTCTGTATGCCTTCTGGCTCAAGAAGCTGTCTACAAGAGTGACGGAACGCTATGGGAAGAGGCAGGCAACGCTTATGTTCCAAATAATTACGTGCTTGAGCTGGCTCAAGATCATGAAGAGTTCGTTCCTGCAGTCTCCATACACCCCGCCCGCCCCGATGCTATTGATGAGCTAAACCAGTGCCTTGAGCAAGGGGCGGCCATGATGAAATGCCTCCCCAACTGCCAGAATATTAACTGCAAAGACTCTAGGTTTAAACCTTTCTGGGATCGCATGGCTGAAGCAGGGCTCCCCCTGCTTGCTCATACCGGAGGAGAACACACCCTGCAGGTGGTTAACGCAGCCTACGCTAACCCGGAAACGCTTCGTCTTCCACTCGAATGCGGGGTAAATGTAATCGCAGCCCATGCCGGCACTGGCAGTGGCCCTTTCGATCCAGATTATGTGCCTACACTTATTCGGTTAATGCATGAATTTGAGAATCTTTATGCCGACACAAGTGCTTTAAATGTGCCAACCCGAAGTTACGGGCTTCGTCCCTGTCTTGAGCATGAACTACTCGCCAGTCGAGTGGTTCACGGGAGCGATTACCCAGTGCCTACGTCCCCAGCATGGGCGTGGATGCGCGGATTGATCGATTCGGACCAATGGGCCACGCTCAAAAAAATCAGCAATCCCATCGAGCAGGACTATCAAACCAAGGTGGCCGCAGGCTTTCCCGATTCACATTTCACGCGCATCAATTCTCTATTGCGGACAGCTAAAGAAGATTCTTAAGGGCGCTAATAATCTTATCGACATTTTTCTCACTTGAGGAGTAGCCCATTAGTCCAATTCTCCACACCTTTCCGGCAAACGGACCCAACCCGGCTCCGATTTCAATTCCGTTATCAGTGAGCAGAGAATTGCGGATGGCGGCTTCATCAGTGCCTGTTGGCACCGTTACTGCATTGAGCTGCCACAATTGGTGGCCTTCTTGTGATGCAATAGATAGGTTAAGCTCAGAAAGTCCTTTCTTTAGATTTATGTGGTTCGCCTCATGCCGACCCCATCTTTCCTTGAGCCCTTCCTCCAGCACTAGGCGTAATGATTCATGCAGGGCATAATTCATTGTAATAGGGGCTGTGTGATGGTAGGCGCGAGCCCCTTCGCCCCAGTAATTGGCAAGCAGGCTAACGTCCAGGTACCAGCTCTGCACCCTGCTCTTACGCAATTTAACAACCTCCATAGCCCGGTCACTTAAGGTTACTGGCGAGAGCCCGGGTGGGCAGCTAAGACATTTTTGTGTGCCGCTATAAGCCGCATCTATTTCCCAATCATCAATCCTCACCGGACACCCCCCCAGCGAGGTAACCGTATCGATCAACATCAAAGAGCCAGCTCTGTGCGCGAGTTCAGATATTTCCTGAATGGGGTTGAGTACGCCTGTAGAGGTCTCCGCATGAACCACAGCCACGAGCTTTGGGGTTCGATTCATCAGTGCATCGGAAATTTGTGCTGGAGCGATAATGGAACCCCATTCTGATTCCACCTGCACAACCGAAGCCCCACAACGCTCAGCAACCTCAACCATCCGTAAACCAAACACTCCATTAACCCCAATAACCACCTCATCGCCTGGCTCTATGAGGTTGGCAAAACAAAATTCCATCCCTGCGCTCCCTGTGCCGCTGACAGGAAAAGTCATTTCGTTCTCGGTGAGAAAAACTTTTCTTAACATCGACTTGATCTCCTCCATCATATCAATAAATGACGGATCAAGGTGCCCTACCAAAGGGTGGCTCATGGCCGCCAAGACCGACGGAGGCACGTCACTGGGGCCTGGCCCTAGAAGAATGCGTTCTGGTGGGGTAAAAGACTGTGGATTCATCGCGCGGACCGTAGCTACTACTCTGGACACCGGCAATGGTTTTAGTCAATGTAGCTGCGACATGAACAAAGCAGAACTGGCCAATCAATTGCGATCCATATGTGGGGCAGATGCTGTTATCACAGATGAGCAAGAGCTGGTTGTTTATGAATGTGATGCTTATACGCTCCAAAAAAATCCCCCTACCGCTGTTGTGCTTCCTCAAAACACCGATGAGGTTGTGGCTATAGTTCGTTTATGTGCAGAGAACAACTTGCCTATCATCCCTCGTGGGGCAGGAACGAGCTTGAGCGGCACGGTGTTAGCCGTGGAAGGGGGTGTAATGATTGCCTTAACACGCATGAATCGTATTCTGAGTCTTGATAACCGTAATCGACGGGCCTTGGTTGAAGCGGGGTGCGTTAATTCTTGGATTACGCAGGAGGCAGATAATTTCGGTCTCTTTTTTGCTCCAGACCCCTCAAGCCAGTCGGCCTGCACAATAGGGGGCAATGTTGCCACTAATGCCGGAGGCCCACACACCCTTAAGAACGGGGTTACAACCAATCATATACTGGGCTATGAAATTGTTTTACCCGACGGTTCAACAGAGTGGCTCGGAACAACGCCTGAAGGGGGTGAGGAAGTCGAAGGATTCGACTTGCGAGGCGCAGCAATTGGCTCCGAAGGAATGTTTGGAATCATCACCAGAGTGTTGGTTCGCTTAATCAAGAAGCCCACTTCTTTCAAAACGTACTTGGGCATATTCGATAGTGTTGATGCCGCCAGCCAAACAGTAAGTGACATCATTGCTGCGGGAATTATCCCTGCCGCATTGGAAATGATGGATCAGTTGATTACCAATGCCGTAGAAGAAGCATACCACTTTGGGTTTCCGCTGGACGCAGGGGCCATCCTGATAGTGGAACTCGACGGCTTGACTGACGGCATAGAAGGCCAGGGCCAGATTGTAGAAACCATCTGTAAGAACAATAAATCCAGAGAAGTTAGGGTAGCAAAAGATGAGGAGGAACGCGCGGCAATCTGGAAATGTCGCAAACGAGCTTTTGGAGCTGTCGGTCGGATTAGCCCAAACTACCTCACCCAAGACGGGGTTGTTCCTCGCAGCAAGGTTCCTGAGATAATGCGTTTCATTAAGGCAACCAGCGAAAAATATAATCTGAGAATCCCTAATGTTTTCCACGCAGGAGACGGGAATATCCATCCTTTGATTCTTTTTGATGAACGAAAAGACGGAGAGGTAAAACAAGCACTAAGAGCCGGGGAAGACATCCTGAATAAATGCATTGCGATGGGCGGGAGTGTTAGCGGGGAACATGGTATCGGCGCAGAGAAGATAGACTTCATGGAGCGGCAGTTCTCCAAAGATGATCTGGACACCATGCAACTCCTGCGAATTGCATTCGACCCCAGCAAAAGATGCAACCCTCATAAGATGTTCCCCGGCAGCAAACGATGTTCCGATTTCGCGCCCCGAAAACAGGTTGCTGCATGATTATATCACCTTCCAGTAAAGAGGAGCTTGGAAGCCTGCTGAGTGAAGCAAAGGAGCCAATAGGTAAAATCGACCTCTCCGAATTGAATCAACTGATTGACCACACGCCTGATGATATGACTGCAACGGTCGAAGCAGGAATGAAGTTAAGCCAGTTTCAAAATATTATCAGAGAAAAAGGGCAATGGCTCCCTGTGGACCCACCAAACCCAGAGACTCTCAGCATCGGTAAACTGATATCCACCAACGCAAGCGGACCCTCCCGTTACGGCTTTGGGACAATACGAGACTGGTTGATTGGAGTGCGATTCTTCCTTTCAGACGGCAGAAGCATCTTTAACGGAGGGCGTGTAGTGAAGAATGTTGCAGGATTCGATTTATGCAAACTAATGGTGGGCAGCAGAGGAAAACTGGGAGTGATCACTGAAGCTATATTCAAATTGACTCCAATTGCAGAGGAAATTACCAGCCTCACGTTGACCTGCAAATCACTGGAAGAAGCTTCTGGGAAAATTGACTCAATCTGGAACAGTCCCATGCAGCCCTCTGTTCTCGATTTGATCCGTGAAGAGGGCAAAATATATCTAGCATTAAGCTTCAGCGGTGCAAAGGCGGATGTTAAATCACAATTGCAATGCGCTGAAAGCATAGGGAGAGTTATACCTGGTGAATCAAGTTATGAAAGCCGACTCCGGAAAAGAATGAGGAAGGTAATATCTGTCCTCCCGGATCAATTAATACCCACGCTAAATAAGCTAAAGGACGTTGATTTCGTGAGCCGAGCCGGTAATGGGATTATTTATGTAGAGGGTGAGCCTTTGCTTCGTGAACGGAGTGAGGTTGAAAAACGTGTTAAAGCCCAATTTGACCCAAAGGGAATCCTGCCGCCCTTATGATCCAGAATTTCATCAATGAGGAAAAATCCCTAGCCTGCGTTCACTGCGGACTCTGCCTGTCGGCCTGCCCGACGTATCTGGAAACAGGAAATGAAAATGATTCACCTAGAGGTCGCATATATTTGATGCGGAGCATTCAATCACAACGCGTTACGATTGAGGAGACTACTATGCGGCACATCGATCTGTGCTTAGGCTGTCGTGCTTGTGAAAACGCCTGTCCCAGCGGAGTCGAATACGGACACCTTCTCGAACACGCACGAGACTATCTTGAAAAAACACACCGTAGAAATTTCTTTCAGACCTTCCTGAGAAGGGTTGCCATAGAGCAAGTATTTCCCTTCCCTTGGCGACTTAAGTTTGTTTTGTTTTTCAGCACAATCCTCAGGTTGCCGGTTTTTCGCTGGGCTCTGCCGCGATTCGCTAAAGAGAGCCTCCTGCTTCTGCCTGAAGAATCTACAAGCAGAAAACCTCCGGAACATTCCCCCTCATTTACAAAAGAAATTGGCCGCGTTGGTTTCATAGAGGGCTGTGTTATGCAGGTTATGTTTGGGGGCACTCACGATAATTCAATTGATCTTTTAAACCAGCAAGGCTGGACCGTAATCACTCCCAAGAAGCAAAACTGCTGTGGCGCTCTCTACGCACACAGCGGACAACTGGAAAAAGCCCGTGAGTGCGCCCGCAATAATATCACTGCTTTTGAGGGTCAAAAATTAGACGCAATTGTCATTAATGCCGCCGGGTGCGGCAGCACACTCAAAGAATATGGGCAACTGCTTGAAAATGATCCCAACTGGAGCGCCCGCGCCGCAAAATTTAGTTCCAAAGTTAAAGACTTAAGTGAATGGATTGCCCCAGAAAATCTCAAGCCATCAAATAGAGAAATAAAAGTAACCTATCAGGACGCCTGCCACCTGGCCCACCCTCAAGGAATCACTACCGAGCCACGAGAACTTGTAAAGGCTGTGGCAGGAGATAACTATATTGAGTTGACGGAGGCAGATGTATGTTGTGGGAGTGCAGGCAGTTATAATTTAACCGAACCAGCGATGGCCGAGAAGCTTCAGACTCGAAAGGTTCGAAACCTGATTGATACAGGGGCCGAGATTGTTGTTACAGCCAACCCAGGATGCCTTCTTCAGATCCAGTCAGGACTCAAAAAAGCGGGATCGAAAATGAAGATTATGCACATTGCCGACTACCTTATTGAGCATGGCGGATAATCTGACCAGGCCCCGACCCATTATGACGGTCGTTTTCCACGACAACCCTGCCATTGACAATGACATATTTAAACCCTGTAGAATATGCATGAGGACTCTTAAAGGTAGCGTTATCGCGAATCATTTTCGGGTCAAACACGACCACGTCGGCCGAATGGCCGGGTTTTACAAGCCCCCTGCCCTTAAGTTTAAAGGTGCGCGCTGGCAAGGAAGTCAGTTTCCTGATTGCCTCTTCAAGCTTTAGTTGCTTCTGATCTCGGGCATAATGCCCAAGAAATCTTGCCGCGTTGCCATAACCTCGCGGGTGAGGAACCCCTCGATCGAAAACCCGCACGCTACTGTCGCTAGCAAACATGGTATGGGGACTCTTTAGGAATGCTCGGGCATCCTTTTCACTCATTCCATGAAATACCGCGCTAGCCCCACCATTTGCTTCAATCTCAAATATGAGTGAAATTTGATGGTCCAGAGTGCCTTTTCCGTATCGGAGCCTAGCCGCCTCAACAACGTTTAACCCATTGTAGCGGGTATCTTTTTTATGATAGGCAATGACGGCATATGAGTAATCCTTTCGTTGCCGAGCCAGAAGACGTGACTTCATCCAATTCAAGGTTTTGTCCCGCTCTGTTTTGTCCTTCATTCGCTGAGCGAAGGCAGCACTACCACCCGCTACCACTTCGTCAGGGAGCAGTTGACGCAAGCTGGTGCTGGAGGCCGTATAAGCGTATTGATCGTGTGTTAACAGCAACCCCTCTTCGCGGGCTTTACCCAGTTGATCCAATAGTTGTGCGTGCTTGCCCCACATGGGCCGTCCCGCCAGTTTAAGGTGTGAAATATGAATAGGTATTTTAGCCTGCCGACCGATGTGGCATACCTCATCGACGGCTTTGAAGATGTTGGTTCCTTCGCTGCGCATATGGCTGACGTAGATTCCTCCGTGTCTTGAAACGGTTTGGGATAAAGCAACAAGCTCATCCGTCTTGGCGAAAGTCCCCGGTAGATAAATAAGCCCCGTCGACATTCCCAAGGCACCATCAACCATCCCGCTTTCAATATATTTTTGCATTTGAGCCAGCTCGCCGGCGTCGGGCGGGCGACGAAACGACCCTCCCATTACCTGCTTTCTAACGGTACCGTGCCCGATAAGGCTGGCAATATTTGGGGAGAACCCTTTTTCTTCAATCTGCTTGTAGAAATCGCCTAGATTCAATTTCGAGGAGCCACAGTTGCCGAGAATCAGGGTGGTGACGCCCATCCTTAGAAAATTCTCTGCTTTGGGATGGTGAATGATGTTTTCAGCGTGCGTATGGACGTCAATAAAACCAGGGGCCACAGCTTTCCCGCCTGCATCCAATGTGACTTTCCCCCTTGGGATATTAGGCCCAACCGAAACAATCATCCCCTTATCAATGCCCACATCTAAAGCCCGTGGAGCCTGGCCTGTTCCATCATAAAGCATTCCATTGCGTATCACCAGGTCCGCAGCAGCAAAACTGGTAAACGCAAGCAGGCAGTTGCATAAAAATATCTTAAACCTTAGCACATTAAGCCTCCTTGATTTCAGCAGCATAAGAAGAACTATCCAACAGGGTTGATGGATCCAAACTTTCGGCTGGTTTGATTCTGAAAAACCAACCCCTTTCATAAGAATCTTCGTTTACCAACTCGGGAGCCGACTCCAGAGCTGTATTAATTTCAAGCACTTCCCCTTCCAGAGGAGCATATATGTCGCTGGCGGTCTTTACAGACTCCACAACAGCGCATTGTTCCCCCTTGGCTAATTTTCGTCCTACTTCAGGCAGTTCCACATATACAATATCTGTTAATTCCCCTTGAGCGTGGTCAGTGATCCCAATGGTAACCATATCATTATCGACGCGAACCCATTCATGGGACTTAGTATACTTTAGTTCTTCAGGAATATTGCTCATTACTTCTTATAGATGGGTTTTTTGGTGAGTTCAGCTGGAAACCTTCTGCCGCGTATTTCGACCTCGATGTTGGTGCCGATATTTGCATGCGGAACTTCTATGAAGGCCATTCCAATCCCAGTCCCTAGTGAAGGGCTTTGCGTCCCGCTGGTAACAACCCCAACCTGTTCATCTTTCACAAACACCGAATACCCTCCCCTGGGCGGCGGTGATTTCGACGACATCTGAAAGGCAAGATTTCGTCTTTTGACGCCATTTTCATTCATAGAAATAAGTCTATCTCTGCCGTGAAAGGGCTTATCCAGTTTGACAAAATATTTCAAGCCCGACTCCAGCGGAGTAACTGTTTCATTCAGCTCATTACCGTACAAGGGGTATCCCATTTCCATGCGTAACGTATCGCGCGCCCCAAGCCCTGCCGGAGCCAAACCATAGTCCACCCCCAGTTCAGCCAAACGGTTCCATAAGTCAACCATGGCTTCATTTGGTCCAACTAATTCAAAACCATGCTCACCTGTGTATCCGGTACAAGCTGCATAAACATTACACTCATTGAAAAGAAACACATCGATCTGATTTTTTGCCAGCTGACTGGGCATATTAACCCGAATCAAACCTTTCATGTCAAATAAGCCATCTATAAAACGAACCGCCTCAGGCCCCTGCAAGGCTATTGCTGAGAGCTTGGCCGATTCGTCTATTACATTCACAACACGATCCTTTCCCCACTCTACAATCAAGTTTCTCAAATGAGACAAGTCATCTTCAATCCGGGAAGCATTGACGATTGTTAAAAAGACTTCCTGAGCAATCCGATAGACATAAAGATCGTCAATTATTCCTCCTTGAGAATTACACATTAATGAGTAATGAGCTTCGCCAACACTTAAACTAGAAGCCTGATTCGTCAGCGCCATATCTAGGAAATCTGCAGCATGTGCTCCGCTGAGCATAATTTCCCCCATATGAGAAATATCAAAAATACCGGCTCCACTACGAACCGATAAATGTTCAGCAACAATCCCTTTGTACTGAACCGGCATTTCCCAGCCTCCGAAATCCATGCAGCGTGCACCGAGGTCTTGATGCACTTCAAAAAGCGGCGTTCGCTTAAGTTTCGACACCCCCAATCAACCCCATTTCTCGAGAACCACCTGCTCTTTCGAAGCTCCCAGCTCTTCTTTGGCCAGTTTCTCAGCCATTTCGACTAAACCATTGGGTCCGCACGCATAAAAAACTGTAGAGCCCATATCATCGATGTTTTCTTTAATCCATGCAGAATCAATTCTGCCACGCCGCCTCTCCCAAGGGTCATCTTCTTCAAGACGTGTGCAGGTTACCAGAAATTTGAAATTTGGATTGGCCTTTTCCATTTCCCGGAACTCCTCATTGAATATAATATCTTTGGTGGTCCGAACTGTGTAGAGGATCGTAATGCGAGTGTCCAACTTGCGCTGAGTCGCCTCACGCACAAAGCCCCTAAAAGGGGTGATCCCAGACCCTCCTGCAATACAAATCAAATGCCTTCCCGAAGGCTCAAAAACAGGGAGGAATTTCCCTGCTGGCTCAATAACACCC
>Ga0208411_1001363_pt1 | contig 16653 bp, 15 predicted proteins | sample ETN01SmetaG_4_FD_185793 | JGI IMG/M metagenome (GOLD analysis project Ga0208411, IMG submission 185793) | Marine microbial and viral communities from oxygen minimum zone, Eastern Pacific Ocean - ETNP2014F12-01SV261 (SPAdes) (version 2) | ecosystem: Environmental > Aquatic > Marine > Oceanic ... | reverse complement strand
GACGGGATTTTTGCGTTTTTGTGGTGTGGAGAAAAACACTTTTGCTAAGTCCTTATAAAATAAGCTTAAAAATATTTCTCGAACACGATTAACGAAAATTAATACGAATTTAATGTGTTTATTATTGACCCTTTTATAAGGTAGGCGTAGGATTTCATCAGTTGTTATATAAAGGAAACTTTTAAACCAGATGAAAACAACCAAAACATTTATTCCTCTAGCAATTTTGTTGGTGACTTTTATGGTTACCGGTGATGCGAATAATTTTGTCTATGCTTCATCTGATTACGACCGTGCTATTGAGCAAATTTATGCTGAACAATCTAAGTCTTCTGAAGTTACAAAAGTTCACTCGGTAGAAAAGGGTGAGACCCTGCTGGGTATCGCTGCAAAAAAAGGAACAAGAGTTTCTGTTTTTACCGCATTAAATAATATTCAAGACCCGAACCACATCCGGGTTGGTCAGGAATTAAGATACATAGATTATTCCGGAGACAGTGTGAAGATTGGGCCGGTTGTCTCGACTCCGAAAGTATTCCCTCAGGGTAGAAAAATAATCTCGTATGTAATTCTTCCAGACAAAGATGATGTATTTGCTCCTGCAAACCCGAAAGTTGTTTATGAAGTAGTAGAAATGATCACAGCGCCTAAGGAGCCCGTGGGACAAATAAAAGTTTTTCAATCCTTGATGGCATTTTTTAAATGGCTGGATGGGTCGGACTATTCCAAACAGACCAAGGGTTCTGGAACCCAGCAACGAGTTGACCCCTCATCCTCATCACCTTACATGGTATCTTCCAGGTTTAATCTCGATACCGTATTTAACGATTCCTTATCGATTAATTCAGGTCACACCTTTTTTGATTCCTATTTTCCCGATACGTCAAGCCCCCCTCCAAAGCAAGCGTAATTTCTTAAAAGTTTAAACAAGAAGAATCGTATCGCAAGACTCGTGTCTTCGGTCACGTCCTTTTTGTAAAAATTCTTTATAAGGACTTACGCTATGAATACAACGGTAGAGTGCCAAGTACTATTTCACCAGTTCGTTGATTTTATATCTCAGAACAAGAATGTCAGTATTCGTGAAATTAAAGCAGCAACGCCGACGAATGATATAGATAGCAAGGTAAGACAACTTGAGATCAGCTTCGAAAGTGATTCAAGTATTTCCATAAAGGCTCCCGGTAAAAAAGCTATCCCGTACGATTGTCGGCACCTGGGATTTCGTGATAGTGAAACGAAAGCCTGGAAATATTTCATGGATATCGTTTCCGGGAATACGCATAGTTTTAATTGGGGTCCCGCTTATGAACATAAGGAGAACTCTCGAGTCAGGTTGAAGATTAAAAACTATGATGCCCAGTGGAAATTGTGCGATGAAATCTGCAAGAGGCTCAAGAGTTTTTTTGAAAAGGAATTTGGGTGGAACTTCCCAAAAGGGTACAAGCTTTACGAATATATTGCCTTGGGTCCTGACGGGGAACGAAGATTCAAGTTCCGGATCAACAATTCAAAAACGGCGAGCATCGATTTTTCGTCAGAGGATAGTTTGTCCGCGTTGGAAGAAGTAGACCTGTTGTCTAAGGTAAAAAAACTCAACAGCGAATACAAATCCGACCCTGAGTTGTCAGATAGCATTATGGATGAACTGGTAGTTGCATTGAATGTAGGACGGGAAAAATATGGATGGTCTGAAAAGAAATTAGAAGAGATGGTCGCCGTCGTTTAACGGTAAAGACACATTCGTAACCCCTGTCGGCTTTAGGCTGGCGGGGGTTTTCTTGTTTGGCCTTGCTAATGTTCGAGTACTAATAACACCCCTCATATTACTTCCAAAGATTAAAGACCAGTAATTGCTCGATAACTAAAGCCTTTCAGGTTGAAACATCCTTTCTCGAACAAGCTATTCGAGTTCTCGAACTATGCCTATGAGAGGAGCAACTATGGATATCACAACAATAGTTTTCAACGGAGCCTTAGGCGGATTGGCAGCAATAGTTTTTATTTTTACCTGCGACCTGATCGCAAGCTTGATGAAAAGCAAGGAGCGAGTATGTGCAACTTCAGAGAAAGGAACCAATCAATGAATGATTCAGAATCAACAGTCATGGAGGTTGGAACAAGTAAGAGTCCATTGCAAAGTCATAAGCCAAACCAAAACGGTCACGTGGTGTTTTCTGTGTACGGAAATTTTGACCGTAAAAACACAGGGTACGTGTTCGAGGGAATCACCCCTTTATTTAAAAAAGAGAATAAGGGAGTCACGATGGACCTCGAGGGAGTCACCCAGATCGATAATTCCGGAATTGCGGCAATTGTTGAGTGTGTCCGTATGGCCTCTGATTCTGAAACGGAATTTCACGTGGTTGGAATCAACAATAACGTCAAGGAAGTTTTGGAACTTAGCAAGCTTTCATCACTTTTTAAAAACATGGAGTTCAGTACGTTTTGTTCCAGTAGCAGACCCGGGACGCTGGGTTGCCATATCAAGGAAAAGGTATATGCCGCTGATCACTTACCAGAAACAAATTAATCAATAAGGAGGGTCAATGAAAAAACTTTTACCAATGCGAGATTCCATAGCAGTAAACCTTCTTCAAGCAATCATCTGCAAGAGAGAGGACATCCGCCCCAGTCCAAAAGAGGCAGCGGAGCTTGCGGTGGAACATACGGATTGCCTGATGGAGGAGTTAGATAAAAAAAGAAGGGAAAAAATAAGTTACCTCGAAGACTGGAGCAAGAAGAAGGTGCTGCAATGAAAAACAAACTATTGTTTTATTCATTATTTGTCTTTTTATTACTATTTGTTTCGCTCGTGCAGCTTTCATTCGCCGAGGATGAAACATTCAGTATTGTTAATATTGAAAAAGATTCGGGTGGTAAAAAAGTAGAAATATATCTGAACCATGAGATGCATTATTTTAGCCTAGTTCGTTGGCCAGAATTAAAAGGAGCAAAAGTTGTACCTCGTGTTGCTGATCTCTCTTGGGATTTCAGCTATCTCAAAAGAAACAAACTTGTTTTAAAGGGAAAGTTCAAACATGGGCAGAAGTATTCCATTGTTTTTCCAAAAGATTACAAACTGGACAAGAAGTCCTATAAGAAGGTTGTTAATTCCTTCACATTCGAATCTCCTCCATCCATTAATTATTGGAACCACAAAACAGTTATCGAAAAATTTGGCCCCCAGTACCTCCATTTAAAAATAGCCAATACAAAAAATATTCATTACCAGGAAATAAGTGTGCCCCCAGTTCTTTTATCCAGCGCTATTAACGCATCAATTGGAAATCGGAATATCGACTGGAATAGTTTAAGCCAGTCGTTTGCAAACAATAAACACCCTGCCAGAAAGAATGATATCGCGACCTTTAAAAATCTTTTTAGAAAACAGGAACATAAAAACAAATTTTTCAATGTAGAGAAAAAAAATAAATCGAGATTATTCTCTTTTGCGTTGGGTCTTGATGAAAGAAAAGAGGGAGACATTAAACTGATTCGTCTTACAACGGATGGTAAAGATGAAAATGCTCGCACACCTATACGCCTTATTCGTATCACGGACCTTGGAATAACTTACAAACAGGCAAGCGATGATCTTCTTATTTGGATCACCTCTCTTAAAGAGGCAATGCCGATGGTAAATGTAGAGATATTTGGACTTACTGGACTGAACAGTATTTTTAAGCTCGGCAATACCGACCGTGACGGGATTGTAAAGTTTAGTTCAAAAGTTACTGAAGGAATCAATCTTTTATCGAGCGGTTATGCATCGGTCAACCGTCATCTTGGTACAGACGAAATAAAATATATTTTAGCGGTTACAAAAGACGATGTTTCGTATATCCCCGTTGCATATCCGATCTATCCAAAAAATGTACCTCTAGATAAAGATACCGAAAAACATACTTCCAGAAAAGCAAAGCTATTTACGGATCGAGGTATCTATAGGCCTGGTGACACGCTTAATTTTAAAGGCGTGGTTAGAGAATACTCCGAAGGAGAAATCAGTTCTCCCAGTCGACACACAAGACCCACCATTAGAATCAAAGATTCCAAAGGTGAGCTTGTTGCATCTGAACAATACGCTCTCTCTGAATTTGGATCATTGTGGGGCTCACTCAAATTAGAAAACCACCTTCCTCTTGGAACCTACCAAATGGAATTGGTTGACATGACTGGTAGAGATGAAGTTCTTGCAGAACACACATTCCAGTTACAGGAGTTTAAGGCCCCCCGTCACTTTACAGGGATATCCTTTAAAAAAGAGCCTGAGACAGGGTCCTATCCCAACCAGTGGACTAAAACTAATGACACATTAAAAGTTACGATTAATGGAAACTACTATTCAGGAGGTCATGTCAAAAACGGCCAAGTGCGATGGAAAATATTCCATGGTCCGACTAGTTACAATGTAAAGGAATTAGGAGGATTTGTTTTTGGAAATATTGCTGAAGAGAAGTTTCTGCTTGAAAGTAGTGAGTCGATTCTCGATGACAGCGGTTCGCTGAGTTTGAACTTTCCTATTGATCCCAAGGTGAGGCAGGGAAAAAGAAGTCTGGTCGTCGTGGCCACAACCATTGATTTCGATGGAAGGGTCGCCACTGCAAAAAGTATCTATCAGGAAAAAATACCCTACGTGGTCGGGATCAAAGGTGCCAAGAAAAAAATTAAATCAGGAGATGACCTGTCTCTTAAATTGCTGGTTGCCGACCCAAACCGCAATCCAGTTCAAGAAGGAGAAATAAAAGTAGATATTCTTAAAAAGGACTGGAGTTATATTCGACAACGTAATAATGATGGCGAGGTATTTTGGACTTATAAAAAGTTCTGGAAAAAGTTTCTGGTTACAAAAACGTCTTTAAATGAGGGTTTCGCCGATTTTAATTTCGACGGTGGTCTAAGTGGCGACTACATTCTTAAATTTACCTATTCCAATGGCGAAAACACATATATTTCAGGAATTAGCTGCGAGGTGAAAGGAGGTTATTATTCCTACGAGTATATGAATCGTGATACTCCCTACGATAAACTTCCTATTTGGTCAGAAAAAGACAGTTATCAACCCAACGATCAAGCTTTAATCAAAATTCAGTCTCAAAAAAAATCGTCTTCCTACTTACTAACTGTTGAAAGGGAAGGAATACTTGATCACAAGGTTTTCACATCGGACGAAGCAGGCAACATCAGTTTTCCCATCCAAGAAAGTTACTCTCCAAACGTTTATGTTTCTATCCTAGGTGCGGTTCCAAGAAAGCACTTTCCATTTTATAGAAGAAGCATTGATGACGGCGCCCCTACATTTGAGTTTGGAACAGTTAAGGTTCCTGTTGTAAAGGGAGCCGTTTTACTTAACGTTGGAATCAATGAAACAGAAGTATCACTTAAAAAAAATCCGCAGTCACCGGTAACACTTGATCTTTCCGTTAAAGATATCCATGGGCAGGGAAAACAAGCAGAACTTGCTGTAGGGGTCGTTGATGAAAGTGTGCTTGCACTCACAGGATTTAAAACGCCTAAGTTGACTGAATTGAATCGTTTCACAGTCCCACTTAGTGTTGGAACTCAGGACATCAGACGAATGCTAGCCCATCAAACACCATTCTCAAAAATAAGAAACAATCCGTTGACAGGTGGAGGGGGGTTAGAAAATTCAACTCTTGAAAGCGTAACAGCAAGGGAAAACTTTATTCCCGTGGCGTATTTTAATCCGGCTGTTGTAACAGATACTGAAGGCAAGGCACAGGTAAGCTTCGTACTCCCCGATAATATCACTTCATATAGGATTTACGTGATTGCTAATGATAAAGGCAGTGGCTTTGGCAGCGCTGAAAGAAATCTGATTGCAACCAAGGAGTTTTATATAGAACCCGGACTTCCCCGGTTTCTCACCGTTGGAGATAAATTACGATTCCCCGTAGGCGCATTTAACAAGTCAGACCAAACACTGGATGCGGATTTAATGTTGAACTTCAGTGAACACCTGAGTTTGAGTTCTTTAAAGATAACAAGCCCGATTCAATCCAAAAACAGTCACACGTTTACAGTAGATGGAGAAGCGTTGAGCACCGGTTCAGCAGAGGTTTTATTCTCGAGCTCGGCCAATGATAAAGCCGATTCAGTAAAACTAAAAATTCCTGTTAATACCAGTCACACATTGGGAACGGAAATCTTACTGGGTTCTTTTTCAAACTCATCAAAAGTTATGCTTCCACTTCCAGCAGAGTTGTTAAATAAACACAATCACGAGTTAACAAAAAGTTCTATGATTAACCTGACTGTATCTTCAAATCCCTTCATTAAACTAACGGGTGGCCTCTTGTACCTTCTGCAGTATCCCTATGGGTGCGTGGAGCAAACAAGCTCCAAGGTTTTACCATTAGCGGCTTTAAGAGGACTCATTGAAAAAGGGTTGATTCCTGATATCAGGACTGCCGAGACAGATAAGTACTTAAAAGCTGGTGTTACCAGGCTTCTTAAAATGCAGACAGAGTCAGGTGGCTTTGGCTACTGGCCCGGCAACAAGTCTCCTCACCGAGCAGGAACCCTATACGCCATGGCCGCTCTGAGTATCGCAAAGGAAAACGGTATGGATGTTCCTGACCAGCCCTTTGCAAAAGGATTAAATTATATTTCAAATAGTATTAATAATGACGATCTCAATCCAAACGAGACAGCATTTGCCGCTTATATACTTGCTATGAATGATTCGCTCGATGAGGAATTATTTTTTAAATCACAATATAAAAAAATAAACAGCAGCAACTTTGAAACAAGAATGTTCTGGACCTTAGCCGGGATTAAATCCGGTTATTTGTCTGGCGCCAACTTGAAAGATGCTATTCGAACCAATCAACATTTTAGACTAGCTTCCTTAAGTTCAAAAAATACCAATGAGGTATTCAATGCCAGATACAGGAGTCATGCAATTGGACTTTTGGCATTCAATGCGGCTAACCCAGAAGACAAGTTTACTCACCGTATCGCCGAATCTTTATTCCAGGGTTTTGGTTCATCAGGAAGGTGGACATCAACAAGTGATACGGGGTGGGCTTTATATGCACTTGGGAATTATTATTCGGCACAAAAATCTAACAACGAACCTTACAGTGTGAAGATAACGGCAGGTTCGCATACGGTTGATACTGGTATCATCAATAAAATTCATAAGAAAATTCAACTGAACCCCGAAGAATATTTCAAAAATCCGTTCTTAGAATTAAACGCAAGCTCAAAGCTCCCCATTTACTATAAAGCAGTACTCCAGTTTCCAAGAGTGGATTACGCCGAATCGGGGACTTCAAATGGTTTCCATGTAAATAAGTCGATTAGAAATATTGATGGTTCACAGGATATTAAAGTTGGTGATCTGGTTAAAGTTACAATCGATATAGAAAAAGATAAGACAGGTTACACTCGACGCTATCATTACATTGTTATTGATGACCCGCTTCCAGCAGGACTCGTTGCAATCAATAGCAGTATCAAGACAGAAGAGATTGTCCCTGAGAATGACGAAGACTCTTACACGGAAGATGGTGCTCGTGTATTGGTTCCGAGTTTCCAGGAAATCAGGGATGACCGCGTCCTGATCTTCAGAGACTCAAACATCTGGGATGGAAAATATCAGTACTCCTACTATGCAAGAGCTACCACAGAAGGTCAGTTTGTCCTCCCGTCAACCAAGGCGCAGCTTATGTATTCGCCTCAGGTCATGGGTCTTACTCCAAAAAGCATCGTTAACATCAAAGCCTCTCAGATTCGATGAAGCTCCGACTCAAGACAAAAATAGTCAGTGCTCTTTTATTTGGAGTCGCAATTATCGCAGGATTATATCTTGAAAAAATAAGCCGGGTCGATATCAATAGGTTCTACTCTCCTGACAACAGAATCGTATCTGATCGATCTGAAAAGCCCTTACGCTGGTTTCCTGATATCAAAGGTGAAAGGCATATCTGGATTTCCTTAGACAAAATATCAGACACAACAATAAAGGCTTTTATTGCTGCGGAGGACCAGAGATTCTTTTCTCACATAGGAATTGATCCTGCGGCGATGGTACGAGCTCTTAAAGAAAACATGGTTCAGGGAAAAATCGTATCTGGTGCATCGACCTTAACTCAACAGATGATCAGGATTAGCTACCCCAGAAATCGCACGTACTCAAAGAAATTTATTGAAGTGTTAAGAAGTTTCAGAGCCGAAGGTCATCTATCCAAAGAAGAGATTCTTGAGGTTTATCTCAACAGGGTGCCTATGGGTAACAACCTGACGGGGGTTGAAGCAGCATCCAGAATCTACTTTACAAAACCATCCAGCAGCTTGAGCTTGCATGAAACCGCTTTACTAGCAGCACTTCCAAAAGCACCAGGAACTTTGAATCCGTATGGAAATAATAAAGAGAAACTTAAAGCCAGGAGGAATTGGGTTCTAAAGAGAATGCATGCACTTGGATTTATCAGTCTCGACGAGAAACTAAGAGCAGAGAGAAAACCTATTCTTGTTAGTGAAAAAGTATTTCCATTTGACGCGCCTCACTTCGTTGAGATGTTGGATCAAAATAAAGTATCGGGGAATACGCCGACAACGATCAATTTGATTTTGCAGAAAAGAGTTGAGCAGATTCTTAATTCTCATCGTAAACGATTAAAGAAACAAAAAGCCATGCAGGGATCTGTTGTTGTAATTGAAAACAAGACGTCAAACGTTCTAGCTCTGGTTGGGTCAATGGAACATTCCAAGACAGATCTTGGATTTAACAATGGAGCAATTTCAAAACGGTCTGCAGGATCGACCTTAAAACCTTTTCTTTATGCGAAGGCTCTCGATGAAGGCCATAGTCCATCGGATACCTTGGAAGACCTTAAGCGCAGTTATATTTCCCCGCAGGGGGTTTACCGACCTGTAAATTTTAATCGTGCATCGTATGGTCCTGTATCCATGAGGGAAGCTCTGGGAAACTCGCTAAACCAGTCCGCAATATTTTTAATTAACCAAATTGGATACGAAAACTTTTTTGAAACCATATCATTACTCGGTCTTAATAATTATAAAGATCATGACGCCGATTATTATGGGCTGGGTCTTGTTATAGGAAACCTTGAAGTAAAGCTCATCCAACTTGCGGCAGCCTATGCAACATTGGCACGGGGTGGTGAGTTCATATCGCCCCGTTTTTTAAAAAGCGAACCCAAATCTTTTCCAAATAGGATTTTTTCCCCAGAGGCGAGCTATATCATCACCGACATTCTCTCCGACCCTTCTGCCCGTGTTCTTACTTTCGGTGATTTCTTCAACCAGAAATTACCGTTTAAAGTAGCTCTTAAGACCGGAACGAGTACTCATTATAGGGACAGTTGGATTGTAGGTTACACCCACGAATATACCATCGCAATCTGGATAGGTAATTTCGATGGCAGTCCCACGAATGGTTTGACAGGTGCTAAAGGAGGAGGACCTATTTTTATAGATATCCTTAATGAGTTATATCCCGATAGCTTTGCTGCCAGGTTTAAAAAGCCTGAGAGCGTGATAAGTAAAACGGTTTGTTCGTACTCGGGATCGGTGCCAAATCCAAGTTGTCCACAGACAAAGAAAGAATTGTTTATTAGTGGGTTCGAGCCACAAGAAAAATGTCAGTATCACTCAAATGATAAAAAATTTCACAGTTTGCCTTCGCAATATACAGATTGGGTTTACAAAAGATTTAAAAATGGTGGAGAGGGAAAATATCGCTTAGCTGGATTTTCAAACAATTTAGAAAATATTTTCAATGGAAGCAATTCGTTAGATGACCCTTCTAAATCTGGCAAAGCAGGAATAAAAATAACAAGTCCCCTGACGGAAGAAGTGTATTTGCTTGATCCCGGTAAAACTTCCTATGAAATTCGGTTGTCAGCAATAGGTAACGCCCCAACACAGATAGTGTCCTGGTATGTTAATGGTTTAGAAATCGCAAGCACTAGTCTCCCGCACCATACGACTGTCGCTCTTATGAAAGGTGCTCACGAAATCACAGCCATCGGACCAAACAATCAAGGGCACTCCATTTTAATCTCCATAGAATAGATCATATTGTTCGAGTAGAAAAATTCTCGAACAGGTATTAAGTAAATCCTACCCGCCAAAATCTCTTTATTAACAAAGCCTTTTCACCCGCTCACAAAAAAATAGACCCACTAGCGCATTAATTTCGATATCTCGAACTATCTAATTAAAGAGCCAATTTATAACAAAAACTCATTAGAAGGAGGGAACAAATGAAGAAAACATCGTTCATAACAAAATTGGCAGTCGTTGGGTTGGTGTGCGCGGTGTTTCCATCACATGCCAGCGCAGATCATAAACTCGGCAGTTACTTTCAAGCAGTAGTTCTTTCACAGGAACAAAGCCCCGATTTAGACGTGAGCGTTGGAAGGTATTCAATGAATAAAGGCACGGTGAATGTTTCTTCTGTCATGACAAGAAAACCCATCGATAGAGTCAAAATATTTTCCATGACCGCAAGCGGCGAAATATTTTTTCTTGGAGAAACAGATCGTAAGGGAAATCTCAATTTCGAGAACGGCTACAAGCATGTCATGCAGCTGCGGCCAAGGGGTGGTTACAGGAAAACAGAAAAGTATCACTCGACAACGGATATCGATCTTGTGATCGCAATGATAGGAGACGAATCATCGGTCGTCTCATATAGAAAAGGAAAAAGCATAAAACCAACTTATTAACTCTACAAAAGGTGAAAGCATGAAAAATAAAATCTACCTGGTAGCTTTGCTTCTTAGCTTCCTTACTACAGGTGCAAGCGGACAAGAAGTTCAGAAAAAGTATGACAGTCTTCAACAACAGAAAGAAAACATAATCAAGTTCCAAAAACTGATCAAGGAAGATTGGCATAACACGAAAGCTCACAATGATCTTGGCGAGGCGTATTTGAAGTTAAGACGATTGGAAGAAGCTGAGAAGGAGTTCAAGTCAGCCCTTGAAACCGATCGAGTTTATTCATTAGGTCCTTTCCTGTTCGGAGATATCTATACCGATGCGGAACGATACAAGAGCAAGATTTCAGATTTTCAAAAAGTAATTGAACAAAACAATGAATTTGCGCGTTCTCACAATAACCTAGGCGCGGTCCGACTGGTCGAGAAAAAACTAGAGTTGGCCCAAGAGGCGTACAACGAGGCACTAAGGATCAATCCAAAATATGCTCAAGCACACAACGGCCTCGGAATGGTTCACGAACAACTCGGTCAATTAGATAAGGCCATCGAGGAGTATGAACTCGCCTTATCCATCGATGAGAATAACGTAGTAGCAAACTATAACCTTGGACTTGCCTATAACGAGAAGAATGACCTTGATCAATCCATTCCATATCTAACAAAGGCAAGAGAGCTTTATAAAGAAGATAACAATGAAGGCCAGGAAAAATACCTTGCCGGTTTGATTGAAAATTTAACCCGGACACAGGTTAAACCATCCGAACAGGTTCAATCAGCGTCAAACGCATCCGGAGATATAGAAAAAACTCTTAAACTTCGACTTGCCCCTGCGCCGGAAGACTCGGATCAGTATGTAACGAATCATGTTGAGGAAATTCAAGTAGCGAGCAAAGAACATATTGACACCAAGCCAACTGATTCGATTTCGATCATAGATGAAACGATCACGGAAGATGAGAAGAAGGTGAAGGTGCTTAAGGTCAGGACCGCTAACGGTGAATTTCTGGCAAATGAAAGAAACGCATCGTTAGATGATTCGAAAGTAACAAAGAAGGTAGTGGTTAAGAAAGGGCCTCAAAATAAAAATGATGACCCTTTTGTTGGTGACTGGCTTTTTGAGTATCCGAAATAACTAATAACATTTTTTTGTGGAGGTTGGCTTCGTGAATTATTGGACAAAAATAACTTTTGTGGTTTTCGCTTTGGTTGTTTCAATCGTTGCCTGGGCTCAAATCAATAACTTAACGAAGCCAAGCTCTGCACCAGTTCCCGTAATTCAAAAACTCTATTTTGAAGGAACCATTGGAGGAAAACACGCGATGAGTCTCTCGATTGATCAAGTAGGAAGAAATATTACGGGAACCATAGTCAATACGCACAGGGAAATAAGGAAACTAAAAGGTTCCATTGGTAAAGATGAAAGGTTTCATTTTAGTGAATACCTTAAGGGTCATGTGATCGGAACATTTGAAGGAAAGATTCTTAGTAATGGGAACATGAGGGGAATCTGGTTCGCCCCTCCCGGTATTAAACGTTATCCATTTTATCTAAACAGGAAAGCAAGGATCTAGTCTTGTGAAAACAGAAAACAGAATTGGGCTGATAGGTCAGCTACCTGAACATGATTGGAATATAGCCTGTCCAGTTGAGTGCCAGGGGGTCTCCTCTTATTTTGTTCTGGGTTCCTTCCTACCAGGATGAAATTTGGCTGGCCTGTCAGTTCGCAAATTTTTATTGAGGTTAATCATGAACAAATTAATTCTAACGGTTATAGGGGCAGCAGTTATGTTTGGTTGTTCGACAACGAATAAAGAAATAATAACTCAATCAAAAACGTTGGAATCAAAACCTGTCCTGGAAGCAAAAAAAGAAAAACAAGAAAAACAAGAAACACGAGAAACACGAGAAACACCTTCCTGGGTGTCAACGGGTAGTGGCGTTTCGTTGTCAGACAATCATGGGTCAAAAGATGCGTTTTTCGGTGTGGGAAAGAAAGAACACGTAGAACCATCTGAGACAGGTCAAATGGATGCTGATGATGCGGCACGAAATAGCTTGATCCATGTTCTAGGAAATTTCAATAGCGGTTTGATTCGATATCACCAGGCAGTAAAAGACCCACGGGAATCAGGATGGATTGATAAAGAAAAACTTCAAGCTGTGATCAATGATACGGCCGCCATTTTACTTCTTGATGCAAAGATAGTTGATCACTGGGGTCAGCCTGATTCCAACACAAGCTTTTCCCTGGCACGCCTTGATTTTAAAAACGTTCAAACAGCACTAGCATCAAGTAATCACCTCAGCGGGGATGAGAAAACTTCCATCAAATTCATAAGCAAGTGGGTTTTTAAAAATATGCAACTGGTGAGAGAACGAAAATTTTTATTCAGCAAGATGAGCCGAATAACAGCAATTAAATAGGTAGGTTCCTGCAATGTTGGTTAAGCAAGGATTTTACATGCACGTAATAAAATTTTTACAAAAATACATAGTGGGTTTTGTTTTCATATCCGGGGTTATCGTTATGTCCGGTGTGGGGGTAATTTACTTTCAGGTAAAAGACGAGTTGCCACAAATTCCAAAAAACCTCCGTTATATAAATCAGCAACCACCAACTGAAATCTATTCACGAGATGGAAAGGTATTAAAAATACTGGGTGATCGAAGTTACATGACATTAGACCTGATCTCTCCTCATTTCCAGAAAGCCATCATTGCAGTTGAAGATTCCACGTTTTATGAACATCACGGGTTAGACCCAGTTTCAATTCTTCGAGCATTTTATAAAAACACGTTAAAAGGCAAAACCGCACAAGGAGGCAGCACGATTACACAACAATTGGCAAAGAACCTTTTTTTTAGCTTTGAAAAAAGTTACGAACGGAAACTAAAAGAATTGTTGATGGCGTTTCAGATTGAATCGACTTTCAGTAAACCAGAAATACTCGAGGCTTATGCTAACCAGGTTTATTTTGGCAAAGGTGCATACGGAATAAACAGGGCAAGCCAGGTTTACTTTGGGAAAAATCCAAGTGAACTGAGTCTTTTGCAAAGTGCGATTCTAGCAGCAATACCAAAATCACCAAACAAGGTTAATCCTATAAACAATAAGGAAGCTTCTATCCACCGTGCAAGCTACGTTCTGCAAAGAATGGTGGATGAAGGATACATCGACGAAACCCAAAGAGCCGAAGCATTAAGGTCAGAACTTGATATTCGGAAAGCAAATAGGAAACAAAATCCTGATAGTTACTTCTTGGATTATGTATTGGGTGAAATGGAGGAAGTTTATGAAAAAGACTTTATTCATTTTGGTGGGTTAAAAATATTTACGACGTTGGATTCGAACATGCAGCAAGCGGCACACGATTCAGCCAAACATCATATTAAATTCCTTGAAAGCCGCATGATCAAGGAGGAGGGGCAGGGGAACCTTGAGACTGCGGTAGCTACTATTGATAATCAATCAGGCGCCATTCGGGTATTACTTGGCGGGTTGGATTATTCCAAAAGCCAGTTTAACCGCGCAGTATCCAGTAATCGCATGCCTGGTTCGTCTTTCAAGCCATTCGTATACATGAGTGCTTTTGAAAATCTAGGGTATCACCCTGGAACCGTCCTTGTGGACGAACCAATTTCCTTGGATATACCGGGGACCACTCCATGGGAACCGAATAACTTCAACGACAAATTTAAAGGACCTGTAATTTTAAAAGAAGCCTTGGCTAAATCCTTAAATGTAATATCTGCAAAGTTAATGTACGAACTTAGTCCCAAGCGCGTAATCAAGACAGCACGAAAATTTGGAATCAAGTCCCCATTAAAAAATAACTACTCTCTCGCTTTGGGGTCATCTGGTGTTTCCGCCTTAGAACTTGCTTCAGCTTACAGCGTAATTGCGAATCTTGGAACCTACAAGGAACCATTTCTTATTTTCAGGGTAGAAGATTACGGAGGAAACATTCTGTATGACCACTTTATTGAAAAAACCACGCGCTTTTCTAAAAAAGAGATTTTTCCCTTGCTGGATATGATGAAAGGCGTTGTTGAAAATGGATCGGGGCGCGTAGTTCGTCGAGTCGGGTTTGATCATCCAGCCGGAGGTAAAACAGGAACGACAAACGATTTTAGGGACAGCTGGTTTACCGGGTTTACCAAGAATTACTCAACGTCGGTATGGGTAGGCTTTGATGACAACAGCCCGTTAATTGGGCCGAACGGGAAAGGATTAACCGGAGCTCATGCCGCAGCTCCTATATGGGGGACGTATATGAAAAAAATTCACAAGGATGTAGAGAAGAAGGAATTTAAATTGCCGGAAAATGTACGTTACGAGCAGGTCAATTACCACAATGGGTTCTTTGCGCCTAAAAAATCTAAAGACACTATGCGGGTTGCTCTCCACTCGGGTGTTGTTTTGCCTTTGAAACCTGCCGGGATCATTCAAAAAAACATACAAAGTGTAAAGGTTGCCCAAACGGTTCTACCTAAAAAGTTAAAAGTTGGAACAAAAAACAAGAAGAACATTAATAGGCCAGAAAGGAAAATCCCTGTGCTTGCTTCGATTCCAAAATTTAAAGCAAGCCAGGAAAATCTGGATACCCAGGTCTGGTACATGCTCAACCTTAAAAAAGCGTCCTTGGGTCAAAGCCAACGAGTCCCGACAGGGTTGCTGGTAAATTTTTTACACAATACGAAGGAATTAGCAGGGAAAGGAGAAAACAGAATTAAAAGAGCCAGGGAAAAAGCAATAGACCATTTATTCCAGACCATGGGTTCTTTGAACACGCAGACTCCAAATGGATATTCGTTGGGGAAAGTAATGACCCAACCGGAAATAAATAACTTTAAGAACAATACCAACCATTAAATTAAAGGAGAAAACAGTGAGGAATCCTGATCTTGTAAATACCGTTATTAAAAACAGCGGGGAATTAAACGCAGATAAAAAGTTTGTTGGAAATATTGTTAATTCAATATTTGAGGTGATTGCAAGAGAACTTAAAAAACAAGGCAAGATCACCTGTTCAAGTTTCGGGACTTTTAGGGTTTCTAAAAGAAAGGCAAGGGATGGTCGAAACCCAAGAACAGGAGAACCTATAAAAATAGAAGCAAGAAAATCAGTCAAGTTTAAACCTTCTAAAAATCTAACTAAAACTCTCTGATGGGTAACTATAGAAAATCAAAAGCGCAAAGCATTCTGGAAAAGCATATTGATGAATTAGATTCAATTTATAAAAACAAAGAAGTTGAGCAGAAAAACCTTGAACAAAAAATAAAAACTATTAAAGCAGAGTTGGAGCACTTGAAAAGGAAAGAAAAAGAATTGGCGACTGCTAATTCTATAAATAACTACAAATATATAAAGAGTATGGGGGGATAAATATGTTCGAAGTTCGTATTTACGATGAGAAAGGCAAGCTTAAGAACACGATCTCGCGAGCAATTCTCGAGAAACGGTCGAACTTAATATGCAATACAAGTCCCAATGATAAAAAGTTTTTAAGATCACAACTGCTTCGATTGCAAAGGCGGAATAAACGCAGGTAAGAAAAATTTTAAATGGCTTTTAAATCCTGCTTCGAATGCAATAAAGAGATCAGTACTAAGGCTATCACCTGTCCCCAGTGCGGTGCTCCGCAGAGAAAGGGGCCATTCGATAAACAGGTTTTATATTCGATAGCATTGATGTATTCGGTTTTATTCTGGTATTTATTTCATCCCTATTGGACTGAGGGGTGGGTTGAAATTACTAAAGGAACCTGGATTACAACTTCCAATTTTATTTGTGGGGTGATTTATATTTTTGGATTTGCTCTATGGAATAAGTTTTATTTCCCAAACTAGTACAGGCAACCAATTTAAAAACTTAACAAAGTGAGGCAACTAAAATGAACAGCAACTGGATTAATACCATATTTGATTGGTGTGT
>Ga0208411_1001360_pt1 | contig 16699 bp, 12 predicted proteins | sample ETN01SmetaG_4_FD_185793 | JGI IMG/M metagenome (GOLD analysis project Ga0208411, IMG submission 185793) | Marine microbial and viral communities from oxygen minimum zone, Eastern Pacific Ocean - ETNP2014F12-01SV261 (SPAdes) (version 2) | ecosystem: Environmental > Aquatic > Marine > Oceanic ... | reverse complement strand
AGGAATTATCCATGCAGATGAAAAAAACTGGGATCAAGCAGTCTCAAGTCTAGAAATGGCTGTTGCTTTAAACGATAAAGATTCGATGAGTTTTTTCAGATTAGCTAGTGCACATAATATTAATGGTAATTGTGGAGGTGCAAAGGAAGCCGCACGAAAGAGTGCAGATTTAAAATCACGATTTGGAGGCTCATGGTTTGAGCTAGGGGTAGCTGAGTGGTGTGGTGGTAGAGGAAATAAGGCAGGCGCATTAAATGCTTTTGAAAAGGCTAGAAATGATCGAGATTGGAGAAAAATGGCAGAGTATGAAATTGATAAAGTCAAAAACCCTCAGAAATATGAAAAATAATATTAATTTATTTATTTTCTTAAGGTTGCTATGATTAAAGCTATCATCTTTGATCTAGATAATACACTTCTAGATTTTGTTAAGATGAAACAGTTTGCTGTAAAAGCTGCTATTACAGCAATGATAGAAGCTGGTTTAGATGTAGATGAAAAAAAAGCTTATCAAGATATTTTTGATTTATACGTTAATAAGGGTTGGGAGAATCAGCAGGTTTTCGATGATTATTTAAATCAAACTGTGGGGAAAGTTAGTAACAAGATTTTAGCTGCTGGCATCGTTTCATATAGGCGAGCAAGAGAAGCTACTCTCCTTGTTTATCCAAACGTCAATAAAACGCTCATAGAATTGATAAAAATGGGTATTCAATTATCAGTCGTGTCAGATGCACCAAGTCGCGAAGCTTGGATGAGATTATATTATTTAAACTTACACCATGTATTTGATCCAGTATTAACATTTGACGATACTGGAGTTCGTAAACCATCTGCAAAACCATTTGAGATGGCATTAGATATTCTTCAATCTAGCCCAGATGAGGTTTTAATGATTGGAGATTGGCCTGAACGTGATGTTGTAGGAGCTAAGCAAATTGGTATGAAAACAATTTTTGCACGATATGGTGATACTTTTGGTACAGTTGATTCTGGTGCGGATTGGGATGTGAATGATATTTATGACCTAGTTAATATAGTCAGGGAGTTAAACAACGTCTAAATTTTTCATTGGTACGGATATTGTTTCAATTAAGCGGGTTGCCAAATTATTAGATGACTATGGTGCTCGTTTTAAGAATAAAACATTCACTTTAAATGAAATTGATTATTGTGACTTCAAAAGTAATCCAGCAATACATTTTGCTGGTCGTTTTGCAGCTAAAGAATCAATAAAAAAATGTTTATTATCTTCAAAAATCATTGACAATATAGATTTAAAAAAAATTGAAATCATTTCGATGGATGATGGAGAACCTGTTGTCTCTGATATAAAAAAAATCAATTATAAGACAATAAAAATTTCTATATCACATGAAGATGAATACGCAATTGCATTTTCTCTTTTAGAAAAATAATGCGATTGTTGACACAAAATCAGGCTAGGGAGCTTGATAAATTATCAACGTCAGATTACAATATCTCTGATGATTCACTTATGGACATGGCAGGTAAGAAAACTGCTGACTTTATACACTCAAAATTTAAGGAAATTGGTACGCAGACCATTGCAATTGTATGTGGAAAAGGAAACAATGGTGGTGATGGATTTGCAACAGCCTTACATCTTGATCAATTAAATTATAGAGTAGTTATTTTTTCTTTATTTGATTCTCAATTTATTTCTAAATCCAATAAAAGTTTTCACGATCGGTGTTTAAAAAAAGAAATTAATATATGTTATGGTTTTGATCTGCCATCAAAAAATACTCATTTTGATATTGTAGTTGATGCTATTTTAGGTATTGGATTTTCTGGCGAATTAAATAATCAATTAATCCAATGGGTAGAATGGATTAATAATAATAAAACTGTAATATCAATCGATGTCCCAACTGGATTGAATAGTGATACTGGAACAATTGCTAATCAAATTATAAAAGCAAATTATACTGTTACAATGGGTAAAGCAAAAATTGGAATGGTTATGCAACCGGGCAAATCATTTTGTGGAGAAAATCAACCTGTTGATATTGGTTTTCCAAAAATTATTGATAAGTTGAGTGGGCGGAAATGGTATCAAGTAACTGATAATTATATCCAAGATACAGTCAAACCATTAAATTCTGATACACATAAATACCAACAAGGGAAGGTTCTTCTCTTAGCAGGATCTGTAGGAATGACTGGAGCTGCTTATTTATCTACCATGGCAGCATTGAGAAGCGGTGCAGGATTAACAATAACTTGCGCACCAGCATCATTAAATGCAATATACGAGGAAAAGATCACTGAAGGGATGACACTACTTTGTGAAGATCAAAATCGTGGGCATTTTTCAAAAGATAATTATGATGTAATTATGGATCATGTGGAATGGTGTGACGTAATTGTTATTGGTCCTGGGTTAGGTGCGTATGATGATGTTATTATTTTAATTGAAAAATTGGTAAAGAATATAAATAAGCCAATGGTTATAGATGCGGATGGTCTAAGATTGTTTTATAATAATCTTAGACTATTTCAGGAAATTAATCCTAATATTGTTATTACTCCACATTTAGGTGAGTTAAGTAATTTGATTGGTATAAAACCTGAAAAACTTCGGAATAATTTGTTAGTTGAAGTGGATAAGTTTATGAACTTTTATTCTGGTGTGCTAATGGCAAAATTTTCACCTTCTTTAGTTGCATATAATTCAAAAGGATACGTTAATTCAACTGGTAATCCTGGGCTCGCTACTGCAGGTTCTGGTGATGTATTAACTGGAATAATAGCATCATTAATTGCTCAAGGATATACTTTAGAAGATTCTACGATAATTGCTATGTTTATTCATGGAAAAGCAGGAGATCAATTGGCTAGATCAATCAGTCAACATGGCATGATTGCAAGCGATTTATTATATAAAATAGGACGATTATTCTCAGATTATGAATTATAAAACTTTTAGAATATTTCTTATCCTTTACATGGTTTTAATTCTTACACTTTCATCTTTGCCAGCTCAAGCTCTACCGAAAACTTGGCTTTTGAATTGGGATAAGCTAATTCATTTAATTGAATATTTTATTTTAGGGATTCTTGCGATGAAGAGTCTCAAGAAGGTTAATCTTAATTCAGTAATACTAGTAATTATTTTTGGAATACTTTTTGGTTCGATTGATGAATTTTTACAATCATTTATTTCAGGTAGATTTTCAAGTGTATTTGATGTGCTTGCTGATGCTATAGGAACTGCCATTGGAGCATTGCTAGTCTCAGGGACTATTGATACATGATTAAACGAATTTTTATTAAAGATTTTGCCATTATCAATGAATTGGAATTACCGATAAAGAATGGATTGACAGTGATTACTGGTGAAACAGGCGCAGGTAAATCAATTGTTTTGAAAGCACTTGAAATTGCTCTTGGGAATAAAGCTGAAAAAACCGATGTTAAAAGTGGAAAGAATCAGGCAGTTGTTGAAGCAGAAATTGATTTGGATGGTGGATTGATATATAGACGATTGGTTAGCAAAGCAGGGCGTATGCGTTCTTTTATTAATGATGAACCAATTTCTGAACCTCGATTTAGAGAATGCGTTGAAATAGTAGCTGACTTTCACGGTCAACATGAGCAGCAATTTATCATGAACTCTAATACGCATATAGATTTTTTAGATAGATTTTGCAGTATAGATCATAAAGTATTAGAAATTGAATCCGTTTATAATAATTTAACTAAGATTGATCAGCGACTTTTAAAATTAAAAGAATTAAGTGATAATGCATCTACTAGAAAAGAGTTGCTTGAATTTCAATTGCAGGAAATCAATATAGTTGATCCTCAGATTAACGAAGATATTGATTTAAGTCAAAAATTTAAACGTTTAAACCATATAGATGAATTGATTTCAACTGTTAGAAATCTAAATCAATCATTAACTGAACATGAACATTCAATTTATCGTCAATTGTCTTCTTCAATTACAGACCTTGAAAAATTATCCTTTTATGATAAATCAATTAAACCATTTATTGAATCTATAGAACAGGCGGCAGTTTCTATTCAAGATGCATCATCTGGCCTCCTGCAATATGCCGAGACTATAGATGATGACCCATCTTTATTAAAAGAGATTGAAGAGCGTTTACATTCCATTGAATCGCTAAAGAGGAAATATGGTGGATCAATAGAATCAGTACGGTCATTTATTGATGAAGCAAAAGATGAATTAGAACAACTTACCAAGCTAGATGTACAAATTTCTCAAAACAAAGAAGAAAGGAAATTGCTGATAATGCAGTATCAGCGATTAGCAGATGAGATTCATGAAGTTCGCTCTAAATCAATTAAAACTATTGAGGATGAGGTTCAGTCTGCCTTAACTGAGTTAAATATGCCAGGCGCTCTATTTAATATATCAGTAAGTACTAAACTTGATGAAGACAGTCTAATCCTTTTTGAAAATAATGGAGTTCATTTTGGGCCAAAAGGATATGATCAAGTAGAATTTTTCTTTAGTGCAAATCCAGGAGAGAATCCAAAGCCCCTTATTAAAATTGCATCGGGTGGAGAGGTCTCAAGAATTATGCTAGCAATTAAATCTGTTCTTAAAAAGAGTGATCCAGTGGGAACTTTAGTTTTTGATGAGATTGATACTGGCATTTCTGGGCAAGCAGCTGAAAAAGTTAGTGCGGCACTAAGTAGTTTAAGTAAAGAAAAACAGGTTATTTGTATTACACATTTACCTCAAATAGCTTCCAAAGCTGATCACCATTTATATGTATCAAAAAATATTTCTAACGACCAAACTGAAGTTTTAGCACGTTATTTATCTGAAAAAGAAAAAGTTCAAGCTATTGCAGAGTTGTTTAGTGGTGGTATTGTTTCTTCTGAAAGTATTTCCTCAGCAAAACAATTTAGAACGGAAGCTCGTGGATAAATTAGTAATTGATGGGGGGAATCCCTTAAGTGGATCTATTGAGATTAGTGGTGCCAAAAATTCTGTTTTACCTATTATGGCCTTAGCATTGTTAGTTGATGGAAAATCTAAATTACAAAGAGTCCCTGACCTACGTGATACGCGAACATTTCTTAAATTACTAAATTTACTTGGAGCTACTTCCGATTTTGATAACCATTCTTTAACTATTGATGCTTCCAATATTACTTCACTCGAGGCACCTTACGATTTAGTGAAAACAATGCGTGCCTCTTTTTATGTTATGGGTCCATTATTAGCTCGTTTTGGTGAAGCTCGAGTTTCACTTCCTGGTGGGTGTGCCTGGGGCCCAAGGCCCGTAGATTATCATTTAAAAGGTTTTGAAAAACTTGGTGCTGAAGTTATTCTTAAAGACGGATATATCATTGCCCGCTGTGACAAGCTCGTTGGTGCTAACATCCATTTTGAAGTTGCCTCCGTTGGTGCTACTGCTAATATTACTATGGCTTCAGTACTTGCTGATGGAATTACTAAAATAAGCAATGCAGCTGCAGAACCACATATTGTGCAATTATGTGAAACATTGAATCAAATGGGTGCAGATATTGAAGGAATAGGAACAAATCAATTAATAATTACTGGTGTTGATAAGTTAAATCCCTTTGACATATCAATCATTCCTGATATGATTGAGGCAGGAACTTTTCTTTTTGCAGGTGCCACACTAGGAAAAATTACACTAACAAAAGTTGACCCAAATCATTTATCGATAGTTTTGGATAAACTGTCTCAAGCAGGTTGCCATTTATCATCTACAGAAGATTCAATTACGATTGATCAATGTGACGTAATTAAACCGGTTGATATGAGTACAGACGTATATCCAGGATTTCCAACAGATCTCCAAGCTCAATGGATTGCTTTAATGTCAATTTCTAATGGCACTAGCGTAATAACTGATACTATATATCATGATCGTTTTGCACATGTACCAGAGCTTAACCGATTAGGAGCTGATGTCACTTCAGAAAATAATTCTGCTTTTGTGAGAGGTGTTAAGGGATTAAAAGGAGCTCAAGTTATGTCTACAGATATTAGAGCTAGTGCCTCATTGGTGATTGCTGGCCTTATAGCTGAAGGAAGGACAGATATTAGTCGCGTGTATCATATTGACCGAGGATATGAACGAATTGAAGAAAAGTTTCAGTCTTTAGGGGCGAAAATATTTAGAGATAATGAATAAATAAAAGAATGGGAATCATTTGATAAAATTAATTAAAATGTATGCTTTGACTCGAAGGGATTCATTATGCGAATCGTTATAATTGGTGTAGGGGAAGTCGGCTATCATGTAGCAAAATCACTAAGCCAAGAAGATCATGACATTACAGTCATGGATGTAAGTGCAACAAAATGTAAAAGGGCTAGTGAGAATCTTGATGTAATCGTGGTAGAAGGTAATGGTGCTAGTCCTCGAAATTTATCTGCAGCCAATGTACAGGATGCAGACTATGTTCTTTGCGTTACTCGAGTTGATGAGGTCAATTTGATTGCTTCGCAACAAGCTCATGAACTAGGTGCAAAAAAAATTATTGCTCGCCTTCGAAATCAGCAGTACACAGCAAGAGAATCCATTATTAAACCTGAAAAGTTTGGCGTTGATCTAGCTATACATCCTGAAAAAGAAGCTTGCCGTGAAATTGTTCAACTTGTTCGCCATTCTTATGCTACTCAGTCAACAGAATTTGAAGGTGGAAGGATGCAAATGATTGGAGTTAGACTAGATGAAGCCTGTCCAATCGTTGGGAAAACTGTTCGTGAAGTATGTGAAGAAGAACGTGATTTTAAATTTGGAATTATTAATGTTCTAAGAGAAAGTGAATCACATGTTCCATGGGCTGATTTTGAATTTAAACAGTCAGACACAGCATATTTTATTGTTAAAACAGAACGCCTTGAATCTTTAATGTCTTTGCTTGGTAAGGAAACTACACCTACTAAATCAATAATTATACTTGGTGGGAGCAAAATTGGCAGAAGCATAGCAGAAAAACTAGAAAATGAAATTAATGTTCGTATGATTGATAGTAGAAGAGATAAAGCTGAGTGGCTAGCTTCAAATCTAAAACAAACTATGATTTTACATGGTGATGGGACAGATGTTGAATTGTTAAAGGCTGAAAATATTGGTGATGCGGATAGCTTTATTGCTGTGACTGAAAATGAGCAGACTAATCTATTGTCAGGTATGTTAGCTCGGCATTTAGGAGTTAAACAGGTTGTCATTCATGTGAGTACAACAGAGTATATGCCTATAGTTCATGAGATTGGATTTGGATCTGTATTAAGTAAAAACATGTCAACCGTCAATTCTATATTAAGACTAATCAGTAGTGACCAAACTGAAAAATCTGTAACTACCTTTGATGAAATTGATATTGATGTTGTAGAATTCAGCCCTGAGCCAGGTAGTAAAGTGACAAAAGCACCTCTTGAAGATATAAAATTTCCTGAAGATAGTATAGTCGGCGTGATTAACCATCATGGCAATCTATCAATAGCAAGGGGAGCAACTCAGTTAACCGAAGAAGATACTGCTTTGGTATTTGCAAAATCTAAGGCTGTTCCAAAATTGAGACAGCTTTTTGAGGCCTGATTGAACCCCAAAACAATTCTTAATATTCTTTCTGCATTGTTAGTTATTACTGGTTTATCAATGCTACTACCCATGGCAATTGCTTGGGGATATGATGAACCAGATTTGACAGGTCATTTTCAATCAATGATGATATGTATTATTATTGGTTTGCCATTTTGGTTTTTAACTAAAAAAAATCGTTCATTAAAAAGCAAGGATGGGTTTGCAATTGTTTCACTTGCTTGGATTCTAATTGCCTTAGCTGGATCTTTACCATTTTATTTAAGCGGGTCAATTCCAAATTTTACCGATGCATGGTTTGAGTCGATGTCAGGTGTGACAACAACTGGATCATCAATTATTGGGAACCCGACTACATTACCAAATCTTGAAAATGGAATCGAAAGTTTACCGCATGGTATTTTATTCTGGAGATCATTTATCCAGTGGATTGGTGGTATGGGAATTATTGTTTTTACCATTGCTATTTTGCCTCTACTAGGCGTTGGTGGTGTTCAATTGTTTAAGGCGGAGGTTCCTGGTCCTGTTGCAGATAAAATACGGCCTCGCGTTAAAGAAACAGCAAAGATTTTGTGGATGGTTTATATTGGGCTAACTATAATTCAGGCTCTACTTCTCGGTTTGGCTGGTATGCCGTGGTTTGATTCAATTTGCCATGCATTAACTACGATGCCTACAGGAGGGTTTAGTACTCAAAATGCGAGTATTGCGGCCTATAGCAATCCAGCAATCCATTACATTATTATATTATTTATGTTCATCGCTGGAGTGAATTTTACTTTACATTTCCGTGCGCTCACTGGTAATGTAAAAGCCTATATAAGAGATTCTGAATTTTTAGCATATCTAAGTATCGCTCTAGGTATAACTGCTATAGTTTACGTTAATATTTCTTACTCCAATTCATATTGGACACATGATAATTTTTTGAAATCTTTATTCCAAACCGTTTCTATACTAACTACTACTGGATATGCATCTGCGAATTATGAAATTTGGCCTTATTTATGTCAATTCTTAATTATTGTACTTATGTTTATTGGTGGGATGGGCGGATCCACCGGTGGAGGAATGAAAGTTGCAAGATTTATATTATTAATAAAATATGCCGCAACAGAGACTCGTCATATGCTTCATTCGCGGGCGATTTTACCGATACGAATCGGAGATAGATTCATTAGTGAAGATGTAATTAGAAATACTTTGGGCTTTTTCCTTATCTATATTTCAATTTTTGCATTTACAACTTTAACATTAACGGCATTAAACCTTGATTTAGAGACCGCAATTGGTGCTGCAGCCTCTGCGATAGGAAATATTGGCCCAGGATTTGGTGATTTTGGTCCTACAGATAGTTATGCCCTGCTTCATCCAGCCGGGAAATGGATGCTCTCAGTATGTATGCTTCTAGGTAGGCTCGAAATTTTTACTCTAATGGTAATCTTTACGCGAACTTTTTGGAAATAAAATTGTGTCATTTATAATTAAAGATATTAAAAACAATATTGCAAGGCTAACCATTGATAGACCTGAAGCTATGAATGCAATGAATGAAGTGGTCCTTAATGAATTAGAATCTGCTATTCAATCATGTATAGATGACGAATCAGTTGGAGTCATGATAATTTCAGGCTCGGGTGACAAAGCATTTGTAGCCGGTGCAGATATTAAAAAAATGCAAAAAATAGGTCCTGATGAAGCACTAGTGTTTGCTAAAGCAGGGCAGAGTTTAACTTTAACTATTGAGAATTCATCCAAGCCGATTATAGCAGCTGTTAATGGATATGCTTTGGGCGGTGGGTGCGAAATTAGTTTAGCATGCCATATTCGCGTTTGTAGCGATAATGCTATGTTTGGTCAACCTGAGGTATTATTGGGTATACTTCCGGGTTGGGGAGGCACTCAGCGCCTTCCCAAAATAGTTGGTTTAGGCCTAGCTAATGAAATTATAACAACTGGAAGGATGGTAAAATCATCTGAAGCTAAGGAAATTGGTTTGGTAAATCACGTTGTTCCTCAAGATCAGCTAGTAACTAAATGCGAAGAAATAGCAAATCAGATTTTAAAAAATGGACCTGATGCCATAGCGGAATCTTTAGCATGTATAAGGCAGGGAGATGGAAAATCAACTCAAGATGGACTTGAAGAAGAAGCGCATAGATTTAGTCAATTATTTGGGAAAAAAGAATCAAATGAAGGATTATCCGCTTTTGTAGAAAAACGAGACCCTAGATTTAGAGAATAATAATGTCTGATCATCATAAAAACCCTACCATGATAGATGCAATTGCACCCATTGTTGTATTAATTATAATGCTATCTTTTTCGGTATACCTCTATGGTGATGACTCATCCTATGGAGCTAACCAAATTGCATTAATTTTGAGTGCAGGCATTGCCTCAATTATTGCTATAAAAAATGGATATACATGGAAAGAGGTTGAGACTGGAATAGTTAAAGGAATTGGGATGGGGATGAGAGCTATTCTGATTTTATTGGCGGTAGGAGCATTGATTGGTACTTTAATAATGTCTGGAACTGTACCCGCTATGATTTATTATGGGTTAAATATTCTTTCACCTTCTATATTTTATTTTACAGCTTGCGTTATCTGTGCCATAGCCTCACTTAGCATTGGTAGTTCATGGACTGTTGCAGGAACATTAGGTGTTGCACTTATGGGGATTGCGACTGGCTTGGGTCTTTCTCCATCAGTAACTGCTGGAGCAATAATTTCTGGTGCATACTTTGGTGATAAAATGTCCCCATTGTCAGATACAACAAACTTGGCTCCAGCGATAGCTGGTACGGATTTATTCTCACATATCCGACATATGGTATGGACAACAGGACCTAGTTTAGTAATTGCCTTGATTATATTCTTAATAATGGGATTAAATAGTAACGCTGAAGGAAATGCAGATGGTTTAATTCTGATCCAGTCGACGCTTCAAAATACTTTTAATATTAGCGTAGTTTCGTTTGTTCCAATAGTAGTGATTTTTGTTTTAGCCTATAAAAAAATGCCAGCTTTTCCTACGATCTTAATTGGTGCTTTATTAGCAGGATTATTTTCAATCATATTGCAACCTGAGGTCGTTTCTAATTTTGTTAATCAACCAGAGCTTCCAAACTCTCTTACTTTGCTATCCGGTGTATGGACAGCATTGCACTCTGGCTTTGTTCTTGAAAGTGGCGTTCCGATGGTAGATGATTTGCTTACTCGTGGTGGCATGGCAAGTATGCTGAATACAATTTGGCTCGTTGTTTGCGCCTTAACCTTTGGTGCCGTATTAGAAACCGCACAACTACTTAATAAAATTGTAGAAAAAGTTCTCACATTTGCAAATTCAACTGGATCCTTAATTGTTACAACGATTGCAACATGCATAGGGATTAATATTATTGCGGCAGATCAATATATTTCTATTGTGTTGCCTGGAAGAATGTATCGCGCAGAATTTAAAAGGAGAAAGTTAGCAGCGAGGAACTTATCAAGAGCACTCGAAGACTCTGGAACAATCACATCGCCCTTGATCCCATGGAATACTTGCGGTGCATATATGTCCGCTTCATTGGGCATTGCAACTTTTAGCTATTTGCCATTTTGTTTTTTCAATTTAGTCAACCCCATTATTGCAATTATCTACGCTTTATTGAGGATAAAGATAATAAGACAGGCCTAAATTGAAGTATTGTTGCAGTATTTGAAATGATAAAATGTTGCAGTAAATTTCAATAGAATTTGATTATATATATCAATTTTAAACTAAAGGAGAGATAAATATGTCTCGTATTACCAAGTCAATTTTATTAACAAGTTTGAGTTTTGGTTTTCTCTTAGCTCAATCTTCAATTCAAGGTACTGTTACCGATACTGACGGTAGCCCACTAGCTGGTGCTAATGTTGTTGTAGATGGTACATCAGTTGGAGCTGCGGCTGGATCTGATGGTGCTTATGAAATTAATGTTCCAGGCGGAACGGTTGGTGGGCAGAGTGTCTCACTTACTGCAACCTACATTGGCTATAAAAGCCAAAGTGTTGATGTAGATGTTCCATTAACTGGAAGTGTAACTCAAAACTTTTCATTGGCAGTTGACGCAATCGGTTTAAAAGCCGTTAGTGTAACTGCTTTAGGGTTTGAAACAAATCGCGACAAACAAGGTTCGACAAGTGTTTCAGTATCACCCGCCGATATGACTCGTTCTGGTGAAACTTTGATCGCAAATACTTTAGCATCAAAGGCATCAAATGTGATTGTCAGCTCAGTAAGTGGTGACCCAGGGTCAGGTTCTTCGATTAAAATTCGAGGTTCCAATACGATTTCTGGCGCAAGTCAGCCTCTTGTTGTTGTTGATGGCATGCCCATTAATAATTCTCAAATTTATGGAAATTCATCTCGTTTTGGTGGCGTTTCACAGCAATCTCGGATTAATGACCTTAATTCCAACGATATTAAATCAGTTGAGGTATTAAAAGGTGCTTCCGCTGCAGCCCTTTGGGGTTCAAAAGCTGCTAATGGTGTGATCGTTATTCAGACAAAAGACGGATCAGCTGGTAGGATGAAAATGAGCTACAAGCGCACACAATCTTATGATGAGATTCATGAGAGACTCCCTATGCAAACCACTTATGGTCAAGGCCGTAATGGGTCATGGGGAACGCAAGCTGAATCATGGGGAGATAAGATAGCTGAACGCTCTGGAGGTGAAGATGAATACGATAAAGCTAAAGCCTATTTTGTTGCAGATCCCTCTCTTGGTGATTTTACTCAATACTCTATCAAAACAAAAAATAGTACAAACACTTATGTAGATGAAAATTTTAATCAGGTTTTTGGAACTGGAACCTCCATGACAGATGATTTTCAAGTTTCAGGCGGAGACCTATCAAAAACATATTTATTTAGCTACAGTCGCTTAAGACAAGATGGAATGGTTAGAAATTCCTATTACGATCGTGATAATATCAGGTTGAATACAAAGTTCAAGCTATCAGATATGGTAACGATGTCTTCAAAAGTAGGATATACATATAGTACTGCTAACCGCCTTCAGCGAGGATCAAATGTTAGCGGTCTTATGCTGGGATTACTAAGAACTGCGCCTGACTTTAACAATAAATATTATAAAGGTAGCTACTGGAGTGGTGGAACTGAATATTCAGGTCGCCATCGCGCATATCGCAGATATATTGGTGGATCAAGTTCCAATCCTATATATAATAATCCAAATTGGACAGTGAATGAACAGAAGAATACAACTCGCGTTAATCGTATTATTATGTCAAATGAAATGACAGTAGCTCCTTATGAGGGAACTGAAGTTGTTATGCGTGCTGGCTTAGATCAATTTGTTGATAATAGAGAAGGTTTCTATCCTGCTGGAACAGCTGGTTCTGCTAGGAATTCAGGTGCTTTTGATATGGCTAGGATAACAAACAAAGAAACAAATTATGATGTGATTGCACGTCAAAATCTAGAGCTCGGTTCTAATATGTCAATGGTTGTTACAGCTGGCTGGAATTTGAATGATCGCTCTTATAGCCGTGTATCATCCGGTATTGATGGATTTTTGGTTAATACTAATAAGTTCACCACTAATGTAAATACAGCTGCTGAGGCTTCATGGGTAGATAATGGTAGACTATATATTCGTTCTAGCCGTGCTTATGGATTGGTATCACTTGATGCTTTAGATCAAATTTTCGTGAATTTATCGTTAGCGAATGAATCACACTCTACCATAAGCGACGCGTATAATTATCCTGCTATGGATGTAGCATATCAGATGACTGATATGGTAAATGGATTTGCTCCATTTGTTAGTTTTGCTAAGCTTCGCGTAGCATATGGGCAAGTGGGCGTTAGACCTTCTGCTCATCGTTTTGAAACATTAGCCGAAAGTGGATTTGGGTATAGCTCTTATAGTGATCCTGTATCTGTAGGACAGTGGGGCGGCGGATACCGCGTTGATGACGATAAAGGTAATCCAGAATTGAAGCCTGAGGTTAAAACTGAGACTGAATTTGGAATGGACTTACGTTTCTTAGATGATAAGTTTTCACTTGGATTCACATCTTACAGTAATACAATCGATAATATGTTGATCAATACGACTCTTTCTCCAACATCGGGTTATGACACGCAATATGCAAATGCTGCAAAGATGGAAAACAAAGGTTTCGAACTTGATGGTTCTTGGAATGTTATGACCAATCAAGATCAAGCGCTAGAATTCACATTTAACTGGGCTAAAAATGAAAACTTAGTTCTCGACCTAGCAGGCACTCAAGTGCTTTATCTAGGATCTGGATCGGTTAATTCAGTTGCTTTAGACCCAACATTTGATGGTAACAAATATCCGATTGGCACTCTTTTTGGTACAGGATCAAAAACAACAGATGGTAAATGGGATGGCCCATTTGAATTAGATGCCAATGGTTTTCCAATGATCACTTCTACTAAGATCCCATTAGGAGATCCTAATCCTGATTGGCGTGGTACTCTTGGATTAAATGGCCGCTGGGGAAATCTTACGATGAATATGCTCTTCGAGCATTCACAAGGTGGATATTATAGTCCACGTACGCAATGGGTATTAAGAAGATTTGGAACTACCGCTGATACTGATAACGAAGTTACGCTCACAAAAGACCTAAAGAATGTTGATGGTAACACTATTACTTCAGGTACAACAGTTCGTGGTTTTATTCATGACTTCGGTGGCGGTGAAGTCCTACTTGATGAAGCATGGTTCCGGCATGGAATTGGTGGTGGATTCGGTGATAATCAAGCCTACAATTTTTCCATTAAAGATGCGACTTTTTCTCGTTTAAGAGAATTATCAGTATCGTATCTCTACAATGGTGAAGCATTGCAGAATATGGGATTAAATAGCCTTACATTTACAGGAACAGCTCGCAATCTATTTGCTTGGTATAAAGAGCTAGTCGGCGTTGATCCTGGTGTGAATGTAGGTGGTATTCAGACAGGTTTTGGCTTGGATTATTTTGCTAATCCATCAACAAAATCCTTTTTATTCTCATTAACGGCAAACTTCTAAGGGGAGGGAATAAAAATGAAAAAACAAATTAAAGGTTTAAATACAATGAAAAAAATTATCGCACCATTAACTGCAGTTGCATTGATTATGAGTGGGTGTGACGTTGATAAATCAATCAATGATAATCCAAATGAGATCACATTGCAAGATGTAGACGCAAGACTATTTCTCAATGGCGCGCAATTAGCGAATGTCATTGTGCAGGTAAGTCATCTAAATCGTATATCTGGAATGTTCTCAGGACAGTTAATTGGCTTTACATCTCTTTACTCAAATATTTATGGGTATTCACTATCTGCAGTTGAGTCTAATGGCGAGTGGAGACGTGCCTATACCGGTGTTGTTACCAATACTAGACATGTTGCTGCTTCAGCTCCAGATGATAAATTATTGGTTGGAATAGCTAAAATATTGGAAGCAAATGCGATTGGTACATTAGCAATTACGATGGGTGGCGTTCCTTACTCAGAAATAGGCACTGTAGATGATCCTAAGTTTGATACTCAAAAAGAGGTCCTCGCGGCATTATCAACACTTCTGGATGAAGGGATTGCGGACCTTGGGTCAGCTACAACTCGTAAGGAGTCATTTGACATTTATTTCAATGGAGATAAAGATAAATGGATTGCTGCTGCGTATACTTTAAAAGCTCGATTTGCCTTAGTACAGAAAAATTACTCTGGCGCTTTAGCAGCTGCAAATAATGGTATTGCTTCTTCTGCTGGAGATATGCTTTATATCCCACGTGGTGATGCAGCCATTAGTTCTGGTGATAAGAACCTTTTTTACACTATTCTAGAAGGTTCACGTACTGGTGATCTTGGCAATGAGGGAAGTTATCTCCTTAAAATGCTTAATCCAGCTGAAGCTGAATATCGTGGCAATGCCAAGACGAATGAATTGGCAAGACATAACTATTATTATGTTGATGAGACCACGGGCTCAGGTAACACAGGTATTGCAGCACAGTATGAACCTCAGCCAATTGCTACTTATACTGAAAATCAATTGATTAAAGCAGAAGCTGCAGCTCGAACTTCAGGTTTTGCTGCAGGTTTAGGTCATTTAAATACCTATAGAGTGTGGCTTGCTGGTGGTGGAAGATTAAATGCAACTCATGATGTTGATTCTCTCTATAAGTATGAAGCTTATGTTGACGCAGACTTTGCGAGCGGTGGTATGGAGAATGCTGATAACGTATCTGCAGATAAAGCATTGCTTCGCGAAATTATCGAAGAACGTTATGTTTCAGGATTTGGATCTTGGATGCCTTTCGATGATCACCGTCGTTTACGTGGTGCTGGTGAATCTGATCTTGGTGTTCCATTTCCTTTGAATACGACGGCTGCTTCAAAGCATGTTGAACGTCTTCATTATGCACAGGATGAGATCAGTTCTAATTCTAATGCTCCTGGAGAGAAGACGTTGTATGATAAAACTGAAGTCAACAAAAATTGATCTAATTTTTAATAAATCAGTTTAAAATAATAAAAAGCCTCCATTTTTTAGTGGAGGCTTTTTATTTTCACCTATAACAACCTTAGGTTAATTATGAGAAAATCATTATTCATTTATACATTTGCATTATCATTAAATGCACAATCAATTACATCTGATCAGATTAACAAACTCACATTTAGAAATATTGGACCTGCTGTCGCAGGTGGCCGTATTCATGATGTTGAAATTGTACCTGATAAACCTGAAATAGTCTTTATTGCATCTGCGTCTGGCGGTATATGGAAATCTACAAGTAAAGGTACGATGTGGAATCCTGTTTTTGATAATGAAGTGGTATCTAGTTTCGGTGATATGGCAATCGCTGAATCAAATTCAAATGTTATATATGCTGGGACTGGTGAACAGCAAAATCGTCAAAGCACTACCTGGGGTAATGGTATGTATAAGTCCATGGATCAGGGTGAGACTTGGACTTCTATTGGCTTAGAAAAAACCTACCATATTGGGAAAGTTATTGTTCATCCAAAGAATTCAAATATTGTTTATGTAGCTGCTCTTGGAAATCTATGGAATAAATCAAAAG
>Ga0208411_1001355_pt1 | contig 16744 bp, 20 predicted proteins | sample ETN01SmetaG_4_FD_185793 | JGI IMG/M metagenome (GOLD analysis project Ga0208411, IMG submission 185793) | Marine microbial and viral communities from oxygen minimum zone, Eastern Pacific Ocean - ETNP2014F12-01SV261 (SPAdes) (version 2) | ecosystem: Environmental > Aquatic > Marine > Oceanic ... | reverse complement strand
ATTTAAAGATATGAATAAACCATCACCAATGAAAAGGCTTCTGCAAGGTGATGTTGGATCTGGTAAAACTATAGTTGCTGCTGCAGCAATATATGCTTCAATAAATTCTTCACACCAAGCTGTACTAATGGCGCCAACAGAAGTTCTTGCTGAACAACATTTTAATTCTCTAAGTAAGATTCTTATATTTAAAGATATAAAAATTTACTTACTTACATCTTCTATAGCAGATAGAAATGAAATTATGAAAACAATTGATGAAGGAACACCAGCTTTAATTATTGGAACACATGCTTTGATCCAAGATAAGATTAATTTTAATAATTTAGGGTTAGCAATTATTGATGAACAACAAAGATTTGGAGTAGAGCAGAGGAAAAAATTAACTTCTAAACAAAAAGACACTCCTCATCAGCTTGTTATGACAGCAACTCCAATTCCAAGAACAACTGCATTAGCAATTTATGGAGATTTAGATTTGTCAGTAATTGATGAATTACCACCAGGACGAAAAAGTATTAAATCATTTTTACATGAAGGAAGTAAAGAAGATACTGAAGAAGTTTATAAGATATGTAAAAAACATTTAGATAATAATTCACAAATATTTGTTGTCTGTCCTTTCATAGAAGAAAGTGAAAAGCTAGATATAAAAGCTGCACAAAATGTATATAAACAATATAAAGAAAAATTTGATAATTACAAAGTAGAAATTCTTCATGGAAAAATTAGTTCAGATGATAAAGAAAAAATAATGGATGATATGCATAATAATAAAATTGATATATTGATATCCACTGTAGTTATAGAAGTAGGTATAGATATTCCAAATGCAACATTAATGATTATAGAAAGCGCTGAAAGGTTTGGTTTGAACCAACTTCATCAACTAAGGGGTAGAGTTGGAAGAGGTGATAAAAAATCAGAATGTATTTTTCATATTACTGACGGTAAGAATATGGAAACAATTACTGATGTTGGCAATAAAAGACTTAAGGCAATAGTTGAAAATAGTGATGGTTTTAAATTATCTGAAATTGATTTACAAATTCGAGGTGAAGGAAAGGTAACAGGAACAAGTCAATCAGGTATGTCAGATTTAAAAATTGCTGATATAAGATATGATTACGAAATATTGCAATCTTCTAAAAACTATTTTGAAAAAAATATTACTAGTAAGAATGAATTATTAATTAATGAAGAAGCAAAAATATTATTTCCAAATTTCTCTAAAGTTGAAGATTCAACATGAAAGTTATAGCTGGAAAATATAAGGGCAGAAAGATAGATACAGTCAATAACCCTACAACTCGTCCAATGATGGGAGTAGCAAGAGAAGGCATATTTAATTCTCTACAGTTTGCTTTTAGTAATTCTGAAGTTTTAGATTTATTTGCTGGTTCCGGAAGCATGGGAATTGAAGCATTAAGTAGGGGAGCAAGGTATGTAACTTTTATAGACAACTCTGCTGATTGCATTGATAAGATTAACAAAAACCTTAAAGAATATGAAAACGACTACTCAGTTCTTAATTTAAACGTATCAAACTTTTTATCTGAAACTAACAGTAAGTACGATATAGTTTTTTATGATCCACCCTTTGAGTACTTATCAGACAATGTAAATTTAGATATTAATGAATTATCGAGCAAATTACATAAGAATGGTTTCATTGTTACACATAGACATTCAAATTCTCCATCGACAGTCCTCCCTAAAGATGTAGAATTGTATAAAGAAAAGAACTACGGACAAAGTAAGATATTAATTTTGAGAAAATTATGAAAGTATTGATACCAGGGTCATTCGACCCACCAACAAACGGACACATCGATGTTATTACAAGATGTTTAAAGGTCTTTGATGAAGTATTAGTAGGAGTAATTGTCAATCCTTCAAAAGATTCTTTATTTTCAACTGAGACTAGGTCGGGAATGCTTACAGAGATATTTAATGAAAATAAGAATATCACTATAAAAAGTTTTGAAGGATTACTTGTAGATTTTGCTAAAGAAAATAATGTAAAAGCAATAGTCAAAGGTTTAAGAGCTATGACAGATTTCGATTACGAATTTCAAATGGCTCAGATGAATTTTAATTTAGCAGATTTTGAAACAATCTTTGTACCAGCTTCACCAGAATATGGTTATGTATCAAGCTCACTGGTAAAAGAAATACATTCTTATGGTGGAGATGTAAATGAATTAGTACCAGGAAATGTATTGAAAAGGTTAAAAGATGTCTGAGCAAGAAAATTTTAATTTAGATGATGTTGTGAGTGGTGAAAAGAAAATTCAGTATGTTGATAAATTGGAGTTACTAAGAGAAAAAATTAATTCAACAGGTGTTTTAAGTAGTAGGACTAACAAAAAAGAACTTATTGAAATAGTTGAAAATTTAATTGATTTAATGCCAGTAGAGTTAAGGACTGCTCGATGGCTTGTTAGAGAGCAAGATAGTTTTTTAAATAAAGCTAGAGAAGAGGCTAATGAAATTTTAAGTATAGCTAAAGTCGAATCAGACCGGTTAATAGCTGACTCATACGTTTTACAAGAAGCAGTGATTGAAGCTAATGCTTTAATCAAAAAAGCAGAAGATGAGGCTCAAGCTTATCGTGCACAGATAGAAGACCAGATTGATGTAAAACTTTCAGAAATTTTAAATAAATTTGAACAAATTAATAATTTCATTGAGACAGAAAAAAACAGTTTACGACAACCAAGAAAAATAGCTGAGCCTGAGTAAAACCATGGAACAATTAAATACTTCTATACAAATCAATGAAATAAAGTATCAAAAAAATGATTTAAAATATTCTTCAAGTGGATATTTAGATATTAAATATTTTGGGAATCAACTAAATAAAACTAATGAGATTAATTTAAATACAACAATAACTAAAGAAATTGAAGCATTTAATATCGATCTAAAATTGAAATTTACTTATTTAAATGAATGTTCAAGATGTTTAAATAAAAAAAGTAAAGAAGATAATGCTGAATTTAGTAAAAGTTTCTCTTTATCTACTAATAATGATTATGACATTGATTTCAACAATGATTCAATTAACTTACTTCCAATAGTATCTGAAATTATTATTTCCAAAATGGAGTTAGATAATCTATGTAAAAAAGACTGCAAAGGCTTATGTTATATGTGCGGAAAAGATCAAAATGAATATATATGCTCACACTCGGAAAAAAACACAAAAGAAAGCCCATTTTCTTCTCTAAGTGAGCTAGATTTGTAAGTTGAAAGGAAATATTTATGGCAGTACCTAAAAAGAAGATGTCGAAATCTAGAACAAAAAGAAGAAAAGCTATGCATAAAATTTCTAGGCCTCATTTTTTAATTGATCCCGAAACTGGTGTCGCAAAACAATCACACAGAGTTAATTCTGTGGATGGAACTTATAACGGACGTCAAGTTAAAGAACCTAATAACGAATAAAAATAGATTATGAGCATAATTGCTGTAGACGCAATGGGAGGAGATTCTGCTCCTAAAGAAATAGTAAAAGGTGCTATTCTTGCTAAAGAAAATGGCGTAGAAGTAATTCTTTCAGGCGATAAAACAATTATTGACACATATCTAGAAGGTGTCACAATTCCAGTAATTGACTATCCAGAAGTAATTTCAATGGAAGATAATCCAGCTAGGGCAATTCGAAATAAAAAAAATGCTTCAATATTAGGTGCTTTGCAACTAGTTAAAGAAAATAAAGCTGATGGCGTATTTTCAGCAGGTTCAACCGGAGGAACTTTAGTTGGTGCTATTTCAGTATTAGGAAAAATAAAAGGTGTAAAGAGACCTGCAATAGCAGCTGTTCTCCCCGGACTAGAAGGTGATACTATCTTGTTAGATTCTGGATCTAGCCTAGATGTGAAACCAAACATACTTCTGCAGTATGGTGCTATGGGTTCAAAATTAGCAGAAATTATATTTGGTATAAACAATCCAAAAGTAGGTTTATTAAATAATGGTGAAGAAGATTCAAAAGGAAGAGACTTAGAAAAATCTGCTTATAAATTATTAAAAACTTCAAATTTAAATTTTATTGGAAATGTAGAAGGTAGAGATTTTGCAAATTCAAAAGCTGATGTATTTGTAACAGATGGTTTTACAGGAAATGTAGTTTTAAAAACAATGGAAGGCACTGCAAAATTACAACAAAAACTATTATCAAACGCACTAAAGGATAATTTATTTAAACCATTATTAATACCTGTAAAGAATGCAATGAAACCAGCTGGAGATAAATTAAATCCTGATAAAACTAATGCTTCCTATTTACTAGGTGTTAATGGTTTAGTTACCATAGGACACGGCTCTTCAACTGCTGAGGGTGTAAAAAATGCGATTCTTTACACAAGTAGAAGTGCAGAAAGAGGTTTTATAAATAATTTTGCAAATACAATTGATGAATTATGAAAGAAATAGATTTAAGAAAATTAGAAAAAACTATTGAATATAAATTTAATAATCAAAAGTATTTAAAAATTGCTCTAACTCATAAATCTTATTTAGATGAACAATCAGAATATTTATCAAATCAAAGATATGAATTTTTGGGTGATACAATTTTAGATTTTGATTTAACAATATATTTATTTAATAATTTCCCAGATTTAGATGAAGGCAATTTAACAAAAATTAGATCTAGTGCTGTCGATCAAGAATCTTTAGTTAAGTTGGGGCACAAAATAAATATTGGAGAATATTTATTTTTGAGTAAAGCAGAGCATGCTAGCGGTGGAAGAAATAAAAAATCTATAATTGAAGATTCTGTTGAAGCCCTAATAGCCGCAATATATTTTGATGGTGGTTTAGAAAGTGTTAATAAATTTGTTAGTAAATTTATTTATCCAAACATTAAAGAATTGTCTAAAGATCCTGGTAAGAAAGATTATAAGACACGGTTACAGGAATATTTTGCGAAGATAGGTAAAAAAGTTTCATATGAAAACATTTCAACTGGTCCTGATCATTCAAAGGAATTTACCTCAACTGTTTTATTATCTGACAAAGTTATAGGTAATGGAATAGGGAAATCCAAAAAAAGTGCTGAACAGATGGCTGCGAAAGATGCTTTATCAAAACAAAATTAAATAAATGAATAATATTAATAAATATGAAATTGAATTATTAAGAAATAACCATGTAGAGTCCAAACATGAAATATTAATAACTACAGATAATGATGAATTTGGTTTTGATTTTTTTCCGAGATCAGCAATTAAACCATTTCAAATTATTCCTCTTCTTTCTTTAGCAAGTAAAAATAATTTGATATTTGATAGTGAAGAAATTGCTATCTTTGGCTCTTCACATTCAGGTCAAGATATACATGTTGAACTATTAAAGAAAATATCTAAAAAATATGATCTTAGTTGGGAAGATATATTTTGTGCTCCCCAAAGACCAATGCATATTGAAACTGCTGATTATTATATTTCAAAAAAAGAATCTTTTACAAAGTTAAATAATAATTGTTCAGGTAAACATATTTCTATGCTTATGTATTCAAAGTTATTAGATGCTGACAATAAAGGATATGAAAGTATAGAACATATTGTTCAAAAAAATATTCACAATTTCTTTAAAGAGATATTTGAATTAACAGAAATAAACTATGGTATTGATGGGTGTGGTTTGCCCGCAATCTATTTAAATTCTTATTCGTTTTTAAAGGGTGTTAAGAATGTTTTGTTATCTGAGTACAAAGATATATGGTTATCAATTTTTAAATCTTATTATGCACACCCAAATTTGGTAGGAGGAGAAAATAGAACAGATACAAATATTATGTTAAATAGTTACAATCCTTTATTAGCAAAATCAGGAGCAGAGGGGGTTCTATTTGCAACTGATAATGATTCATCTTATTTATTTAAATGTTTAGATGGCAATTTCAGAGCTGTTGACTTAGTCGGCTCATATGAACTCAATAAACAAAATTTAATTAATGAGATACCTTATGAAAAATTAGTTAATAATTATTCAAAAAATCTACAAAATACTGAAGTATATTCATTTAATATCATATAAAAAATTTCAAAATCGAAACATTTTATTCTATTTTTAGTATTCTTATATTAACAACAGGGTAAATATGTATTTAAAATCGGTCAATATTAATGGCTTTAAGTCATTTTCAGAAAACACTAATATAGATTTCACTAATAAGGTTAATGTTGTAGTTGGCCCTAACGGTTCAGGCAAATCAAATGTTGTGGATGCTATTTCGTGGGTTTTAGGAACACAAAGCCCAGCCACTTTAAGGACAAATAAAATGGAAGATGTAATTTTTGCAGGTACAGAAAAATTATCTCAAAAAGGCTTTGCAGAAGTAAATTTAAATTTTGATGTTGATTCTGAGAAATTTAATGGTACTGATGAAATTTCTATTGGTAGAAAACTATACAGAGACGGACAGTCTGAATACTTTATGAATGGTTTAAATTGTAGGTTGCTTGATATACAGGAATTTTTGAGCGATGTTGGAATAGGAAGGCAACAGCACACTATTATTTCTCAAGGGCAAATTGCTGAGATATTAAATTCTAAACCAGAAGATCATAGAATAACTATTGAAGAAGCTGCTGGAATATTGCCTTTTAAATTAAAAAAAGATAAAGCATTGCGAAGAATTGAGTCTGGTGAAAAGGAAATTAAAAGAGCAAAAGATGTATTAAGAGAAATAAAAAAACAATTAAAGCCACTTAAAGATCAAGCCGAACAAGCTACGATTCATGAACAATCTATAAACGAATTAAAAGATTTAAAAATTAAATTAAATATTGTAAATTATAAAAAATTCAAATCCAAAATTGAAATTATAAATAAAGAAATTTCTGAAATAGATAAAGAACTTAAAAATGTTAGTAACTCCATTAAAAATAAAAAACAATCAAAAAATAAAATGACTGAAAATATTGGTGAAAATATTTCATTAGGTTCTTTGTATAAAGATTATTCAAATAAAATTATGAATAATGCTGAAAAAATAAAAAATATTGTTCAAATAGCTAATGAACGCATTGACAACTTAGAAAGGTCTCAAATAAAAATAAAACAAGATAGTGACAACAATAAGAAAAAAATATTAGATAATTCAAATTCAGTATCATCTTTATCAAGTCAGATAATTAATAAAAAGAACAAACTAAAAGAACAATCAAATAAATTGAATATTTTAAATAATGAGATTTTAGATGTAGTTAAAAAACAATCATTAAATTTAGAAATAAATGAAGCTTTAATAGAAAATGAAATTAAATATTTGAAAGAATATATTGAAGAAAAAGAAAACAATTATGATTCTAATTTTAAAAATTTAAATATATTAAAACACGATAAAAATTTATCAGAGAATTTAATTAATACTCATGAAAATATTTTAAATAATAACAATGTTGATAAAAAGAAATTTATTGAACTTAAAAATAATATTTACTCTCTTTTTAAAAGAGAAATTGAGAATATAAATACAATTAACAACAATTTAGAAAATTTATCTAAATCTAAAAAGATTGTGATTGATCAAAAACAAGATCAATTGAAATTAATATCTCAAAAAGATGAATTTAAAGAAGAATTAGAATTGCATAAGAATAAATTAAATATAGAAATGCAAACAATTGAAAAAGATATTTCTTCCATTTCAAAACAAATAATTACTTCTACAGAAAAAATTAAATATTTGAATGATGAAAATGAATTACTTGCAAACAAAGTATCTACAGATAAAGATATTAATTTTTCAGTAAAAATTAAAGAATTAAATAATTTATCAACATCAGCATCCGATATGTATAGAAAGTTTAAAGATGTTTCTATTTTATTAAAAAGAACTGGTGAAAAATATGAAGATAAATATGGTGATAATAATAAGAACATACAAGATATTGATTCACAAATTGAAACTTTTAATAATAAATTTTACGAACTTAAAGATAAAAAAAATAATTTACAGATTAGAGATTCTGAATTATCAAATGAATCATTAAATCATTATTCTTATTTAACAAATATTGAAGGATTAACAATTGAACAAATTAATAATTATGAAAATATAAACATATCCGACACAGAAATTATTAATAAAATAAAAAATTGTGAAAATACTATAGAAAAAATAGGAGTTGTAAATTATTTAGCAAAAGAAGATTTTGATTCATTGAATACTAGACATGATGAAATTCAAAACTCAATAGATGATTTATTATTAACTAAAAAAGAACTCAATTCTCACATAAAAGAAATAGAGTCTGAAATTATATTTAGAATTGAATCATCATTTAATTCAATTTCTGTTAATTTTTCAGAAATATTTCAAAAGCTATTTCCTGGTGGAGTAGGTTCTTTGCAATTAACAAACAAGGACAATATTTTAGAAACAGGAATAGAAATTAGTGTTCAACCTCGTGGAAAAAAAGTTAAAAAACTAAGTTTATTATCTGGTGGCGAAAGATCATTAGCAGCTATAGCATTTTTATTTGCTATTTTTAAATCCTTCCCAAGCCCTTTTTACATATTAGATGAAGTAGAAGCTGCTTTAGATGATGCTAATTTACATAGAATGATTGATTTACTTGAATATTTAAAGAATGACGCACAGTTTGTTATTGTTACTCACCAACAACAAACAATGCAAGCGGGGGATATATTGTATGGTGTAACAATGGAACCAGGTTCAGGATCAAGAATATTTACAAAAACAAAAAAAGATTTTGAAGCTTTAGTGACTAAGGAAGCAAGTTAAATGAGTGATTTAGAAGATAAATTAGCAAATCTAGCTAAAGATATAGCAAAAAAAGCCTACGCTCCTTATTCAAATTTTCGAGTTGGTGCTGCCTTAATAACTGATTCTGGAAATATATATACTGGATGCAATATAGAAAATGCTGCTTATCCTGCCACAATTTGCGCAGAAGATGTAGCTGTATTTAAAGCTATTTCAGAAGGCGAAACTAAAGTTGATAAAATAGCTGTTGCTTGTATTGATGCAGAGTCCGATACTGCAATATTTCCATGTGGATTATCAAGACAAAGACTGTCAGAATTCAATACAGATCAAGTTATAGTTGTAGATAATAATGGATATAAAGAATATCAATTCTCTGAAATATTACCCTTTGATTTTAAATTTTAATTAAAGATTTTCGTTTAATTTAGGTATGACATTCAATGTATCACCTATAATTCCCAAATCAGAAATTTGAAATATAGGGGCTTCTTCATCTTTATTAATTGCAATTATGAATTTTGAATCTTTCATTCCAACTTGGTGCTGGGTTGCACCTGAAATACCACATGCTATATAGACATCTGGTTTAACAGTTTTGCCAGTTTGCCCAACTTGATTTGAATAAGGCATCCAACCAGCATCTACAATCGCTCTAGTACCACCTATTGCAGCATTTAATTTACTAGCAAGTTCTTCAATTAAGGAAAGATTACTTACATCAACCATACCTCTTCCAGCTGATATAACAATTTTTGAATCTTCTAATTGAGGTCCTTTCTTTTCTTCAATATGTATATCAAAAACATCCAATGAATTATCATCATCAGATATATCTTTTGTTTCAAAATTATCATTTAAGATTAATTCAACTTGATCAAAAGATTTAGGTCTTATAAGAAGTAATTTTAAATCAGAAATGAGTTTTGCTTTATATTCACCCTCTCCTCCGTTAATTGAGTTAAATGTCGTAAGTTCACCATCATTTATTTCGAAATTACCTACATTAGAAACTGGACTTGTTTTGTAATCAACAGATAAGAAAGCAATTATATCTCTTCCAATGTAACTTGAATTTGACAAAACTAATTTGATATCATTTTCATCAATAATATTTTTAATTTCATTTGAGCAATTAGATAAATTTAATTTATTTGGGTTATATTTGAGATAAGTATTAGTAAAATCATCACTACCTAATTTCGAAGCATCAGAGCTACCAACAGTAACTACTTTAAAATCTAAATTAAGTTCTTTTGCTTTAGATATTATTTCTAAAGTACCAGAACTAATTTGATTATTTATCAACTCTCCAATGACTAAAGTTTTCATATTGCTTTTATCTCTTTTAATTTGTCAATGATTATTTGATAAGCTTCACCTTCATCTGTTATTGTTTCACCTTGTTTACTACTTGAGATTTTTTCAATTTCTACAAAATTCATATTTTGTTCAGTATTTACATCTATATCGTTTGATGAAATAATATCTACTTCTTTATTTTTTGCTGCCATGATATCTTTAAAATTTGGATATCTAGGTTCTACACCGCTTGCAGTAACTGATAATACACATTTCTCTGGTAATTTTACTTTTTCTGATCCATCAATTGTTTGTCTGGTTAATGTAACGTCATCATTGATATCAATATTTTTAACGTATGATATACATGGAATATTTAAAATTCTAGAAACTTGTTGTGGAACGACACCTGCATATCCATCAGTTGATTCAGTACCAAAAATTACGATATCAGCGTCTACCTTCTTAGCTAATTCACTGAGTACATTTGAGGTCATTAATGAGTTTGATCCAACCAATGATTCATCCTCAAGTACTAAAGCTTTGTCAGGACCCATTTGTAAAGCTTGTTGTATCCCTTTTTGTGTACCTACTTTTGTCATTGAGATAACAGTGACTTCAGCATCGAATTTTTCTTTTAAAAGTAATGCTATCTCTATCCCGTATCTATCGGTATCGTCCAAAACTTGTTCATCAGGTCTTACAACATTACCATCTTTATACTCAATAGGATTTGCTGGATCAGGTATTTGTTTTGCGCATACTGCTATTTTCATAAGTTTATATTTTAATAAGTTTATCTTAATTACATAAATTAATTTGTATGAAATATTTAAATAGATATTTTTTTATATTATTTCTTTAAGAAAACTTTCACTATTAAAAATATTATTTAATCCAAAAAATTCTGATATAGAAGATGCAATAATAGCAAATGTATCTTTTTCACCTATATGTTTTCCTTTTGAATTATTTTTATATGCTACTAAAGGTACGTATTCTCTAGAGTGATCAGTTTTTCCATCTGTTGGATCCGTCCCATGATCACCAGTTAAAATTAATAAATCATCATTACCCATAATATTTAATAGTTTATTAAGATTTTTATCTATTATTTTTAAACCTTCATAATATCCTTCTGGATCTTCTCTGTGTCCATACAACATATCCAAATCAACTAAATTAATAAAATAAAAATCATATAATCCTTCTGAATAAGATTTAATTAAATTATTCATACCATCTTGATCACCTTCTGTATGAATAGAATCCTCTAAATATTCTTCTCCAAACAAGTCGCTTATTTTTCCAATTCCTAATGTTTTAAATTCGTTTTTACTTAAATAACTTAGTAATGTTTCACCAGGAGGAGTTATTCCAAAATCTTTTCTGTCATAAGTTCTTTCAAAATTATTAGGAGTACCTTTAAATGGTCTAGCTATCACTCTTCCTATGTTGTAATCATTGCAAATAATTCTCGCGCTTCTACATACTTCATAGAGTTGTTCAAGATTAAGAACTTCTTCATGAGCAGCTATTTGAAAAACAGAATCTCCAGATGTATAAAGAATGAGTTTTTTATTAGCTATATGCTCTTCTCCAAGGTTATTTATAATTTCTGTACCAGAAGCATGGTAATTACCTATAAATTGATAACCAGTAGCCTTAGAAACTCTGTCTAATAATTCTTTAGGGAAACCATTAGGGAATAGATTAAATTCTTCTGTACTTATTAAACCAGCTATTTCCCAATGACCTGTAGTTGAATCGTTACCTTTAGATTTCTCGGCTAACTTTCCAACAGTTGCAATATACTCTTTTGAATCTAAACCATTTATATCTGTAATATTTCCAAATCCTAATTTGTTGAATGTTGGTAAATTAAGTTCTCCAATAACTTTCGATACGTTACCAAAAGTATTACTTTCTTCATCACCAAATTTATTAGCATCTGGAGAAGCACCAACACCTAAAGAATCAATAACTATTAAAATACATTTCTTCATTATTAGAAATTAAGTTGTGCCAAAAAGTCTATCGCCCATATCTCCAAGTCCCGGAACAATATACCAATTTTCATTTAACTTTTCATCAATACATGCAGTTATTAAAGTAATGTCAGGGTGTTTCTCTTTAATTAACTCTATCCCTTCTGGAGCAGCTATTACCGTTAGTGCATGTATATTTTTGGGGTTATATTTTTTAACAGTATCAACAGCAAAAGATAATGAACCACCTGTTGCAAGCATAGGTTCCAAAATAAAAACATTTTTATCTTTCAAATCTGGTAATTTTTCATAATAATTTTCAGGTTCAGCTGTTTCTTCATTTCTTTGAACTCCTATGTACCCAAAGGAAACATTTGGAATTAATTCCTTCACTCCATCTACCAGTCCTAAACCAGCTCTTAAAACTGATATGGCTACTGAATTATTTTCAATTTCATATCCATTTGTTTCAACTAATGGTGTTACTATTTTTATATTTTTAAGAGAGAGGTGTTGAGTAGCTTCTACAGCTAAAAGATATGATAATTTTGAAGCAGATATTCTAAATGTATCAAAATCTGTATTTTTATCTCTTAGAATTGATAGATAGTGATCTTTAAGTGGATGTGATATTTCAATAAGTTCCATATAAAGATAGAGTAGTTTATTTAATAATTCATTTCTACCTTTAATTATTTATTGATATTATATTTAAAGTTCAATAAATAACATTGATAAGACTTTAATTATTTAAATTAAATAAGGAAAAAAATGGCAGTAAAAATAAGACTTGCTCAAAGAGGTAAGAAAAAAACTAGAACTTATAGAGTAGTAGTCGCTGATGCAAGATCACCAAGAGATGGTAAGTACATAGAAGATTTAGGATTCTACAATCCACTAGACAACCCTTCTACTGTTGATATAGATGTAGATAAAGCAGTTTCATGGCTAGATAAAGGAGCTCAACCATCTGAAAGGGCTCAAAAAATATTGGAAATTTCAGGAGCTTGGGCGCAGTGGAGATCTACAAAAGGTGAGGAAGTATCTATACCAACTCCTCCTGAACCTAAAATAAAAAGTAGTTCGAAAGCTCACAATAAAACTGAAGAAGAGACTACTGAGGAAGTAAGTGAAGAGACTACTGAGGAAGTAAGTGAAGAGACTACTGAGGAAGTAAGTGAAGAGACTACTGAGGAAGTAAGTGAAGAAGAATGAGTGAAGCAGGAACTATTGTAAAAAATGTAGTTGAATATATAGTATCAGAAATAGTTGAAGACAAAAAATCTGTAAAAGTAGAAATAGCATCATCTACAGATGATTCTGTACAAATAGAAGTAAGAACTTCTCCTGATGACATGGGAAGAGTCATTGGTAAAAGAGGTAGGGTAGCGAGAGCTATTAGAACAGTTGCTCAAGCAGCAGCTGATGAAGAAGGTCTTGACTCTTCTGTAGAATTTATTGATTAATAATAAATTATATAATATAGGAACTTTAGGCAAACCACACTCCTTAAATGGTTATTTATATATAAACCATGAATTATTTTTTCGTAAATTAGATTTTAAAAATAAAAAAATATACATTCACAATAAACCATATGAAGTTGAAGAGATAAAAAAGCATTTAAAAAATAGATTTTTAATTAAATTGAAAAATATTAACAGCATTGAAGAAGCGGAGGTTTTAAGAAATAGTAAAGTCTCTATATTAAAAAATGAAATAAATGATTATTTAAATAGTGGATTACCTTGGCCAGGTTTTTACATTAATGAAAAAATAAATGATGATATTGAAATATTAGGATATTTCTACTCTGACAAATATATATTTTGCAACGTAAAAGATAATGATGATAATGTAATCCCTTATAATGAACATTATTTTTCCTATAAAGAAAATGAACTTAAATTATTAAATAATTTAGTTAATTAACCAATCAAATAAATCAATTGAAGCTTTATCTTCTGAAAGATACTCCGGGTGCCATTGAACTCCTATAGCGTTCCAATCTCCAGTAGTTTCTATTCCTTCAATAATTCCATCAGTAGATTTTGCTGAAATGATTAAATTTTCACCTAGATCATTTATTGCTTGATGATGGATGCTATTAACTTCTAATTTATTAACTTGAAGTATATTACCTAATTTACTATTTTCATCAATCTCAACATTATGTATATGTTTTCGAGCATTTTCGTAAGGTTTTGCATGTTCAATATCCTTATAACCTGCATCAGCAATATCCTGGTGTAAACTTCCTCCCTTGTGAATATTTAATAATTGATGACCTCTACAAATTGCTAAAGTTTTTACACTTTCTTCTTCTGCTCTTTTTAATAAATTAAGTTCAGTCAAATCTCTTTCCATAGAAACGCGTTCAAGCTTTGTTGTTGGTTGCTGTCCATAATGTGAAGGATCAATATCCCCACCCCCTGTAATAATTAATCCGTCTATGCCTTTTAATGAAAAATTAGGTTTATTAAATTGTGAAGGAAAAATAACAGCTTGTGCATCAAATTTGTTACATAGCTTTATAAATTCAGCACTTAAAACTGCACAGGGAATCTCACCTGGTGACATTTCTGCATTCTTTATGCCTGTTGAAATACCTATTGTTAGATTATTCATCAATATAAAAAATAGTTTGTACTTCAACTGAAACATTCATTGGTAAGCTAGAAACACCAACAGCAGATCTAGTAGCTTTTGAATTAAAATATTCTTCTAATTTATCAGTAAAACCATTCAACACTTTAGGATGATCTGTGTAATCGTCGTTACAGTTTACAAAACCAACTACATTTAATGGGGTTAGTTTTTCGAGATCATAATTTTCTGAAAGAGTTGCAAGAGTTAACTCTGCGCAGAGTGATGCCGCTTCGTATCCTTCTTCTGTGCTCTGTTCATTTGGTATTTTTCCGATGAATTTTTTTTCTTCGGATATTGGCACATGACCAGAAGTATAAATTATATTATTCACTTTCTTTATTGTTGTATAGTTACCTACAGCTTTAGGTGGTTTTGGTAAATTATTATCCATTTGTATTTTCCATTATAAGTTTTCTTATAAGATCAACAACTCTATTTGAATAACCCCACTCATTGTCATACCAACAAACTACTCTTACATGTTTATTTTCCAATATCTCAGTTGATGTAGCATCATAAATGCTTGAATTTGGATTACCTAAAATATCTGTTGAGACTAAAGGTATTTCAGAGTAACTTAATATGCCTTTCAATTCATTTTCAGATGCTGTTTTAACTGCATTATTAATATCATTGATTGTTACTGCACTTTCTAATTCAACTATTAGATCAACTACACTACCATTCGGGACCGGTACGCGCATTGCCATTCCATCTAATTTACCTTCTAATTCAGGCATTACCATTCCAACAGCTTTTGCTGCTCCAGTTGATGTTGGAATTATATTTTGAGTTGCATTTCTACCGCGTCTAAAATCACTATGTGTTGTTTCAGCTAAAGCTTGATCGTTTGTGTAGGCATGAACAGTAGTCATTAATCCAGATTTAATTTTAAAATTATCGTTCAGAACCTTTGCTATAGGAGCTAAACAATTAGTCGTACACGATGCGTTTGAGATTAATTTAGAGTCACTACTAAGTGTTTCATCATTAACTCCAAGAACAATTGTTGCATCAATTTCGTCTTTAGGAGGTACTGTTAGTAAAACTTTATTAGCGCCTGCTTCCAAATGTTTGTCTAAAGACTCTTTGTTTGTAAAAATACCTGTTGACTCTACTACTATATCAACATTTAATTCACTCCAAGGCAACTTAGAGGGATCAGAAATAGATATGAGTTTAATTTCTCGATCATTAATTTTAAAAATGTCATTTTGAATTGAAATATCTGCATCTAGAATACCCATAATTGAATCATGTTTAAATAAGTAAGCTAAATTTTCATAATCACCCAGATCATTTATAGCTACAACATTTATGTCAATATCTTGCTCAATAATTATTCTTAATATTGATCTACCTATTCTTCCAAATCCATTTATTGCAATGTTATTCATTTATTTTGCTTTCCTCTTGGTAAATTTTTATTGTTTCAAGAATACGTGATGAATAACCCCATCCATTATCAAACCAAATTAAAATTTTAATTTTCTTTTCTCCAATGTCCATTGTTGACCTTCCATCTATTAATCCAGATAGAGAATTTCCAACGACATCAGATGAGACTATAGGATCATAAGTAATCCCGATTCTTTCAGATATATAATTTGATGATATATTATCTTCAATAATTTTATTTATTTTCTCAGATGATGTTTTCTTTTTGACATCAAGAGTTAAATCAATAATACTTCCATCAGGCACTGGCACTGTCATTGAGGAAGAAGTAATCTTATTTTTCAAAAAAGGTAATACTTTTTCTATAACAATCGAAGAAGATGTTTTACTTGGAATAATGTTTTCTCCAGCTGCACGATTTTGCCTAAAACCTTCACCAGCAACATCAGCTAATCTATTTGAATTTGAATAACCATGTATTGTATTAATAAAAACACGTTCCACTCCAATAGCTTCATTTATAATTTTTATTACAGGCGCTGAAGCATTAGCTGTGTTTGATCCTAAAGAAATAATAGAATTATTAAAATCAATATTTTCATCATTTGCTCCAGGAATAAATATATCTATATCTTCCGTATCTTTTGGTGTTGATGCAATA
>Ga0208411_1001351_pt1 | contig 16782 bp, 12 predicted proteins | sample ETN01SmetaG_4_FD_185793 | JGI IMG/M metagenome (GOLD analysis project Ga0208411, IMG submission 185793) | Marine microbial and viral communities from oxygen minimum zone, Eastern Pacific Ocean - ETNP2014F12-01SV261 (SPAdes) (version 2) | ecosystem: Environmental > Aquatic > Marine > Oceanic ... | reverse complement strand
ATCAGACTCCACCTGCGAAAGCCGCCAGAGAGAGGCGCGGCGAGAAGGCCGCAGCGGCGGACTGCATGGAGAGTGAAACCGGGAAATTTCTCTATGAATTGTTTTTTCTGCCGCAGGAACATGAGCGTGGGGATGGCCTGGTTGGCGTCGTAAGGGTCGCGCTCCGGGTCGGGTTCTGGTTCGTGAAAGGGGTCTGCCTTCATGACCACCGGTTCGGGATGAAAATAATGATAGCAATAATGGCTCACCGGCGTGATCAAGGGTTCCAGCATCACCAGCCGCCCTCCGGGTTTAAGGACGCGCAGGGCTTCGCGCAGGAAAACCGTGGGCCGTTCAAGGTGATGGAACACGTCCATCATCGCCACATTATCAAAAGACCCGTCCTTGAAGGGAAGGGACTGGGCGTCGCAGACGGAATCGAGCCAGGACGCGAAAAGAATATCCGTAGATACCACATGGGGGGCGAATTCCTTGAAGTTCCCCGATCCCCCGCCGATTTCCAAGGTCGTGCCAGGTCTACAGCCATCGGCCATGCGGTGGTAGAAATCGCTGTAGAGTTCCCGCAGGACCGGCTTGTCGTGCCAGATCATACGGTGGTCGTTGAGTCGCGGGTCAGGCACCGGCTAGATGGCCTTCAACTTGCGAAAGGCGAACACCACCATGCGCATCAGCAACAGTCCGTGGCGAAAACGGGAAATCTGGGTCTCACCATAGGTGCGGTCGGCGTAACGAATGGGCAGCTCCACCACCTTGAGGTTCTGCTTGGTGGCGCCGAAAATGAGGTCGAAATCGCCGAAGGGGTCGAAATCGCCGAAATAGTCCCGGCTAGCGGCGATCTTCTTGTAATTGGTCTTGGTCAGCACCTTGGTTCCGCACAGGGTATCGGTAAAGCGCTGGTTGAGAAGCCAGGAAAAAGCAAGGGAAAAGAGGTGGTTGGCGACATAGTTGAGGGTCCGCATGGCTTGGTTTTCCATGGGATAGACCAGCCGCGTGCCGTTGATGAACTCCCCCTTGCCGCTAACCAGGGCGTGGTAAAATTTTGGGATGTCCTCGGGCGGTACCGTAAGGTCGGCGTCGAGAATCACCAGCACCTCGCCCCGGGCTTGCGCGAACCCCTTGCGCACCGCATCGCCCTTGCCCGATCCGTCCTGTTGCGCCGCCTTGATGTCGAGATCGGGATAGGCCTCGATCACGCGCTCGATTTCGCGCCAGGTACCGTCCTCACTGCCGCCCTCCACGAACAGGATTTCCAGGTCGTCGCAGAACCGGGGCAGGCGCTGCACCGCGGCCTCGATATTGCCGCGCTCGTTACGGCAGGGGATGAGAACGGTTGCCGAAAGACCGGGCTGTTCCGCATAGTTCATGGAACGGGCTACCAGATAATTGCGCAGACAGAGTCGCCGCACACCCGGCAGCACCCCTAAGCTGCGGTTGATCAGGCGTCCCAGACCTAACAGCGGCTTGGGCATGAGCTGGCGCCATTCCCTTTTGACCACATCGAAATCAGCCAGATTCAACAACCCCTCGAGATCCCCGGCGGTGAGCCAATTCTGTTCCTTCTGGGGGATTTTAAGGCCCAGCACCTCGGCTAGTTTCAACACCGGCTCCCAGGCCTTGGAGTAATAGGAAAGGATAATCCTGGTATCGCGGGTGCACAGAGTTTGCAGTCCAGCCAGGGTGGTCTCGCAGTCCTCAAGGAAGCCGATGGTGTCGGAAAGGACGATGACGTCGAAAGGCCCTTTCAGGGTCTTCATGAAGTTCGGGTCTTCAATGTCGCCCTGGTGGAAGGTGAGCCCGGGATAGTTTTCCCTGGCGATGCGGACCATCTCGTCGCTTAAATCCACGCCCACACCGCGCACGGGGGACAGCGCTTTAAGTAGGCGTCCGGTGCCGCATCCGAGGTCGAGAACGCTGCGTTCCTCACCCACGAGGAAACGCAGATAGCGCCAGTGGTCCTCGTAATAGAAGGCGTTGCGGTCGATCCAGCCGTTGCGCTCCGGAGCCAGCCGGTCGGCGAGCTCGCGATAGGCTTGCTTGCGCGGGGAAAGCGCGGGTTTGTCTTTCCTGCTCATGATGGGGGGAGATATAGACCGGATGCGTCCAAAGGGCTAGGGCTCACGGCGCGCCATCTCCGTTGTCGCCGGTCAGGCGGCCCCGGCAATCCACGCCCATGGTGAACACATCCTCCTGGCGGGTAGAGCACGAGGTGTCATAGACGGCTTCCGGTGCTTCGGCGGCGAGAAAGGCGGCAAGCGCCCCACTGCGCGATCCCCGCAACATGGCACAAGGATAGCCGGAAAGCACCTCGGGCAGACGGCGCGCGCCGCTCCAGTCCCGCAGCTCGCCGCTGGGTTTGTCGCTGGTAAAGATGTTGAGCCAGAAATCGTTCTCTGGCCTCAGCTCTTTCAGTTGTTCCGAATAGGGGAATCTACTCTGAAGGTTGCCGTTATAGAAGGCGAAGCTGAGGCTGGAGGCGGAATAGCCGTAGATGCGTGCACAGGCGCCAAAATGATCGTTATCCACGATAAACGCCGTCTCGCGCATCTCCCGAAACTGGCGGTCCACCCTTACCACTCCGAAGGCCTGGGCGACGGCGATTGCCACCAGAAGGGCCGGGAAGGTGCGGGCAAAGCGCCGCCGCAGGGTGTCGCCACCGAGACCCAGCGCCGGAATGATGCGGTACATCAGGGGGCCGGAAAGGGCGGTCAGCATATAGGCTGGGATCATGTAATGGGCGGACAACTGTTTGGCTACCATCAGCACCATGGCCATCTGCGCCAGCACTACGCCCTTGAGTGCTTGTCGTTCGGGCCAGGGCATATCCGCGCCGCGCCGCTGCGCCGCAAACAGGGTGAACACGGCAAGGATGAAGGTGATGCTGAACAGGGGCCGGGTGAACAGACGGTAGATATTGCGGGGATAGTTTCCGAGATCGATAACGGTGGCGGCTCCGCCGCCATGATGCTGGCTGCCCAGGAATAGCCTGACGATCCAGTCCGTGAACTGTTCATAAGCGCCCAGCGCCGGCAGTGTGAAGAGCAGGAAGGCGACAAGGCCGGCTGCGGCGAAGGTAAGAATGGCCCGGCGCTGGCTGAGCAGGAAAAGCGGCAGCAGGAACAGTGGCGCAAAGGTGATCTTGCAGGATATGCCGAATCCCAGAACCACGCCGAAGGCGACAGCGAAACCCCGGCGGTTGGCCTCCACGGCGCCTGGACGCAGCGCCAGAAGGGTAACCATAACCAGCGCCATCACCGCAAAAACTAACAGCGGCTCCGGCTTCAGGGCGACGGCGTGCCGGAGAATCTGTGAAGAAATGAAAGGGGCGGCCTGGACCATCAGCGCCGGCAGGATGTCCCGGAAGACGGTATAGCCAACCACGCCGGCAGCGAACAGGATACCGGCGTTGAGCCATGCCATCACCAGGGCGATGCGGTGCATATGGATTTCGGGATCGGCCAGCACTATGTCGATAATGTTGGTGCCCGAAACGGTGGGGTGGGTGGCTTTGAGCACCAGGGCGCCGAGCCACTGAACGGGCGTTCCGGGATGGTCCACATGGCCCGGCGTGGTTAGGTTGAGGATTTTCAGGGCGTTGATGAGATAGGCGTAGTCGGGGTCGATGTTGTACCACATCCAGAACGGCCCGGCGCTGTCCCTCAGGATCAGGACAGCACCAATAAAACAGGTGGGAATTACCAGAAGGGTAGCCAGGCTTTTGCCGCCATGAGACCTACTGTGAGAAGAGCCCGGAGGGAAAAAGAGGTTCGAAAAAACCATAAAAACCGATGTCATCTCTGGCCTCTGTCCACGCGGATTGCGCTCAGCTTTCCACTTCGCCGTCGGGCATGGCGGGAACGGTGCGGTTGCGACTGAAAAGCCAGATTACGCCGCCGGGAAGGGCGGCGAGGGTTATGCCCAGCCCGAACAGGATGGAAAGCACCAGGGCGCTTTCCTGGGACACGCCTATCAGGCCTAGGGAGACGATCATGGCGCCCTCGCGTACGCCCCAGCCGGCGATGGAAATGGGAAGGGTCATGGCGAGAATGACGGGTGGCACCAAGAAAAAACAGTCGAGAAAGGAAATCCCGATCTCCAGTCCCCTGGCCAGCACATAGACCACGAAAATGTTGAGGATGTGCACTAGAAGCGACAGGGCTGCCACCGGCAGAAGGTTGTCCATGTGCAGGGACAGTCTGCGGGTGTCGGCGGCAAGATTTGCCAGCCCCCGCACCAGCCGCCAGTGCTGGATTCGCCGCGGCAGGCGGTCGGCATGGAACAGGGCGGCGAACCCCGCCAGGAAGGCTGCGATAAGCAGGGCATAGCTCAGAAAGGCGGCCTCGTCGGCAATAAGCTCCATCACATAAGGCAGGCTAATGGCGATCAGGATCATCAGTGCCATTAGCGCTGTGAGACGGTCGAGAAAGATGCTGTTGACGGATTTTCCAAGCGGGTTGCCTGCGCGCACGATGGTCCACAGGCGGAAGGCGTCGCCACCGACACTGGAAACCAGGGTGGTGTTGAAAAAATTGGCGGACCACACGGTGCGAACGATCTCGTGAAAGGAGAAGCCTTTGCCGACGCCAACGAGGCGCATAAGTGCGCCCCAGCGCCACGCCACAAGAACTATCTGGGCCAGGAACATGGCGAGGACTGCTACGACCGTCGCTGCGTCCACCTGGCGCAGGCTTTCCATGACCGCGCCAAGGTCAGACTTGCCGATAAAATACCAGATCAGCGCTCCCGAGAGGGCGATCTTCAGAGCCAATAGCCCCCAGGTTTTCATGGGCATTCTTGCGCCTTTATGCAGCGGAGGAGGCCGGGGCTGGCTTGTCCACGTCGGGAGGAAGCGGGGAAAGGCCAAGTTCCCGCAACAGACGGCGGTCTTCCTCACACTCGGCGTTGGCTGTAGTGAGTAGCGTTTCGCCGTAAAAAATGGAATTGGCACCGGCCAGGAAACACAGCACCTGGGCCTCGCGGCTCAACTGGCGGCGGCCCGCGCTCAGCCGTACGCGGGATTCCGGCATCAGGATGCGCGCCGTGGCGCACATGCGCACCAAATCAAGCGGATCCACCGGCGGCCTGTCTTCCAGCGGCGTGCCGGCCACCGCCACCAACGCATTGATGGGGACGCTTTCGGGATGGGGGTCAAGTCCGGCCAGGATTTCCAGCATGCGGGCGCGATCATGGTCGCTTTCGCCCATGCCGATAATGCCGCCAACGCATAGGGAAATTCCAGCATCGCGCACATGGGCCAAGGTTTCCATGCGGTCCTCGAAATCGCGGGTGGAAATGATCTCGTCGTAATATTCGGGGCTGGTGTCGAGATTGTGGTTGTAGGCGGTGAGCCCGGCGCCGGCTAGACGCCGGGCCTGGTCTTGGGTCAGCATCCCCAACGTGACGCAGGTTTCCATGCCCAGTTCGCCCACACCCCGCACCATGTCCAACACGCGGTCGAATGCGGCGCCGTCGCGCACCTGGCGCCAGGCCGCGCCCATGCAGAAGCGTGAAGCCCCGAGTTCCTTGGCCTGCCGCGCGGCGTCGAGAACTTGGTCATGGGCCATGAGGTCGCCGTTGTCCACATCCGTGGGGTGGTGGAGCGATTGCGGACAATATTTACAATCTTCCGTACAGCCGCCGGTCTTCACGCTCAACAGGCTCGCCAACTGGACCGAATCTCCGCCGTGATGGTCGCTGTGAACGGCACGGGCGCGTTCGATGAGTTCGAGAAGAGGCGATTGCAGGATCGCCAGAACCTCGTCGGTGGACCAGTCGTGAGGGAGGGCGTCGCTCATGATCTGGGAGGAAAATTCCTTTGAAAACAGGGGTTGTGGCGACCGCGGCTGGAGAGACGCCGGGGCGTCTCCCCATTGGAGGGCACCATATCTCTACCGACCGGCTCCGGCAATCCATCATTGCGCGCTTTTGTTTTTTTGCTTTTAGCGGTTGAAGAGAGAACGATTCCCCAACACTATGGATTTTAATTCCAGATTGGATTTTTAAGACGGAGCCCCCCGGTCATGTCCCAGAACGAGCTTTCCGCCACATGGCATGAACGGGCCTTGCAGGTTCTCCGCGAACGGGGATGGTCGCGGGCCGAACTGGCCAGGCAGAGCGGTGTCTCCAAGGAAAGCATCTACAAATATCTGGTCGGGAGCATCGACAAGCCGCGGGGTGATAACCTGCGCGCCATCTCCCAGGCACTGGGGGTGAGCGAGGTCTGGCTTACTTTCGGCACGGGGGAAAAACAGGTGCTCCAGGCTTCTGTGCCTCCCCACGAGGACATCTCCCCCTGGGACGCGGCGGGCCAGGCGGTTCTGCTCTCGGTGGACGAGATGTACCGGGCCGATGCGTTGGCTATCGAAGCCGGGGTGTCGGGCCTGGAACTGATGGAGGCGGCAGGCACCGCCATTGTCCGTGAAATCATCCAGCGCTGGAGCAAAATACCGGTACTGATCCTGTGCGGGCCGGGCAATAATGGCGGCGACGGATTCGTGACGGCGCGCCTGCTCGAGGCCCAGGGCTGGCCCGTGCGGCTGGTCCTGTTGGGGGAGAAAGAGAAACTCAAGGGCGATGCCGCCGCAAATGCCGGGCGCTGGAAGGGAGTGGTGAGCGGCCTTCGCGAATCCCTCTTTAAAGACGCGCCACAAGGCGGGGAATTGGTGGTGGACGCTCTGTTCGGGGCGGGGCTGACGCGGCCCTTGGAGGGGGCAGCGGCGTGGGCCGTGAAAGAGCTGGAGCGGCGTCATCTGCCGGTGGTCGCCGTGGATGTGCCGAGCGGAGTTCACGGCGACAGCGGCCATATCCTGGGGGGCGACCGCGGCGATGACGGTGGCGTGGCGGCACGGGCCCAACTCACCGTCACCTTCTTCCGCCGCAAGCCGGGCCACCTCCTGTTTCCCGGGCGCGGCCTGTGCGGCGAAGTGGTGACGGCGGATATCGGCACCCCAGTTGCGGTTCTCGACAACATCACCCCCAAACAGTACGAAAACAGTTCCGCCCTGTGGCGGGAGCTGTATCCGGCCCCCACATCCGAGGACCACAAATACAGCCGCGGCCACGCCGTGGTGGTGGGGGGCGTCCAGATGACGGGCGCGGCGCGGCTGGCGGCGCGGGCGTGTCTGCGCGCCGGGGCTGGGCTGGTAAGCATCGCCTGCCCGGCCGAGGCCTGGCCGGTCTACGCGGCCACCACGTTAGGCATTCTCACAGTTCCCCTGGCGGGTCTCGATTCCCTTTCCGGCCTGTTGGCCGACGAGCGCAAGAATCTCTACCTTCTGGGTCCGGGCAACGGCATCAGCGGCGAGACCCGGGCGCGGGTGCTGGCGGTGCTGGGGGCGGGACGGCCCTGTGTCCTCGATGCCGACGCCCTCAGCGTGTTTGCCCAGTCGCCGGAAGTCCTGTTTGATTCCATACGTTCGCCCTGTGTGCTGACCCCTCATGAAGGCGAGTTCCGGCGCCTGTTCGGCGACATGGAGGAGGAGGGCAAGCTGGCGCGGGTGCGCTCGGCGGCGCGGCGTAGCGGCGCCGTGGTCCTTCTCAAGGGGGCCGATACGGTGATAGCAGACCCCCAAGGCAACGCCGTCATCAACGGCAATGCGCCGCCGACGCTGGCCACGGCTGGGTCCGGCGACGTGCTGGCCGGGTTTATCGCAGGCCTCATGGCCCAGAACATGCCCCCCTTTGCCGCAGCCTGCGCCGGGTCCTGGATACATGGCGCGGCGGGTGCCTCTTTCGGCCCCGGCCTGATCGCCGAAGACCTTCCCGATCTCCTGCCCGCGGTCTTGCGTGGCCTCGCTTCCAAGGCCCCTATTTAAATAGGGTTGTTTGTTCTGGCTAATGGAATAAAATCGCCTGTTATGGCTGATGAAAAGCATTCTCAGTTGGAGTTTTTTCGGGCTTTAGCCCGACTTGCCAAGCAAAAAGATCTAAACGCGGAGACGAGGATTTCGAGCTCAGACGTGACTCCGGGATCGGTATTTTGCGAAAACGGTGAAGGCGGGCGTGTGAAGACCGCCCGCGTTCTTTCCGTGGGAGAGGACGAATGCGGCATCCCCCATGTCCGTTTCGAGGTGAGCCTCAGGCATCCCTATTTCAGCCGTGTCCTCGATTCACGAGTTCTTGCTCTTTCTTCCTTTTCCCGCCAGTACCCCAACCGCATCTGAGTCAAGCCGCTCTGGAACGCCGGCCCCTGGGGGACGGGCCGCTTCCGTCCTGATTTCCACTGTGCTATAGAAGGTCCGCATTTTCCGGGCCGGTGGACCGTCGGCAGATATAGGCGCCGCTTGCCAAGGGCCTGTGTACCTCGAGAGGGTTTTCACGACCGTTCGTGTGTCTGGGCCAACTTCGCGGGCGTGGCGGAACTGGTAGACGCGCTGGCTTTAGGTGCCAGTGGAGCAATCCTTGGGGGTTCGAGTCCCTCCGCCCGCACCAAAATTCTTGTGGGGTTATCCTCATTTTTTATATTAATTTTTTAAATTAGATTTTTAATTTAATACATTGATATAAATATTATAAATATGAGCAGAGATAAGGGCAAATGCAGATAACTGAAATCAAATCCGAAGGACTGGCCCGTGAGCTCAGGGTGGTGGTTCCCGCCCAGGAGCTGGACCGCCAGTTGGAGTTGCGTTTGCAGGAAATGGGCCGGACGACGAAGATTCCTGGTTTCCGTCCCGGCAAGGTGCCCCTGGCCATGCTGAAGAAGCGTTATGCCTCTTCGGTCATGGGCGACATTCTCGAATCCACCGTCAACGCCACTTCCCAGCGCGCCATGGAGGACAAGAACCTGCGCCCCGCGAGTCAGCCCAAAATCGAGATCACCTCCTACGAAGACGGCGCCGACCTGGAATACAACATGGCGCTGGAAGTCATGCCCGAGATACCCGATCTCGATCTCGCCAACCTCTCCTTCGAGCGGCTTTACACTGAACCCGACGAAGCCAAGGTCACTGAGGGACTGGAGGAGCTGGCCAAGGTACACAAGCGGTTCAAAACCGCCGGGGCCTCGCATAAGGCCGAGATGGGCGATCAGATCCTGTTCGACTATGTGGGTAAGATCGACGGCGTGGCCTTCGACGGCGGATCGGGCGAGGGTGAGGAGATCGAACTCGGCTCGGGGCGTTTCATTCCCGGCTACGAGGAACAGATGGTGGGCGTGGCGGCGGGCGAGGAAATCGAGATCAAGGTCACCTTCCCGGAGACCTATCATGCGTCGGAAGTGGCCGGAAAAGAGGCTGTTTTCGATGCCGCCGTCAAGGAAGTGCGCACATCCGCTCCCATCGCCATTGACGACGAGTTGGCTAGGGACATGGACCTGAAAAACCTGGAGGAACTTAAACAGATGGTGGTAGGGCGGCTCGAACGTGAATACTGGGGAATTTCCCGTATCCGCCTGAAGAGGGTTATTGCCGACACCCTGGTGGAGAAATGCAAAGTCACCCTGCCCGAAGGCATGGTGGAGGACGAATTCCAGTCCCTGATGGAGAAATACGAGGCAGAAAAGAAAGCTGCCGGGGAAGAGGCCACCGGGGATGGAGACGGGGAATCCAAAAAAGCAGAATTCCGCGCTGCTGCCGAGAGGCGTATCTTTCTCGCCCTGGTCTTGGCCGAACTGGGACACCGCAACAATATCAAAGTGGAGGAGTCGGAAGTTATGAAGGCTCTGCAGGCTGAGGCTGCCCGCTATCCCGGCCAGGAACAGCAGGTCATCAGCCATTACCAGCAGAATCCTCAGATGATTCAGGGATTCCAGGCCCAGATTTACGAAGAAAAGGTCCTTGACTTCATTGTCGAGATGGCGGAAGTGACTGAACGCAAGGTGGATTTAAAGGAACTTCTCGAGGTGCCCGGGGAATCGGCGGCGGCCAAGCCTTCATCCGGGTCACAACCGAAGAAAAAGAAGGCCACGACCAAAGGAGCCAAAACCAAGGCGGCCAAGAAAAAATAACCCCCATATCCTCCACGCCACCAATTTCTTTGTGGCAGGGCGGTGCGCCCCCCCCCGGATAATCCCGGACAAGACCGGGGCAGTTTCCTGGAGCATATTCCAGGATCAGCGTCAGGGATAGGAAGCCCATGAACGAAACAAACGAATCAGGCGATTTTTACATGAACACCCTCGTGCCCATGGTGGTGGAACAGACTAACCGTGGCGAGCGCGCCTACGACATCTATTCCCGCCTTCTCAAAGAGCGGATTATCTTTATCACTGGCACCGTTTCCGACGATGTGGCAAGCCTGGTCTGCGCCCAGTTGTTGTACCTGGAATCGGAAAATCCGAAAAAGGACATCTCCTTCTACGTCAATTCCCCCGGCGGCGTGGTGACGTCAGGACTGGCCATCTACGACACCATGCAATACATCCGTCCCGACGTCAGCACCGTATGTGTCGGCCAGGCGGCGTCCATGGGATCACTACTGTTGGCGGCCGGCGCCGCGGGCAAGCGGTACTGCCTGCCGCATAGCCGGATCATGGTGCATCAGCCCTCCGGCGGGATCCAGGGTCAGGCCGCCGACATTGAAATCCACGCCAATGAAATCCTCGCCCTGCGCGCCAGGCTCAACCAGATCTATGCCACCCACACCGGCCAGACCCTAGAGGCCATCGAAGAGGCTATGGACCGGGACAAGTTTTTGTCGGCGGAAGAAGCCAGGAAATTCGGCCTCGTCGACGAGGTGGTGGATAAGCGCCCCGAACCGGCCGATGACGGGGAAAATGACGACGTGGAAGAAAAGTAATCATTCGGCAATAATGTAACACTTGGAAATCTTTCCACTCTGGCATTAACCATTGCTTGAATTTTCCTGAACAAACCTTTAAGAACGAAAGCTTTTTTCACGAACAGGGGACACATCTGACGCTGCGAAGTGCAGATTTAATTTGCTCCCCATGGGACGATCATGGGACGGCTGCCTCTGACGCTCTTCCGTGCGGCGGGGGGGCAGACAGTTTTTGCCCGGGTTTTTGGCGTTGTGTGAACGCCTCCTGACTGGGTAACATATCTGTCAAGAGCCGGAGGCGAATCCAAATCAAAGCGGCCTGTGTGGAGAGGACATGAACAAGTCCAGCGGCAACGACTCCAAGAATACTCTCTACTGCTCTTTCTGCGGCAAGAGTCAGCACGAGGTGCGCAAGCTTATCGCCGGCCCGACGGTGTTTATCTGTGATGAATGCGTCGAGCTGTGCATGGACATCATCCGCGAAGAGCACAAATCCACCCTGGTTAAATCCGATAACGGCGTGCCCACGCCGGCTGAGGTGTGCAAGGTTCTCAACGACTATGTCATCAGCCAGGACCATGCCAAGCGCGTCCTCTCGGTGGCCGTCCACAATCACTACAAGCGTCTGGCGCAGGGGAGCAAGGCCAGCGACGTGGAGCTGGCGAAATCCAACATTCTGCTGATCGGTCCTACCGGTTGCGGCAAGACTCTGCTGGCGGAAACCCTAGCCCGCATCATTGACGTGCCCTTTACCATGGCCGACGCCACTACCCTGACTGAGGCCGGCTATGTGGGCGAGGACGTGGAGAACATCATCCTCAAGCTCCTCCAGACCGCTGATTACAATGTGGAACGGGCACAGCGCGGCATTGTCTATATCGACGAGGTGGATAAAATCAGCCGCAAGTCGGACAACCCCTCCATTACCCGCGATGTCTCGGGCGAGGGCGTGCAACAGGCACTTCTCAAGATCATGGAGGGAACCGTCGCTAGCGTCCCGCCCCAAGGCGGACGCAAACACCCGCAACAGGAATTTCTCCAGGTCGACACCACCAATATCTTGTTTATTTGTGGCGGTGCCTTCGCCGGGCTAGAAAAAATCATCAACGCCCGTGGCCAGGGCTCTTCCATCGGTTTCGGCGCCGATGTACAGAGCCCCGATGATCGCCAGACGGGCGAAGTGCTGCTCGGCGTGGAGCCCGAGGATCTGTTGAAATTCGGCCTCATCCCCGAGTTCATCGGCCGTTTGCCGGTGGTCGCCACTCTGAACGATCTCGACCAGGACGCGCTGGTAGAGATTCTCACCAAGCCCAAGAATGCCCTGGTGAAACAATACCAGCGCTTGTTTGACATCGAGGGAGTTCACCTTGAATTTGCCATGGACGCCCTGCGTGGTATTTCCGAAAAGGCCCTGGCGCGCAAGACCGGGGCCCGGGGTCTGCGTTCAATTCTGGAACATATCCTGCTCGACACCATGTTCGAGCTTCCCGGCCTTTCCGATGTGGAGGAAATCGTCGTCAACCGCGAAGTGATCGAAGGGCGCGCCAAGCCCCTCTATATCTACACGGAAAGTCAGGAGGACATCGAATCAAGCGCCTGATGTCCCGGGTCCATGCCGGAGTTAATGCTCTGTTTAATGCTCCGGGCCTCTTGACCCCGGCGCTTTTGGGTGCCACCTACTGGACAGGTTATGAACAGTTTCGGGCGCAAGGCTTTTGTGGAATGTCCCGCCGCGCCGTTTGGCGGCGACCCTGCCGGTGACGCTTATTTGAGGAAAGAACCCCATGCTCCAAAATGACAACGAAGCAGAAACCGAGATGAACCCTCTCTATCCGGTACTACCGCTTCGCGATATCGTGGTCTTTCCACATATGATCGTGCCCTTGTTCGTGGGGCGCGAGAAATCGGTGCGCGCGCTCGAAGATGTGATGCAGGACGACAAGCAGATCCTTCTCGTCGCCCAGAAGAATGCCGCCCAAGACGACCCCGAACCCGAAGATATCTACGCCGTGGGCACGGTGGGCACGGTGCTTCAGCTTCTCAAACTACCTGACGGAACGGTGAAGGTTCTGGTGGAGGGTGGCGAACGCGCCCGCATTACGGACTATACCGACAACCAGGAATTCTTCCAGGCCCACGCCGAGATCATTCCCGACCGCATGGATGATGACCAGGATGATGACCAGGAAGTGGAGGGGCTGTCACGTACGGTTGTCGCCCAGTTCGAACAGTACATAAAGCTCAACCGCAAAATCCCGCCCGAGGTCATGGTTTCCATCAACCAAATTGACGATTCCTGCAAGCTGGCGGATACGGTGGCCTCTCACCTGACACTGAAGATTCCCGAAAAACAGCAATTGCTGGAGACCGAAAAGGTCACTGAAAGGCTAGAAAGGATCTACTCCTTAATGGAGGGCGAGATCGGTGTCCTCCAGGTGGAAAAACGCGTCCGCAACCGGGTCAAGCGCCAGATGGACAAGACCCAGCGCGAGTACTACCTCAACGAACAATTGAAGGCGATCCAGAAGGAACTGGGCGAAATCGACGAGGGCCGCGACGAAGTCTCTGAGATCGAGGACAAGATAAAGGACACCAAGCTCAGCAAGGAAGCCCGGGAAAAGGCCCTTTCCGAGGTCAAAAAACTGCGCTCCATGAGCCCTATGTCGGCCGAAGCCACGGTGGTGCGCAACTATCTTGACTGGATGCTTTCCCTGCCCTGGGGCAAACGCACAAGAAGCAACCGCGATCTCAAGAAAGCAGTAAAGATTCTCGATGACGATCACTACGGGCTGGAGAAGGTCAAGGAACGCATCATCGAATATCTGGCGGTCCAGCTCCGTATGAGAAAGCTCAAGGGCCCCATCCTTTGCCTGGTGGGGCCGCCGGGCGTGGGCAAGACCTCTCTGGGTCAATCCATCGCCAGGGCCACAGGACGGAAATTCGTGCGCATGTCCCTGGGCGGCGTACGCGACGAATCCGAAATCCGCGGCCACCGGCGCACCTATATCGGGTCCTTGCCGGGCAAGATTCTCCAGTCCATGAAAAAGGCTAAGTCCAGCAATCCCTTGTTCCTCCTCGACGAGGTGGACAAGCTGGGTTCCGATTGGCGTGGCGATCCTTCCTCGGCCCTGCTCGAGGTGCTCGACCCCGAACAGAACGTGGCCTTCAACGACCACTATCTCGAGGTGGATTACGACCTCTCCGACGTCATGTTCGTCACCACCGCCAATACCACCCGCATGCTTCAGCCCCTGCTCGACCGCATGGAGATCATCCACCTGTCGGGGTACACCGAGGATGAAAAAGTAGAGATCGCGAAACGTCACCTCATTCCCAAACAGGTCAAGGGACACGGCCTGAAAAAGGGGGAGTGGTCAATTTCGGATTTCGCGATCCGCCACATCATCCGCTATTACACGCGCGAGGCCGGCGTTCGAAACCTCGAACGCGAGATTGCCAACTTGACGCGCAAGGCCGTCAAGGACGTGCTCATGAGCGGTAAGACAAAGGTCAACGTGACCGCCCGCAATCTCGGCAAATACGCGGGCATCCGCCGTTACCGCTATGGCGAGGTGGAGGAAGAGAACCTAGTGGGCGTGACCACGGGGCTGGCATGGACCGAAGTGGGGGGCGAGTTGCTCTCCATCGAAGCCGTGGTCATGCCGGGAAAAGGAAATGTGGCACATACCGGCAAGCTCGGCGACGTCATGAAAGAATCAGCCCAGGCGGCGCGGAGCTACGTGCGTTCGCGCGCCGTGGCCTTCGGTATCAAGCCCACGGTGTTTGAGAAAAACGATATCCACGTCCATGTGCCCGAGGGCGCCACGCCCAAGGACGGGCCGTCCGCGGGCGTCGCTATGTGCACCTCCATCGTCTCCGCCCTGACCGGGATCGCTGTGCACAAGGACATTGCCATGACCGGGGAAATTACCCTTCGCGGCCGTATTCTTCCCATTGGCGGGCTCAAGGAAAAATTGCTAGCCGCGTTACGGGGCGGAATTAAGACCGTGATCATCCCCCAGGAAAACGAAAAGGACCTGGCCGAAATTCCCGACAACGTGAAGCGTGGCATGGAGATCATTCCCATGGGCACCGTCGATGAAGTGCTTGGAAAGGCCCTGGCATCACCTTTGGTCCCCATCGAATGGGTGGATCCTGAGCAGATTCCAGAGGGCGAAAAGGATGCTTCCCAGGAAAGTGTGGTGACTCATTAGCAGAAAAATTTCCTGTTTTTTCAATTAGGAGAATGAAAAAGCTGGAGGTAAGGCCATTTCCGTGATTGACGGGGCCGATTTCCCCGCTCTACACTCCCCTTGTCATAAGGTTTACCAATCCTTAGGGTTGGCCACTCCGTAGTTCCGGAAATCCATATTATCTCTTCACATCCAGTTCCATTCAGAAGGGGGCATGAAAGTGAATAAAAATGATCTCATAGCGTCAGTTGCTTCGAGAACCGGTCTTTCCAAAGCAGATTCGGCAAAAGCCATTGATGCTACCCTGGCATCGGTTACTTCTTCCTTGAGGGGAGGCACCGAGGTAAGGCTCGTCGGCTTCGGCACATTCAGCGTCAGCAATCGCCGCGCCTCACAGGGAAGAAACCCCCGCACCGGGGCCGTTATCCAGATTCCCGCCTGCCGTGTTCCAAAGTTCAAGGCTGGCAAGGCGTTGAAGCAGGCTGTCAACTAGTCCTTACTGGTCTTTGGGGGAATCCCCGAAGCGACTACCGGAATGCCGGCCGTTTTTTACGGCCGGCATTCTTCTTTTCTTTGCAGGACTCGCCCCCAGTACTGTAAAGCATGTGCCGTAGGGAGCAGGGGTTCCTGTTTCCGGGCGGTTAGCTCAGCTGGGAGAGCGCCACGTTTACACCGTGGAAGTCGGCGGTTCGATCCCGTCACCGCCCACCATTCCCCCTTGCGCTGGGGCTTTTTCCCAGCCGGCTTTCCCCACATGGAGAGGTTGCTTGACACCCGCGGGGGGGTAAAGTAGTAAGCCCTTCCCTCGTGTCCGCCGCGCAAAAGGCCGTCTTCATATGGGAATCTTGATTCCTTTTCGGTGCGCGAGGCGCGTCCCATAGGGGGTGTAGCTCAGCTGGTTAGAGCGCCGGCCTGTCACGCCGGAGGCCGCGGGTTCGAGTCCCGTCACTCCCGCCATTTTCCGGGGCTTCTGTTTTTCATCATTTTCCCCGGTTTCGGGCGTGAACCTGCTTTCATTAGCCAGCTCCGGTTTTTATAATGCCCCGAAATCTGTGCCGTGGCGGACGATGCGGCAATGATTCCGCGAAGGTTTACATGGGATGTTCACTCAGGAGTTCACACAACCTCCTGGGGACTTCCTGGGGCATCTGTTAGGGGAAAGAGAATGTTTGATGCGATTCTCACCGAATACCTGCCAGTCCTGATTTTCTTCCTGATAGCCTTCGCCATTGCCGTCATTGCGGTGGTGGCGTCCTGGATAGTGGCTCCGCAGCGGCCCGATTCCGAAAAACTGTCTCCTTATGAATGCGGGTTCGAGCCTTTCGACGATTCACGCGGACGCTTCGACGTGCGCTTTTATCTGGTGGCTCTTCTTTTCATCGTCTTCGACCTGGAGGTGGCTTTTCTGTTTCCCTGGGCCGTTTCGCTGGGGGATATAGGGCTTTTCGGCTTCTGGTCCATGATCTTTTTCCTTGTCATCCTAACCGTCGGATTTATCTATGAATGGCGAAAGGGGGCCTTGGAATGGGAGTAATTTCCGCCAGCACCGTGACCGGTGGTGAGCAACAGGACGCTCTGTTGCTGGACATGGATATGGAGCTCACCGAGAAGGGCTTTTTCGTTACCCAGCTTGACAATCTTGTTAACTGGGCGCGCACCGGTTCCATGTGGCCCATGACCTTCGGCTTGGCCTGCTGTGCCATAGAAATGATGCAGTCAGCCGCCAGCCGATACGATTATGACCGTTTCGGTATCGTCTTCAGGCCCAGTCCGCGCCAGTCCGATGTCATGATCGTGGCCGGCACGCTGACCAACAAAATGGCGCCGGCTCTGCGCAAGGTCTATGACCAGATGGCGGAGCCGCGCTGGGTCA
>Ga0208411_1001341_pt1 | contig 16819 bp, 15 predicted proteins | sample ETN01SmetaG_4_FD_185793 | JGI IMG/M metagenome (GOLD analysis project Ga0208411, IMG submission 185793) | Marine microbial and viral communities from oxygen minimum zone, Eastern Pacific Ocean - ETNP2014F12-01SV261 (SPAdes) (version 2) | ecosystem: Environmental > Aquatic > Marine > Oceanic ... | reverse complement strand
GAAATTGGCTTGCTTGGATCAAACCTAGATAGATCCGCAAGTGCCATTACAGCATATCTTCCTTTACTTGATAATTTCATATTTTTTGCAATCTATGGGATTTATATATACCTGACTAAATTAGTCAAGATTATAGAATATTTAAAGACTTGCTTTTTGTTACTCAATTTTGGTAGAAAAATGTAATTTTTTTTTAAAATAATTATCAAAATATTTTATGGATAGCAAAATAGTAGAAATATTTATACCGGGACCGGCTGGGAGACTTGAAGCAAAATATTATAAAAGCAAAAAAAATACTTCACCCATTGCTTTAGTTTTACATCCTCACCCTCAATACGGCGGAACAATGAACAATAAAATAGTAGTTGATACTTTTCATGTATTTATGGAAAATGATTTTTCAGTTTGTAGAGTAAATTTCAGAGGTGTTGGTAAAAGTGATGGTGAATTTGATAATGGTCAGGGCGAACTTGCTGATGCTGCTGCAGCTCTTGATTGGTTAGAAAGAGAAAATTTTGATAACTCACAATGCTGGATATCAGGTTTTTCTTTTGGATCTTTAATCTCAATGCAGTTATTAATGAGAAGACCTGAAATAAATAGATTTATAGCAATTTCACCTCAACCAAATGTTTATGATTTTTCCTTTTTATCTCCATGTCCTTCTTCCGGGCTTATGATTTATGGTAAAAAAGATGAGCTAGTTCCATCAGAACATATTAATGAATTAAATAGAAGGTTGAGTGCACAAAAAGGTATTAAAGTTGAATTTGAATCTATACTCGACGCTAATCATTTTTTTTCAAAAGGTGCTCAAATACTAATTAAATCTTTAAACAAATACATAAAAAAAGAATCTGCTTTATATTAATAGTTTTTAATTATTACTCCTCCAGTACAAGGCTGTATACATCCCGTTGTCTCTGGAAAAGAAATCGGTAAACCCAAAAATGATCTTATAGCAAGATAACCAAATGCTTGGGATTCTATATATCCACCATCTATACCAAGTGAATCTATTATTCTCAAATTACCAATAATTTTTTTTTCAATTGATTCTAATAAAAATTTATTTTTTCTTCCACCACCACAAACATAAACATCGAAATCTAATAATTTTTTTGACAAAATATCTGCTGTAAACTCTGTAATTGTTGCAGCTCCATTTTCTAATGACAAACCTCTTGCAAATGACAATTCAAAATCATTTGTGTCTAAAGATTTTTTTTTACTAATTTTATTATAATAAAAACTATCTAATGCTTGATCTAAAATAAATTTATCTATTTTTCCTGATCTAGAAATATTACCATTTTCATCAAATCTCTTATCTGAATTTAATCTAATCCATTTATCAATTAAACAATTACCAGGACCTATATCCATGCTATGCATTTCATATTTTTCGTTTATGGTTGTTATGTTTGCAATTCCTCCTATATTTAAAATTATAACTGGGGATTTTTTTTTTAATTTTCTTCTATCTCTAAAAGCTTTAACTAATAATTTATGATAAATTGGTGCTAATGGCGCTCCTTCTCCTCCATTTTTTAAATCGTTTTGTCTAAAATTATATATGACAGTTTTTTTTGTAAGTTTTGAGAGTTTTTCTCCTAATCCCAATTGCCTAGATATTTTTTCTTCTGAGTTATGAAAAATTGTTTGACCATGAAATCCTATCATATCTACGTGTATAGATTTGAACCATTTTTTTGCAACACTGGCGTGGAATGTGGTTAATTTAGCTTCTAAAAATTCAAGTTCATTTGCAAATTTAGCCAAATCCTTTGAACTTTGTATTTTTTCTTTAATTCTATGAATTTCATTAGAAAGATGTGAGGGATATGGGTCATATGTATTGAATTTTATCATAAACTTATCCATTCCATCAGATTGAATTATGGATGAATCAACTCCATCTCCTGATGTTCCGCTCATTAAACCTAATGCAAAATAAATTTTTCCCATTCTTATTTTTTTTTATTAAATAATGTATATTGTGGAACTATAGACCTATGAATAAATTTTTAAAAGAATTTAAAGATAGAGGATATTTTTATCAGTGCACGAATGAAGAAGAATTATCTAAATTATTAGATAAAGAGAAAATCAAAGGTTATATCGGTTTTGATTGCACAGCTGAAAGTCTTCACGTTGGAAGCTTGCTTCAAATAATGTGTTTAAGATTGATGCAAATACACGGCCACAGACCAATTGTGTTGATTGGAGGCGGAACAACTAGAATTGGTGATCCTTCAGGAAAAGATAAAACAAGAAAAATCCTAACTGAAGAAGAAATAGAAAAAAATATTAAAAATATTGAAAAAATATTGAAAAACTATTTAGATAATGATGATCCAAAAACTAAACCTATTTTTGTAAACAACTATTCTTGGCTTAAAGGATTAAATTATATTTCTTTTTTAAGAGATATCGGAAAACATTTTACAATAAATAAGATGCTTACTTTTGAAAGTGTCAAAACTAGATTGGATAGAGAACAATCATTAAGTTATATGGAATTTAACTACATGATTTTACAAGCTTATGATTTTTTAGAATTAAATAAAAAAGAAAATTGTTCTTTGCAAATTGGTGGTTCAGATCAATGGGGGAATATTGTTAATGGAACTGAACTTATAAAAAGACATTCAAACAAACAAGCTTATGGTTTAACAACTCCTCTAATTACGTTAGCATCGGGAACCAAAATGGGTAAAACTGAAACTGGGGCCATTTGGTTGGATAAAAAATTATTATCCGCTTATGATTATTGGCAATTTTGGAGAAACGTTGATGATAGAGATGTGTTGAAATTTTTAAAAATGTTCACAGATTTAAATATTGATGAAATAAATAAAATAAAAGATGAAGATATTAACCAACTAAAAATTAAATTAGCAAATGAAGCCACATCAATGCTTCATGGAAAAGACGAGGCGCTATCAGCTGAAAAAACTGCTAAAAAAACTTTTGAAGAAAATTCATTAGGAGAAAATTTACCTTCAGTAGATATTAAATTAAATAATAATAGCAGTATAAATATAGTTGATTTAATTATTTTATCAAAAGTTGAAAATTCAAAAAGTGAAATAAGAAGGCTCATTAAAGGCAATGGTGTCAGAATAAATAATGAAGTAGTTATTGATGAAAAGTTTTTAATTCAAAAAAAATTATTTGGCAAAAATAGTTTTTTAAAGTTATCAATTGGTAAAAAGAAACATTTAAAAATTAAATTAACTTAATTTTTTTTAATTTTTTCTAAAGTTCTGGTTATAAATCTTGGTGTTAAAGTTTTAATTGGATTTACTGTTGTTTTTAAATCTTTGGGTGGTCCTTTAATTTTAAAACTAACTCCAAATACACCTTCTCCAACTTTTTTTCCTACTAATAAATCTCCAATTAATGGTATTGATGAAATTGTTCTATTTATAGTTGTTGCAGGAACTAAGGTCCCCCTTAAACTCACTAATTTTTTGCTTTCAATATAACCCTCCATCATGATTGATATTGCTGGACCAATTGCATACATTTCATCAATAGTCATCAAACTTCCTTTGTTTGAATAAATCATTTCAAAATCAGTAAACCTTACTCCCTCACCAGTCAATAGATCTGCAATTCCTTGTAGAGATGCTAAAGTTAATATTTTTGCTAATACAGGTATTTCTTTAACTTTAAAATTATCAATTATCAGTTTAGATTTTGAAACATCATTAATTTTTGTAGAACTGAAATCTAAATTTCCATCTTCAAAACCTTTAACAAATTTATATTTTTTAATAAAAGGTTTTGCTCTATCTGAATGAAATGTTGTTGCTATACTATTATTTTTTTGCGTTTTAACTGAAACAAACATCTTTTCATCGCTATTGAAATTCGAATTTAAGTCTAAATCAATAATTTTATTATTTTTAACTTCTAAATTTCCATTAAAATTATTAACAGTATTATCGTCATCTAGCATAACTTCACCGATGGTTATTTTTATTTTAGAATTTAAATTTTTGAATATTTCAAAAAAATTCTTATCTGTATCTAAATTTGAAATATTTTTAATAAGTTGTGTAGAGTCAAAACTTTTTCCTGTTAATTCATAATTGTCATCTACTTTAACCAGAGTTATTTGATTTTTAAAATTATTCTTAGTTAAATAATCAAATCTTATTTTATCTATATTTAATATTTTATTATTATTTACTTCTAAATTATTTATCACAATTTTATTATTATTTTCTTTATAATTTATATTTTTAAAAAATAATTTTTTATTATTTTCAAATCCCTTAATTTGTAGAGTTGCTTTGTCTTTTTTTATTTTTTTATAGCTAATATCGTCAATATTTAAATCTAAATTATCTAAATTTAAAAAAATTTCAAAATTTGTTTTATTTTTATTTTTTATAATTTGAAATTTTATTAAATTTTTAAAATTTTCATCAATATAAAATTCACTAGATCCATCTATTAAAAATTTTTTTTCTGAATATTTAATATGAAGTTTATTTTTTTTTAAATTTATTAAATTATTATAATTCTTTATATAATTATTGATTTTATATAAATCATATTTTAAAATCAATTCATCTAAATTCAATTTAGTATCTACTTTAAGATTTTTAATTTTAAATTTTTTACTTAAATCAAAAGTGAATTCTGAAGTTGAGTCAAATCTTGTATTTGAAAAATCAAAGTTTTCCAATTTATTGTTCAAGATTAATAAAATTAAATCATTATTAATTTTATTTTTATTATTTTTTAAATTTCCTTTTACAAAAAATTTATCTTTTTTATCTTGGATATTTAAAGATTCTGAAATAAAATTAATTTTATTAAATTTAAATAAAATTTTTTCAAACTTATAATCATTATCTTTAACAATAAAATTAAAATTTAATTCTTCTATATTTTTATTATTGGGTATGTGTAATTCGGCATTTAAAATTTTTCCTGTCAGCTTATAATTGTTTTTTATTTTTCCAGAATCTTCAAAATTTAAATCAACATTTATTTGCCCTCTTCCACTTTTCAAAACTTGTTTTAAGATAATAAATTTTATAGAGTTGTTTGTAAGTCTATAAAAATTAATATAACTGCTTATTTCATTGTTTTTGCTCTTAATTGAGAGACTTTTCATAGCAAATTTATTTTCAAAGTATGAAGATATCGAAATATTTGATGAGATTTCATTTAATTTTATATTGTCGGAATTATTTAAAATTATTATTGGATTTTTTGTTTTAATTTTTATTGAAATATTTTTTAAATCTAAATGTAACTTTACTTTCTTTAATTCTATATCTAAATCTCTATTTTGTTTTTTAATTTGATCTTTTATAATTGAATTAAATTTTGATGTCGTAAATCCAAAATATGCAAAATATCCAATGAAAAATAATAATAAAACTAATATTAAAATTAATATTTTTAAAAAATTTTTAATCATTTAATTTATATAGAGAACTTTCTAAAAATTCATCAATCTCACCATTAAGAATTTTGTCAGGACTAGAGCTTTCAAAGTTTGTTCTATTATCCTTAACCATTCTATATGGATGTAAAACATATGATCTTATTTGATGACCCCATCCAATATCTGCTTTCAAGTCTTCTGAACTTTTTAATTGTTGTTCTTTTTTTTTTAATTCATATTCATAAAGTCTTGCTTTTAACATATTCATGCAAGTTTCTTTATTTTTATGTTGCGATCTATCATTTTGACACTGAACAACTATTTTCGTTGGTACATGAGTTATTCTTACAGCGCTATCAGTAGTATTAACATGTTGCCCGCCTGCTCCACTAGATCTATAAGTGTCAACACGCAAATCTTTATCTAATATTTCAACTTTAATACTTTCATCAATTACTGGGTAAACCCATACACTTGCAAAACTTGTATGCCTTCTAGCACCAGAATCAAAAGGTGATATTCTTACTAGACGGTGAATGCCAGATTCTGCTTTTAAAAATCCATACAGATAATTTCCAGTTATTTTTATTGTTGACGATTTAATTCCTGCCTCATCTCCTTTATGTTCACTAATTAATTGATATTTATAATTTTTACTTGACGCCCATTTTATATACATTCTTCTTAACATTTCTGCCCAGTCTTGACTTTCGGTGCCTCCAGCTCCAGCATGTATTTCTAAATAAGTATTTAGACTATCAGCCTCATTTGATAAAAAACACTTAATCTCGTCTCTTTTAATAATATTGTATAATTTTAAGATGCTATTTTCAGTATCTTTCAGAACTATTTGATTATTTTCAGCTAATGCTAAAATATAAAGATCAGTAATTTCTGAGAATTCATTTAAAGACTTTTCATAGTTTTGAACCAAGTCTTCATAAATTTTTTTTTCTTTTAAAACTTTTTCAGCTTTTGATTTATTGTCCCAAAAATTTGGTTCCAATATTATTTTATTAATTTTATCAAGCTTAGAAAAAATATCATGCTTTTCAAAGATACTCCTTGATTCTTTGAATTATTTTCTTAATTTCAGATTTATAGTTTGTAATTTCATTATTCATTAATAAAATTTTAATATATTATTTTCATCAATTTTTAAATTTAAATTATCATTATTTGTAAAATCTTTTAGTAAATCATTTTTTTTGAATGCTTCAATAATTGTGGTTTTTGATCTAAAATCAGCTTTTTTTCCAGTTTTTTGATCTATGACTAAAAATTTTATATTTTTTGCAACTTTAAATGGTCTAGCATCTCCTTTTTTAACTGCTTTTTTTATAAAAGATTTAAAAATTGGCATTGCAGTTTTTGAACCTGTTTCGTATTTTCCTAAACTTTTTGGATCATCATGTCCAATATAAATTCCAATGACTAAATTGGAAGTAAAACCAACAAACCAAGCATCTGTATTATCATTTGTTGTTCCAGTTTTTCCAGCTAAATCTAAATTTAAATCTTTTAATCCCCTTGCTGTTCCTCTCTTAACCGCACCTTCTAAAATTGATGTTATTTGATAAGCTGTTTCTTCAGAGAAAACTTGAAGAAAATTATTTTCTATCTTTGGAATCTCCTCTCCTAAATATGAAATTTCTTTGCATTTTTTACAAATTCTTTTTTCAGAACTAAATATTGTGTTACCTTCACTATCTTGAATTCTATCAAAAAATATAGGTTTAATTAATTTACCTCCATTAACAAAAGAACAATATGCTGTAGTTAATTTTAATAAAGTTGTTTCTGCTGAACCTAGAGAAATTGATAATAATTCTTCTGGATTATCATAAATATTTAAGCTTTTAGCAAAATTTGTAATTTTATTGATTCCAATTTCTTGAGCAATTCTCACTGTCATTAAATTTCTAGATTTTTCAACTCCTGTACGAATCGTAGATGGTCCATAAAATTTTTTTCCATAGTTTTCTGGCTTCCACATTTTTAAATCTTCTCCTTGATCTAAAACTATTGGAGCATCAAGAACTAAGGAGGATGGTGTAAAATTATTTTCTAAAGCAAGAGCATAGACAAAAGGTTTAAAAGCTGAGCCTGGTTGTCTAAGTGCTTGAGTTGCTCTGTTAAATTCACTTAATTTAAAACTAAAACCACCTGACATTGCAAGAACTCTTCCTGTATATGGATTTAAAACTACAATACCTCCATTAGCTTTAGGGACTTGTTTTAAAGTAAATAAATTATCTTTTAAACTTTTTACATAAACGATGTCTCCTATTTTAAAAATTTTATTTAATTCTTTTTTTGTCCAGGATACATCTTGATATCTTATTATTCCTTTTTTTTTATTTTCAGTTTCTATTTCTGCAGAAAATTTACTAATTCTTTTTATTATTGCTAGATCCCAGTTAATTGTTTTTTCTAATTTATATTTTTCTAAATTTTTTTCCCAGTTTTTGGAAATTTTTTTATTTGTTAAAGGTCCTCGCCAACCTTTTCTTTTATCATATTTTTCTAAACCTTCTCTTAATGATTGTGTTGCAATAGATTGAAGGTTCAAATTAATAGGAGTTTTTATTGTAAATCCCTGTTTATAAATTTTTTCAAATCCATACTTATCTACAAGATGCTTTCTTACATCTTCAACATAATATCTTGCGTCTTCTAAATATTTTTTTTTTCTTTTACTTAAATTTATTTCTGTTTTAATTAATTTTCTATATCTATCTTCGTTTATATATGAATTTTCAAACAAATTATTTATAACTAAATTTCTTCTATGTTTAGCTAATTCAACATTTTTATATGGATTATATTTGCTTGGTGCTTTTGGAAGAGCTGCTAATAATGATGCTTCAGCATAGTCTAATTTACTTATTGGTTTGTCAAAATATTGTAAGCTCGCAGATGCTATACCATAAGATCCTTCTCCTAAGTAAATTTGATTAAGGTATAGTTCAAGTATTCTCTGCTTGGATAATGTCCTTTCTATTCTAAATGCTAATATGGCTTCTTTGATTTTTCGATTAATACTAACTTCATTAGTTAATAAAAAATTTTTAGCTACTTGTTGTGTTATTGTCGATGCTCCTTCTAGTCTTTTTGAGTAAATAATATTAGAAATATTGTTAATAAAAGCTCTCACAATACCTTTTGCATCAACTCCTGGGTGAAAAAAAAAGTTTTTATCTTCAGCTGATAAAAATGAGTTAATAAGTATTTTTGGAATCGAGTCATACGGCACAAATATTCTCTTTTCAGAAGAAAAATCACTAACCAGCTCACCGCCTCCGGAATATAACTTGCTTGAAACTGCTGGTTTGTACATTTTTAAAAATTTGTAATCTGGTAATTTATTGGAATAGTTCCAAAGTATTGAAATAATTATAATAATTAAAACAATTAATCCTGACATAAGAAAAATAACAGTTTTTTTAATCAAATTGCTCATTTTTGTATAATTTAGTTTATGATTTTGTTAAACATAAGGCACAGAATTTACAAAATAAATATGAAAAATAATAATCAAAATTTATGCAAAAAAATTTATACATTGATGCATCGCATCCAAATGAAACTAGAGTTGTACTTAAATCCGATGACAATATTGAGGATTACGAGTATGAAAGTATAAGCAATAGTTTAATTAAAAATAATATATATCTTGGAAAAGTAAGTAGAATTGAGCCATCTTTACAAGCTGCATTTGTTGACTTTGGTAGAGAAAGACATGGTTTTTTATCTTTCAACGATATTCAATCTGATTACTATCAAATTCCTCAAAGTGATTTAGAAAAAATTAAAGAAGAAGAAAAAAAAGCTAGAGAAGAATTAATCAAAGAAGATGAAATAACTGAACAAAATATTATTGATAAAAATGAGAATGTAAATAGTGAAAATAATGATTCGATAGAAAGTCAAGATCCAATTGAAAAAACACCTTTTGACAATAAGATAGATAAAGCAAAAAAAGAAAATAAATATCCAATTAAAAGATATAAAATTCAAGAAGTAATTAAACCTAATCAGGTAATTTTAATCCAAGTGTTAAAAGATGAAAGAGGAATGAAAGGTGCGGCATTATCTACTTTTATTTCTATTGCAGGAAAATACATTGTTTTAATGCCCAACACACCAAAAGGTGGTGGTATTTCAAGAAAAATTTTTAATCCAGCTGACAGAAAAAAAATAAGAAAAATTTTAAATGAAATTAAAATACCTAGAGAAATGGGATTGATCGTAAGAACCGCAGGCTCAAATAAAACAAAAAATGAAATTGAAAATGATTTAAACAATTTAATCAATATTTGGAATTCAATTAAAGATAATGCAATTAATTCAATTGCACCAAATTTAATTCATAAAGAAAGTGATATCATAAAAAGGTCAATAAGAGATATGTACGATGATAAAACACAAAATGTAATTGTTGAAGGTAACGAAGGCTACCAAAAGGCAAAAAGCTATATGAAACTAGTTATGCCAAATAATGTAAAAAAAATAAAAAAATATCGAGATAAACTACCACTTTTTTTTAAGGAAAAAATAGAATCTAAATTATTTCAAATTTTTGAAACAGAAGTAAAACTAAAATCTGGAGGATATTTGGTAATAAATCCAACTGAAGCTTTGGTTTCAATTGATGTAAACTCAGGTAGTTCAATTAAACAAAAAAATATAGAAAGTACTGCGCTTGATACCAATCTAGAAGCGGCAGAAGAAATTTCAAGACAAATTAAATTAAGAGACTTGTCTGGGTTAATAATAATAGATTTTATAGATATGCTAAACTATTCAAACAAAAGATTAGTTGAAAGAAAATTAAAAGATAAGTGTAGAACTGATAGAGCTAGAATTCAAATAGGAAGAATAAGCAATTTCGGACTTCTTGAAATGTCGAGACAAAGATTGAGAGAAAGTAGTATTAAATGGAATTTAAAATTATCAAATGAGACTTTTGCACTAAAAATTATCAAATTAATTGAATTAAAAACTTTAGAATACAATGCAAAAATAATAAAAATAAATCTTAACGATAAAGTTAATAATTTCATAAAAGAAAATTATATCGACGACTTCAATTATTTTAAAAGAAAAAATAAAATTGAAATTAATTTATTTGAAAATAATTCACTTGGACTTGATGATTATGAAATTGAATTTTTATCAAAAACAAACAAAACTATCGAAAAAATAGAAAAAATTTCTAGTTTAAAAAAATTACAAATTTTAAAACCTGAAGTAAAAAATTATAATATAAATAAAATAAAGTTCAAAAAGAAAAAATATTACAAAAAGAAAAAAATAAAATCAAAAAATTAAATTAATCCTTCATCAGTAGTAGAGGCATTTCCAAAAATATTTTTTTTTATTCTTCCTGATAAATATGATTTTCTTCCTGATAAGACAGCATACTTCATAGCTTCTGCCATTTGACAAGGGTTTCTTGCTTTAGCAATTGCAGTATTTATTAATACTCCATCACAACCTATTTCCATTGCTATTGACGCATCAGAAGCTGTTCCAATACCAGCATCTATAATTAATGGAAGTTGTGTTTGTTTTCTTATGATTTTAATATTTAATTTATTCTGTATGCCCATTCCTGAACCTATAGGAGCAGCCAAAGGCATTATTGCACATGCTCCAACATTTTCTAATCTTTTTGCCATTAATGGATCGTCATTGCAATAAACCATTACTTTAAATCCTTCTCTAGTTAGCACTTCTGTAGATTTTAAAGTTTCTATCATGTCAGGTAGTAAGCTTTTTTTGTCTCCCAACACTTCTAATTTTACTAATTTCCAGCCACCAATTTCTCTTGCGAGTCTTAATGTTCTTAAAGCTTCATCTGAACTAAAACATCCTGCGGTATTAGGTAGGTAAGTTATTTTTTTTGGATCAATATAATCCATCAAAAGTGGTTTTTTTTTATCAACTATATTTACTCTTCTTACAGCAACAGTAACCATTTCTGCTCCAGAAATTTTTATTACTTTTGCACATTCTGTCATATTTTTATATTTTCCTGTGCCAACTATAAGTCTTGAATTAAGTTTTTTTTTTGCAATTTTAAGGAAATCTATTTTTTTCATCAACCACCGCCTATAAAATGAACTATTTCAATATTGTCATTATCGTTTAACTTAATTTTTTTAATTTTTCTTTTATCCAAAATTTTTTTATTTAATTCTATTGCCACTTTATTTAAAGGTATTTTGAGTTTTTTAATTAATATTTCAATTGACTCATTCTTATTAAATATAACCTTTTTTCCATTTACATTAATTTTTATTTTATTTTTAAATTTCATGCATTATAAACTTATTGTGAATAATATAATAATTATAAATGGTCCAAATCTTAATCTATTAGGTGAAAGAGAACAATCCAAATATGGAAAAATTACATTTAATGATTTAAAAAATATATGTATAGAGCACTCAAAAAAAATAGGACTAAAGTTAGATTTTTTTCAATCAAATTTAGAAGGAGAGATAGTAACTAAAATACAGGATGCCAGAAAAGAGTACAATGCTATAATTATAAATGCAGCTGGATATACTCATACATCTGTATCTATCCGTGATGCGCTAGATATATTTAAAAAGCCAATTATAGAATTACACATTTCAAATATATACAAAAGAGAAGAATTTAGACAAAAATCACTTATAAGCAATGTTGTAACTGGAATTATTTGTGGTCTTGGATCAAATGGTTATATTTTGGCCATAAATGCAGTGCAAGAATTGCTAAAAAATGGAAATAGATAAAAAAATTGTAGTTAAATTAATTCAAGTTTTAGAAGATTTAAAAAAATCATTAAAAGCTATTGATATTGAAAGCAAAGATAACATTATAGAAGAAGAAATAGATTTATCAGAAAAAATAATTGTAAAAAGTCCATTAGTCGGAACTGCCTATCTTGCAGCAGAGCCAGGAGGTAAAAAATTTACCGAAGTAGGAAAAAAAGTAAAAAAAGGAGACACTGTTATGATTATAGAGGCTATGAAAACAATGAATCATGTTCCTTCAACATCAGATGGTGTAGTTAAAGAAATTTGTGTTGAGGATGGTCAAGCAATCGAGTTTGATCAAAAAATTATAATTCTTGAGTAATGTTTAAAAAAATATTAATTGCCAATCGAGGTGAGATTGCTGTCAGAGTTATTAGAGCTTGTAAAGAATGGGGAATTTCAACTGTAGCTATTCATTCAGATGTTGATAGGGCCAGCATGCATGTAAGATTAGCGGATGAAAGTGTTTGTGTAGGAACTTATCAACCTTTAAATAGTTATTTAAATATTCCAGCAATAATGTCTGCGATCGAACTAACAAGCGCAGAAGCTGTTCATCCTGGTTATGGTTTTTTATCGGAAAATCCAGAATTTGCAAAAATTTTAGAAGATTATAAAATTAAATTTATTGGTCCCTCTTCAAAATTAATTCAAATGATGGGAGACAAAATACAAGCAAAAAAAATTGCTAAAAAATATGGTCTTCCTGTTATTGAGGGTTCTGATGGTGGAGTAAAAAATAAAACTCAAGCTAAAGAAATTTCTAAAAAAATTGGTTTTCCAGTTTTAATAAAAGCCTCTGCTGGAGGTGGAGGTAAAGGAATGAAAATAGTTTACAAAGAATCTGATTTTGATGATTTGTTCTCAACAGCTAAATCAGAAGCTCAAAAATATTTTGGTAATGACGAAATATATATAGAAAAATTTTTTCAAAATCCTCGTCATATCGAAGTACAAGTTTTGTCTGGAAAAAATAGAACTATTCATTTACATGAAAGAGACTGTTCTGTTCAAAGACGCCATCAAAAATTAATTGAAGAAACGCCTAGTCCTATTTTAAACGATAGTATAAGAAAAGATTTATTTGAAAAAACCGTAAACATGGTAAGTAAAATTGGTTATGAAGGCGCAGGGACAGTAGAGTTTATTTATGAAGATGGAAAATTTTTTTTTCTAGAAATGAATACTAGGATTCAAGTTGAGCACCCAGTTACAGAAGTTGTTACCGGCATAGATATTATAAAAGAACAAATATACATTGCATTTTCTGGTGAAACTGCCCTTAAACAAAGCGATATTGCTCCAAGAGGACATGCAATTGAATGTAGAATAAATGCAGAAGATCCTAGCAAAAATTTTCAACCTTCTCCTGGAAAAATTACAATGTGTCACCAACCTTCTGGCTTTAGAACAAGAGTTGATGGTTCAATATACCAAGGATACAAAATTACTCCTTATTATGACAGTATGGTTTGCAAATTAATTTGCCATGGAAGAAATAGAACTGAAGCTATTCAAAGAATGAAAAGATCTTTGGATGAATTTGTAATAGAAGGTATTACAACAACAATTGATTTACATAAAAAACTGCTAGATCACTCAAAATTTATTAAATCTGATTTTAATGTTTCTTGGTTAGATAAAGAAAAAATTATTTAATAACATTTAATTAGCCAAATATCATATACAGGATGATCAAATAAACTTATTGAGGGACTTGATGAAAAAGTCCACCCATTAAAAACAAAAACTTTGTCGTTGTTATTTAACGTAATATCTTGAACTTGCATATAAGCTGTAACTTCTGGATTGTCATCGAATTCTGAATTTTTACATTTTAAAATTTTAATAATTAAATTTTCAAATTTTTTTTCTTCTCTTATGTTTAAAGATAATTGACTAGTTTTTGAACTTACTTTGTCTAAGATTTTAATTTCAACAAAATTAACTTCATTAGCAAAAGATTTGTTATTAAAAAATAAAATTAAAAGGATAAAATAAAAAATTTTAAATATTTTAATTTTTCCAAGTATTGTATTTTTTTTTAATTGCATCTGTATTGCCTTTAGGGGTATACGCTTTATTAGATCCTGTTAAATTTGGCTTGTGTTCTTTTTGCCAATCATATTTTTCTAAATCATGATTATTTTCAATTTTATTGGGAGTAAAATGCATCCAAGAATACCATTCGTTTGAAATCTTTGATGCATCTACTTCACCATTATAAATTACAAATCTTTTGTCATTTTTTGTTTGGTAGTATTTATTTCCAAATTTATCTTTTCCAACAAATTTTCCAAAAAAAAATACAGTAAATCTCGTTCCCAGTGTCTGGTGATTCCACCAGGTAAAAATTTCTTTAAATAGTGTCAACATAAATTTTTTAATTATTATTCAATTTAAAATTGTAAAAAATAAATTAGACTAAAATTATAATTTGTATATATAATATTTATAATAAGACTCAAAAAAAATTTATTAATAGTAAATATGGCAAAATATCTTGTTGAAACATACTACAATTGTACTTTTAAAGTTAGCCATTATTTGGATAAAATTAATGATACAGAGCTTAAAAGTTTAGAAAAAAGAGATGATGGTAAATTTGAAATAATCGATGTTAAGCTAGATAATAGGAAAACTAAAAATTTAGATAAACTCTCAAAAGTTTCGGAAATAAGCAAGCAAGATAATAAAAAAATAGATTTGGTATCAGAAATACAGTCTAACCCATTAATTAATAATTTTAGTTCAAAAAATAATATTAATGAAAGTAATAAACGATTTAGTATGCCAGACAGAAGAAAAGGATATATACAAAAAGTAACAATTGGAGATCATAAAGTATATCTTCACACTGGCGAGTATGATGATGGTAAAATAGGAGAAATATTTATCGATACAAGCAAAGAAGGAGAGTTAGTAAAGGCTTTAATGAATAATTTTGCTATCGCTATATCACTAGGTTTGCAATATGGAGTTCCTTTGGATGAGTTTGTTAGTGCATATGTTGGAACTAAATTCGAACCATCGGGCAAAGTACATGGGAATGATAGAATTTTGAGCGCAACATCAATTCTAGACTATATATTTAGAGAATTAGCAATTTCTTATTTAAACAGAGAAGACCTTGCTCACACTCCATCGATTGGTGGCTCTGAAAAACAAGTCAATGAAAAATCTGAAGATATAAATGATGATCATAATCAACTATTAAAAATTGTTAAAGATATATCAAGTAAAGGATTTTTAAGAAGTAATTACAAAAAAAAATTAGTAGATCTATCTGATATAAGAATTAACTTAAAAGGAAAAAAATAATTACTTATTTTTTTTAATCAATAAATTTAGTTCTTTTAATTGCTCGTCGTTTATCTCAGATGGAGCATTCATCATCAAATCTTGAGCATTTTGGTTCATTGGAAACATTGTAACTTCTCTTATATTTTTTTCTCCAGCTAATAACATTACTATTCTATCTATACCCGGTGCTATTCCACCATGAGGAGGAGCTCCGTAGCTTAAAGCATTAATCATTCCACTAAATTTTTCATCTACTTTTTTTTTATCATACCCAGCAACTAAAAATAATTTATACATTAATTCAGGAATATGGTTTCTAATTGCTCCAGATGATAACTCTATTCCATTGCAAACAATATCATATTGATAAGCTTTAATCTCTAATGGTTTTGATAAGTCTAAATTTTTTACATCACTTTGAGGCATAGAAAAAGGGTTATGACTAAAAATAATTTTTTTTGATTTTTCATCTTCTTCGAACATTGGATAATCAACAATCCAACAGAATGCAAAGGTATCATGATCAATTAATTTTAGTTCATTTGCTATTTTGTCTCTTGCATTCGAAAGAATTTTTTCTACTTCTTTAACTTTTGCGCATGCTAAAAAAACACTGTCTCCTACTTCTGCATTTGATATTTTCATTATTTCATTTATTGCATCTGGGCTAAAAAACTTTCCTACTGGTCCTTTTGCTTTAATTTCGGAATCTTTTTCAATAGTAAAATAAGCCAATCCAGAAGCTCCTTCTTCTTTTGCCCATTTATCTATACCATCAAAAAAACTTCTTGGTTTATCTTTGGTTTTTTTTGTAACTATTCCTCGAACAATAGATCCTTTTTTTACAAGTTTTTTGAAAATATCAAAACTTACGTCATCTCTTTTAAATATTTCTGTTAAGTCATTAATAATTAAAGGGTTTCTTAAATCAGGTTTGTCAGTTCCGTATTTTAACATTGTATCTGAATAAGTTATTTTAGGAAATTTTTCATATAGCATTTTTTTATCTGAAAATTTTTTAAAAACACTTATCATTAATTTTTCTACTACTGCAAAAATATCTTCTTGTTCTACAAAAGACATTTCTAGGTCTAATTGGTAAAATTCACCTGGGCTTCTATCTGCTCTAGCATCTTCATCTCTGAAACATGGTGCTATCTGAAAATATTTATCAAATCCAGAAACCATTATAAGTTGTTTAAATTGTTGTGGTGCCTGCGGTAGTGCATAAAATTTTCCTGGATTTAGTCTACTCGGAACTAAAAAATCTCTAGCTCCTTCAGGACTT
>Ga0208411_1001340_pt1 | contig 16821 bp, 16 predicted proteins | sample ETN01SmetaG_4_FD_185793 | JGI IMG/M metagenome (GOLD analysis project Ga0208411, IMG submission 185793) | Marine microbial and viral communities from oxygen minimum zone, Eastern Pacific Ocean - ETNP2014F12-01SV261 (SPAdes) (version 2) | ecosystem: Environmental > Aquatic > Marine > Oceanic ... | reverse complement strand
TTTGGTTTTGTTATAGCAAAACCTGCATTTGAATATTTTCCTCCTTTTTTATTAATGGGTTTACGTTTTTGTATAACGGCATCAATTTTGATCTGGTGGTTTCCCATTCCAAAAGGATTGTTTAAAGATTTAATTATAGTTTCTTTTATTGGGAGCACTTTACAATATGGATTAACCTATTCTGGACTAAACATGATTGATGCTTCTTCTGCTGTATTACTTGTTCAAGTAGAAGTCCCCTGTGGTGTTATTTTTGCTTACTTTTTGCTTAAAGAAAGGCCTGGTATTAAAAATATATTAGGGATTTGTATTTCTTTTTTTGGAGTTTATATTTTAACAGGAGCACCTGGTTTAGAAGGAAAATTTCTTGGTATTTTATTAACTTTAACAGGAGCTGCTACTTGGGCATATGGAGCAGTACTAGCAAAACCTTTAAGTGAAAAAATAAACCCCTTTGCATTAACTGCGTGGCTGGCCTTATTTTCAGGACCTTTGCTAATAATAGCTTCAAATATTTATGATGGTAACATGATGAATTATTTTTCATCTGCCAGTTTAACCAGCTGGATCATTGTTGCATATTTAGGTTTAATTATGCAACCAGTAGCTTATGGCTGTTGGTATTATGTTTTAAAACGTCATCCAGTTCATAAAGTTTTACCTGTAATGATGCTGTTGCCACTTACAGGATTATTGGCCTCTATTTTTTTACTTGGAGAAAAGCCAGACGAATACATATTTATTGGAGGAACGATTATCCTTATTGGTGTAGGTATGATATTGTTTGGAAAACAAAAGAAAAATTAGAAATTTTTTTTCTTAATTTTATTAAGATGAATTTGTTCAAATCAATTAAGGTTATTGATTCAGGAAAAGCAATCCTTGTCACTCGTAAAAATGGTGGTAGTTTACGCTATCATTCCACTTGGTTAAGAGATAATGCCAATGATCCCAAAACAAGAGATAAAAATAATGGACAACGTTTAATTTCTATATCTGATATACCGATCAATACTTATATTAAATCTGCTTCACTTGATAAAAAAGGTAAAAATATAACTTTAAATTTTTTACCTAAAAAAAAACAAATTAAATTTTCTGTTAGTTGGTTAGAGGCTCATGCTTATGATAAAATACAAAATAATTTAAAAGTTTGGACCCATCCAGATTTAATAACTTGGTCAAAAGCTACATTAAAACGTGTTCCAATTATTAATTATAAATCTGCCAAATCAGATAATAAATTGCTTCTTAAATGGCTTAAATCACTTCACCGTTATGGTTTTGCAAAAATGTCTGAATGTGGAAAAAAATCTGGGACTGTCAGAAAAATAGCTAAGCTTTTTGGGTATATCCGCGAAACTAACTATGGCAAATGGTTTGATGTAAAATTAAAATCAAATGCTATTAATTTAGCTTATACGAATCTAGCTTTAAAAGCTCACACAGATAATCCTTATAGAAATCCAGTTCCAACAATACAAATTCTTCATTGCTTAAAAAGCTCTACAAAAGGTGGTAACTCAATAGTTGTAGATGGTTTTAACGCTGCTTTTCGCCTAAAAAAAGAGAACAAAAAATATTTTAATTTACTTTCTAAATATTGTTCACGTTTTGAATTCATAAGAAAAAAAAACGCTCATTTAAAGTCTCGTTTTCCAATGATTGCATTATCTCCTGATGGTGAACTCACAGCAATTCATTTTAATAATCGTTCGATAGCGCCTACTACAGATGTTCCATACAATGATATGGCTAATTATTACAAAGCTTACCGTAAATTTTCTAGTATCATTGATGATCCAGCTATGGCTTTTACATTTAAATTAAATCCAGGAGAATGTTTTATACTTGATAACACTAGAATTCTTCATGCAAGAACAGCTTATTCGGGTAGAGGAAGTAGATGGCTACAAGGATGTTATGCTGATAAAGACGGGCTTTTATCGACTATTTCAATATTGTAATAATCTTTTTATTTTTTTGATTCCTTTATGATTTCACTTATAACTTGTTCTTTTTTATGACCCATAAGATGCACTCCTTTTACACCTTGTATATCACGAAAAGCTTCAATTAGCTCTATGCATATTTTTTTACTTTCTTCTTTTTGGTCTTCTGCGCCTTCTAGTCTCTTAATAATTTGATCTGGAACAACAACGCCAAATAAATTTTCATTCATCCATTTTGCGTTCTTAGCTGAAGCAAAAGGTCCAATTCCAATTATAAAATTTGTTTTTTCTAAAATTCCTTCATTTCCTAAAACTTTCATATATTTGCTTAATATTTTTGGATCAAAAACATATTGAGTTTGAAAAAAATCTACACCATTATTGATTTTGTTTAAAATTTTGCTTGAGTTTGGTTTGTCTTGAGTAGGAGCTTCTGTTCCACCTATAAATAATTTTGGAGCAGGATCAATTATTCTTCCAGAAGGAAATTTATTTTCTTTACGTATCATATTTGCAGTAGAAATTAATTTTAAACTATCAATATCATTTACAATTTTAGTTTCTGGTTGATCGCCATTTTTTGGATCATCGCCCCCTAAACAAAGTATATTATTTACACCTAAGGCTGATGCTCCTACTAAATCACCTTGTAAAGCTAAACGATTACGATCTCGCACAGTTAATTGTAATATTGGATCCATGTCATTCTGTGCAAGAATAATTGAAGCAGTTAAAGAAGACATATGTACATTAGCACGAGGGCTATCTGTAACATTAACAGCATCAGCAACTCCTTTTAATGGTATTACATTATTTAATAATGTTTCTTTGTCAGAAGCATCTGGTGGTGTTGTTTCTGCAGTATATATAAAAACCTTATCTAATAATTTTTGATGAAGTAAACTTTGAGTTTCCATTTAGTTATATGATCATTATTAACCGAAATTTTGTAATAAAGGAAAGGCATTTAAAATATAATAACCGAGTATTTGTAGTTTATTAGTTAAAATTAAAACTCCAGTAATAAGTAAAGTTATTCCACCAATTTTTGATACTAGCTTGGTATTTTTTTTAAAATTCCTAGAAAACACTAAAAATCTTTGTATTAAATAGCCTGATAAAACAAAAGGTATTGCTAAACCTAGTGAGTAAAAACTTAAAAGTATTATAGCTTTTAATATAGTGTCCTCAGTAGATGCTAATGCTAAAATTGACCCTAAAATTGGGCCTATACAGGGTGTCCATCCAAATCCAAATGCCATACCAACAATAAACGAAAACCAAATATTGCTTGATTTTTTTGTGTATATTTTTTTTTCTAAATTTAAAAAGTTAATATTGAATATACCAAGTAGCTGTAATGAAAATATAATTATAATTATTCCAGCAACTATTCTTAATTGTTGAGAATTTTGGAGTAATAACTTCCCAAGTATAGATGCTGTTGCTCCAAAAATAATAAATACGAATGAAAATCCTAAAGAAAATAATATTAATGGTAGTAAATTTATTTTTCTATTTTCTAACAATTCATTTAATGATTGTCCTGATACAAATGAAATATAACCAGGTATTAATGGTAAAACACACGGTGATAAAAAACTAATAAGTCCAGCACTAAATGCAATTAATAATTCAAACATGTTTTAATACTAAATGGTTTAGAAATTACACCTTTTATATTTGTTTTGATATTAAATAAAGATCCGGAAAGATTATATTTTTTAATTTCATTTTTTTTCATTCCTTTTAATGCTGATGTTACAAAAATTTCATTTTTATTATTTCCACCAAATGTACAATTAGTAATATTTTTTGCTGGTAAATTGACCTTGTGTATTCTTTTTCCTTTCAAATTATAAACTGTAATACATGCTCCACCATAGTGACATATCCAAATATTCTTCCTACTATCTATAGTCATTCCATCGGGAGAACCTTCTTTTTTAGAAAATTTTTTAAACTTTGTTTTTTTTATTATTTTGAATTTTTTGTTTATTTTAATTTTAAAAATTGTCTTAATACCACTGTCAGTATGTAAAAAAGTGTCATTGTTAATAAATGCAGGTCCATTAGTTATATAATATTTTTTATCAACCTTATGAAGTATTAGTTTATTATCTAAACAATATAGTGATCCATTTTTAATTTTTCTCTCAGGATTATCCATTGTTCCAAACCAAAGTCTTCCTTTAGGATCTGTTTTACCATCATTTATTCTATTTAGCGGTTTATCATCTTCAATTTTGATTGATTTTAAAATTTTTCTACTCTTGATATTAATAATTCTTAATTCAGATTTTAAACCAAGTAAAAATTTGTTATTTTTTATATGTGAAAGAAAACCAATTTCTTTATCAATCTTGATAATTTTTTTTTTATTTGATTTTATATTTAATATTAAAATTCTTTTTTTTTTAATATCAACAAAGTAAATTGAATTATGCGAAGGTACCCATAAAGTTCCCTCACCCAATATTGTTTTGGCTCTCCAAATAGCTTTAGGTTTTGATGTTTTTATTATCAAATTATTCTGGCACTACTTTTGAATTTTGTTCTCCTAAATTATCAATTGATAATCTAATTTTATCACCTGCTTTCAAAAATACCTGGGGTTTCATTCCCATACCTACTCCTGGAGGTGTACCTGTGGTTATAATATCTCCGGCTTGTAACGACATAAACTTACTAAGGTAAGATACTAAATAGTATACATTAAATATCATCGTTTTTGAGTTACCCGTTTGCATTCTTTTTCCATTTACATCTAAACTTAAATTTAAATTGTTAACATCAGAAATGTCATCTTTTGTAACTAAATAAGGACCAATTGGTCCAAAAGTATCGTGTGACTTTCCTTTTACCCACTGACCCATTTTTTCAATTTGCCACTCTCTTTCACTAATATCGTTAACCAAACAATATCCCAATATATAATTTGACGCTTCATTTTCTGAAATATTTTTTAGATTTTTACCAATTACAATTCCTAATTCCACTTCCCAATCTAGTTTTTTTGAATCTTTTGATATTTCTATATCATCATTAGGTCCATTTATTGAGCTCGTAGCTTTCATAAATAGAATTGGTTCTGAAGGAGGTTTGGCTCCTGTTTCTGCTGCGTGATCTGAATAATTTAAACCAATAGCAACAAATTTTCCTGCTTTAGTTATACAAGATCCTATTCTTTCTGAAGTAGAAAGTTCTGGTAACATTTCAAAATTAATTTCATTTAATTTATTTATTGTTTCAAAGTTAAGATGATCGGGATCAAGATCATTTATGTAAGAACTGATATCTCTAATTTTACCATTCTTATCTAATACTGCGGGTTTTTCTTTTCCTTTTGCTCCTACTCTTAATAATTTCATTTTATCTCCTTTTTAATTAAATTTTAATTAAATTGACATTCCGCCATCTATAGAATGCGTTATTCCTGTTACAAAATCAGACTCGTCACTAGCTAGGTAAATTGCTAAAGTTGCAATCTCTTCAGCAGTTCCCAGTCTACCCATAGGTTGTCTTGATATAAAATCTTTTTTAGCTTGCTCTGGATTAGCTGCCGCTTGAACTCTACCTTCCCATGAAGGCGTATGAACTGTTCCAGGAGCTATTGCATTGCATCTAATATTATTTTTTAAAAAGTCAGATGCAATAGATTTAGTAAAACCTATTATTGCAGCTTTTGTAGTTCCATAGACAAACCTATTTGGTAGACCCTTTAAACTTGACGCAATAGAAGAAACATTAATAATACTTCCTTTGTTTTGTTTAATCATTTTTGGTAAAATTGACTTAGTCATAAAATACATAGACTTAATATTTACATCAAAAGAAAAATCCCAATCTTTTTCATCACATTCGAGAATAGTTCCATGATGAACAAATCCAACAGCATTAAATAAAACATCAATATTTTTTATTTGTGAACAATATTTTTCAACAGCTGTTTTGTTTGTGGAATCTAAATTATAAATTTCTATTTCTGAATATTCTTCTTTTAGAGTTTTTAAAGTTTTGTCATTAATGTCTGTGGCATAAACTTTAGCACCTTCATTATGAAATGCTATTGCAGTTGCTCTGCCAATTCCTTGTCCAGCTGCAGTTATTAAAACATTTTTATTTTCTAATCTTTTACTCATTTTTAATGCGAATGCCTTGGCATTCCTTTTGTTTTAGTTATATCTAAATACAAAGACTCTGTCTCTAAACAAGCACCTGTTTCTAACTGTCCAACCATACTCCTAGCAATTTCTTGCCATGGTGTTTGATTTTTTAATTGGGGTGTTTTAGTGTTTTTTCTTCTATTTTCTATTTCATTATCTGAAATTAATAGGTCAATTCTGCTATTATTTAAGTCTATTTTAATTTTATCACCGGTTTGTACTATCAATAAAGTCCCACCAATTGCAGATTCTGGAGATACATTAAGAATTGACGGGTTTTCAGAAGTGCCACTTTGTCTACCATCGCCAAGTGTTGGTAAAGTATTAATCCCTTTTTTTAAAAGTCTATCTGGCGGCTGCATATTAACAACTTCACCAGAGCCTGGATAACCTACCGGTCCACATCCTCTAATCATTAAAATTGAATTTTCATCAATTTTTAAATGTTTATCATTAATTCTTAAACGATAATCTTCCGGTCCTTCAAAAACTACAGCATTAGCTTCAAATACGTTTGGGTTTTTTTGGTTAGATAAATATCTTTTTCTAAATTCAGGACTTATTACAGAAGTTTTCATAACCGCAGAACTAAAAAAATTACTTTTCATCACTATAAAACCTGCATTTTTAACCAAAGGATTTTTAAATGATTTTATAACTTTTTGATCAACATCAATTTTGGTTTTTAGATTTTCTTCAACTGTCTTACCAGTAACTGTCATAACTTTTTTATTTAATTTATTATTTTTTAATAATTCTTGCATTATAGCTGGAACTCCACCTGCTTTGAAAAAACTTTCCATTAAATATTCGCCACCTGGCTGGCAATTAACAAGTAATGGAATATCATGACCAAGTTTTTCCCAATTATCTATTCCAAAATCAATACCCATATGTCTTGCTATTGCAGTAAGATGTGGAGGACAATTGCTTGAAGCACCTATTGCACTAGCAACATAAATTGCATTTTCAAAAGCTTCTTTTGTCATAATTTTTGAGGGTGTAAGATCCTCGTGTACCATATCAACGATTCTTTTTCCGGTTTCAAAAGAAATATTTTCTCTTTCTTTATAAGGTGCTGGTATAATAGCTCCACCTGTTAATGACATTCCAAGTGCTTCAGCAATTGAATTCATTGATGATGCAGTTCCCATTGTATTACAGTGTCCAACACTTGGAGCTGAGGCTGCGGCCATGTCCATAAATTCATCATAATCAATTTCACCTTTTGCATGTAATTTTCTTGCTTCCCATATTATTGTACCTGAACCAACTTTTTTTCCTTTGTAAGATCCATCTAGCATTGGCCCACCTGACAAAACAATTGAAGGAATATTTACAGTAGCGGCTGCCATTAAAGCTGCTGGAGTAGTTTTATCACATCCAGTTGTTAAAATAACTCCATCTATTGGATAACCATAAAGAACTTCTACCAAAGACAAGTATGATAAATTTCTATCTAAGGCAGCAGTTGGTCTTTTTCCAGTTTCTTGTATTGGGTGTGTTGGAAATTCCATTGGAACACCGCCAGCTATTCTTATTCCATTTTTAATAGTTTTGCTAAGTTCTTGCAAATGTCTATTACAAGGTGACAAATCACTACCTGATTGTGCAATTCCTATAATAGGTTTACCTGATTGAAGATCTTCTCTCTTTAAACCATAGTTAAGATATCTCTCTAAATATAAAGCTGTAAGACCTGGATCATTAGGATTATCAAACCACTCTTTGCTTCTTAAATCTTTTTTTTTCATGATGTAAAAAAATTATTATAACCAACCATTATCAACAACATAAGACTGATTTGTACATCCAGAAGATTGATTAGATGAGAAAAATAGAACCGCTTTTGCTATATCTGAAGGCATTAATCTCTTCTTAATACACTGCTTTTTCATCATATCTGCTTCAGATTCTGGTGTTAACCATTTTTCAATTTGCCTTTCAGTTATAGTCCATCCAGGAACAACAGAATTTACTCTTATATTATATTCTCCTAAATCTCTCGCAAAAGATCTTGTAAGACCTACTACTCCAGATTTTGCAGCAGTATAGGCTGCCATACCTCCTTGGCCGATCATCCATGAGGCAGATCCAATATTAACTATAACACCACCTTTGTTTTTAATCATAGCTTCTCTAACTGACTGTACTGTAAAAAAATAATGTCGAAGATTAATGTTTATTCTATCATTCCAGAATTCTTCGGTAACATCTTCAATATTATGTCGTTCATCGTTTGCTGCATTATTAATTAAAATTTCAATTGGTCCTTTTTCAGTAATTATTTTTGATATTACATTCTGAAGCTCTTTAATGTTTAACAAATCACATTTAATAAAATTAGGAATTGTTAATTTCTTATTTTTACATTCTAAGATTAATTTATTTGAAGATTCTTCATTAATATCGATAAAATAAACTTCAGCTTGTTGTTCGCAGAAATGCTCAACAAGAGAAGCTCCTATCCCAGATCCACCTCCAGTAATAAAAACTTTTTTATTTTCAAGATCAAAATATTTAACTTTCATTTAAATTCTTTCTTTTGAACTTTTGTCAAATAGAGATATATGACTTAAATCAAAATATAAACTCATTTCTTTATTCATTTGTATTTTGATTGTTGATGCAAATTTTGCTAAAATTTCTTGGTTAGAATAATTGAAAGTTACTATCTGTTCGTGTCCTATATATTCACTTAAATCAGCTCTAAGTTTAATTTCAAAATCATTCTCATTACTTTTTTTAAAATGAATATGTTCAGGTCTAATACCAAAATAAATTTCTTTATTATTAAATTCTATTTTCTTATCAAAATTATAATTATTCATTGGTATTTGAATACTATTATCTGAACCTTCTGCAACAAATGAAATTTTATTTGAATTCTGTACCAGATTACCTTTAATTAAATTCATTGATGGAGAACCAATAAAATCTGCAACAAATGTGTTGTTTGGCTTATTATAAATAATTTCTGGTGTATCATTTTGTTGAATAACACCGTGATTCATTATCGCTATTTTTGTCCCTAAGCTCATTGCTTCAGTTTGATCATGTGTAACATAAACAACTGTTGTTTTTAATGTTTGGTGTAGCTTTTTAATCTCACGTCTCATTTCTACTCTTAACTTGGCATCTAAATTCGATAATGGCTCGTCGAATAAAAATATTCTAGGCTCTCTAACTAGTGCCCTTCCTATTGCCACACGTTGTCTTTGACCTCCTGATAATTGTGAAGGTTTTCGATTTAATAATTCACCAACCTGCAAAAAAGTAGAAACTTTTTTAAGCTGCTCTTCAATTTTTTCTTTTGATGTTTTTGCCTGTTTAAGGCCAAAAACCATGTTTTCCTTAACATTCATTGATGGATACAAGGCATACGATTGAAAAACCATAGCAATATTTCTGTCTTTTGGTTCGACTTTGCTTACATTGTAATCATCAATATAAACATTACCCTCATTAATAGTTTCTAAACCAGCAATTATGTTTAATAGAGTTGATTTTCCGCATCCAGATGGTCCTAGAAGTACTAAAAAATTGCCCTCGTCAATCTCTAGATTAATTTTTTTTAAAACCTCTGTGCTACCAAAATTTTTTGATAAATCTTCAATTTTTAATGTTTTCATTATTATCCTTTCACTGCTCCTGAAGTTAGTCCTCTTATGAAGTATTTTCCTGCTAGCACATATACAATAAGTGTTGGGATGCCCGCTATAATTGCTGATGCCATATCAACATTATATTCTTTAACACTAGTGCTTGATAAAACCATATTATTCAAAGCTACTTGGATTGGAGCTGCCTTGCCAAAAGAAAAAGTGGCCCCAAATAAAAAGTCATTCCAAATTTGAGTAAATTGCCAAATTACTGTCACAACTATAATTGGTGCTGAAATAGGAAGTAGTATTTTAAAAAATATTTTAAAAAATCCTGCACCATCTATTCTGGCTGCTTTAATTAATTCATTAGGTATAGAAACATAATAGTTTCTAAAAAATAACGTAGTGAACGGTATTCCATAGACTATATGAACAACAACAAGTCCTAAAATAGAATTTGATATACCAAGAAAACCTAAAGTTCTTGCCATTGGAAGTAGTATTGCTTGAAAAGGTATAAAACAACCAAATAGCAAAAATAGAAATATCCAACTATCACCTTTAAAACGCCATTTTGTTAAAACATAACCTGTCATAGCTCCAATAAAAGTTGATACGACTACTGCAGGAACTACCATTTTAATTGAGTTCCAAAAATAAGGTCTCAAGAAAGTATCGCCAGCACCATAACCTCTTCCGCCCCACGCTACTGCCCATGATTTAAAATTTAATTCACCTGGCAACGTAAGGAGTGTGCCCTGTCTAATCTCTTCCATTGTTTTAAAAGAAGTTACAATCATAACGTATAAAGGAAATATAAAATAAGAAGCAAAAAGTATTAATATAAAATAAAGAAACCATCGTAATATCAAGTTTTTAACTTTAGACTGTTGTTCTAGTTGTTTATAAGATGCAATAGCGTTAACTGACATTTTCTCTCCTTAATTCAGAATAAAGATAAGGAATAATAACTGCTGCCACAGCCATAAACATCATCATTGCACTTGCAGCAGATAAACCTACTTGGCTTTTATGAAAAGCTGCTTGTGTCATAAATAGAGCTGGCATAGTTGTAGAAATGCCAGGCCCTCCTTGGGTGAGCGCAACTATTAAATCATAACTTTTAATTGATATATGTACCAAAATAACAAAACTAGTAAAAAATACCGGTCGCATCATGGGGATAAGTATTTTCCAATAAACAGTGAATAAATTTGCTCCATCAATTTTAGCTGCTTTAACAATTTCGTCCTCAATAGATCTAAGTCCAGCAAGGAATAAAGCCATAACAAACCCTGAAGATTGCCAAACACCAGCAATAACTATGGTATAAATAGCCATATCTCTGTTAACCAGCCAGTCAAAAGTGAAATTTTCAAAGCCCATATCAATAAATAATTTTTGAATTCCTAAAGTTGGATTTAAAATCCATTTCCATGCAGTACCAGTAACAATAAATGATAGTGCCATTGGATAAAGATAAATAGTTCTAAGAACGCCTTCTGCTCTAATTTTTTGATCAAGGAATATAGCTAGAATAATACCTATTACGATACAAATTACTAAAAAAAGAACTGTAAAAATTAATAAATTATCTACGGCTATAAGCCATTTACGTGAAGCCCAAAGCTTAACATATTGACCAACGCCCCATAACTCATATTTTGGGAGAATTTTTGAATTTGTAAATGAGATATAAAAAGTCCAAAGGATAAAACCGTAAACAAACCAGCTAATTAAACCAACAGCTGGAGCTAATACAATTTTAGGTAAATTTTTTTCTAACCACTTAAACATAATAAAATTAAAATTAAAAAAAAGGCCACTCAATTAAATAAAGTGGCCTTTTTATAATATAACAACAATAAAATTATAATTACATAACAATAAGGAATGTAATTACATATTTGCTAAAACTGTATCAGCTAAAGCATTAGCAGCATCTACAGAAGACATATCGGAATTAAAATGTTCTGTAATTACATCTTGCAGAGCACTTTTTATCGTATTTCCTTGAGCCATACCGTGAGCAAAACTTGGAACTAAACCTCCTGATGCTCCTGCTGTTTTAATATCAGCGTTAGATGCTTTTGCACAATCATCAAATTCATCCATTGGTACATCTAGACGAGCTGGTATTGAACCTTTGTATAAGTTAAAAACTTTTTGAAAGTTTTTACCCATCATAAGTTTAGCCAATAATTTTTGACCTGCCACTTTGTCTGGATCATCAGTTTTATAAAAAATAAAACTATCTACGTTGTACAAGTATCCATTGTTTGATGGAGTTGGAACACACATATAATCCCAACCAGGTGATTTACCGGCTGCAGTAAATTCTCCTTTAGCCCAGTCTCCCATAATTTGAAAACCTGCTTTTCCTTCAATAACCATACCAGTTGCTACGTTCCAGTCTCTACCTGGACTACCTGGATCAGTATAACCTTGTAGTTTTCTCATTTGGTTAAAAACTGCAACAGTAGTTTCGCTTCGTAGACAATTTTCTTGTAGTTTTACAAAACAGTTTTTGTAGTAATTGTTACCACCCACACCCATAGCTACTGCTTCAAATACTGTAGCATCTTGCCAAGGTTGACCACCATGTGCAAATGGAATAATTCCTGCTGCTTTTAATGTATCGGCTGCAGCATTCAATTCATCCCAAGTCGTAGGCATAGAAAGATTATTATTATCAAATACTTCTTTGTTAGCCCACATCCAATCTATTCTATGAATATTTACTGGAGCAGCACAATAAGGACCGCTATTGTTTTGACATTTGTGAACAGCAGCAATCATCGGATCTAATAAGCTATCCCATCCTTCAGCTTGTGCTATTGCATCAATATTATAAGGTGCTACTACTCCTTCTTGATCATATTCTTGAATTGTAGGACCTTTAATTTGAGAAGCTGATGGAGGATCGCCTGCTACTATTCTTGCTTTTAACGTAACATTAGCAGCATCTCCACCACCGCCTGTTACTGGCATATCTAACCACTCACCACCATTTGCGGCAAAGTCATCTTTTAATACTTTAAGTGCAGCTGCTTCACCTCCTGATGTCCACCAATGCAAAACCTCAATTTTTGGTCCCGCAAATGAAGTACTAGGAGCTAAAGCAAATACAATTAGAGCAATTAATATTTTCTTCATATTTCCCTCTTTGTTTTTTTTAGTTAACTAAAAAATAATTATAGAAACATAAATTGCAAATTCATAATAAAAAATTTAAACACAACTTTTAATTGATTTTTATTTTTGTTAAATTAGTATTGATTTATCTAGAGAAATTTTAATCCTTTGATTTTGAAAATAATATTATTTGAAAAAATTTTAGTAATTTACTTTTCTTCCTAATCTTGCAGCTCCTCTAACTCCGCTTGCATCACCATATTTAGGTTTTAAAAATACACCTTCATATTCTTTACCAATAACAAATTTTTTTACCATAGACTCAATCTCGCTTAAAAAATCTATTTCATTAGAAACTCCGCCGCCAAATACAAAACAATCAGGATCTATAATGTTAATTATTGTCGATAAAGACATTGCAAGGTTTAATTTAAAGTCATCAATAAATTTTTCAGCATCTAGATCATGTTTTCTATTCAATTCAAAAATCTCATTAGTTTTTAAATTTTTTTTATATTTTTTATTAAATCTTTTTGACAAAGCTAAACCTGATATAAAATTTTCAATTTCAGATTCTCGAAGATTGGTAACTGTCAAATTTTCTTTTTTTGCAGCAAAATAAGGAAGTTGATTATGTCCCCATTCGCCCGCAACTCCATTAGGTCCAGTTACAATTTTTTTATCAATTACAAGTCCACCGCCTGTTCCAGAACCTAAAATAATTCCGTAAACTATTTTGTAATGCTTGCCCGAACCATCAATTGCTTCTGATAATGCAAAACAATTAGCATCATTTTCACAAAAAACTTCTTTTCCCAAAGCTTTTCTTAAATCATTTTGAAAAGGTTGTTTTTCTAACCAATAACAATTTGGTGCATTTTTTACTAATCCTGTTTGAGGTGAATGAATACCAGGATGACAAACGCCAACCGGTAATTCAGTATTAAATTCTTTTTCTAATTTATTTACTAAATCTTTTATCGTTTGAACAGTTGCTACATACCCTTTTGGACAATCTATTCGTGATCTGTGACTTTCTTCACCGTTATCTTCGAGAATAACACTTTCAATTTTAGTAGCTCCTACATCAATTCCTATTTGCATAACTAATATGTTGCTCTTCCTCCACTTAAATCAAAAACTGCTGCAGTTGAAAAAGAATTTTCTTCACTCGCTAACCATGAAACTAAGGAAGCTAATTCTTCAACTTTGGCAAACCTATTTCTAGGTATTTTTGAAAGCATATAATCAATATGTTCTTGCGTCATTTGATCAAATATTCTAGTTTTAGCAGCAGCAGGAGTAACACAATTTACTGCAATATTTTTCAAAGCAAGTTCTTTGCCTAAAGATTTTGTTAGTCCAATAACTCCTGCTTTTGCCGTGCTATAAGCACTTGCATTAGGATTTCCTTCTTTACCAGCAATAGAAGCTATATTTACTATTCTTCCATAATTATTTTTAATCATATGAGGTACAATTGCTTTACAACAATAAAAAACTGAATTTAAATCTAAGTCCATTACCTTTAACCACTCGTCATTTGGATAGTTCCAAACTTGAGTATTTTTTCCTGCCATGCCCGCATTATTGATAAATATATCTACATTTTTTTCTTTAGTAATTTTTTCTATATTTTTGGTAATGTCTTCAAAGTTTGTTACATCAACAACTTGATGGCTACATTTTTCTAATGAAAGTTCTTTTAAAGCTTTGTTAATAGCTTTTTGATCAATATCCCAAATTATTACTTCTGCACCCGACTCTATAAATCTTTTTGTAATTGCGTAACCAAAACCTTGTGCTCCTCCAGTTACTATTGCAACTTTTCCTTTTAAATTATAATTATTCATAAATTTACTTTTTAGTTTAGCGTCTATTTAATTCAATTATATATTTTTTTTTTCTTAAATAATGGAAAAAGTAAAGCAATAATAGATAAAACAAAAAAAGTTATTGCTATTGGTCTAGTTAAGAACATAAACCAATTACCATCAAATATAACCAGAGATTGTCTTAATGTACCTTCAACTAGTTCTCCTAGTATTAATCCAATAATAACCGGAACTACTGAAAAACCATAGCGTCTCATAAAAAAACCAACAACTCCAAAAAATAACATAATCCAAACATCCATTATAGATTGACTTAAGGAGTAAGTTCCACAAACAGACAGTGCAAATATCATTGGCCATAAAATTTTATTTGGTACTAGAGTTATTCTTGCAAATAACTTTGCTCCAAAAAAACCTAAAATAAAAAATAATATATTTGCAATTAACATTGATCCAAATATTCCATATAAAAATTCTGGTTGTTCTCTAAATAAATCTGGGCCTGGTCTTACGCCATGAATAATTAAACCAGTTAAAATAACTGCTGTTGTGGCACTCCCAGGTATTCCCAAAGCAAGAGTTGGAACCATTGCTCCACCTGTAGCTGCATTGTTAGCTGCCTCTGCACCCGCTATTCCTTCTATAGATCCTTTGCCAAATTTTTCTGGATTTTTAGACCAACGTTTAGCTTCAGAATATCCTATTAATGACGCTACAGTTCCACCTTCTGCAGGTAGCACTCCAATAAAAGAACCTATACCTGATGACCTTAAAATTGTTTTCCATGTTAATTTATAATCATTTAAAGATGGTAATCTAACTGCTTTTAATGCAACTCTTTTAAAAACCTGATCTAATAAAGTAGACTGTGTTAACATTTCACTGATTGCAAACAAACCAACCACCACAGGAATAAACCCAATACCTTCCGATAGTTCATTAATTCCAAAAGTGAATCTATCAATTGAAGTCATAAAATCTTTTCCAATTGTTGAAATTAGAATACCAAATGCACCCGCAATTAAATTTTTGATTGGACTACCATCGCCAATTGATGCAAGCATAGTTAAACCAAATATAGCTAATGCAAAATATTCTGGTTGACCGAATTCATAAGCAAGCTGAGCTAATAATGGAGCAAAAAAAATAAGAACTACTACACTAAAAACACCTCCAATAGTGCTTGAAACTGTCGCCATTCCTAACGCTCTACCAGCTTCACCTTTTTGAGCTAATGGATAACCATCTAAACAAGTCGCGGCTGCAGCTGGAGTTCCAGGTGTGTTAATTAGTATGGCGGTAATTGCTCCACCATAAGTGCCTGCACAGTAAATAGAAGTTAAAAGCACAATTGCTGAAAGAGGATCTAATGTCATTGTGAAAGGTAAAATTAATGCTCCACCAGTAGTTGGTCCTAATCCTGGTAAAACACCAAGTATTAAACCAAATAATGTTCCAAAAAACAAAACTAGTAATAGTTTTGTGCTAAACAAAGGTGCCATCATTAAATATAAATTTTCCATACTAGTTATAATAAATATTAGTAATTATTCCTGGTGGAAATCTTAAACCTAAAATAGTTTCAAAAAATACAAACACAATGATGGGAAATAATATACTTACTAATAGCAAGGCTATAATTCTTCGTTCACCCCAAAAATAAGAAACTAAAAATGATAAAACCGAGATGGCTAGAAAAAAATCGAGAGTTTTTGCAATAACAATAAATAAAATAAAATTATATAAAGTTATGTAAAATGATTTTGGTAATTTTTTTTCTTTTTTCCATGGAAACTTTAAAGATAAAAAATAAACAATTGAAGTCAAACATATTATTAAAACCAATAAAGCCTTAGGAAATGTAGCTGGTTGTATTCCTCGATTTAAAATTGGAGGAACTATATCAAAAGTAAATGTAACAATTAGTAAAATTAAACAAGTTATAATTATTAAAAATAAAACTTTAAAAGATTCTGTAAAAAAAAAGGGCAAACGACTTTTGTTTGCCCTTTTTTTATCTTGTACATTGTTCATTTAAAAAATGTACAACAAATAGTTAATTAGTATAACCCAAAGCTTTAAGTTGAGCAGTCATTTCAGCAAGCATTACTTCCATTTGCGCTCCCCA
>Ga0208411_1001335_pt1 | contig 16869 bp, 10 predicted proteins | sample ETN01SmetaG_4_FD_185793 | JGI IMG/M metagenome (GOLD analysis project Ga0208411, IMG submission 185793) | Marine microbial and viral communities from oxygen minimum zone, Eastern Pacific Ocean - ETNP2014F12-01SV261 (SPAdes) (version 2) | ecosystem: Environmental > Aquatic > Marine > Oceanic ... | reverse complement strand
GATTCCATGGAATACATGTGGAGCATATATGTCAGCTTCTTTAGGTGTAGCTACATTTGCCTATTTGCCTTTTTGCTTTTTTAATCTAATCAATCCTGTCGTGGCTATCATTTATGGTTTATTTAATATTAAAATTAAAAAAATAGAAGATGCAGAAATAGTTTTAGGAGAAACGGGATAACTAAATTATTTAATATGAAAAATGACGCAACATTAACTGATGATAAAATTATTGGATCATTTGGATTAAATTATGATAATACAGTTTTTACTCAATTCGAGAATGTTCTCTCTATGATCACTGGTACCAATAAAAACAAGTTTGTAGGGAGTAAAGAATCATTCTTCTATGGAAGCACTAAGGAAGATAACCAAATTTCCATCAATCATTTTCGGATGAGTTATGGTCTAACAAGTATAGTATTCTCGCGAAAAGATAAAGTGAATGTTATTGCTTATCTAGTAAAGGGAGGACATTTAAATAAAAGGGGAGCAGTGGCAATTATTGGAGAGGCCCTTTCGGTAACACGGTCCACTGTATATAAATATATTAAACAAATTTAGAATAATGATTGAGCCCTTATTCTATATATTGCAAAAGTATTTGCCAAATAAAATTCATAGAGTTCTTCTCAATATAAGGGCCGTATTTGCGTCATTAATCATCCTTACTATTTTATCTTGCGATTTAAATAAAGATACGATTAGAACTCTCAAGAATTTCGAACTAGAAGACATTAACCCTCATTCAAGTACATTTAAGAAGAAGATTGGACCACTATTTTATAGAGGGAACGTATCGGGGTATTACTTCGGCGATGCTGGATGAGGATTGTGTAGGAGCCGGTTCGGTTCACTGAATACAATGTTTAAGGAATTAATAGATGAAGGATATATCGATTTTAACATAGTTGGCATAAATGGAATATCAACAAAGGATAGGGACTATTCAGGCATGATAAATGGTAGAGTTTTGCCATGGACACAGGATAACAACGATGAAAATGTTTGGGCCTCTTGGAAAGTAATCATCAGAGATTTTATCATTCTCGATAGAGAAGGTAATTATTATGATTCTTTTAATTTAACAAATATTGACTTGGAGGTTGAGTCAAATCACATTTACTTAAAGGAAAGAATAATTGATATAATCGAATCAACTAAAGATTGAATTGTTAAGTTTAGATGCATATTATCTTAAATATGATTATAGGAATTGGTTCGGGAAAGACAAAGGATGAAGCAATCATTGTCGTTACTAATGGTGTCACCTTTAATTGCAGGTTGTATTTAGATCGTGTTAAAGGAATGCTATATTTAAATAAAATATCTGTAAAATATTTATATTATAATTATGATTGCAACTGACTGGAAGATATTTATAATATCAAGTTATAGTAAATAATGATTGTATGCCAAATTAAGGTAGGAGGAATATAATGAGACGATTACAGTTAATGAGGGTGATTAGTCCAATCAGTTTTGTGTTAACACTACTTTCTATAAGCAGTCTTCTTTTTTCGCAGGGAACTGTGTTAGGAACAGTTACAGATCAGAGAAGAGGTGAGCCCCTTCCCGGTGCAAATATCTTAATTGAAGGTGTAGGTATTGGTACAACTTCTGAAATAGATGGAAGTTTTGAAATTGTTAATGTTCCTGAAGGAAGCCAATCAGTAGTTGTTAGTTATATAGGATATAATTCAATGACTCAAAATATTTCTGTCCTTTCTGGCGAATCAGTGAGCATTGATTTTTCACTTAAAAGTAGCCCTTTGGCGCTTAACGAAGTGTTTGTAACTGGTAATGCTGGTGGCATTAGAAAAAGAGAAGTTGGAAATAGCGTAGGTCAAATAAATATGGCTGATGTTGACCAACCTGTAGCGAATGTAGAAGAATTGCTCTCCGCTAGAATTCCTGGTCTTAATTTCCAGAATTCATCTGGAGCCTCTGGTGCTGGAGGTGTCATACGTTTGAGAGGTAATTCTAGTGTTTCAATGAGCAACGCACCGTTAATCTATATTGACGGTATTCGTGTACGCTCAGATGCGTATCCAAAGAACGTTCCAGCAACTGGTTATTCTGGAAGAGGTCATAATACCCTTTCTAGTCCTTTAAATGATATTAACCCTAACGATGTTGAGAGAGTTGAGGTAATTAAAGGGGCAGCTGCGACAACTTTATATGGAACGGAAGCTGGTGGTGGTGTTATTCAAATTTTTACAAAAAAAGGTAGAGTAGGTGGAAGTGCGAAGTGGGATTTTCAGGCTAATAATGGTAAGACTGTTTTGCCAGAGTTTGGTACTTCTGGAAGACCTTATTTTGGTTTAGGTCCATTTGTTAAAGATGGTACAACAAAAAATTATTCTCTTTCAACTACAGGTGGAGGTTCTGATCTAAGATATTTTGTATCAGCTAACTGGTCAGATAATACTGGAGTTTTACCTGACTCTTGGGATGACAGAATTAGTATTAGAGGAAACTTTGGTTTTAGTCCAAGAGAAAATCTTACAATAAATTATAATACGATGGTTTCTAAATCACGTAATCAAAATCCACCTCAAGGAAATAACGCTCATGGTTTAACATTGAACGCTTATAGAGGTAGAGCTAGTTATTTTGGAACCGACTGGGGCGATCCAAAATTTAAAGAGGAGCTTGAGTTATTATTAGTTTATGATATAACATCAGAGTTCACTCGATATACTACTGGCGGTGAAGTGATCTGGAGTCCAATTGAAAATTTTACAAACACTTTTAAAGTTGGTTATGATCGTTCACATGCTGACCATAGAAATTACAGACCATATGGGTTTGTTCGTGCTAAATATGGTATTCTCGCTGACTTAGATTGGACTGGAGAATTAATTAATACAGAATACATTGGTAGTTATGATCTAGGCCTTAGTAGTGATTTAAATGTAGATCTTTCATTCGGTGGTCAAAGAACGATTCAAAAAGATCATAATATTACTGCTCATGGTGAGCAGTTACCACCAGGAGATGCAACGGTTGCAGGTGCTGCTGAACAACAAGCGCGTGAATATAGAACCAAAATTATTAATGCAGGATATTTTGGACAAACGGTTGTAGGATTTAAAGATAAGTATTTTCTTACTTTAGGTATGCGTTTGGATGGATTCAGTGCTTTTGGGGAAAAAACTGGTTATCAAAACTTACCAAAAGTAAGTGGTTCATATATTCTTTCTGATGAAAGTTTTTGGCCACAATCTTCTGTACTAGGTACAATGAAATTACGTGCAGCTTGGGGTCAATCAGGTAGAGCTCCGGGAGCATTTGATGCAGTTAGAACTTGGAATCCTGTTGGCTGGGGTGGTCAAGTAGCTTTCTTTCCACTTAATGTTGGTAATGAAAATCTTGGTCCTGAGATCACTACAGAAACTGAATTTGGTTTTGATGCAACATTCTTAGATGATAAAGTTAGCGTAGAGTTTACATCTTATAATCAAAGTACAACAGATGCTCTTTTTAATGTAACTCAAATTCCTTCAATGGGATTTGGTGGCTCACAATTAGAGAATGTCGGAGAGATTAGTAATAAAGGAATGGAATTAGCTATTCAAGCTGAACTAATGAGTACCAATTCCTTTAGCCTTAGCGGTGGTTTTACGCTTGCAACAAACAAGAGTGAAGTTATTAGCCTTGGTGGAGCTGCTCCCTTTAGTTATGGTGGATGGATTACTGAAGGTGGACCAGTCCCCGGTGTTATAGGAAGAAATATTACTAATCCAAATGCTTTAGCAGATCCTATTTTTGCTGAAGGTGAAGGTGGAGCCATAAGTCGTTACATGTTTGGTCCAAACTTACCAACAGAAGTCTACAGTGGTTACCTTGAGTTAAATCTCCCTAAAGGTATAAAAGTCTTTACTCGTGGTGAATTTATGGGTGGACATTATATTTCTGATGGCGCAAGTAGTAACGTTGCTCGTCGTGGTGCATACACTGTATGTGATGAGATTGTCATTGGTGGAAAAAATGCATATGAGCTTGTGGAAGCAGGAACTGTAGATGCGTTAACTGCAAAACAAAGAGCTATGTGTACTAGAAGTGTAGCGGGTGGATCAGGTAATATCTTTATCTACCCAGGTGATTTTTTCAAGTTGAGAGATTTTACGGTAAGTGTTCCGGTACCTGTCAAAATTAGTGGTATTAATTCAATGACAGTAAAACTCTCAGCTAAGAACGCTTATAGATGGTTAAATGATGATTTCCCATTATTTGACCCAGAAATGGTGAGTGGTGGAGGACGTTTAACTGGTAGTAGTACTTCTGGTTATCACTCCTCTCGTTCAATCTCGGAACATATTCCTTCAACCGCAAGTTATACTCTTAGTTTAAGAGTAAGCTTCTAACCGAAAGTATATAAAAAGGAGAAAATAATGAAAAAATTAAATTTAATCGTATTTGGTTTGCTTTTGGTGGCTTGTGATCTTGATGTTACGAATCCAGGTCCAGTGCAGGATACTTTTTTGGTAACTGAAGAAGCTCAGTTAGGAGTAGTAAATGGAAGTGGTCGAGCTTTAGCTGAAGCTATGAATTATGTCGCTTACACTGGCGCAGCTATTTCAAGAGAAATTACACCTTCAGGCTCAATTGGAAGTTTTGGCATATCTTTAAGGCAACAGGAAGGTAATCTTGATGCGACCGAAACTGGTACTCACTGGAGTTTATCTAGTAGAGCAAGATGGATGGCTGAGTCTGGATCTGTTCGAATGGAAGAAGTTTATGGTTCAAATAAATCATCAACTAGTAATTATGCTCAGATATTACTCTATGCTGGTTATGCAAATAGATTGATGGGCGAAAACTTTTGCTGTGCAGTTATTGATGGTGGTTCGGCTGAAGCTGGTACGGTTTATTTTGACCGAGCTTTAGCTAACTTTAATGAAGCCATTGCTGTAGCAGCAGCTTCAGGTGATGCAGATATTGCAACTGCAGCTAAAGCTGGCAGAGCTTCTGTATATGCGTCGCAAGCTAAATGGTCAGATGCTGTAAGTGATGCAGATGCTGTTCTGAGTGCTGGAGGAGATAATTTTAAATATGCGATACCTTACTTTACAGAAAGTACAGGTGTATATAATCGTATTTATTATGCTACCAGTGGTTTAGGCCCCTATAGAGCAGGAACGGTTTGGCATACTGCTTATGAAGAGTATTCTCAATCTACAAATGATGCACGAGTGGCCTTCACCTATACTGAAAAGGCAGGTGGTGCACCTTGGACACCTTATGGTGGAACAGAAATTACTATTGAATCTGGTGATGCTACTGTAAATGGAAAAATTATTCCTTGGCTTGTACAGCAAAAATATGATAGTAGAGAGTCAGAAATTCGTCTTTCAAGTGCTCAGGAAATGTATCTAATTAAAGCAGAATCAGCATTACTAAGTGGAAGTGTCGCAGATGCGGTAACTAACATAAATGCTGTTCGTACACTAGCCGGTGTAGATCCAATTACAGCTGCAGATGCTACTGAGGGTTGGACTATGCTAAAAAGAGAGCGTGGAGTTGAATTATGGTTAGAAGGTAGAAGACTTGGTGATATGAGACGCTGGAAAGCGACTTCAGCACCAGGTACTTACCATACTTATGAAACCACTAATTGGGAAGGGACAGCATATGCGCCTGCATATTTATCTTTTCCAATTTCTCAAGGTGAAATGGATACCAATCCAAATATACCGGTAGGCGACGGTCGTCCTTTTTAATTAATACTTTTAATAGTTTAATAAAAATAAGAAAGCTCACTCTTAATTTATTTAGAGTGAGCTTTTTTTTTATTACTAAATACTAATAAATATGTATAGACGTCAGTTCATTAGTAGCTATATAAAGACTCTATTAGGCATATTATTTTTTCCTATAAATAATATATCAAACCTGATAAACAGAAAATATTATGTCCAAAGTAGTCCCTTAATTAATACCCAAAGGATCAATCGTAATCTAGATAAATTAAAATCTTTTGGTAAAAATAAAGATGGTGGGATAGATCGTCTGGCATTCTCTGATGCTGATAGAGAAGCTAGAAGATATGTAATTAAATTAATGAAAGATGCAGGTCTTATGGTTTCAATTGATACTGCAGCAAATATTATTGGTAGAATGGATGGAAAAGAAAGCCAATTCAAACCTATAATGATCGGATCACATATTGATTCAGTTCTTGGAGGTGGTAATTACGATGGGCAAGTGGGGTCATTAGGAGCAATAGAGGTTGTAAAAACATTGAATGAAAACAACATTCACCTTCGCCATCCAATTGAAGTCGTTATTTTTTCAAATGAAGAAGGAGGAAAGACCGGTAGTAGAGCAATGGCTAATCTCGTTGAGGATTTTGAATTAAATATAGTCACGGATAGTGGACATACGATAGGTGAAGGTTTATCTTTAAATGGTGGCGATCCAAATAAATTAGTGGATGCCAGTAGGGATAGTAAGAGTATTTCTGGATATTTAGAATTGCATATTGAGCAAGGAGAAATTCTGGACCGAAAAAATATAGATATAGGGGTTGTTGAGGGAATAGTTGGAATAAAAAGATGGAATGTATTTGTTAAAGGAAAGACCAATCATGCAGGTACAACTCCAATGCACGATCGCATTGATTCATTAGTAGCAGCATCTTCATTTATCCAGGATGTCTATTCTATAGCAAAAAGCATAGCTGGTACCCAAGTCGCTACGGTTGGGCGGATTAAAGCCAAGCCTGGCGCTCCTAATGTCATTCCTGGAGAAACAATACTATCATTAGAGATCAGAGATCTTAGAATGGACAAAATAGAAATGGTTTTTGATAAATTTCAAAAAAAGAGTGAAGAAATTAGTCTATTATATAATGTTGATTTTCAATTTGACCAGTTTTATGTAAGTGAAGCAGCACCTACAGATCAAAAATTTAGAAGTATAATTGATAGATCAGCAAAAGATTTGGGTTTAAAAACCTATAGGATGCCAAGCGGGGCAGGGCATGATGCTCAGAGTATTGCAAAACTAGCTCCGGTGGGAATGATATTTATCCCAAGTATTCATGGCATAAGTCATTCACCAAAAGAATTTTCAACACCAATACAAATTGCAAATGGAGTTAATGTATTATTTCATTCATTACGCTCATTAGATGGCCACTTGAATTAATATTTTTATGAAAGTGATTATGAAAATTCGACAAATTTTTATTAAAAGTCTAATTGGTCTTATGATCTTTAATTTTAATATTATCGATGCCCAGACAGAATCAAAAAAATACACAGAGATTCCAATTAATGTTAATACAACTGAGAGACCAACTGCTTATGCATCAAGGACTAATGAAAAAATAATCATAGATGGTGATATAACTGAACAAGCTTGGGCGTCAGCAGACTCAATTGGAGACTTCATTCAAGCCGTATTAAAAGAAGGTTACCCTGCAACTGAGCCAACATTAGTACGGATACTATATGATGATAACAATATATATATTAGTGCTATTTGTTATGATTCCGAACCTGACAAACTTGTTATAGAAAGTCTTAATCAGGATTTTGAAACACATAATAGTGATGTGTTTGCTGTTACCTTCGATACATTTTTTGATCGTAGTAATGCATTTATGTTCTTATTTAATCCTATGGGAGCTATTAAGGATGGTCAGGTATTTAATGATAGTAGAAATCCAAATCTTGCATGGGAAGGTGTTATCGATGTAAAAACGAAAATTCATGAACAAGGATGGAATATAGAAATTGCTATTCCATTTTCAACTCTTAGATTTGACTCATCTATAGATGAACAAAAATGGGGAATGAACTTTTTAAGAAGAGTTCGTCGAAAAAATGAAGATTCGTATTGGTCCCCCTTACCTCGAAGAGGTAGAGTTCATAAGATGTCAAAAGCAGGTACATTATTAGGTATTAATGGTATCAAATCTGGTAAAAACCTAAGTGTTAAACCCTTTACATCATTTTCTAAAACCTCATCAAATAAAAGTGATTTAGGTGGGGATGTAAAATGGGGAATCACACCAAGTTTAACGCTTGACCTAACAGTTAATACGGATTTTTCTCAAGTAGAATCAGATAGACAGCAAATTAACCTAGATCGTTTTCCGCTATTTTTTCCTGAGAAAAGAGATTTCTTTATAGAAAACGCTGGTTTATTTACTTTTGGAGATATTTCCGAAAGAAATTATAGAATGGGTTCTTCGTTAAAGCAATTTTCTTTATTTCATTCAAGACGTATAGGATTAGATAAAGGGAATCCAGTACCAATTAATGGCGGTGGAAGGCTTACAGGTAAACTTGGTAAATATGAACTTGGTTTAATAGGAATTAGTAGCCAGGGAAATAGTGATCTCCCAAATGAAAATTTCAACGTATTTAGATTAAAACGATCACTATTTGGTAACTCAGATGTAGGTTTAATGTATATTAATCGTGAAAGTGATTTTGATGGGAAAATCAAAAATAATGATAGTTATGGTGTCGATGCTAATTTAAAATTCTTTAAAAACCTAGTCGTCAGTTCGTATTATGCTGCTTCAGATGATACTCTTTCAAAAAAAGATAATTATGTTTCTCGCTTATCAGTAGGCTGGAGGGGTGATATATGGGATATTTCTGGTTTCTACAAGCAAGTTGGTAAAAACTTTAATCCAGGCGTTGGATTTATTAATCGAAAAGGTGTGAACCATGCTTACGGTACAATTGGGGCCCATCCATCTGTCTCATATGGAAAATTATTTAAATTAAATCCATATATTGAATCACACTATGTGACAGATAATTCTTCATCATTAGTTACTCAAACAAATATAGCATCAATCAATTTTCATTTTAAGGATGGAAGTCGTATTGGTATAAAGGGAGTAAGTCGTTATGAAGTTGTAAATACAGCATTTTCAGTTGGTGATAATTTAGAAGTTTTACCTGGACGATATAGTTTTAGTGAAGCAATAATTTCTTATAGATCTAATGCATCACTACCAATTTTTGCTCATATAAATCTATTCAATGGTTCATACTTTGATGGACGCAAGAGAACAGTTTCATTAAATCTAGCTGCTAGAGTAGGTTATAAACTGACCAGTGAATTGAACTCTAGTTACAACGAAATAACGTATTACGGTGAAAAGGTTTATGCAAATTTATACGGTTTAAAAGTTAAATATTCATATTCAACATATGTACATACACTTTTATATTATCAATTCAATGCAATAACAAATGAAAGTTCAACTAATATACGATTTAATTTAATGCATGCACCATTAAGTGATCTGTATGTTATTTACTCAGAAAGAAGAATTGGTGTTAATGGTCAGCAGTTAAACCAAGGGATAGCAATAAAATTCACTAAACTATTTTCATTATAAATATTGATAGGTACAATAAATATTTATAAATACCACTTTATATTGATTTAATGCTATAATTCATTGTTCTTCTAAATACCGAATTTAGAGTTTTGCTGTGGTATTTTTATTAATAGCTGGAGGTTTTATGAGATATCTTCTACTAATTTTGTCTTTTTTTTCCTTTATAATAGCAAATGATAGTCCTGATTCATTCTATGATGCATTCAAATACAGAAATATTGGTCCTACAAGAGGAGGTCGAGTTACTGCTATTGATGGTGTTGATAAAACTCCAGGTATTTTTTATATGGGTGCAACAGGTGGAGGTTTATTTAAAACATCAGATTTTGGAATAACGTGGAAAAATATATCTGATAAATATTTTGACACCCCATCAATCGGAGCAATTTCTGTTTATCAAAAAAATCCAAGTATTATTTATGTTGGAACTGGATCTGATGGAATAAGATCAAATGTTATTAATGGAAAAGGTGTTTACAAAAGTATGGATGCTGGTAAAACATGGAATAATATTGGTTTACAAAATGTTGGTTTAATTGGAGCCGTGGAAATACATCCATCAAATCCAAATCTTGTATATGTTGCTGCTATTGGACAACCGTTCCAGCCCAACAATGAAAGAGGTATTTTTAGATCACAGAATGGCGGTGAATCTTGGGAAAAAATATTATTTATTGCTGATACTGTTGGCGTAGTTGATATTGAATTTGCACCGGATGATCCGAAAACTATCTATGCTGCAGCTTGGCGTACAGAACGTAAACCATGGACCATAATTAGTGGTGGCCTAAATGGTGGTATTTACAAATCAACAAATGGTGGTACCACATGGAAGAAAAAAATCACGGGACTTCCAAATGGTTTGATTGGTAAAATTGACTTGGCCGTATCACCTGATGATCCAAATAGACTTTATGCGGTGGTTGAAGCACCGGAAGGTGAGGGTGGCCTTTATCGATCCAATAATCGTGGAGATTCTTTTAAATTAATTTCAACAAAAGCTGAAATAATAAATCGTCCTTTTTATTACATAAACATTGAAGCAAATCCTAAAAATGCAGATATCCTTTTTTCTTCCGCAAATCGATTTATGAGATCTGATGATGGAGGAGAATCATGGAGGAACCTATCAACACCGCATGGAGATAACCATGGTGTTTGGATACATCCAAGTGATACGTCACTATGGGTACAATCAAATGATGGTGGTGTAAATGTAACATTTAATTCTGGTGAAACTTGGACAACGCAATCCAATCAATCTACTGCAGAATTATACCAAGTGGAAGTTGATGATCAATATCCATATTGGTTATATGCAGGTCAGCAAGATAATACTACAATATCATTACCAAGTGTTCCACCGTATAATCCTCCAAGTGGAGGATTAGGTTTTTGGACCGCCGTAGGTGGTTGTGAAACAGGGCCGGCAGTTCCAAAACCTGGAAATGCAAATATTGTTTATGCGAACTGTAAAGGTCGTTTTGGTGTTTTTAATAAACTGACAGGACAAGAAAAACAATATTATGTGGGCGCCGCCAATATTTATGGCCATAATCCCAAAGATATGAAATTTCGTTTCCAAAGAGTAGCCCCTATACATATATCACCTCATAATTCGAATTTAGTCTATCACGGTTCGCAATATTTACATCAAACAACCAATGATGGAGAAAGTTGGAAAATTATATCACCGGATTTGACAGCATTTTCACCAGATAGGCAAGTTATTTCAGGTGGACCTATTACACGTGATATAACGGGTGAAGAAAATTATAGTACCATTTATTCAATTCGTGAATCAAAATTAAAACGTGGTTTAATATGGATAGGTGCCAATGATGGTCCAATTCATGTTACAAAGAATGGTGGGAATAGTTGGACCAATGTTACACCAAGAGGCTTACTTGGAGGTGGGAGAGTAGATAGTGTAGAACCATCACCACATAATAAAGCTAAAGCTTATGTTTCTATATTGCGTTACCAATTAGGTGATTGGAAACCTTATATTTATAAAACTATGGATTATGGTGATTCCTGGCAGTTATTAACCTCTGGGAAGAATGGAATCCCAGATAGCTATCCAACTAGAGTTATAAGAGAAGATCCAGTAAAAGAAGGTGTTTTGTACGCGGGTACTGAATATGGAATGTTCATATCTTTAAATGATGGTAAAACTTGGGAATCTTTTCAACAAAATCTTCCAGTAACACCCATAACAGATATTAAAGTTTTTAGAGGTGATTTAGTTTTGTCAACAATGGGACGTGGTTTCTGGATTATTGATAATATTAATTCAATACATGAAAAAAATATGATTGATTGTGGAGATCATTTATTCGATATAGCAAATACTTACCGTTTCAGATATAGAGGTTCTAGGAAAAATAGTATTCCTAATTATCCCGAATCATCTGTTATTGTTGATTATTATTTAAATAATTCATCTGAAGATAATATATCATTAAATATACTTAATGATAAAAATGAACTGGTCTATTCAGTCACTAGCGCAGAAATGGATACATCTAAAAAAAATACAGATATGGGTACTGGTTTTAGTCGAGAAGTCTCAGGCTCTTCTTTATCAAATAATAAAGGCACAAATCGTTTTAGATGGAATATGAGGCATTCGGGGCCATGGGATAAAGATCCTAAAAAGGCTTTTTTGAATGGTCCTCTTGTGGCACCAGGAAAATATGTTGCTCAGCTGAATATTGAAGGAAAAACATATACTAATAAATTTCAAATATTAATGGATCCAAATGTTAAAAAATCAGGAATCCGAATCAGTAATGTAAAAGCACAAGAGAAATTAGCATTACAAGTGAGATCATTGTTAGATGAAAGTAAAATAATGGCTCATAAGCTTAAAGATGTGGAAGATGGATCAATGCTTATAATTAAAAAAGCATTAGTAACAAATAAAGGACCATACCCGCAGCCAATGTTGATTGATCAAGCAAGGTACTTAGGCTCGATGCTTGATCGCTCTGATCAACAACCTGGCGAAGATGCCTATACCAGATTTGAAGAACTTAATGAGCAATTTAGATTGTTAAAAAAATCTTATAATGAATTAAATGATTAATATTAATGTAGGAGTTAGTAAAATGAAAATAATTAAACATCTCTCTCTGGCCTTATCTATAACTATAGGCTTTTCTCAACTTAAATCGCCTGAAGAAGTATTTGGATTTAAAGTTGGAAGTGATCATAAGTTAGCTGATTATAATCAAATGCTAACCTTTCATAGGCAATTAGCTGAAAATTCTGATAGGGTTATACTTGAAGAAATTGGAAAAACTAGTGAAGGGCAACCAATGCTTTTATTGTTTATTTCCACCCCTGAGAATCTATCACAATTAGATAAATGGAAAAAAATAAGTAGTGAACTTGCTCGTGCTCGTATTGATGAAAAAACAGCAAGAAATCATGCCGAAAATGGTAAAGCGATACTTTGGATAGATGGTGGTATGCATGCCACTGAACGTGCACATGGACAAATGACTTCAGAACTTGCTTATAGAGTAGCTACTGAAGAATCTTCAGAAATGCAAAAGATCAGAGATAATGTAATATTATTATTGATGCCAGTTATGAATCCAGATGGTATGAGACTTGTTGTTGACTGGTATAAGAAGAATCTTGGTACTCCTTATGAAACTACTGGCCCTCCAGTTTTATACCAGAAATATGTTGGTCATGATAATAATCGTGACTGGTTTATGAATAATATGTTAGAGACTCAAGCTGTATCTAATAAACTTTATAATGAGTGGTATCCACAAATAGTTTTTAATCATCATCAAACAGGCCCAGCTTGGGCTAGAATATTTTTGCCTCCATTTTCAGATCCGGTCAATCTTAATATTCATCCCGGAGTGACTACAGGTGTAAATCTAGTCGGAACTGCTATGGCAAATCGATTTGCCATTAAAAAAATGGGTGGAGTTGTCTCAAATTTCCAATATAGTATGTGGTGGAATGGTGGTATGCGTACGGCTCCTTATTTTCATAATCAAATTGGCATATTGACTGAAACAAGTCATTCAACTCCAACACCTAGGTTCTATGATCCTGATTCGATTCCTAAAACAGTTGGTAGTAGGAGAAGTAAGTTAGTAAATACTGGCACAGATATTTTTCTTCCACTCCCTTGGGAAGCTGGAGAATCACACTTTAGAGATGCAGTAGATTATATGTTAACTGCTTCAATGGGTGTAATGAATATTGCAGCAGATTTAAGAGAAAAATGGTTATTTAACATCTATTCTATGGGAAGAGATGCAATAGAAGATAGAACTGAGGGAGATGCTTTTGCCTACGTTATACCCAATGATCAATGGGATACTTACGAAACAGGTAAATTATTAAGTGTATTAAGAATGTCTGGGATAGAAGTTAACCAATCAACAAAATCATTCAAGGCTAATAAAAAAAAGTATCCTAAAGGTACTTACGTAGTCTATACAGCTCAAGCTTTTCGCCCTCATCTTTTAGACATGATGGAGCCACAATCATATCCAGAACTAAAAGATGCCAATGGAAACCCAAAAGTACCTTATGATTTGGCTGGCTGGACTTTACCCTTACAAATGGGTATCAAAGTAGATAGGATAAATAAGTCTTTTGAAGTGAGTACAAAGTCTGTAGATAATTTATCTATATCTATGCCAAAAGGAAATGTGTCGGGCAATGGAAAGAAAGGATATACTTTAAGTGCTAACTCTAACGCTTCTCGAATAGCTGTTAACAAATTGCTTGCTGAGGGTTATGATATTTATAGAACAAAAAATGGTTCATTCTTTATTAAAAATAAAAATTTAAATAAGGAAAAAATAAATGATTTAGCTGCAAAATACAGTCTGAATTTTGAATCTTCATCTAGTGACTTATCTAGTAATAGCACTAAGCTAACCTTACCAAAGGTTGGACTTTATAAATCTTGGCAAGCAAATATGGATGAAGGATGGACACGCTGGGTTTTAGAGCAATATGGTTTTCCTGTAGATACGCTTCATAATTCAGATGTTAACGAAAGAGATTTATCTCAATATTCAGCTATTATTTTCCCCTCACAGAGTGGTAAAGGTATATTAAATGGACATATGCCAAATACTATGCCTAAAGAGTATACTGGCGGAATAGGTTTATCTGGTACTTTAGCTCTAAGAAAGTATGTGGAAAATGGTGGACGTTTAGTTGCGTTAGATGCTGCTAGCGACTTTTTCATTCAACAATTTGGATTACCGTTAAAAAATGTTGTGTCAAATACTCCATCTACAAGCTTTTTTATTCCAGGATCGCTAGTAAGTATCGATGTTAATACTGATGATATATTAACTAGTGGAATGAATAAAGAATCTGTGGCTTATTTTGTTCGTAGTAGAGCTTTTAGTATTGTGGAGATGAGCAAAAAAGGTGAAGGTGGTGTTGAAAAACGGAAGCAACCACCATCACAGCCTGTTAAAGTTTTAGTGCGTTATGCTAAAGAAGATATTTTACTTAGTGGATGGGCAATTGGTGAGAAAAAGAATATTGGTGGTAAAATTGCAATGGCTGAGACTAATATAGGCTCAGGAAGCGTAGTTTTAATTGGTTTTCGCCCACAATTTAGAGGACAACCTAGAGGCACTTTTAAGTTATTATTTAATGCATTATATTAATAAACATATCATGCGATTTATCTTCTAAAAAGTATTCTAACACTTACGAACATTAGAATTTCGCTTATCAGTAGGATTATAGTACAGCAATTTTTTCATTAATAAAAAAATTGGCACTTATTCTGGGCTGGGGCATTTTCAGCTATTTCATCAGTAGTATTATGGTGGATGCTGACTTAACTCAAAAAGGATTATTTATCTTATTCGTTTGTGCTGGATTGTGGATGACAGAAATTATTCCTTTACCTGCAACAGCATTACTTGTTCCTGTTCTTGCATATTTTACTCAAATTCTTGGTCCGAAAGCAGCATTAGCTCCCTTTTCAAATTCAATCGTGTATTTATTTATGGGTGGATTCACCTTAGCCGCTTTATTAAATAAATATAAAATTGATATTTGGTTAGCAAGAAAAGTAACCACCGCATCCGGTGGAAATCTTTGGTGGTCGGTAATTGGATTTTTTGGGGTCACCAGCTTTTTATCCATGTGGATGAGCAATACCTCCACCACGGCCATGATGTTACCCATTGCCATTGCGTTGGTGGGGAAAGAATATCCCAGAATGCGGGCCTATGTCGTTTTAGGTACAGCGTATGCCGCAAATATTGGTGGATTGGCTACTGCGGTGGGTTCGCCACCAAATGGGATTGCTGTTTCTGCATTGGATATCGATTTCTTTACCTGGTTTAAAGTGGGTTTCCCATCAACCATTATGATGTTTCCCCTCGTGATATTAGCTATGTGGGTTGTCATTCGACCTGAAAAGAATGCAATGGTTAACCAACCGGGAGGAAATAAAGGTTTCTCTATGGAATGGAATGCCCATGCCAAGGGAAGTGTCGCATTATTTATTTTTACAGTTTTCTGTTGGATATTCTCCAGTCAAATCGGACATTTTCTCGGATTAAAAGAGTTTGACCGAATGATTGCCATTGTGATTACAGCCTTGGCACCCATTTTGGGTTTAATTTCCTGGAAAGATTTAGAGAAAAAAATTGAATGGGGCATCCTCATTTTGTTTGGTGGGGGAATATGTCTTTCAGTTATTTTGGGCGAAACGGGTACCTCGAAATGGCTTGCGACTCAAATGATTCAAACCATTGCCGGGTCTCCCGATTGGGTTGTCATCATAGCAAGTATTACATTAATGATATTTTTAACAGAACTGGCATCTAATACAGGCTCCGCAGCCATTTTAATCCCCGTCATGATGGCATTGTCAAATCAATTTAACCCAGCGATTACTTACGCTTTGGTTTTCGGAATTGGGGTAGCAGCCACATGTGCCTTTATGCTACCTGTGGCAACGCCACCAAACGCACTGGCATATGGTACAGGAATTATTAATCAGCGACAAATGTTAAGGGCGGGACTTATTCTTAATATTTTTGGCATTGTCGTCGTTTTTACTGCTGTAAGATTATTTTCTTAAGACGAAAAGAAATGACATATTAAATTACTTTAGTATTTTGTTAATTTATTGACTAATTACCAAAGGCAATTAATTATATTGCTAACTCATTGTTTAAAACTTACGAAATAAATGAATGAAATGAATGAATTACCAAAAAGAATTGTCATTTTATGCCACCGCGCATTTAATTATATATTGAATAAAACAGGGAATATGCTTATTCGCTATCGTTCTGAAGATGTTGTGGCCGTTATAGATAAAGAAAAGTCAGGAATATTTGTAGAATCAGAATTAGGATACGGTGGCAATGTTCCAGTAGTTGAAAATTTTGAAGCATGTAAAATATTTAAACCGGATACATTGGTGCTTGGGAATGCATCTCAGGGTGGATTTATTAGTGATGAATATC